>Ga0070677_10000695_pt1 | contig 11290 bp, 10 predicted proteins | sample KBSM63metaG_FD_64674 | JGI IMG/M metagenome (GOLD analysis project Ga0070677, IMG submission 64674) | Miscanthus rhizosphere microbial communities from Kellogg Biological Station, Michigan, USA - KBS M6-3 metaG | ecosystem: Host-associated > Plants > Roots > Rhizosphere > Soil ... | reverse complement strand
TGCGGGACGTGCGGCGTGTCGAGCCAGCGCACCAGCCGGTTGCCCAGGCTGAGCGCCTCGCCGTCGGCCAAAGCGCGGGGCGCGCGGTCGGCAAGGTCGTTCACCGAGACCATCGCGGCGATCTGGCCGCAGAGCGGCGCGGCGTGCGGCGCGGCCTCCAGCCAGAGGTTCAGCGAACCGCACTCGTCCGCCTCGACATGGCTGAACGCGATGTGGCGAAGCGCCTCGACGGGCAGCACCTTGGCGACCGCCTCGCGCACGTGCGGAAACAGGCCGCGCATGCCGGTGTGGAACAGCAAGGGCTCGTCGGCGAGCAGCAGATATTGGTTGAACGAGAATTCCTGGCCCGGGATCGGCAGCGGCGTGTTGATCCGATAGACGCCGACGGCGACCTCGCAGATATTGGTGCCGGTCTCGGCATTGGTGACGAGCATGGTTCGAATCCTTCAGCGGGCGCGTGGCGCGGCAGGCGCGGGGCCGAAGCACAGGCGCGAAGCCGGCGCACGGGCGGCGCGACCAATTCGACAAAATCGTCGACCGGAGGCTCGCCCGAGCGCAAATAAGTTGAGGAAGTTGAGGATTGCCAAGAGGTGGCTCTTCTTCCGGCCCGGCAACACCGATTCTGGACAACGAAGCGACAAACCCGCGCAGCCCTAGGCGTCCAGCCGTCATGGCGGTTGGAGGCGGGGGGACCGGCTCGAAGGCGAAGGGATTTTCGCGCGGTTCGCTCATCCGGCAGAGTATGACGCAAGAGCGGGGGTGTAGGAAAGTTCTTTTTTTGTTCTGGTTGTGTCACAGGCCCCTAGAAGGGAATTCATCTCCCCTGTCCCACACTCCCATGCGGAGCGAATATGCGGAAAGCCTGCCTGGAAATTGGCGTTTCCTAGATTGTCAGCGTGACAACGCGCATGGTGCTCTTATAATTCCCAAGGGAAGGGAGCTCGGTATGGCTAGATCCGGAGGTCCGCTCACAATCTGCGTAATTAATCTGAAGGGTGGGGTCGGCAAATCGACCGTAGCTGCCCTGCTGAGTCGGCATGCGTTTAGCAACCGGGGCATGGACGTGTTAGCTATCGATCTGGACCCCCAAGCCAACCTCAGCCAAGGGCTGATGCACAACGACTATGATGACTTTCTCAAGGAGAGGCGTCCATCAATCGTAGAGCTTTTTGGCGGCTATATGCCTCCAAGAAAGGGTTCCGGCCCGTCGCCGTTAGCCGCAACTGAGATTACCGAGACGATCTTAGAAACCTCCGATCGAAGTCTCCAACTCATACCTTCACGATTTGATTTTTCCGACCATTTAACTGAGTCTATGAGGCCAGATCCAAAAGTCTTAGCGCGGTTTTTATCAAAAAACTTTAAGAATAAGGATGTAATATTTATTGATTGCTCGCCTACGGAGTCCGTATTCACGATCGCCGCTTACCACGCCAGCTCCTACGTTTTAATTCCAGTCAGGCCGGAATATTTTGCTACGATTGGCTTCCCTTTACTGGCGCAGTCTCTCGATAACTTTAGGCGGAAGAATCGCGGGCATGAGATAAATGTGGCAGGGATAATAATAAATAACGCATTCTATCATGGAGGAAATGATGGAGGGCCTGAAAAAACGCGGGCTATCCGAGAAATAAGAGGCGAGGCGGCGAAAAATGGGTGGCATATTTTTAAAACACAAATGGATCATTCGCGAGGATACCCAAAGATAATGAGAGGGGATTACTCGCATTCTGGGAATGCTTCCAATTTTTGGTATTTTGCAGATGAGTTTTTCAAGCATATCGGTTTGTAGGTAATTAGCAAATGACAACGACGAAGGTTTCCCGGGATGCAATCTTAAAGAAGCTCCTCGCGCTGGCTGTGGATGGCTGGGGCGTCGATGCGGTGTACAAGGAACTCGAAGCGACCCTGCCGCCTGAGGTGCGGCGCACACGCAAGGCTCCGCTGAAGCGGCGCTCTAGCCGAATCCCGTCCACGCTCGAAGCAGTGAAACGCTTGAAGATTCCCGCGAGGCGAAAGAAGGTTTTGGTGTTTTTGGCGCAAGAATTTGAGGACAAAAAATTCCTTCCCAAGCTTTCTGATGCCAAAAACTTTTTGGAATTCCGCGGTCTTTCTGCCAGCGACCTCAAGACGCGAGCGCAACTTTTCCAGAGGATACTGGTGATCTTGCAGGATATGTCCGATGATCGCCTCGAAAGGCTGGCGAGAGCATCAGATCGAACAGGACCCGCGCAACTTGGTTCCTTAGCAGACGCCATTAGAGATACTGGTGCCGCTCTTCGGTCAGACACAGGCGGTAGCCAATCAGCAGCCGTATCGGACAGCGCAAAGCCAACATACCGGCATAGCGATAATCCAGACGAGTCCGTAAATACCGAGTGACTCTCTTATCCCGTCGAACTTCAGTCCACGCTTACAAAACTATCCAGCACCCGCTTCCGCCCGGCCTTCTCGAAATCGATCTCAAGCTTGTTGCCCTCGATCTCCGCCACAATGCCGTAGCCGAATTTCGAGTGGAAGACGCGCTGGCCGAGGGCGATGTCGCTTCGGCCGGGATTGCCGAGGCTGACGGCGCTGGCCTTCACCTCCAGCACCCTCGACGGCGTCCGTTCGAACGCCCCGCTTTGGGCGGCGCGTTGCCAGCCGGGGCCGCGGCCGCTGCCGCGGGCGATGTTGGCGAAGGGGTCGGCGCGTTCGGACCAGTTGGCGCGCCAGAGCGATTCGCCGCCCGCCATCGTGCTTTCCGAGGCGATATGGGCCTCGGGGAGTTCGGTGACGAAGCGCGACGGGATGCTCGACGTCCACTGGCCGTAGATGCGGCGGTTGGCGGCGTGGAGGATGACGCAGCGCCTGCGGGCGCGGGTGATCGCGACATAAGCGAGCCGGCGCTCCTCCTCGAGACTCGCATTACCGCCCTCGTCGAGCGCGCGCTGCGAGGGGAAGACGCCTTCCTCCCAGCCGGCGAGGAAGACGGTGTCGAACTCCAGCCCCTTGGCGGCGTGGATGGTCATGATCGTGACCTTGTCCGACTCCCGGTCGGCGTCGTTGTCCATGACCAGGGAGACGTGCTCGAGGAAGCCGCCGAGCGTCTCGTAATCCTCCATCGCCCGGGCCAGCTCGGCGAGGTTCTCGAGCCGGCCGGCGCTTTCCGCCGAACGGTCGGCCTGGAGCATCGCGGAATAGCCCGATTCGTCCAAGATGAGCCGGGCGAGCTCGGGATGGGGCAGCTCGTCGAGCTTCGCGCGCCAGCGGGCGAAGTCGCCGACCAGATTGCCCAATGAGCGCCGGGCGGCGCCGGTCAGCTCGTCGGTGTCGAGGATGCGGGCGGCGGCGACCGAGAGCGGGATGCCCTCCGCGCGAGCGAGCATATGCAGCTTCGCCACCGCCTTGTCGCCGAGGCCGCGCTTGGGGACGTTGACGATCCGCTCGAACGCGAGGTCGTCGGCGGGTTGGGCAATGACCCGGAGGTAGGCGAGCGCGTCGCGGATCTCGGCGCGCTCGTAGAAGCGGAAGCCGCCGACGATCCGGTAGGGCAGGCCGATGGCGATGAACCGGTCCTCGAGCTCGCGGGTCTGGAACTGGGCGCGGACCAGGATCGCGGCATCGTCGAGGCGCCCCGGTTTTCCATTGGCGCCTCGGAACTGGATCGTCTCCAGCTCCTCGCCGATCCGCCGCGCCTCCTCGGGCCCGTCCCAGACGCCGATCACCTGGACCTTCTCGCCCTCGTCGGCCTCGGTCCACAAGGTCTTGCCGAGCCGGCCGGCATTCTGCGCGATCAGGCCGGAAGCGGCGGCCAGGATGTTGGGGGTGGAGCGGTAATTCTGTTCGAGCCGGATGATAACGGCGCCCGGGAAGTCTTTCTCGAAACGCAATATGTTGCTGACCTCGGCGCCGCGCCAGGAGTAGATCGACTGATCGTCGTCGCCGACGCAGCAGATGTTCTTGTGGCTCTGCGCGAGCAGGCGCAGCCAGAGATACTGGCTCTGGTTGGTGTCCTGATATTCGTCGACCAATATATATTTGAAGCGCCGCTGATACTGCTCGAGCACGTCGCGGTGGCCTTTCAGGATCACCAGCATGTGCAGCAGCAGATCGCCGAAATCGCAGGCGTTGAGGTCCCTGAGCCGCGCCTGGTAGACGGCGTAGAGCTTGGCGCCCTTGCCGTTGGCATAGGCTTCCGCCTCGCCGGCATCGACCTGGTCGGGGGTCCAGCCCTTGTTCTTCCAGCGGTCGATCATCCCGGCGAGCAGCCGCGCCGGCCAGCGTTTCTCATCGATATCGGCGGCGGCGATCAGCTGCTTCAGCAGCCGCAGCTGGTCGTCGGTGTCGAGGATGGTGAAATTGCTCTTGAGCCCGACCAATTCGGCGTGGCGGCGAAGCATCTTGGCGCCGATCGAATGGAAGGTGCCGAGCCAGGGCATGCCCTCGACGACCTCGCCGACCTGCCGGCCGACCCGCTCCTTCATCTCGCGCGCCGCCTTGTTGGTGAAGGTGACGGCGAGCAGCTCCGACGGCCAGGCCTTGCGGGTGTAGAGCAGGTGGGCGAGCCGCGCGGTGAGCGCCGCGGTCTTGCCGGTGCCGGCGCCGGCGAGGACGAGCACCGGCCCCTCGGTGGTGAGCACGGCCTCGCGCTGCGGCGGATTGAGGCCGCGCAGATAGGGAGGCTCGGCGGTGGAGGCGGGGACTTCGGTCACCGGCGAACAGGTAGGGAACGAGGGCGGCCGGGGCAACCGCTAGATCGAGGCGCGCCCGGAGAGAAAGCCGCCGGCCGCTCGAGGCGGACGGCGGCCCGATCGCTTACTTCTCGTCCTTCGACCCTTCGGCCTCGTCGGTCTTGGCCTGATCGATCTCGGCCTGGTCGGTCTTCTTGTCGGCGGCGGGATCGCTCGGATTCTTCGCGCCGTCTCCGCCGTCATCACCGATTGGCTTGGGCTCCAGCATGATCTTGCTCCTTTTCCGGTCGCTTATTGGCGTTTTTCGCAATGCGACCTTCGCAGTCTAGAGGATATTTCGGCGACTCAAAAGGATAAGCCGCCGTTTCGGAGCAAAACCAGCTTCGCTTTGCCGAAGCGGCGTTCGACCTCCGTCTCCAGACCGGCAGGGAGCGTCAGCTCCTCGCCGTGCAGCTCGACGCTGAGCCAGCCGCCGGGGGCGAGCCAGGCCGTGGCGCGGTCGAGCGCGCGCTGGGCGAGGCCGGTGCCGTAGGGCGGGTCCATGAAGACGATGTCGAACGGATGCACAGGCGGCGGAACGTGCTCGACCGCCTGAGCGCGCACCTCGGCCCGGTCCGCCGCGCCGAGCTTCGCGATGTTGCGGTTGAGGATGTCGAGCGCCGCCCGGTCCTTCTCGACGAAGGTGCAGGAAGCGGCGCCGCGCGACAGCGCCTCCAGGCCGAGCGCGCCGGTGCCGGCGAACAGGTCGGCGATGCGCAGGCCCTCGAAGCTGCCGAGCCGGCTGGCGAGCATCGAGAACAGGCCCTCGCGGGCGCGGTCGCTGGTCGGCCGGGTCGTATCCCCCGCCGGCGCCCCGATCGCCCGCCCGCGCCAGGCGCCGGCGATGATCCTCATTTCCTAAATCCTCCCCGGGACGGGGAGCGTCGTGGTGGAGGGGGTCCTCCACGTGCACGACGGGTCTCAGGGCCCCCTCCACCAGGCTTCGCCTGATTGTCAGGTCGCCGTGCCCCCGGCACGGCTTTGGCTGGCCGGGGACCATCCAAACCAGACAATCCCTCCCCGTCCCGGGGAGGATTCGAACCGAGCGTCTTGCGGAACGCGACCAGATCGTGCTGGCGCACCTCGTCCACCGCCCCCGTGGGAAGATCGCCGAGGCCGAATGGGCCGTAAGCGGTGCGGATCAGGCGGGAGACCTTGAGGCCGAGATGTTCGAGCACCCGGCGGACCTCGCGATTCTTGCCTTCGCGAAGGCGCATCTCGACCCAGCCGTTCCGCCCCGTGCGCCGTTCCAGATTGGCGTTGATCGCGCCGTAGCGGATGCCCTCGATCTCGATGCCGTGGATCAGCTCCTCGAGCTGCGCCTGGCTGACCTCGCCGAAGACACGGGCGCGGTAGCTGCGCTCGACGCCGGTGGCGGGCAGCTCCAGCTGACGTTTCAGCCCGCCGTCGGTGGTGAGCAGCAGCAGCCCCTCGGTGTTCAGGTCGAGCCGGCCGACCGGCATCAGCCGGGGCAGGCCCTTGGGCAGACGGTCGTAGATGGTCAGGCGGCCCTTGGGATCGCGTTCGGCGGTGAGCAGGCCCGCCGGCTTATGGTAGCGGAACAGGCGGGCCGGCGCGGGCTCGCTCACCGGCTTGCCGTCGACGGTGACGCCGTGGAGCGAGGTCAGCAGGGTCGCCGGCTTCTCGACCTTGACGCCGTCGATGGCGATCCGCCCTTCGGCGATCATCCGCTCGATCTCGCGGCGCGAGGCGATGCCGGCCCGGGCGAGCAATTTGGCGATCCGTTGTTCGTCTTTGGGCGGGGCCATGGCTGGGTCTCGGGCGGTTCGAAGCGATTCTGCGTTCAGGCGATTGCGGCGCGCGGCACAAGCTGACGGATTGCTCGTTACGGCATCGTCCTGAAACAGGGAGGGGTGCGCCCTACATGCTCTTTGCCAAGCGCGAAAGACGGATCAGCCGGATCCTCGTGGTCGAAGACGAGCCCCTGGTCGCCTTCGACAACGAATATATGCTTCAGGACGCCGGCTACGAAGTGGTCGCGACGGTGGACAGCGTCGCCGAGGCGGCGCGGGTGATCGAGGCCGAGGCGATCGACCTCGTCCTCACCGACCTCAGCCTCGCCGGCGACGGCGACGGCACCGACGTGGCGAGGGCGGCAGGCGCGAAGGGGATTCCGGTGCTGTTCGTCACCGGCCATTGCACCGCTCAGGCCAAGGCGCTGGCTTTGGGCTGCCTCGCCAAGCCTTATTCCGAGAAGGTGCTGCTCGGCGCGCTGCGGGCCGTCGACGATCACCTGCAGGGCAAGCAGGTCCGCAAGCTTCCGGACGCGCTGGTGCTCTACGCGCAGGCCTGACGCAATCATTCTCGTCATGCCGGACTTGATCCGGCATCCACCTTCTCTGCGCCAACGATCGGAAGAAGGTGGACCCCGGATCAAGTCCGGGGTGACCATCGAGTGCGGACCGTGCCCCGCTTAAGCCAGCGCCTGCTCCACCAGATCGTGGAAATGGCGGATGCCGGTCTCCAGCGTGCCGAGGGTGACGACGTCGATCGAGCCGGAGGCGAGGCCGTTCTGGCCGAGCGCGGCGGCGCGATAGTCTTCGCCGCCGAATACGCCCTCGTCGAGCAGGGTCCAGCTGCGCTCCCAATGGTCGATCTCCTCGGGCGTCGTCGGCGCTTCGGGGATCAGCATGAAATCCTCGATTTGGGTTTGGCCTTCGCTCTGCGGCATCAGCACCATCAGGTTCACATAATCCGGGCTCATGATCATGATCGTCGCCGGGAACAGCTGATAGGCGAAGGTGATCACCGCGCGCAGCGCCGGCCAGTCCTCATGGTCGATCTCGGCCAGATATTCGGTGCGGCCGACGGCGGAGCGCTGGTGCCGGCCGATGAAGTCGCCGACGGTGATGCCGTCGGTGAAGAAGCGCGCGATGGTCTCGGCATGGAGCCGCTGGACGTGATAGCTCTCCAGGAAGGCGTCCATGATCAGCTTCCAGTTGGCGGCGACGTCGTGGACCCGGCGGCGGAAGAGATGGTGGCCGGCGAGGCCGAAGGCGTCGAATTCGGGCGCGAGCGCCCGGGCGTCGGCGAAATCGCTCTTCTCGCGCGCGAACCAGATCAGCCCGCCGGCTTCCACATTGGGCAGTTCCTTCAGATGGTGGTCGGTCTTGTCGAGACCGGGGAAGCTGTCCGGCCTCGGCATGCCGGCGAGCGTGCCGTCCGCCGTATAGGTCCAGGCGTGGTAGGGGCAGACGATGCGGGGGGCTTTGTGCACGTCGCCCTGCTCGACGAGGCGCGTGCCGCGGTGTCGGCAGACGTTCCAGAAGACGTGCGCCACGCCCTGCTTGTCGCGGGTGAGGAGCAGCGGGATATCGAACCCGTCATGCGCCACGGCCATGTTCGGCTCGGGCAGCAGAGCTGACGGCGCGATCACCTGTGGCAAACGGTCGAACAGGCGCGCTTTCTCGGCGGCGAAGCGCGCGGGGTCGGTGTAAACCGAGGCGGGCACGGTGGCGACTCCGTCACCCGTCATCTCCCCGCCTTCGACGATCTTGCGGGCGAGGTTCAACTGGCCTTCGGTCGGCCGTTGCCGGATTGGCATGTCCATGATCCCGGTTTTGCGCCGCGTCGCACCGCAAGGCAAGTTTCGGCCATTCCGTAGGGGCTAGGCGGGCGGGATCGACTCGTTACAACAACGGCATGAGCAGAAGCCAACTTGCCGCGATCATCGTCGTCGCGATCATCGCGCTGGGTTACGTCCTGGCGAGGATTTTGGGCGACCGAATGCCGCGCCAGATGCGCGCCTATTTCGAGCGCGAACCGATGGCCGCCTTCTTTGTCGGCCTGTCGTCCGGCGCCCCCTACGCGATGATCGGGGCGACCCTGACGAGCCGATTGGCGCAGTCCGGGATCGACGCGAGCAGCGTCACCGCCTTCACCCTCGCCATCCTCGTCTATAATTTCAAGCCGCTCTGGGCCTGGGTCGTCGACGGCGTGAGCATCCCGATCCTGCGCCGTTTCGGCCAGCGAGTCTCCTGGCTGATCGTGGCCTGCGTGATGGTCGTTGCGGCGATTGCGAACCTGGCGTTCCAGGACCCGGCGGCCAATCTGTGGCAGACCGCGCTCGCCGCAATCCTGGTCGCTTTCGCGGGGGCGACCTACGACATCGTCATCGACGCCTATCGCATCGAAATGCTGCAGCCGCGCCAGCTCGGCGAGGGCTCCGGAATGTCGCAATATGGCTGGCGGATCGGCTCTACCGCGGCCGGCGCCCTGGCCCTGGTGCTCGCGGACCGCATCGGCTGGCAATGGGCCTATATGGCCTGCGCGCTGTTTGCCTTGCCGGCGATGCTCACCGGCCTCGTGCTTGGCGAACCCGAGCGGCATCGCGAGCCCGCGGTGCGCAAGGGATTTGGGCAGAGCCTGGCTGCGATCTGGAGACCCTTCACCGAATTCTTCATGCGAACGGGCGCGGTGCTCGTCCTGCTCTTCATCCTGCTCCACAAGATCGGCGACACGCTGGGGCAACTCGTCCTGCGGCTGCTTCTCGACAATATGGGCTATTCTAACGACGAGATCGCGATTTGGGACGTTGCGGTCGGCTTCTGGGCCTATCTGATCGGCATTTTCATCGGCGGCTGGCTCTATGCGCAGCTCGGGATGAAGCGATCGGTCCTGCTGAGCCTTGTCTTGATGGGCGTTTCCAACGCCAGCTTCGCACTGCTTGCGATCGGCGGGCACAGCAATCTGGGGCTCGCCGCCTGCATGACCTTCGAGAATATGGCGAGCGGGGTGGGTGGCGTGGTGCTGGTGGCTTATTTCTCGGCGCTGACCGATCTGCGCTTCACCGCCTCGCAATATGCCTTGATCTCGGCTGGTACGAGCATCGTCGGCCGCTTGCTGACAGGCACTACGGCTGGGGCGCTGGTCGAGGCGATGGGCTTCATCAATTTCTACTGGTTGACGACACTCGCCGCATTGCCCGGAATCCTGCTGTTCTGGTGGATGATGCGCGCTGGCCTGATCGACGCCTCGATGGGCACCGCCGGCAAGGAAGGCGAGGGCGATGCGCGGGCGGAGGCTCAGCAGGGCGGCTGATTGTTGGCCTTCAAGGCCTCGCCGGCCAGGTAGAGCGAACCCATGATCAGGACGACCGGCGGGCCTGCCGGTGGGATGGCGCGGAGCGCTTCGGCGATGTCCGGCGCGGGCTCGGCGTTCAGCGCTTCGGCCGAATGATGTTCGTGGCCGGGGACCGGCACGGCCTGAATGCTGGTGGCGCGCCCGCGGAAAGGCTCCAGCACCCCGTTCGCGTCCTTGTTCGAGAGCAGGCCGACGATCAGGTGCAGCGGCCGTTTCTCTGCCATGAAGAAGTCGGCGACGGCGCGGGCCGCGGTGGGGTTGTGGGCGCCGTCGAGCCAGAGCTCGGCACCCGCAGGCAGCAAATCGCGCAGCGGGCCGCGCTCCAGCCTTTGCAGCCGTGCCGGCCAGGTGGCGCTGGCGAGGCCGGCTCTGAGCGCGGCATCCGGGACGTCGAGCACCGACTGACGGCGGATCATCGCCACGGCGAGCGCGGCGTTGCGCCGCTGGTGGGCGCCGCCGAGCTCGCGTTGCGGGACCGAATCGACGACCTGCCACATGTCCTGCTCGGTTTCCCCGATCTCGAACCATGGAGCCCCGGCCTCGGCGGCGACGCGGCCGACCACATGTGCGATCGGCTCCGGATAGGTCTGGGTGACCAGCGGCACCTTCGGCTTGGCGATGCCGGCCTTCTCCGCGGCGATCCGCTCAAGCGTGTCGCCGAGGAAGGCGTGATGGTCGTGGCCGAGATCGGCGATGCCGCAGACCAAAGGCGCTTCCACCACGTTGGTCGCGTCGAGCCGGCCGCCAAGGCCGACCTCGACGATGCAGGCATCGGCCGGGGTGCGCGCGAAGGCGAGGAAAGCGGCGGCGGTGGTCGCTTCGAAGAAGCTGACCTCCATCCCGTCCGCGGCGTCCAGCGTCTCGGCCAGCAGCGCCGCCAGCGCCACATCATCGATCAGACGTCCGGCGAGGCGGATGCGCTCGTTGAAGCGGACGAGATGCGGGCTGGTATAGACATGCGCCGCCAGCCCGGCCGCCTCGATCGCCGCGCGCAGGAAGGCGCAGGTCGAACCCTTGCCGTTGGTGCCGGCGACGTGGAGCACAGGCGGCAGGCGGCGTTCGGGGTTGCCGAGCCGGTCGAGCAAAGCGGAGACTCGCTCCAGCCCGAGAATGTCGGCGCCGGGCGAGAGCAGCGCGAGCCGATCGAGCTGCGCCTGGACTTCCGGATGGTCCGAAACGGCGCGGTCCACCTCATCCTCCCCTGCATTTGCAGGGGAGGGGGACCATGCGCAGCATGGTGGAGGGGCCTCTTGTTCGGTTGGAAGATGCCCCTCCATCGCACTTCGTGCGGTCCCCCTCCCCACGAAATCGTGGGGAGGATTTCATTGTCATGCGGCCTTCTTCTGCGGGGTCAGATAATCGAGCAGCAAGGCAAGGCGGGCGCGCAGGTCCTTGCGGTGCACGACCATGTCGACCATGCCGTGCTCCAGCAGATATTCGGCGCGCTGGAAGCCTTCGGGCAGCTTCTCGCGGAT
>Ga0070677_10000686_pt1 | contig 11318 bp, 9 predicted proteins | sample KBSM63metaG_FD_64674 | JGI IMG/M metagenome (GOLD analysis project Ga0070677, IMG submission 64674) | Miscanthus rhizosphere microbial communities from Kellogg Biological Station, Michigan, USA - KBS M6-3 metaG | ecosystem: Host-associated > Plants > Roots > Rhizosphere > Soil ... | reverse complement strand
TCTCGGGCTGCGCCGCCGAGGTGAGCCAGCGCATCGCCGAGGCGGTGTTCGCGGCGCTCGGCCAGGCGATCCCCGACCAGCTGTTCGGCGCGCCGGCGGGAACGAGCGGCAACCTGGGCGTCGGCGGCTTCGATCCCGAAAAGAACCGCGCCTACGTGATGTACGTGATCTCGGGCGGCGGCTACGGCGGCAGCCCCGACGGCGACGGCCTCTCGAACGGCTGCTCGACGATCGGCATCTCGAAGACGACGCCGATCGAGATCATGGAGCAGCTCTACCCGGTGCTGTTCGAGGAGTACTCGCTGCACGAAGGATCGGGTGGCGCCGGCGAGCACCGCGGCGGCTTCGGCGTCAACTACCGCATCCGCTTGCGCCGCGGCGAGGCGCGCGTCTCGATGGTCATGGACCATGGCCGCGCCGGCCCGCCGGGCGCGCAGGGCGGCGGCGCCGGCGGCATCAACAAGGTCCAGGTCATCCGCGACGGTGTCGTCTACGTGCCGCCGCACCTCTCGAAGGACCAGGACATCGCCATCCACGCCGGCGACGTCATCGCCGTCTCGACGCCGGGCGGCGGCGGCTTCGGCGCGAGCTCGGCGCGGCCGCGAGCTGCGGTCGAGCACGATCTTGCGCTCGGCTACTACACCGCCGAAGAGGCACGCGAGGCGTTCGGCACGTCGCCATGAAGAGCAGCCCTCGCACTGTCGCCGGCAACGCGTCCCGGGTGTCGAGCCCTTGCACTGATGTCTGCCGGATCGACGTGGTCAGTGGCTGGTGCGAAGGGTGCCTGCGCACGCTCGACGAGATCGCCACCTGGGGCGCGCTCGACGACGGCGCGAAACGTGAAGTCTGGAAGCAATTGCCCGACCGGCGCCGAGCGCTCGCGGACGCGCGCGGCACGAGCTGACGACATGAAGGCGCTCGGCTTCTGGTTCGATCCGGTGTCACCGTACGCGTATCTCGCATTCGAACGACTGCCCGAAGCGCTCGCGGGCCTGTCGTACAGCGTCGGCTACCGGCCGATCCTGTTTGCGGCGCTGCTCAAGCATTGGGGCCACAAGGGGCCCGCCGAGATCGAGCCCAAGCGCGCCTGGACCTTCCGCCAGGTCCAGTGGATGGCGCACCGTCAGGGCATTCCCCTCGACACGCCGGCGCGTCATCCGTTCAACCCGATCGCGCTCTCGCGGCTCGCCTGGGCCACGGCGCCCGAAGGCGCGACACCGAACCGCTACGCCTGCGCGACGATCCTGGCGCACGTGTGGCAGGGCGGGGGCGCCGATGCCGAGGAGCCGTCGCGTCTTGCGGCGCTGCGCGAGCAGCTCGCGCCCCGCCTGGATCCGGCGAGCGACCGGGTCAAGCAGTCGCTTCGCGATGCCAGCGACGCGGCGCTCGGCAAGGGCATCTTCGGCGTGCCGACGATCGAGGTCGACGGCCGCCTGTTCTGGGGCGTCGACGCCCTGCCGATGCTCGCCGCGTACCTGCGCGGCGACCCGTGGTTCGACGGTCCGGACTGGGAGCTCGCCGGCGCGCCGCGGCCGGGTGTCGTTCGCTAGAACCGCGGCCGGCCAGGCCGGGCTTGGCCGAGCGTCGCGAGGATCGTCGCATACGGCCCCTGGGGCTGCAATGTCTTGCGCTATCTCAAGCGTGCGGCCTGAATCCGGGCCGAAGATGCCGGTTGGCGTGGGGTGATTTCGCGGCATCCCGAATCCTTGCCCCAAGAAGACATCGAGGAGACAGCATGGACACCGCCCTTGTCGCGCGAATCGCGAGCCATCCCAAGTATCAGGAGCTAAAGGCCAAGCGCACCCGCTTCGGCTGGTGGCTCGCGCTGGCGATGATGGTCGCGTACTACGGCTTCATCCTGCTCGTGGCGTTCGGCAAGGGGTTCCTGTCGCAACGCCTGGGCGCCGGCGTCATGACGCTGGGCATTCCGATCGGCTTCGGGGTCATCGTGTTCACGATCGTGATCACCGCGATCTACGTCAGGCGGGCGAACAGCGAATTCGACGATCTCACCGCCGACGTGGCCAAGGCGGTGCTGCAATGAGCCGCGCCAATACGAGACTGGGCGATACCGCGCGCCGCGCCTTGCCCCTGGCGGCGCTGCTCGGCGTCTCGGCGGCGGTCTACGCCGCCGGCGCCGACCTTGGCCAGGCGCAGCAGCAGGCGACCAACTGGACGGCGATCAGCATGTTCGCCATCTTCGTGGTGTTCACGCTCTTCATTACCAAGTGGGCGGCATCGCGGACGAAGTCCGCGGCCGATTTCTACACCGCCGGTGGCGGCATCACCGGCTTCCAGAACGGCCTGGCAATCGCCGGCGACTACATGTCGGCGGCCTCGTTCCTCGGCATCTCGGCGGCGGTCATGGCGAGCGGCTTCGACGGGCTGATCTACTCGATCGGCTTTCTCGTCGGCTGGCCGGTGATCACCTTTTTGATGGCCGAACGCCTGCGCAACCTCGGCAAGTTCACGTTCGCCGACGTGGCGGCGTTCCGCTTCAAGCAGGCCCCGGTGCGTATCTTCGCGGCCTCGGGCACGCTGGTCGTGGTCGCGTTCTACCTGATCGCGCAGATGGTCGGCGCCGGCCAGCTGATCAAGCTGTTGTTCGGTCTCGAGTACTGGATCGCGGTCGTCGTCGTCGGCTCGCTCATGATGATCTACGTCCTGTTCGGCGGCATGACTGCCACCACCTGGGTGCAGATCATCAAGGCCTGCATGCTGCTCGGCGGCGCCACCTACATGGCCCTGGCGGTGCTCTGGTACTTCGGGTTCAGCCCGGAGGCGATGTTCGCCCAGGCGGTGAAGATCAAGACCGACCTGGCGCTCAAGGACGGCAAGACCGCCGCTGCGGCGGCGCAGATCGGCCAGTCGATCATGGGCCCGGGTAATTTCGTCAAGGACCCGATCTCGGCGATCTCGTTTGGCATGGCGCTGATGTTCGGCACGGCCGGACTGCCGCACATCCTGATGCGCTTCTTTACGGTGCCGAGCGCCAAGGCGGCGCGCACTTCGGTGATGTGGGCGACCGGCTGGATCGGCTATTTCTACCTGCTGACCTTCATCATCGGCTTCGGCGCGATCACCTACGTGCTGACCAACCCCGAGTTCCTCGACGCCAAGGGCGCGCTCAAGGGCGGCGGCAACATGGCGGCGATCCATCTCGCCAACGCGGTCGGCGGCAACGTCTTCCTCGGCTTCATTTCCGCGGTGGCGTTCGCGACCATCCTCGCGGTGGTGGCGGGCCTGACCCTGTCGGGGGCCTCGGCCGTGTCGCACGACCTGTACGCGACGGTAATCAAAGACGGCAAGGTCGACAGCGCCGCCGAGCTGCGGGTCTCGCGCGTGACCACGGTCGCGCTCGGCATCCTGGCGGTCGTGCTGGGGATCGTGTTCGAGAAGCAGAACATCGCCTTCATGGTCTCGCTCGCCTTCGCGATCGCCGCTTCGGCGAACTTCCCTGTGTTGTTCATGTCGGTGCTGTGGAAGGACTGCACGACCCGCGGCGCCGTGATCGGCGGCTTTCTTGGCCTGATCTCGTCGGTGGGGCTGACGATCGTCTCGCCCTCGGTCTGGGAAGCGACGCTCGGCAACCCCAAGGGCTCGGCCTTGTTCCCCTACACCTCGCCGGCGCTGTTCTCGATGACCATCGCCTTCGTCGCCATCTGGCTGTTCTCGATCCTCGACAAGAGCGAGCGGGCCCGCATCGACCGCGCTGGCTTCCTGGCCCAGCAGGTGCGCTCGGAGACCGGCATCGGCGCCGCCACTGCATCGGGGCATTGAGCGTCGTGGCATCGTGCTGTCGGCCTTCAGCTTCGCCAGCGCGCCCTTCGACGGCCTGAGCGCTTCCGAGCAGGCCCTGGTGCTCGGAAGCGTCGAGCCGGCGCGGTTCGCCAGGGACGCGGTCCTGCTGACCCCTGAGTCGCCGGCCGGTCACGCCTGGCTGCTGGTCGAGGGCCGTGTGCAGCAGATCGAGGCCGGAGAGGTGGTCGCGGTCGACGGCCCGGGCGATCTGTGCGCCGCTCGAGCGGCACTCGCCGGCCGCGCCAACGGCCTGCTGCGCGCCCTCGACGACGTGCTCGCCTGGCAGATCCCCCGGGCCACGCTGCAGGCGCTGATCGCCGGCAATGCGGGCTTCAGCTCCTGGCTGTTCGGCGGCATCTCGCACCGCCTGGCGGCCGCGGCCGAGCGCCGGCCGCAGCGCGAGTTCGTGTCGCTGATGACGGCGCAGGTGCGCGATGCCGGCGTCCGCAAGCCGGTCTACATCGACGGCGAACTCGACCTCGTTTCGGCGTGCCGCGTCATGTCAGAGCAGGGCCTGCGTCATGTGCTGGTTCGCGACGGCGAGCGCGTCGGCATGTTCACCACCACCGACCTCCGCGACGCCCTGCTGCGGCCGGTGCCGCCGCAACAGATCGCAGTGCGCGAGGTTGCCCGCTTCGAGTTGATCGGCCTGGGGCCCGATGCCGAGGTGTTCGAGGCCTTGCTGCTGATGATCCGGCATCACGTGCATCGCGTATTGGTGCGCGACGGCGAAACAATCGTCGGCGTGCTCAGCCAGCTCGATCTGATGAGCTTCGTCTCCACCCATTCGAACCTCGTCGCGCTGCAGATCGAGCAGGCTTCGAGCGTTGCCGAGTTGAGGCAGGCGGCCCTGCAGATGGACGCCATGGTGGTGCTGCTGCACAGCGACGGCATCCGCATCGAGCTTGTGGCGAGGCTGGTACACGAGCTGAACCGTCAGCTGCTGGCGCGGCTCTGGACGATGCTGGCGCCATCCGATCTGGTCGCCAACAGCTGCCTGATCGTGATGGGCAGCGAAGGGCGCGGCGAGCAGATACTCAAGACCGACCAGGACAACGGCCTGCTGGTGCGCGATGGCTTCGCCATGGTTGGAATCGAGCAGCTGACCGAGCGCTTTACCGCCGCGCTGATCGACTTCGGCTACCCGCCCTGCCCGGGCAACATCATGGTCAGCAACCCGCTCTGGCGCCAGCCGCTGACTGCCTTCAAGCAGACCCTGCGCGGCTGGCTGTTCGGCGGCGAGACCAACGGCGTGATGAACCTGGCAATCTTCCTCGATGCCGCGGCCGTCGCCGGCGACGCCGGTCTGCTCCGCGAGGCGCGCCGCTTCGTCGACGAATCCCTGGTCGGCGACGACGTCTTCTTCGCCCGCTTCGTCAACGCCGCCGACCAGTTCAGCGAGCCCGGCTGGTGGACACGTCTGGGGGCCTTGCGCGGCCGCGACGAGCAGGCCTTCGACCTGAAGAAGCTCGGCACCTTTCCGGTCGTGCATGGCGCGCGCACGCTCGCGCTGCAGCACCACGTCGCCGAAATCGGCACGGCGGCGCGGCTGCGCGCGCTGGCCGAACGCCAGCACCTGCCGGAGCAGATGGCGCGCGACCTGACCGAAGCGCTGCACTTCCTGATGGTTCTCAAGCTCGACAACAACCTGCGTCAACGTCGTTCCGGCCAACCGGTCAGCAACCTGGTGCAGTTGTCGACGCTCGGCACGCTCGAGCGCGACCTGATGAAGGACTCGCTGGCGATCATCAAGGCCTTTCGGCAACATCTGCGCCTGCATTACCGGCTCGATTTCCTGTGAGCCGTCGGCGACCGCGCTCGCTCGGGAACCGCACGACCGAGGCGGCGTGACGAGGAGATTTCCATGCGCAAGGGTCTGGGCGAGCAGAGGCTGGTCGCGTTGTTCGTGGCCGGCGGCCTCCTGCTGAACTTTCCGCTGCTCGCGCTCTGGGACCGTGACGCGACCGTTCTCGGCCTGCCGCTGTTTCCGGTCGCCCTGTTCGTGCTCTGGGGCGGCCTGATCGCCCTGCTCGGATCGATCGCGGAGCGCATGCCCGACTGACTGCCGCCGGCCCATGCTTTCCGTCCCCGTGGTCGTCGGCGCCTCGTTCGCCTACCTGCTGCTGCTGTTCGCGGTGGCGGCGTACGGCGACGCGCGCTCGCGCAGCGGCCGTTCGATCATCGGCAACGCCTGGGTCTACGCGCTGTCGATGGCGGTGTACTGCACCGCCTGGACCTACTTCGGCAGCGTCGGCCGGGCGGCAAGCGCCGGCGTCTGGTTCCTGCCCATCTACCTCGGACCGACCCTGGCGATGGTGCTCGCATGGCTGACGCTGCGCAAGATGATCAGGATCGCCAAGACCTACCGGATCACGTCGATCGCCGACTTCATCGCCAGCCGCTATGGCAAGAGCCCGCTGCTCGCCGGCGCCGTGACCCTGATCACCGTCGTCGGCATCGTTCCCTACATCGCCCTGCAGCTCAAGGCCGTCGCCAGCGGCTATGCCCTGCTGACCACGCCGCTCGGCACGCCGCTCGCCGGGCCGCTCGGCTGGTGGCGCGACAGCACCTTCTACTTCGCGCTCGCGCTGGCCGGCTTCACCATGGTGTTCGGTGCCCGGCACCTCGACAGCGCCGAAAAGCACGAAGGCATGGTGGCCGCGATCGCCTTCGAGTCGGTCGTCAAGCTGCTCGCCTTCATGGCGGTCGGCGCTTTCGTGACCTGGGGCATTTTCCAGGGACCGGGCGACATCTTCGAGCGCGCCCGGGCCGTCCCCGAGCTGCACAAGCTGCTCACCCTCACCCAGGGGCCGGGCCAGAGATTCGCCTACGAGCAGTGGTTCGCGCTGACCCTGCTGTCGATGCTCTCGGTCGTCTTCCTGCCGCGCCAGTTCCAGATGATGGTGGTCGAGAACGTCGACGAGCGGCATCTGCGCCGGGCGGCGTGGGTGTTTCCGCTCTACCTGCTGCTGATCAATCTGTTCGTCCTGCCGATCGCTCTCGGCGGCCTGCTCCACTTCGGGCCCGGCCGGATGGACGCCGACAGCTTTGTCCTCTCGCTGCCGCTGGCCCTCGGGCAGCAGGGGCTGGCCCTGTTCGTCTTCGTCGGCGGGCTGTCGGCGGCCACCGGGATGGTGATCGTCGAGGCGATCGCCGTCTCCACCATGGTCTGCAACGACCTGGTCATGCCGATGCTGCTGCGCACACGTCGCTTCGGCGCGCGCGCCCGCGGCGACCTGGGCCGGCTGCTTCTGGGTATCCGGCGGATCGCGATCGTCGCTGTTCTGCTGCTCGGCTACGCCTACTTCGCGATCGCCGGGGAGGCCTATGCGCTGGTCAGCATCGGCCTCATCAGCTTCGCCGCGGTGGCCCAGTTCGCGCCTGCGATGCTGGGTGGGCTCTACTGGAAGGGCGGCACGCGCAACGGTGCGCTGGCCGGCCTGCTCCTCGGCTTCCTGCTCTGGGCCTATACCCTGATGCTGCCTTCGGTGGCGAAGTCGGGCTGGCTCGCGGTCGGCTTCGTGAACGAGGGGCCCTGGGGCCTGGCCTTGCTCAAGCCGGAACAGCTGCTCGGCCTGAGCGGGCTCGACAACCTGACCCATGCCCTGTTCTGGAGCCTGTTGGCCAACGTCGCGGCCTACGTCGCGCTTTCGCTCTGGCGGCCGCCTTCGGCGCGTGAGGCCAGCCAGGCGTCGCTGTTCGTCGACGTCCTCCGCGCTCCGGCCGGCAGCGGCGCCGCAGGTCCCGTGTTCTGGCGCGGGCGCGCCCAGGTTCGCGAGTTGCTGCCGCTGATGAGCAGGCTGCTCGGCGCGGCGCGGTCGGAGCGGCTGTTCGCCGATTTCGCGCGCCAGCGCGGCGTCGCCAAGGTCGAGCAGATCCCCGCCGATGCCCAGCTCGTGCAGTTCGTCGAGACGCAGCTGGCCGGCGCGATCGGCAGCGCCTCGGCGCGCGTCATGGTCGCCGCGGCCGTCGAGGAAGAAGCCCTCGGCCTGGAGGACGTCATGCGCATCCTCGACGAGGCGTCGCAGCTGCGCGCCTACTCGCACGAGCTCGAGGACAAGTCGCGTTCGCTGCAGCGAGCGACCGACGAGCTGCGCGCCGCCAACGAGCAGCTCAAGAGCCTGGACCACCTGAAGGACGACTTCATGTCCTCGGTGACGCACGAGCTGCGCACGCCGCTGACCTCGATCCGTGCGCTCTCGGAGATGATGGCCGACGACCTCGACATGCCGGCGGAGCAGCGCCAGCAGTTCCTGCGCATCATCAACGCCGAGACCGAGCGGCTGAGCCGTCTCGTCAATCAGGTCCTGGACATGGCCAAGATCGAATCGGGCCACGCCCAATGGAACACGACCGATGTCGACCTGCGCGAGCTGATGTTGCGGGCGGTGCAGACCACCGCCGAGATGTTTCGCGAGCGCGGCGCCGCGGTGGTGCTCGACCTGCCCGAGTCCGTGCCGACGCTGCGGGCCGACGCCGACCGGCTGACCCAGGTGCTGCTGAACCTGCTGTCGAACGCCTCCAAGTTCCTGCCGCCGGCCGGCGGGCGGGTCGACGCGCGGCTGCAAGTGCTCGAGTCCGGGCTACGGGTCGAGATCCGCGACAACGGCAGCGGCGTCGCCGCCGACCAGCAGGCGCTGATCTTCGAGAGGTTCCGCCAGGGCGGCGACGCCGCCAACCGGCCGCAGGGCACGGGCCTGGGCCTGCCGATCAGCCGCCAGATCGTCGAGCACTTCGGCGGAAGGATGTGGCTCGAGTCCGGGCCTCGTCCGGGGGCATGCTTTGCATTCGAACTGCCCTGGCCGGCCACGGGCCGGCCGGCCGCTCCAGGAGACCGCGCATGAGCCAGAAGATCCTGATCGCCGACGACGAAGCGAACATCCTGATCTCGCTCGAGTATCTGATGAAGCGCGAGGGCTACAGGGTCAGCGTGGCCCGTGATGGCGAGGAAGCGGTCGCGGCGATCCTGCGTGATCGGCCGGCGCTGGTGCTGCTCGACGCGATGATGCCGAAGAAATCGGGCTTCGAGGTCTGCCAGGAGGTACGCGCCAACGACGCCGTCAAGGGCACGCTGATCCTCATGCTGACCGCCAAGGGGCGCGACACCGATGTCGCCAAGGGCCTTGGCCTGGGCGCCGACGCCTACATGACCAAGCCGTTCTCGACCAAGGAGCTGGTGCAGAAGGTCCACGAGATGCTGGAGCACGGTCCTTGAAACCAGCGCTGCGCCTGCCCTTGCTGATCGCCGGCCTCGGCGTCGCGATGGCGCTCCTGGCGATGGCGGGCGTCGCGGCGATCTGGGCCACGCTCGAGGCTTCGGAGCGCAGCGTGCTGGCCGCGGTGCTGGAATCGCGAGGGATGGTCCTCGTGATGGTCTGGCTCGCCGGGTTCGGCCTGGCGGCCTGGGGAGCGAGCCGCTTGTTCGTTCGATTCGTGGTCGCCCCGGCCCAACTCCACGAGCGCGCCCAGGCGATGCTCGCCGGCGCCGCCGTGCGCGAGCTCGCGGCAGAGGGCAGTGCCGCCAACCGGGAGCTGACTGCGACCCTCAATGCCCTGCTGCGCCAGCGCGCACAGCTCCAGCAGGACGTCGCGCAGCAGGTTGCCCTGGCAAGCCGCGGCATCGAGGCCGAGCGCAGCCGGCTGTCGGCGCTGATGGCCGAGCTGACCCAGAGCGTCGTGGTCTGCAACCTCGACGGTGCGATCCTGCTCTACAACAGCCGCGCCCGGGCCCAGTTCCGGGCCTGGTCGAGCACGCCCGGGACGGCGGGTGGCGCCGAGCTGATCGGGCTCGGCCGCTCGATCTACGCCGTCTTCGACCGGCCGCTGATCGCGCATGCGCTCGAGCGCGTCCACCTGCGCATGCGCGATGGCGCCGCCAGCCCGTCGGCGCAGTTCGTCACCGGCACGCCGACCGGCCGGCTGCTGCGCGTGCAGATGGCCCCGGTGCGCGACCCGGTGGCGGCCGAGGGCGCAGGGGCCGGCGACCTGGGCGGCTTCGTCCTGATGCTCGACGACATGACCCGCGATTTCGAGCAGGAGGCGCTGCGCGACCGCCTGCTGCTCGGCCTGACCGAAGGAAGCCGCGCTTCGCTCGGCAACCTGCAGGCGGCGGTCGAGATGCTGGAGCTGCCCGACCTCGAAGCGCCGATGCGCGAGCGCTTCCAGGCGGTCGTGCGCGACGAGGTCGTGGCGATGACGGCACGCCTGCAGGCGCTGGCCGGCGACGTGCTGACGGGGCTGAGAACGCGCTGGCCGATGGAGGACATGCTCGGCGCCGACCTGGTGACGGCCGCGGTGCGGCGCATCGAAGCCCTCGGCTCGATGCGGGCGAGTGCCGACGAGGTCGATCCGACGCTCTGGCTGAAGGTGGACAGCTACTCGCTGCTGCAGGGTCTGACCTACCTCGCGGGCCGGCTGGCCGACGAGCATGCCGTGGGTTCGGTGCGCCTGCGCTTGCAGGGCGCCGGAACGCGGGCCCGGCTCGACCTGGTGTGGGCCGGCCAGGCGATGAGCACCGAGACCGTGATGAACTGGCAGATGGAGGCAATGCGCAGCGGCGAGGACGCGACGCCGCTGACGCTGCGCGATGTCGTCGAGCGCCACGGCGGCGAACTCTGGTTCGAGCGTGAGCGGGTCCGGCACGAGGCCTTCTTCCGCTTTCTGCTGCCGTGCTCGGACGCCGAGGGTCGGCAAGAGACCGCGCTCACCGCGAACCAGGACAGTCGCCCGGAGTTCTACGACTTCGATCTGTTCCAGACCTCGGCGCAGGCGCGCGAATTCGACGAGCGTTCGCTCATCGAGCTGAGCTATACCGTATTCGACACCGAGACCACGGGCCTGAACCCGTCCGAGGGCGACGAGATCATCCAGATCGGCGCGCTGCGCATCGTCAACGGCCGGTTGTTGCGCCAGGAGTGCTTCGAGCAGCTGGTCGATCCGAGGCGCGCGCTCGACCCCGCGTCGGCGGCGATCCACGGCATCCGGCCCGAGGCGCTGGTCGGGCGGCCGACGATCCTCGAGGTGCTGCCGGTGTTCCATGCCTTTGCCCGCGACACAGTGCTGGTGGCGCACAACGCCGCCTTCGACATGCGCTTCCTGCAGCTAAAGGAAGCAGCGAGCGGCCTCCGCTTCGAGCAGCCGGTGCTCGACACCCTGCTGCTGTCGGCCTGGTTGCAGCCGAACCAGGAGTCGCACCGCCTGGAGGCGATCGCTGAGCGGATGGGCGTGGCCGTCACCGGCCGCCACACGGCGCTCGGCGATGCGATGGTGACGGCCGAAGTGTTCCTCAGACAGATCGCGTTGTTGCAGGCCAAGGGCGTCCACACCTTGGGCCAGGCGCGCGCGGCCGCCTTGCAGACCTACGAGGCGCGGCTTCGCTATTGAGCCGCGGGGGCGCGCGCCGGCTAGCGCAGATCGCCGGAACGGCGTCTCGGGGTTTCACCCAAGGAGGTCAGCCCTTGTAAGGCGTGGGCGCGCGCCGAAAAGTCGTCAATATTCGCGTTGCCGTCGCCTCAGGC
>Ga0070677_10000680_pt1 | contig 11386 bp, 10 predicted proteins | sample KBSM63metaG_FD_64674 | JGI IMG/M metagenome (GOLD analysis project Ga0070677, IMG submission 64674) | Miscanthus rhizosphere microbial communities from Kellogg Biological Station, Michigan, USA - KBS M6-3 metaG | ecosystem: Host-associated > Plants > Roots > Rhizosphere > Soil ... | reverse complement strand
CTTTGGCCTGACCCCTCGCGTAAGGGCGGAGGCTCCTGCGGGAGGCGTCCCCGCGTGAAGGCATTCGGAACGGACGTCGGCACGATCCACTTCGTCGGAATCGGCGGCATAGGCATGTCAGGCATCGCCGAGGTGATGCACCAGCTCGGCTACAAGGTGCAGGGTTCCGACATTGCCGAAGGCTATATCGTCGAGGGTCTGCGCAAGCTGGGCATCCCGATCATGATCGGCCAGAAAGCGGAGAATCTGGGCGACGCGGCCGTCGTCGTCATCTCTTCCGCGGTCAGCCGAGGCAATCCGGAAGTCGAAGCGGCGGTCGAGCGGCGCCTGCCGATCGTCAAGCGCGCCGAAATGCTCGCCGAGCTGATGCGTATGCAGAAGACTATCGCGGTCGCCGGCACGCATGGAAAGACCACGACCACGTCGATGATCGCCGCCATGCTTGACGCCGGCGGGCTGGACCCGACCGTGATCAACGGCGGCATCATCAACCGCTACGGATCGAACGCCCGGCTCGGGAAGAGCGACTGGATGGTCGTCGAAGCCGATGAGAGCGACGGCAGCTTCCTGAGACTCGACGGGACGATTGCGGTCGTCACCAACATCGATCCCGAGCATCTCGAGCATTACGGCGGGTTCGAGGAGGTGAAGAAGGCCTACTGCGAGTTCATCGAGAACGTGCCCTTCTACGGCCTAGCCGTGATGTGCGTGGATCATCCCGAGGTTCAGAACGTCATCGGCCGTATCCGCGATCGGCGGATCGTCACCTACGGCTTCTCCGCGCTTGCCGATTTGCGCGCCGACAATCTGACGGTTGCCGGTCCTGGCGGTAGTCAGTTCGATGCGATCGTCGTAGGCCGCGACGGCGAGAAGCGGGTGATCGAAGAGATCGCCGTGCCGATGCCCGGGCGGCACAATGTGCAGAATGCGCTCGCTGCCATAGCGGTCGCGCTGGAGCTTGGACTCACCGAGCAGCAGATTAGAGACGGCTTCGCCCGCTTCGACGGCGTGAAGCGCCGCTTCAGCAAGGTGGGGGAAGTCGATGGCTGCGTGATCATTGACGATTATGCGCACCATCCCGTCGAGATTCAGGCCGTGCTGTCGGCTGCCCGTGAAAGCGCGGAAGAACGGGTGATCGCGGTCGTGCAGCCGCACCGCTTCACCCGCCTCCATGATTTGATGGAGGACTTCCAGAACGCCTTCAACAACGCCGACATCGTGTTCGTGGCGCCGGTCTATGCCGCGGGCGAGCAGCCGATTGAAGGCGTGGACGCCGAGGCCTTGGCCGAGGGGCTGCGCGCGCACGGTCACCGCATGGTCAGGACCGTGGCCGACCTCGAAGATCTCTCTTTGGCCCTCCGCGATCTTGCCGCGCCCGGCGACCTCATCATCTGCATGGGCGCGGGGGACATCACCAAATGGGCGGCGGGGCTTGGCGACAGCCTGCAGCGCGTACGGGCGAAGAAGTGAGCGTCGCCACCATCCCCGATGTGCGTGGAAAGCTCACTTCGAGCGCCCCGCTTGCCCCGCTCGTCTGGTTCAAGAGCGGCGGCAACGCCGAATGGCTGTTCGAGCCCAAGGACGAAGACGATCTCACGAGCTTCCTGCGGGAGCTCGACCCGCAAGTGCCGGTGATGGCGCTCGGGCTCGGGTCGAACATGATCGTCCGCGACGGCGGCGTGCCCGGCGTGGTGATCCGGCTAGGCAAGACCTTTGCGAAGATTGAGAAGCTCAACGAGGTGACCCTGCGTTGCGGCGGCGGCGCGAGCGGGATTCTCGTCTCCTCCACCGCTCGCGATGCGGGCATTGCCGGAATGGAGTTCCTGCGCGGCATCCCCGGCACGGTGGGCGGTTTCGTTCGAATGAACGGGGGCGCCTATGGGCGCGAGGTGCAGGATATCCTCGTCGAGGCCCGCGTCGCCCTGCGCGACGGGACGATCGAAACCTGGCCGCTCGACAGGCTCGGCTACACCTACCGGCACAGCGAAGTGCCCGAGGGATCGGTCGTGGTCGAGGCGACCTTCCGCGGGACTCCGGGAAGACCCGAAGCCATCGGCGCGGAGATGGACGCGATCGCCCGTGCCCGCGAGGAATCGCAGCCGCTGCGCAGCCGGACCGGCGGTTCGACCTTCAAGAACCCGCCGGCGCACAAGGCCTGGGCCCTGGTCGATGCGGCGGGCTGCCGCGGCCTCACGCTCGGCGGGGCTCAGGTCTCGGAAAAGCATTGCAACTTCCTGCTCAATCTCGGTACCGCCACTAGCGCCGACATCGAGGCGCTGGGCGAGGAAGTCCGCCGCCGGGTGTTGGAAACTTCCGGCATCGCCCTCGAATGGGAAATCCAGCGGATCGGCAGGGAATGAACAAGGATTTGCACGTCGTAGTCCTGATGGGCGGCTGGTCGTCAGAGCGTGAGGTCTCGCTGACCAGCGGTCGCGGAGTCGCCGAGGCGCTGCGGACACGCGGCTGGTCGAACGTCACCGAGGTCGACATGGATCGCAACGTCGCTCAGGTGCTGACCGGCCTGCGTCCCGACGTCGTGTTCAATGCGCTCCACGGCACGCCGGGAGAGGACGGGACGGTTCAGGGCATGCTGGACCTGATGCAGATCCCCTACACGCACAGCGGGCTCGAAACGTCGGTCATCGCCATCGACAAGGAACTCACGAAGATGGTGCTCGTGCCGCACGGCGTGCGCATGCCGGCGGGCAAGATTGTGGAGAGCGAGAGCCTTCACCGCGAAGACCCGATGGCGCGTCCCTACGTGCTGAAGCCGGTCAACGAGGGCTCGTCGGTCGGCGTCGCGATCGTCACCAACGAAAGCAATTACGGCAACCCCATCGGCCGGGACGTCGAAGGCCCCTGGAAGCATTTCGAAAGCCTGCTCGCCGAGCCGTTCGTGAAGGGGCACGAGCTAACCGTCGCCGTGCTCAACGACGAAGCGCTCGCGGTCACTGAGCTGAAGCCGAAGGTCGGCTTCTACGACTATGATTCGAAATATACCGACGGCCTGACCGAGCATGTCTGCCCTGCCCAGGTGCCGGACGATATCGCCCAGTCAATGATGGACATGGCGGCGAAGGCGCACAGGCTGCTGGGCTGCCGCGGAGCGTCGCGTTCCGACTTCCGCTGGGACGACGAGCAGGGCGAAGCCGGCATTTTTCTTTTGGAAGTCAACACTCAACCCGGAATGACCCCCTTGAGCCTTGTGCCAGAGCAGGCGAAGGTACGTGGCATCAGCTACGGGGAACTGGTGGAGCGGCTGATCGAGGAAGCGCTCGCCAGGCAGAAGGGGTAAGCGATGGCTGCGCGGCGGGGCACGGCAACCAGATCGAAGCGCAAGAGCGCATCGAAGGCGAAGACGCTTTCGAGCGCCCGCGCGAACAAGCTCGCTGCGTTCGGCTTCACCGGCTTCCTGGTGCTGATGGCTGGAGCCGCGGCGATCGCGCTCGATTTGCCGGCGAAGGCCGCATTCTCCGCCGGCGAGGCGGTCGGCAGCGCGGGCTTCCGCGTAGACGGCTATCAGATCGTCGGGCTCAAGCAGATGGACCGCAAGCTGGTCGACGCAGTCGTGATCGACGAGCTCCGCCGCGCGGCCGCCATCGCGGGCGAGACCAAGCCCGCCCAACCACTGGTCGACGTCACTCACATCCGCGAGCGGCTCCTTCGATTCGGCTGGGTGCAGGACGCCCGCGTTTCCCGGCGCCTTCCGGACACTCTGGTGATCGACATCGTCGAGCGCACGCCGTCGGCCCTTTGGCAGGACCGTCAGCGCCTCGCTCTCATCGATTCCGACGGCGTCGTCCTCGACCGGGTCAAGATCGACAACATGCCCGATCTGCCGCTGGTGATCGGGCCGGGCGCCAATGCGCGCGCAAGCCAGCTGAAGGCGATCCTTGCCGATGCTCCCACCATGCAGGCACAGCTCGCCTCCGCGACCTGGGTAGGGGGGCGGCGCTGGGATCTGAGCTTCCAGTCCGGCGAGATCGTCGCCCTCCCGGAGGGCGAGCAAGCCGCCCGCGCCGCGCTTGCGAAATTCGCCAAGGCCGATCAGTCGAACGGCCTTCTTGGACGAGGCCTCATGCGCTTCGACCTTCGTATCCCGGGCAAGATGATCGTCCGCCTGCCGCGCGCGCCGGGCGAGCCGATCCAGCCTGAAATCACTCAAACCGTAGAGGGCTGATCGGACACGTGGCCGCACCGGCTGATCAACCCCTGATTGCAGCGCTGGACATCGGCTCCTCGAAGGTCGGGGCGCTGATCTGCACTCTGACCGACGACGGGCGGCTGCAGGTGCTCGGCACCGGCCAGCGCGAGAGCCGCGGCGTCAAGCGCGGCTATGTCACCGACATGTCCGCCAGCGAGCACGCGGTCCGCGAGGCGGTGGAGCTCGCGGAACGCATGTCCGGCCTCACGATCGAGGATGTCTGGGCCAGCTTTGGCGCGGGCGGTCTCGCCAGCGGCCTTGCCAACGTCGAGGTCGAGCTTGGCGGCCACCAGGTCGAGCAGTCGGACATCAACGAGCTTCTCGCGGGCGGCCGGGGAGCGATCGACCGCAACGGACAGATGGTGCTCCACGCGCATCCGGCGCTCTACACCATCGACGGGGTCGAGGGTGTGAAGAACCCGATCGGCCTTCACGCCGACCGTCTCGGCGTGGACATCCACGTCGTCGCCGCGGATCCGGCGCCGATCCGCAACATCGACTATGTGATCCGCTCCGCCCACCTCGGCGTGAAGGCGATCGTGGCGTCGCCTGTCGCGGCTGCGCTCGCCTGCCTGACCGACGATGAGCGCGATCTCGGCGTTGCGCTCGTGGAGCTTGGCGCGGAGGTGACGAACGTCTCGCTGCACGCAGGCGGGATGCTGGTCGGACTTCGCTCGATCCCGCTCGGCGCGAAGGACATCACCGACGACATCGCCTGCGCGTTCGGAGTGCAGCGCCGCGATGCCGAGCGGCTGAAGTGCTTCTACGGTTCCGCGATGACCAGCCCGCGCGACAATCACGAGATGATCGAGGCGCGGCAGATGGGAACGGAGGAAGGCGTCGATCCGATGCGGATCACGCGCGCCCAGCTGATGACGGTCATCCGACAGCGCGTCGAGGAGCTGACTGCGCAGATCGACGAGGCGCTGAAGAGCCTCGGCTTCACCGGCCCCGTCGGCCGTCAGGTCGTGCTGACCGGCGGCGGTGCCGAACTAAAGAACATCGCCGATTACATGCAGGGCGTGCTCGGCCGCTCGGTCCGGGTCGGCCGTCCGAAGCAGCTCACTGGGCTTCCGGACGCGCACAGCGGTCCGGCCTTCTCGACTCTGGTCGGGCTCGCCTGTCTGGCATCCTCGCGAAGCGGAGACATCCGCGACCTCGCGATGAGCAAGAGCTCGCAGAAGAAGCAGGCTTCGGGGATGATGGGCCGCCTGCTCGCGGCGATGAAGGGCGGAATTTAGCTTCGCCTGAATCCCTGATGGGAAAATACCCGAATAGACGCGAATCACCGGACATGAGACCAGCAAGGTCGCGGGGAAGTCACCGAAGCGAGGAGCAGCGCCGATGCTTAAGCATCACATGGCAGTTGCGTGCGCGGTGGCAGCCGCTGGTTTTTCCGTTCCTGCACTAAGCCAGTCACCCGTGGAGGTTGAAGGCCGCAGGATTGACCCCGCAAATCAAAGGATCGTCCGGTACGCCGATCTGAACCTTGCGACGGCGCATGGAGAGAGGACGTTGATGTCCCGCATCAGGTTCGCGGTTCGCGACCTCTGCGTCGAGGGCATCAACTATTCCCCGATCGATGCTGCCGATTTGCGGATCTGCAGGTCTGCCGCATGGGCCAGCGCGCGCTCGCAGCTGGATCGCGTGCTGGCGGAGGCGCGTTCCGTGGCAGGGATTCCTTCCGGAAGCCGGACTGCCATGACGATCAGCATCGCGGGCGCAATCCGCCGCGACTGAGAGGCCGCATGGGTCGAAAGCGGACATCCGGGTGCGCGGCTTGGACCGGACGCAGCGGGATGTCCGCCATTCGGCGCTGGGTATACGAAAAGAGGGTCGGTTTTAGGCTCGGCTAATCCGTTGGTGACTACGGCAGTAATCGGATACTTTCGCGAACAGAGCGGAGGAGACGGGTCATGCCGAATGAAGTCACCCCAGAGCTGTTGAATTTCATCATTACGCTTTCTCAGTTCATGCTCATCGCGTTCGGAATCATGATCGCGGGTGCGGCGCTGGTCTACACGACCTTGTTTTGGAAGGGGAACTTCTCGGGCGCGAGCATTGCCCAGATATTAAATCAAACGGATATTCCAAAGCTGGCGACCATCATTCTGATCGTCTTGGCCGCTTCATTGCTTGGTCTTCTGCGAATCATTGCCGGTGAGGCCGTGATCGCTCTTCTCAGCGGTATCGCCGGATACGTCCTGGGAAATCGTTCGCCGCCGAAAGAGGCGGTGCGCGACTGATCAATGCCGTCATGGGCGGAAGCGGACCTTTCGTTCGGAAACAGGGGTGCTGTCTATGGGGTCTAGAGCGGCGCGCGGGCTGGTCCTGCTGCTCGGCGTGGCGGTTTTCCTCAACTATGTCGATCGCAACGCCATCGGGGTCGCCGCGCCGCTGCTGAAAGGTGAGCTGGGCCTGACCGCGACTCAATTCGGGATCGCCGTCTCCGCCTTCTTCTGGGTGTACGGGCCGATCCAGCTGATCGTCGGATGGTTGTGCGATCGCTTCTCCGTCTACCGGTTGCTGTGGTGGGGTGTCGCGCTCTGGGCGGCGGCGACGTTGACGAGCGGTTTCGTCGGCGGCTTCCTGTCGCTCGTCGTGCTTCGGCTCTTGCTCGGCGTCGGCGAGAGCTTCGCCTTTCCCGCAAGCTCCAAGATCATCGCGGAGCAGGTGCCGCCGGAAGGGCGTGGCATGGCCAATGCCGCCGTCTCGATGGGCATCGCTCTCGGCCCGGCACTCGGAACGCTTGCGGGCGGTGCGATCCTCGCATCGCTCGGCTGGCGGCCCGTGTTCATCATCTTCGGTCTTTTGACCCTGATCTGGCTGCTGCCGTGGCAGCGGGTCACGCGGGGGCTAAGGAGCGAGGCGCCGGCAACCGGCCCTCCGCGAGTTCCGGTCAGCGAGCTGATCCGCCGCTGGCCCTTATGGTCGATGTCGATCGCGCATTTTGCCAGCAACTACGGCTTCTACTTCGTACTCGCCTGGCTGCCGCTCTACCTGGTGAACGAGCGTGGGCTGTCGATCCCGGAGATGACCCTGCTTGCGACGCTCGGCTATGCGGCGCAGGCGGTCGCGGCCTTTGTATTCGGTGCGATTTCCGACCGCTGGACCAGGTCCGGCAAGTCTGAGGATTTCATCCGCCGCTGGATGATGATCGTCGCCCAGTTCATGCAGGCGGCGGCGATCCTGGGAATCTTCTATTCCGGAAACATTCCCGTGCTCGCAATCTGGTTGTGCCTCGCGGGCATCGCCACCGGGTCTCTCTCGCTCAACATTTTCGCGGTGGCGCAGATGTTCGCAGGCCCGCGGGCGACGGGCACATGGGTCGGCGTCCAGAATGCGCTCGGCAATTTCTCGGGCGTCTTCGGGCCCGTCCTCACCGGGCTGATCGTCGATGCGGCCGGTTACGACTACGCGTTCATCGCCGCAGCGGCCGTCATCGCTGCCGGCGGGCTCTGGTGGATTATCGGCGTTCCGAAAATCGAACAGCTGACCTTCGGCCCGGAACAACCGTCCCGAGACTGAGTCTTTGAAGCCACTGCATTTTCAATTTTTTTGAAGCGCGTTAACTTTTTCGCTTGGCTTGCGACTCGCGATGATTCAGAAGAATCACGGTGGAGGATCAGCGCGATAGGTGCGCTTGAAGGGGGTTTGTCCATGAGCATCGATTTCATCCGGCCGGAAGTCGACGAGCTTCGGCCCCGGATCAGCGTCATCGGCGTCGGCGGCGCCGGCGGCAATGCCGTCGCGAACATGATGCGCGCCGATGTGCAGGGCGTCGACTTCATCGTTGCGAACACGGACGCGCAGGCGCTGAACACCTCGATGTCCGACCGGCGGATACAACTCGGCCTCAAGATCACCCAGGGCCTGGGCGCGGGCTCGCGGCCGGAGATCGGACGCGCTGCCGCCGAGGAAACCCTCGACGAGATCGAGCGCGCGCTCGAAGGCTCGCACATGTGCTTCATCGCCGCCGGAATGGGCGGCGGCACCGGCACCGGCGCGGCTCCGGTCATCGCCAAGGCCGCCCGTGACAAGGGAATCCTGACGGTCGGGGTCGTCACCAAGCCGTTCGCGTTCGAAGGCGCTCGCCGCGGCCGCTCTGCCGATACCGGCATCGAGGAGCTGCAGCAGCACGTCGACACCCTCATCGTCATCCCGAACCAGAACCTGTTCCGGCTCGCCAATTCGGAAACGACCTTCAAGGAAGCGTTCGAAATGGCGGACGAGGTCCTCCAGCAGGGCGTTCGCGGAATTACCGACCTCATGGTCATGCCCGGCCTCATCAACCTCGACTTCGCCGACGTCCGTTCGGTGATGGGCGAAATGGGCAAGGCGATGATGGGCACTGGCGAGGCATCGGGCGACAATCGTGCGATTGAGGCGGCAGAAAAGGCCATTTCGAACCCGCTCCTCGACGGCGTTTCGATGAAGGGCGCCAAGGGCGTCATCATCTCGATCACCGGCGGCGAAGACATGCGCCTGATGGAGGTCGACGAGGCCGCCAGCCATATTAAGGAACTGGTCGATCCCGACGCCAACATCATTTGGGGTTCGGCCTTCAACAACGACCTGGACGGCAAGATACGCGTATCCGTGGTGGCCACCGGCATCGAGGCGGAGATCGCTCAGCAGCCGCAGCCCGGCAAGGTTTTCGCCTTCCCGCGCGCGACGACTGCAACGCCCGTCGCGGCAGTGCCCGTTACTCCGCCGCCCGCTCCCGTGATGGATGACGAGACGGACGACGAGAACACGCTCGAGCTTTCCGACGAGATGGACGAGGGCGATGAGCTCCTTCTCGACAGCGACGACGTTCTGACCGCTCCGGTCGGTTCTGCGCCGATCGCTCCGCCGGCCGATGAGGACGAGACCTCCGAGCTGGAAGCTCCTGCGGCTGAAGATAAGCCGAAGGTCCGCGAGACCGGCACGCTATTCGAACGCATGTCCAACATCGCTCGGGGTGCGGCGCAGGCCCAGGTCAACGAGGAGGATTCGGCTCCCAGCTATCGCCGTGAGCCGATCGACATTCCGCGCTTCCTGAATCGGCAGAACAACCAGTAGGCTGGCGGTCGTGGGGGCGGCTCGCCGCCCTTCGGCAACGACTTGGCGTTAACTCTCTAGGCAGCAAGCTTTGCGTAAGCTCAGTTCTGCCATGGGGGTTTGCATGGCGAAGGGTGGATCCGGCCGCGTACGCGTGGCGTCGGTGGTTTTAGCAGTGGTGGGTGCGGTCCTTGCAGGTGTTCCTGCAATTGCGGACGCTCAGGTTTCGGTCGGCGGAAGGGCGGAAGCTCCTTCCGACGCGCTCGCGCGCAACATGAAAGTGCTCAGCACCAGCCCCAATAATTTCGACGCTCTGATCGGCGCCGGACGCGCTTCGCTCTCTCTCGGGGACAGCCAAGCCGCGGCAGGATTTTTCGGTCGGGCCGAAGAGGTATGGCCCGCCAGTCCGCTTCCGCAGGCAGGCATGGGGGCTGCGCTCGCAATCGAGGGTGATGGCGCCGCGGCGCTCCAATATTTTGCCCGCGCGACACAGCGTGGCGCGACGCAGGTGATGATCGGCGCGGACCGCGGCCTCGCCTACGATCTCGTCGGACAGCATGCGCAGGCGCAGGCAGATTATCGCGCTGCTTTGGCTGGCCGCGATGGAGACGAGGCGCGCCGCCGCCTTGCGCTCAGCCTGGCCATTTCGGGCCAGAAGGCCGAGGCGCTTTCGCTTCTGTCCCCGCTGATGGCCCGCGGCGATGCAGCCGGAGCGCGTAGCCGCGCCTTCGTCCTCGCGCTGACGGGCGACGCAAGCGCCGCCAAGAGTGCGATCGAAGCGGCTATGCCCGGCTCGTCTTCGAATATGGCCTATTTCTTCAGGAAGCTGCCGGCGCTTCGGTCCGAACAGAAGGCAGCCGCAGTCAATCTCGGCATCTTCCCCAGCTCGCTCGACGCGCAGGTGGCCACGCGGCAGCCCGTCACGATTACCCCGGTAAAGATCATTCAGCGGAATCCGACTCCCGAGCCGGCCAAGGACGAGGACCGTATCGGCTCGATCGAAAAGTGGCTGACGCAGGCGACGCACGCAGACAACGCCGCGCGCGCTCCTGAACCTGCGCCGGAGGTGGCGCGGGAACCGGCCCCGCAGCAGATGGCGTCAGTCTCTCTACCCGCGATCACAGCCCAGCGTGCAAGGTCCGATGCAGTCGCGGGAGGCACCCGCAAGCTCTGGATCCAGCTCGCAAGCGGTCCGAACGCGAACGAGCTTCCCGATCAGTTCGACCGGATGAAGAAGCGCAATCGCGACCTGTTCGAAGGCATCAGCGGCTATGTCGCCGAGGAGCCGGGCCGGGCCCGCCTGCTGATCGGTCCTTTCCGGAACGGCCAGGAGGCGGATATTTTCGCCAGCGACCTTGCGTCCGTCCGCATTGACGCCTTTACGTGGAGCAGCAAACCCGGCCAGCCGATCAGGAAACTGCCCTCCGAATGACTTCCCCTCTTGCCGCGCAGCCATCACAGTCGCGCGGCAGGGCCCATCCGGAACTTGATGCCGCTCCACGCGGGCCTCGCGACATTTTCCAGCGCGACCGCGACCGCGTCGTCCATTCCGTTTCCTTCCGCCGGCTTCGTCACAAGACCCAGGTGTTCGTCGCACCCGACGGCGATCATTACCGAGTCCGCCTGACCCACAGCATCGAGGTCGCCCAGATCGGACGCACGGTCGCGCGAGTGCTGGGACTCAACGAGGATCTGACGGAGGCGCTTTGCCTCGCTCACGACCTCGGTCATCCTCCGTTCGGCCATGCGGGCGAGGACGCGCTTCAGGATGCGATGGCCGGCGCCGGCGGCTTCGACCATAATGCGCACAGCATCCGGCTCGTGACGAAGCTAGAGGCGCCTTATCCTGGCTTCGACGGCCTGAATCTCAGCTGGGAAGCGCTCGAGGGCCTCGCCAAGCATAATGGGCCGATCCTCGAGCCGGCATGGGCGCTCTCCGAGGCGAATGCGGCATTCGACCTTGAGCTCGACAGCTGGCCTTCGCTGGAAGCGCAGGTCGCGGCGATCTCCGACGACATCGCCTACGACAATCATGACATTGACGACGGCCTGAGGGCGGGGCTGCTCCATTTGGACGAGCTGACCGAGATCCCGATCGTGAGCCGGCATTGGGATGACATCGAGCGTCGCCATCCTGGC
>Ga0070677_10000671_pt1 | contig 11452 bp, 8 predicted proteins | sample KBSM63metaG_FD_64674 | JGI IMG/M metagenome (GOLD analysis project Ga0070677, IMG submission 64674) | Miscanthus rhizosphere microbial communities from Kellogg Biological Station, Michigan, USA - KBS M6-3 metaG | ecosystem: Host-associated > Plants > Roots > Rhizosphere > Soil ... | reverse complement strand
CGTCCGCGGAGGAACTGGCGGAGCGGCGGGCGGCGAAGGACAGCTTCCCCGGCTAGCCGGGTCGAGGAATTGGCGGTGCGGGCTCAGTCCCGCGCCACCCGCCGGAAGACCGCGCTGTCATAGTCCAGCGCCTGCCGGGGCGCGGACCGTGGCCGGGGCGCGGTGTAGTTGCGGCGATCGGTGTCGGGCCCGTCGTCGGCGCAGACGATGTCGGCATGATCGAGCCTGATCGCCGATCGCAGGCCGGTCATCCCGCTCCGGCATACGACAGCGCCGCCGAGCAGCAGCGCGCCGCTGCGCCTGTCGGACAGCGAATAATCGGCGATCACCCCGCCCGAAAGGATGATCGCGGGCGCGCCGAGCGCGGTCCACAGATTCTTGCGAGTGATCAGGGTGCCGCCGGCGCGGTCGATCTTGACCCGCAGCACATAGGGGCTGGTGCTGCGCTGCAGGAGTTCCTGCCGCAGCGCGGCTGCGATCAGCGGCCTGCCGTCGGCCGCCGCCGTCCGCCACCGGGTACTGAAGTCCACGATATGGGCCAGCACCAGAGTCATTTCGGCGACTCGCGCCTTCTGCGCGTTCGTCTGCCCCTGGGCGGGAGAGTGGATCTGAACTTCGGCCTTGAGGGAGGCCTCGCAAACGCCAATGCTCGCTAGTCTCTGCATGATCGGGTTCGAGCTTTGCGGCGGGGACAGAAGCAGGGCGTCCTGGCGGATGTAGAAATTGCCGTGGCGGCCGGCCAGCGCATTGACCAGCATCACTTCGTCGGCGAGCCCGTCATAGCTTTGCACATTGGTGTCGGTTTGCAGCAGTCCGATTAGCGACCCTGCAGTAGCGATGAGGCCGGGCAAGGCTGCGGGGAGCAACTGCGCCCTGACCCGAGACCCCGCCGGCGCGGTGCGCGGCGGCGGACAGGCGGGCCCGGTCGCGCGAAGCGCAAGCAGCGAGGATTCCATGATCTGGCCGGCCTCGATCTCGAAGGCGACGAAATTGTCGAAGCTGTAGGCCTCCGTGGCCCCGAGCAGCACGACTTGCGGTTCACTGCGGCCGCCAGCGCCGTCGACATGGTCGGAGACGCGCCGGTCGATGATGCGCGCGACATCCTGCATCGCGATCGCGGCGAGATAGGTGGCCTCCATCTGGGTCGTGCTGGGGGCCACCTGGTTCGTGCCCGTTCCGGCGAATTGACGAAGCGGGGCGAGGAGCGACTCGGCGCGCGCCTTTTGCGAATCATATTGGGCCTTCTGCGCGTCGGCGGCCGCCTTCAGCGCTTCCGCGCGCGCCTTTTGCTGATTGGCCTCGGCTACGACGGGATCGACCGGCGCGGGCGGGTCTTCCGCCAGAACAGGGGTGATGATGGCAAGGGACAGAGCGAGGGGCAGCAGGATGTGTCGGCGCATGGCGGCTTTCCCGATATCGAGTTCAAACGCACCCACATCTTCGGGCTTCGCAACTGTCGGCCCTTGCCGCTGCGATAGTCGCTTGTCCGGGCCGCGCGCGTGACGGCCGTCACGCCGCGATGACGTCGATAGGCTCGAAGAGGCGAGGTCAGCGCTTGTACAAAGCGTCCAGCCGCTCGCCGTACACCTCCTTGATCACGTGCCGCCGAATCTTGATCGACGGCGTCAGCATCTGGTTCTCGACCGTGAACGGCTCGTCGGCGAGGATGAAGCGGCGGACCTTCTCGATCACCGACAGCTCCTTGTTCACCCGGTCGACCGCTTCAGAGACGGCGCGGATGAAATCGGGGTCCTTCGACAGGACGTTGAAATGGCAGGTGCGCTTGTTGGCCGCGCACCATTGCGCGCTCCACTCCGGATCGGGGACGATCAGGCCGACGAGGTAGGGGCGCTTGTCGCCGGCGACCATCGCCTGCACGATCTCCTGCTGGAGCGTCAGCATCCCCTCCACCTTCTGCGGCGCGACATTGTCGCCCTTGTCGTTGACGATCAGGTCCTTCTTGCGGTCGGTGATGACGATCCGGCCCTTCTCGTCGAGATGGCCGACGTCGCCGGTGTGCAGCCAGGCGCCTGCCCCGGGCTCCGACCCGGGGTCGATCATCAGGGTGCGCTCGGTCTGCGCGTCGTTGCGCCAATAACCGTGCATGACCAGCTCGCCGCGGACCAGGATCTCGCCGTCCTCGGCGATCTTCACGTCCGTATTCTTCAGCGGCGGCCCGACCGTGTCCATCTTGAGGCCCACGCTCGGCCGGTTGCAGGAGAGGACCGGCCCGGATTCGGTCTGGCCGTAGCCTTGCAGCAGGGTCAGGCCGAGCGAGTGGAAGAAGATGCCGACCTCGGGGTTGAGCGGCGCCCCGCCCGAGACCATCGCCTTGATCCGCCCGCCGAACTTGGCCGAGATTTTCGGCCGCAAGGTCCGCGCCAGGAACAGGTCCATCGGCTTGTCCCACAGCGGCACCCGGCCCGAATAGCCCTTGGCCCCGATCGAGAGCGCCCGGCCCATCAGGTAGTTGGTGAGCTTGCCCTGCTTTTCGACCTGGTTGAGGATCCGCTGCCGCAGCACCTCGAACAGCCGCGGCACCACCACCATGATCGTCGGCTTCACCTCCTCGATGTTGGAGGCGAGCTTCTCCAGCCCTTCCGAATAATAGATCTGGCCGGCGAGCCCGATCGGGAAATGCTGGCCGCCGGTATGCTCATAGGCGTGGGAGGCGGGCAGGAAGGAGAGGAACACCTCGTCGCCCCAGCCGAAATCCTCGGCGATCAGCGAGGTGCAGCCTTCGACATTGTGCAGGATCGCGCCGTGATGCTGCATCACGCCGCGCGGCGCGCCGCCGGTGCCGGAGGTGTAGATGATGCAGGCGAGATCCTCGCGCTTGAATGCGGCCGCGGCGGCGCAGGCCCCGACGTCGGCCGCGCCGCCGGCCATCGTCGCCCAGTCGTGGAACTGGACGTTGCTCTCCTGGCCCGAAGGCAGCGGCTCGATGCCGATCACATGCTCGCAGGCCGAGCTGCGGATCGCGGCGGGGAGCAGGCTCTTGCCGAGCTTCTGGGTCGAGACGATCACGGCCCGGGCGCCGCTGTCGTCGAGGATGTGCTGGTGGTCGCGCTCGGTGTTGGTCGTATAGGTCGGCACGGTCACGCAGCCCGCCGCCATGATCGCGAGGTCGGAGATCAGCCATTCCGGCCGGTTCTCCGAGACCAGCATGACGCGGTCGCCGGGATGGAGGTCGAGGCCCTTGAGCGCCGCGGCGAGCGACGCCACTTTCCTGGCGACATCGCTCCAGCTGATCGGCCGCCATTCGCCCTGCTGCTTCGCCCACAGGAAGGGCGCGTCGCCCTTCTCCCGCGCCCGCGTGAAGAACATCGTGACGAGGTTCGGAAAATGTTCGAGCTCGGTCCGCATCACCCCTCCCGCACGGATTGCCCGTGTCGAACTCAGTCTAGCGCCCACCCGCTCACTGCGCCACCCAGCCCCCTTCGCTGCGCGGATCGGCGGCGCCGGCCCAATGGCCGCCGATCCGCTCGATCGCATTGGCCTTGTAGCCGGGCTCGACGACCACGACCTCGTGGCCGAGCGCGCGCAGTTGCTGCGCCATCGCCTCCAGCGCTGTGCCGCGCTCGAGCGTCAGCCGGTCGCCGAAACCCATCAGTTGCGGCAGCGCGATCGCGGCCTGCGCGCTCAAATCCCAGTCGATCACGCCGATGATCGCCTTGGCGACCTGGGCGATGATCGTGGTGCCGCCGGCCGCGCCGACCGCGAGCCGGACCTCGCCGTCCGGGCCGTAGACGATGGTCGGCGACATCGAGCTGCGCGGCCGTTTCCCGCCTTCGACTCGGTTGGCGACCTGCGCTCCGTCCTGCTCGGGCGCGAAGTTGAAATCGGTGAGCTCGTTGTTCAGGTAAAAGCCGTTCACGGTGAGGCCGGAGCCGAACACGCTTTCGATCGTGGAGGTGTAGGAGGCCACGTTGCCGGCGCCATCGACCGCCACGAAATGCGACGTCCCCGTCTCGACCGTCACGGGCGCCGCCGCGCGCCGCTCGGCACCGGGCGGGCTGCCGGCCTCGACATGGGGAATGGTGCGATCGGCCGAGATCAGCCGCGAGCGTCCTGCCAGATAGGCTTCGTCCATCAGCCCGCGGACCGGCACCCTGACGAAATCGGGGTCGCCGAGATAGGCGTCGCGATCGGCATAAGCGAGCCGCATCGATTCGCCGATCAAATGCCAGGCGGCCGGATCGTCGGGGCCGAGCGCGCGCAGGTCGAAGCGCTCGAGCTGCTTGAGAATCGCGAACACCGTGGTGGCGCCGGACGAGGGCGGGCCCATGCCGCAGATCCGATAGCCCCGATAGCGGCCGCACAAGGGGTCGCGCTGGTGCGCCCGATAGGTGGAGATGTCGTCGCGGGTCATCGGCGAGGGGTTGCGAGGGGCGGTACGCAGGGTCCGCGCCAGCGCGTCGGCGGCCGCGCCGGTGTAGAAATGTTCGGGGCCCCGCGCGGCGATCCCCTCGAGGAACGACGCCAACTCGGGATTGCGGACCAGCGTGCCGGCCGGCTTCGGCTGGCCGTCCGGTCCGTAGAATAAGGCTCGGCCGCCGGGCGAGAGGGCGCCGATGCCGGAATAGCGCGACAACATCCGGAACAGGCGCGGCGTGATCGTGAAGCCGTCGCGGGCGAGCCGGATCGCGGGCTGGAACAACCGCGCCCAGGGCAGCCGGCCGTGCCGCTCGTGGGCCGTCTCCATCAGGCGGATATTGCCCGGCACGCCGACGCTGAGGCCGCCGGGGATCACGTCGTCATGGCTGCGCGGCCGGCCGTCGGGGCCGAGGAAATAGGCCGGCGTCGCCGCGTGCGGCGCGGTCTCGCGGCCGTCATAGGAGGAAAGCCGATCGGCGGCCTCGTCATGATAGACCAGGAAGCCGCCGCCGCCGATGCCGGAGCTCTGCGGCTCGACCACGGTCAGGGCGAGCATGGTCGCGAAGGCGGCGTCGGCGGCGTTGCCGCCGGCACGCAGCATTTCCGCCCCCGCCGCCGCGGCGCGCGGGTCGGCGGCCGAGACCATGCCGGCCTCGGCGGTGCGGGGCGCCCGCTGCTGCGCCGGAGTCGCGCAGGCGGTGAGCAGGAAGGCGAAGGCGAGGAGCAGGCGGCTGAGCATCAGCTGCGCTTTTCAGTCCCGACCGCATCCGTCAAGCGTTCGAAGCCGTGCAGAGCCAGCAGCCGCTTCAGCTCGCGATTGATCTCCTCGGCCAGCCCAGGCCCCCGATAGACCAGAGCGGTGTAGAGCTGGACCAGGCTCGCCCCCGCGCGGATCCGGTCGAAGGCGTCGACCCCGTTCTCGATCCCGCCCGCGGCGATCAGCGGCAGGGCGCCGCTCGTCGCGCTTCGAAAGTCGCGCAGCCGCTCCAGCGCCAGCGCCTTCAGCGGCGCGCCGGACAGGCCGCCCGCCTCGCCACGATGCCTGGATTGGAGCTCGGGACGGCTGATTGTGGTGTTGGCGACGATCAGACCGTCAACTCTGTGGTCGATTGCCGCGCGGGCGATGCCGTGGAGTCCGGAAGGTTCCAGGTCCGGCGCCACCTTGAGAAAAACCGGCGGCCTCGCGCCCCGCGCCGTCATCACCGCCTCGAGCAAAGCGTCGAGCGCCCCCTCGTCCTGCAGCGCTCTGAGACCCGGCGTGTTCGGCGAGGAGATGTTGACCGCCAGATAGTCCGCGACTCCCAGCATCGCCACCACGCCCGCGTCGTAATCGAGCACCCGGTCCACGCTGTCCTTGTTGGCGCCGATATTGACCCCGACGATCCCCGCGCTCCGGTCGCGCTTCTCCAGCCGACCCAGCGCCGCCTGGTGGCCGCGATTGTTGAAGCCCATCCGGTTGATCACCGCCCGGTCCTCGGCCAGCCGGAACAGGCGCGGCCTGGGATTGCCCGCTTGCGGTCTTGGCGTCAGCGTTCCCACTTCGACGAAGCCGAAGCCGAAGCCGAGCATCTGCCGCCAGACCTCGGCATCCTTGTCGAAGCCCGCCGCGAGCCCGACTGGATTGGGGAAATCCAGCCCGGCGACCCGCACCGCCAGCATCGGATCGGGCTCGGCCGGCAGTCCCGCGGGCAGCAGCTTCAGCGCCCGGATCGTCAGCCGATGCGCCCGCTCCGCGTCGAGCGCGAAGGCAAGGGGGCGGACGAGGGGGTAGAGCGCCATCGTTCGCGGCTATGGCAGGCTGCGACTTCATCGTCACCCCGGCGAAGGCCGGGGCCTCAGGACAAGAAGTCCCGGCGGGTCGCCTTGAGGTCCCGGCCCCTTCGACTGCCTGCAAGGCAGGCGCTCAGGACATGCTTCGCCGGATGACGATTGGAGGTTGATTCCCGGCTTCCAAGCGCCCAAATCGCCAATCGGAACGAATCGGTCTTATTATGCGCCTCACCTCCCTCGCCGATTATGCCGTCGTGATGATGGCCGCCGCCGCCCGCTATCCGGCCGGGGCCAGGCTCAGCGCCACCCTGCTCGCCGAGGAGACCGGCGTGCCGCTGCCGACCGCGCAGAAGCTGACCGGCCGGCTCGCCGCCGCCGGCCTGCTGGAGACGGCGCGCGGCGCCGGCGGCGGCTTCCGGCTCGCCCGGCTCGCCGGCGAAATCAGCCTCGCCGACATCGTCGAGGCGGTCGAGGGGCCGATCGTGATGACCAGCTGCGTCGACGCCGAGCGCCACGAATGCGCGCTCGAAGGCGCCTGCCAGGTCCGCCCGCACATGGGCGTGGTCAACCACGCCGTGCGCGGCGCGCTGCAAGGCGTCAGCCTGTCCTCGCTCGCGGAGGTCAAGGCATGAGCGAGGTCCGCAACCAGGAGGCGCAGGACGCCGTCGACCGCGCCTCGACCTACGAATGGGGCTTCAGCTCCGACATCGAGCAGGAGTTCGCGCCCAAGGGCCTGAACGAGGACACGGTCCGCTTCATCTCCGCCAAGAAAGGCGAGCCCGAATGGATGCTGGCGTGGCGGCTCAAGGCCTATCGCGCCTGGCTGACCATGGCGGAGGTGAGCTGGGCCAAGCTCGACATCCCGCAGATCGATTTCCAGGACGCTTATTATTACGCCGAGCCCAAGGCGAAGCCCAAGCTCGCCAGCCTCGACGAGCTCGATCCCGAGATCCTGCGCGTCTACGAAAAGCTCGGCATCCCGATCGAGGAGCAGAAGGTGCTCGCCGGCGTCGAGGGCGCGCGCAAGGTCGCGGTCGACGCGGTGTTCGACAGCGTCTCGGTCGCGACCACCTTTCGCAAGGAGCTCGAGGCGGCCGGCGTCATCTTCCGCTCGATCTCCGAGGCGATCCGCGAATATCCCGAGCTGGTGCGGAAATATCTGGGCTCCGTGGTGCCGCAGCGCGACAATTATTTCGCCTGCTTGAACAGCGCGGTCTTCTCCGACGGCACCTTCGTCTACGTCCCCGAGGGCGTCCGCTGCCCGATGGAGCTCAGCACCTATTTCCGGATCAACGCCGAGAATACCGGCCAGTTCGAGCGCACGCTCATCGTCGCCGACAAGGGGTCGTACGTGTCCTACCTGGAAGGGTGCACGGCTCCCATGCGCGACGAGAACCAGCTCCACGCGGCGGTGGTCGAAATCTACGCGCACGAGGACGCGGAGGTGAAATATTCCACCGTCCAGAACTGGTACCCCGGCGATGCCGAGGGCAAGGGCGGCATCTACAATTTCGTCACCAAGCGGGCGATGTGCGCGGGCGACCGCTCGAAGGTCTCCTGGACCCAGGTCGAGACCGGTTCGGCGATCACCTGGAAATATCCCTCCTGCATCCTCAAAGGGGAGGGCAGCGTCGGCGAATTCTATTCGGTCGCGGTCACCAACAACCGCCAGCAGGCCGATACCGGCACCAAGATGATCCATATCGGCGCCGGCAGCCGGTCGACCATCGTCTCCAAGGGGATCAGCGCCGGCAAGTCGAGCAACACCTATCGCGGCCTGGTCCGGGTCAACGCCGGCGCCGAGAACGTCCGCAACTTCACCCAGTGCGATTCGCTGCTGCTGGGGAGCGAGTGCGGCGCCCACACCGTTCCCTATATCGAGGTCCGCAACCCGACCGCCCAGATCGAGCACGAGGCGACCACCTCCAAGATCAGCGACGACCAGCTCTTCTACGCCATGTCCCGCGGCCTCTCCGCCGAGGATGCCGTCGCCCTGATCGTAAACGGTTTCGCCCGCGAGGTGCTGAAGCAGCTGCCGATGGAGTTCGCCGTGGAGGCGCAGAAGCTCTTGGGGATCAGCCTCGAGGGGAGTGTGGGATGAGCGCCGTTATGCTGGCCCTTGTGGCGATGGCGCAAGCCTCGGAAAACACCGGACACGTGTACACCGATTGCGTAAGATCGGAGACCCAGCGTCGCTATCTTTCCGGCCAAGACCCTGAGGTTGCTGCGGAGGGAATCATCCGCGCATGCAGCCGGTTCGAGACTGCCGCCGCCGACACCTATGTCCGAAGCCTTCAATCGGACCGCGCGGGGCGCGTTCAGCCTTGGCCATCTTCTATCGACCAAGCGGCATTTAGACGGCGGTTCCTCTCGCAACTGCGAGAGGACACGCGTCGACAGATCATCCAAGGACTTCGCCAGATGCGGGCGAGGCGAGGCGCGCGCTAATGCTGAAGATCGAAAACCTCCACGCCACGGTCGACGGCAAGCCGATCCTCAAGGGGATCAGCCTGACGCTGAATCCGGGCGAGATCCATGCGATCATGGGGCCGAACGGGTCGGGCAAGTCGACCTTATCGTACGTGCTCGCGGGGCGGCCCGGTTACGAGGTGACCGAGGGCTCGGTGACCTTTACTCCCTCCCGTCACCCCGGCGAAGGCCGGGGCCCAGAACCTCAAGCCGAAGAATCCTCGTCAGGGCTGGGTCCCGGCCTTCGCCGGGATGGCGATGAAGTGATCGATCTCCTGACCCTCGATCCGCACGAGCGCGCCGCGAAGGGCATGTTCCTCGGCTTCCAATATCCGGTCGAGATTCCCGGCGTCTCCAACGTCCAGTTTCTGCGCACCGCGCTCAACGCCCAGCGCCGCGCCCGCGGCGAGGCGGAGCTTGGCGCCGGCGATTTCCTGCGCCTCGCCCGCGAGCAGGCCGATGCGCTCGGCCTCGATTTCGAGATGATGAAGCGCGCCGTGAACGTCGGCTTCTCCGGCGGCGAGAAGAAGCGCAACGAGATGGTGCAGCTGGGGATCATCGACCCGCGCCTCGCCATTCTCGACGAGACCGACAGCGGCCTCGACATCGACGCGCTGCGTGTCGTCGGCGACGGCATCAACCGGATCATGCGCAAGCCCGACAAGGCGGTGCTGCTGATCACGCACTACCAGCGCCTGCTCGACATCGTGGAGCCCGATTTCGTCCATGTCCTCGCCGGCGGCCGCATCGTCCGCTCGGGCGGGGCCGAGCTCGCGGTCGAGCTCGAGCGCGAAGGCTATCGGGAGGTGGCCGCGTGAGCCAGCGGCCCCGCCTCCTCGGTCGTCACCCCGGACTTGATCCGGGGTCCACCCTCTTTGCGGTGCGGGCAGAAGGCAGGTGGATGCCATTGAAAGGTCGCCATGTCCCCCGGACATGGCTGCGCAGTACGGGGTACTGCGCACCTTTCAATCAAGTCCGGCATGACGAAAGTAGGGCGATCGGGAGCGGAAGTTTTTTCGCGCTAGGGAAGCCGAAACTTCGGAAACTTCCGTGGGTCGAGGGCCCGGCCTGATGCCGCTCGATCTCCCCTCGAATCGCACGGAAGCGTGGCGCTGGAGCGACCTCTCGGCGCTTCCCGCGTTCGCCGAGGCGCAGCCGACTGGCAGCGTTCCGGACGAATTGCCCTGGCTCGATTGCGCGCATGAGGGGCCGCGTCTGCTCTTCGTCGACGGTCGGCTCGACGAAAGCCGCAGCCGTCTCGGCCCGATGGAAATAGGCCCCGTTGCCGTCGAGACCGCGCACCCGCTCGGCCGCCTCGCCGGCCGCCAGGGCTGGACCCTCCGCCTCGGCCGCGACCATGCGCCTGCCGGCCTCGTCCAGATCGTCCACGTCTCGACCGGGGCGGCCGATCATCTCGCCGCCGAGATCGCGCTCGCCGACGACGCCCAGGCTTCGATCGTCGAAACCTTCCTCGGCACCGGCTGGACCAACCGCCTCACCGGCATCCGCCTCGGCAAGAGCGCCCGGCTGATGCTGAGCCGCCGCCTGCTCGGCGACTCCGGATTCGTCAGTCTCGCCGACCACGCCGCCCTCGGCGAAGGCGCCAGCTTCATCGCCGCCACCCTGGCCGCGGGCGGCCGCGACAGCCGCCTCGATGGCGAGATCCTGCTCGAAGGCGAGGGCGGCTACGCCGAGGCCGCCGGCGCGTTGCTCGCGCGCGGCCGCCAGCGGCATGACGCCAACCTGGTCCTCCGCCACGCCGTCCCCAACGGCACCAGCCGCCAAATCTGGCGCTCGGTCGCCGATGATCGTGCGGCCTGCTCGGTCGCCGCCCGGGTCGAGGTCGCGCGCGATGCGCAGAAGACCGATGGCGAGCAGAGCCTCAAGGGCCTGCTCCTCGCCCGCTCCGCCACGATCAACGCCAAGCCCGAGCTCGAAATCTTCGCCGACGACGTCAAATGCGCGCACGGCGCCACCGTCGGCGAGCTCGACCGGAACGCGCTCTTCTACCTCGAAAGCCGCGGCGTCGAGCCGGACGAGGCCAAGGCCCTGCTCACCCGCGCCTTCGTCGCCGACGCGCTCGACCGGATCGGCGAGCAGGACGTGCGCGAAGCCTTCTATGCGGATGCGGAAGCGTGGTTCGCCTGATGGACGCCATCGCCACCCGCCCCCTCGACTGGCTCGCCGATTTCCCGGCGATCCCGCAAGGCTGGGCCTATCTCGACAGCGCCGCCACCGCGCAGAAGCCGAAGCCGGTGATCGACGCGATCGCGCGCGGCTATGCCGAGACCTATGCGACCGTGCACCGGGGCGTCTACCAGCGCTCGGCCGAGATGACCCTGGCGTTCGAAGCCAGCCGCGCCCGGGTCGCGCGCTTCATGGGCGCGGCCAGCGCGGACGAGATCGTCTTCGTGCGCGGCGCCACCGAGGGCATCAACCTGGTCGCGCAGAGCTGGGGCCGCGACAATCTGAAGCCCGGCGACCGCATCCTGCTGTCGACGCTCGAACATCACAGCAACATCGTCCCCTGGCAGATGTCCGGGGCCGCGATCGACGTCGTGCCGCTGACCGCGGATCACCGCATCGACCTCGACGCGATGGCCGCGATGATCCGCCCCGAGCACAAGCTGGTCGCGCTCGGCCATGTCTCGAACGTGCTCGGCTCGGTGCTCGACGCGAAGCGGGCGGCGGAGATCGCCCACAAAGTCGGCGCGAAACTCCTGCTCGACGGCTGCCAGGCGGTGCCGCGCATGCCGGTCGACGTCGCCGACCTAGATTGCGACTTCTACGTCTTTTCCGGCCACAAGCTCTACGGCCCGACCGGCATCGGCGTGCT
>Ga0070677_10000667_pt1 | contig 11476 bp, 9 predicted proteins | sample KBSM63metaG_FD_64674 | JGI IMG/M metagenome (GOLD analysis project Ga0070677, IMG submission 64674) | Miscanthus rhizosphere microbial communities from Kellogg Biological Station, Michigan, USA - KBS M6-3 metaG | ecosystem: Host-associated > Plants > Roots > Rhizosphere > Soil ... | reverse complement strand
GCCGCCGCTCCATTGACGTTCTGAAGGGTCGATGTCGGTCTGGTAACCGTGCACCCGGCCGTTCTCGAACGCAGGAGTGCTCAGACTGCGGAACTGCACACCTGAGTTCGTGGGCCCCACGTCCTGGCGCACGTCGAACTCGAGGATGAAATCTCCGTAGTCTTTTTCCGTGACGAGAAAGCTGTTCGGCACTCCGGGTCGTGATGACCCGACAATGGCGCCGTCGATGACCTTGTAGTCCGCGGCACCTCCAAGCTGCTTCCAGCCCGCCAGCGACTTGCCATCGAAAATTGGAGCGCCTTCATCGGCAGCGATCACGGCTCCACAGAACACCAGCATGGCCAGTGCACAAACAACATCTCGCATCCGGTTCCCCTCTGTTGAGCTCATCCCGCGGCGAAGGCTTCGACCTGGATCGCAAGTTTAACGTCCATTCCGAATCCGAAGGCTTTGCCCCAGCCGACGCCGAAGTCTTCCCGATTGATGGTGGTGATGGCGTCCGCCCCGCAGAACTCTTTTTTCTTCATCGGGTGAGCCATGCATTTGAATGAGCGGATGGTGAGTGTCACTGGCTTGGTCACGCCATGCAACGTGAGCTCGCCCTGCACTTCAGTGGGCGCGCCATCCTTGAATTTGACCAGCTTGCCCTTGTAGGTGGCGGTCGGAAACTTCGCTGTATCCAGCATTCCGACATCGCCACTCTTCACGTGGGTTTCGAGTTTTTCGAGGCCGAAGTCGATCGAATTCATATCGATGACGATGTCGACGGTGCCGCTCTTCGCTTCCCGGTCGATGACCACAGTCCCGTTGCTTGCGGTCAACTTGCCGCGCCACACGGACATGCCGCCGAAATGATCCGCTTCGAAGCTTGGATGAGTGTGCTCCGGGTCTATGTTGTAGGTGGCCGGAGCGGCGGCAGCCGCGGTGGCGAAGGCACAGGCAACCACAAAGCCTAACTGGCGAAAGTTGTATTTCATGGGACACCTCATCTTGGCAGCGCTTGGCCGGAAGGTTCGGGACGCTAACACAGCACGCGCCCCGCGCGCTCCGCCCATCCCTACGTCAGTTCCCGCCGACGTGCCGCGAAGAACGAGTTCAGCAAGCGCCCGCTTTCTTCCATGAGCACGCCGCCAAAAACATCCACGCGATGATTCATCGAGGGCATGGCGAAAACGTCAGTCGTGCTGCCGGCGGCGCCTGCCTTCGGGTCCCATGCGCCAAACACCAGGCGCGCCACGCGCGCGTGGACAATCGCCGAGGCACACATGACACAGGGCTCCAGCGTCACATACAAGGTGGTGCCATTGAGACGATAGGAACCCAGGGTTTTCCCTCCGGCGCGCAGCGCCTCGATTTCGGCATGGGCGGTGGGATCGTGGCCGGCAATCGGCCGGTTTGCCGCAACCGCAAGGATTGCATCGCCCTGCACTAGAACGGCGCCCACCGGCACTTCGCCCGCGGCTTCGGCGCCGCGCGCGGCTTCGAGTGCGAGGCGCATGAAATCGATGTCATTGCGTAACGGCAAATTGGTATGGGTGGAAGTCCTTAGTGAATTAACCCTACCAAACTACTAGTGTTTTGGCAGGTTTTCGGAGCGTCGCATCATGAGCATCACGGAAAAAGTCGTCGCCCCGCCTGACCGGGCGGCCGAGACCAGCGAATCACTGCTGAATGCAGAACGACTGCGTTCTGTGGGCCAGTCGGCGAGCACCATCGCACACGACATCGACGTCGCCATCGCGCCGATCTCGCTTTTTGCCAACGCCCTGCTCGAACACGAACCTCTCAGCGAGCGTGCGCGGCATTACCTGGCCAGTATCCTGCGCGCGGTAGATGACGTATCGCAAAACCTCGGACGCCTGCGGGACCTCGATCGTCCGCGCGAAGAACTGCCGGCGACGGTTTCGCGCACGCAACGACCGACTGCCTCTGCGCGAAGTCTCCGCGTCCTGCTGATCGACGATGATCCATCGCTCATTGAAGTGATGCGCACTTCGCTCATCGATGAGGGCCACAAGGTGAGCACTGCGAACGGCGGGCAATCGGGCATCGACACTTTTCAGGCGGCGCACAGCAGCGGCCTGCCCTTCGATATCGTCATCACCGATCTTTCCATGCCGGACGTCGACGGACGCCAGGTGGTGGCAAACCTGCGCGCCATCTCTCCCGGCACGCCGATCATCCTGCTGACGGGCTGGCGACATCAGCTGAAGGACGGCGCCGAGCGCTCGCTGCACGTCGACCGGTTGTTAGGTAAGCCGCCGCGCATTCGCGAGTTGCGCATGGCGCTTGCCGAGCTCACCGGGCGCCGCACCTCCGACCGGCTGATCTAGGCGGGGATCGCAAGGCTGATGACGCCGGCGACGATGAGCGCCGCACCAACGATGCGCCAAGGACCCGAATCCTCGCGCAACAGCCGCGAACCGAACCACGCGCCCACCAGTGTCGACAACTCCCGTGCCGGAGCAACGTGGCTGATGGGGGCGAGACGCATCGCAAACAAAACCAGGATGTATCCCAGCGGCCCGAGCACGCTCACGACGATCACTGCCTTGCGATAAGTGCGCGCCTCGAGCGCCACACGCGCGCGATCGCGCCAGGCACGTGGCGCCAGCACCGCCATGCGAAACAGGTTGCCGGTGAAATCGATGACGAACGGCGAGATCAAAAGCACCTTCACAGCCCATCCGTCATTGAGTGTGTAGGCGGCAATCAGGGCGCCGGTGAGCAGCCCGTAAAACACGCCAACGCCAGGCGCACGGCGGTGATGCCCGATGAGCCCCGCAACCAGCAGGATGCCGCCGACGATCAGCGCCAGGCCGGCAACAGACTGCGCCGTGAGCGCCTCGCCTAACAACAACCCGGCGCCGATGAAAGACAGCAGAGGCCCCGTGCCACGCGCGATCGGATAGACCACGGACAAATCGGAATGGCGATACCCGGTCTGCAGACTCAGTGAATACAGCAGGTGCAGTACCGAAGTGGCGGCAAGCGCGAGCCAGTGACGCGCCTCGAACACGGGCTGCTCGACGATGAGCACTGCGATGACCACCGGCCCGTAGATGAGCACCGAGCCGGCGGAAAAGAGCCACACGAAATGGCGAGATTCTGCGGCGACCTTGGCGTAGATATTCCAGCTTGCGTGCGTGAGCGCCGCCAGCAGCACGAGACTGAGCGCAAGGATCGTCATTCGGCGATATAGCTCATTGGTTCGAACTTCAATTCGAATCACCCGGGTTTGCAAACCTGTTAGCCACCATCGAAAAAACCCTCATATGTAAATTCGTACATCGCTAACGGAGGAAAACGTTATTGACACCGATTACTTGTTCAAGCCAAGATCAAATCCAATCAAAAGCGATCACCAATAGTCGCATCATCGAGCAAACGGAATCGAAGTGGCGGTCTCAACGGCCACGGGTCTAACAAAATAATTCGCCGAACCAGCGGCATACGAAGAGCGGAACCGCGTTTGTCCGTTCTTCGTTACACGATAGAAAACGCGCAAATTCTTGCACTCGGGGGAGGGGCAAAACATGCCGCATTCATCGCGTAAGCGCACATTCGGTGGCCGTTCTGGCAATCGGTTCATTGGATCTTCTGCGGGCCTTGCGGCTCTGCTTCTGAGTTCGACACCACTCGCCTCGGCACAGAATGCCGAGCAGGCGCCGACCGCGCCGACCGCACCGATCACACCAGCAGCGGCGACCGCCCCAGCTGCGACGGCCACGCCGGCAACCGCGTCCGCAGCGTCGACGGAGCTGGAGGAAGTTGTCGTCGTCGGGACGCGCGCTGCCCAACAAGCTTCGATCGATCGCAAGAAGAACGCCGCTACGGCGGTGGATTCAATCTCCGCCGAGGATGTCGGCAAATTCCCCGATCAAAATGTCAACGAGGCAATTTCCCGCGTGGCAGGCGTCGCGCTCGATCGTGGCGACAACGGCGAAGGCCAGGGCATTTCGATCCGTGGCAATGGCCCGGAGCAAACCCGAGTCGAAATCGACGGCATGAGCGTCTTGAACACCAACGGCTCGTTGTCGGGACCCATCAGCGCCACCAGCGGTGGCCGCGCAGCCGATCTGCGCGAACTGCCGGCCGCCATCATCAAGAGCATCGACGTCTTCAAAGGCACCACGGCAGCCATGACGGAAGGATCGCTGGGCGGGACGGTGCGAATCGAAACGCGAACTGGTCTCGAATTCGACAAACCTTTCCTGCAGTTCTCGACCGATGGCCAGCGGAATTCCATTACGGATGAGTTGACGCCGAGCGGTATGGCGACTTTCGCCAAGAGCTTCATGGACAACCGATTTGGCATCTACGGCAACGTCACCTATTCGGAATTGGAAAACATTTCGGATATCCAGCAGCCGCAGACGTCGGGCAATGCCGGACCGTTCCGCAACGCCGATTTCGATCAATCGCCGGAAAAGACCTTCACCTACGATCCGAGCATTGCGGATCCGACCGCGACGGCGGGGAATTTCCGTGTTCTCGGCGCCGGCGGAGTGCCGGCTTATGCGTCGCTTTCGCCCATCGACATTCTGACAAGGTCGGCTGCGGCCGCATCTCCGGCGGCTTGCCTTGCGGCGTTTCCGGCGCTGACGCAGGCGCAGCTGAACGCCATTCCGGCGGGCGACCAGGTCCTGGGAACCGTCACGACATCGGGCGTAACCGCCGCGAACAACCGCACGGCGGCGCAGCTGGAGCAGACGAATGGACTGCAGTCCTGCCTGAACCAATGGAACGATTACGCACCGTCGCTCATTCGTGCGTTTCCACGCAAGACCACCGAGGAGAGGCTCGCGGCCCAGTTGCGTTTCGATTATCGGGTGAACGACGACATCGTGGTGTATGCCGCCTATCAGCAGGCCGACCGCCACGCCACCAGCGTCGACAACACACTCAATCTCGGCAGCCCGGCCTATAACCAGGCCGTCTCTTTCACCCAGGCCACTCCTGCGGCCACCTCGAACGCACTGATCACGCCACGCACGGTCTTTACCGGAATTGGCGCCAGCTTCAATTCCACCGGCCTGTGCGGCCCTCCAACCACAGCCGGGACCGGCTCGGCGCAAACGACCACCGGTTGCGGCGTGGCCAGCGACATGACCAACGTCGTGGTCGATGACAGCCACCACGTCACCTCGTTCCACCTGGCCGATGGCAACGCCAATATCGACGCCATCAATTACGACACGAACATCGAGTCCTGGAACTGGCAGACCGGACTCCACTTCAATCGTGAAAATCTTAAGGTCGACGTCATGTACGGAGATTCCAAATCGACCTGGGATCGCGCCCAGCTCCGTTCCGCCGTGAACTACACCTACGGCGGCGTGGACGCACACATCACGTCGTCCGGTCTTTGGGCTTATGACCTTCCGGCGGGGCTCGATTTGGCGAGCTTGCCCTATGCCAGTCTGGGTCCGGTCATCGCCCGAAATGCGTCCGCCGCCTCGGCGGTTCAGGCGCCCTCGCCGGCCTATACGGCAGCTCAAGCGGCGCAATGGGGCAGCAACTTCACCCTCACCTGGCGTCCGCAGATGACTGAAGACGCCGAGAACCAGACCAAGCTGGATGTCGTCTACGATGTGTCTGAGTCGCTTCCGTTCCTGACCAATCTCTCGGCCGGCTATCAACGCCGCGATCACACCGGCGATGGATGGGGCGGCGGCGGCTTCACGGTGCGACCAGGCAACGGGCAAAACTACGGCACGGCGGGATATGTAGCGCCGGTCGTGGTTCCAACCGAAAACCTCACTGTCAACTATCGCTCCTGCATGCCGACGGCGACCTCCACGCAGCCCTGTCAATACGGCTATGTCGGGGGAACCGCAGTCGGCACTAACAACAGCCCCGTCGAAAATCTGAACAACACACTGTTCGGCACGATGACGTTCACGCCCGCAGAGCTCGACGCTTTGGTCAAGAGCGCCCTGTACACGAAGGACTACTCGTTCCTGGGGGACTATCCGGACAAGGGCAATGTCATGACCAATTGGCCGTATATCAATCCGGCCGTCATCGCCGCGGCCATTCCCCAGACGGTGTTTGACCTGCACTGCATGAAACATTGCATGTCCAGTATCGGCACAATGTTCGATCAGCCGCACTCGGCATACAACGAAATCACCGACGCCGGGTACTTCATGTTCGACTTCGATCAGAGCCTGCCGTTGGACATGCGTGTCAACGGCAACATCGGCGCGCGCTACGTCACCACCAAGGCGAACTCAACGGGATTCATGACGCTGTCCCACACGGCAGTGACCGCGGCTTACAACCCGATCACGAATCCCGGCGCCATAGTCACCACGACGGTTGCGCTCAACACATCGCTCGTGGATGACACCTCGGATTGGCTGCCGGCCGGCAATCTCAACCTCTGGTTCACGCCCAACGTGGTGCTCCGCTACTACCAGGGCGATGTGATGTCGCGCCCGGCCCCGGGTGCCATGCTGCCCTCGGGAACCTGCACCATCGACGAACGCAACTCTGCCGACGTCAATGGAACGACTGACAATCCGAACACCTGTACCGGACGCGTTGGCAATCCGGGCTTGCTGCCGTACCAGGCCACCAACCGAAACCTTTCGCTCGAGTGGTATCCCACTCAGGATTTGATGTTCGGGGTCGCGCACTATCGCAACAAGATCGAAGTGGGCGCTCCGATCAACGCCAACATGCCCGCCTCGAACCTGTTCGCAGGAAGTGACGCGGTCGATCCGGTTACCGGAGAGTCTCTGGCGGACCTGGATTTCACCTATCCGTCATACGTCAACGGCCCGTCCGGGACCCAGTTGGGCATGGAATACACCGCGAAAGTCGCGTTCACGTTCCTGCCCTGGATCTTCAAACATACCGGCATCGATGCAAACTACTCCAAACTGGATTTCGAGGATTTCGCCGTATCGCGCGATCTGATCTCCGGCTCATACAACCCGCCACTAGGTCAGCGCTCAGACTTCACAAACATAACTTTGTGGTACGACGACAGTCGATTCAGCATGCGTGTGGCCTACCAGGGCCAATCCGAGTACTTCGACTTCATCTCGTCCTGTTCGAACGCCATCAACAACTACCCGACGTCGTTCGCGCAATGCCCGGGCCAGACGATCCGTACGCCCTACAATCCAGGCGGCACGAACTATCGCGAGGCCACGGAATTTTTCGATCTGAAATTGGGCTACCAGTTTACCCCGCAGTGGAGTGCCTACTTCACGGGGCGCAACGTTACCCGCGAGTTGACCTACCGCAACCTTCAGCCAAACAACGTCTATTCCGATGGGGCACCGACCCTTGAACAGATGAGCTATGGCGGCGCGCGATGGCAGTTTGGGGTGACGTGGCAGAACAACTGACGAGTAAGGCAGTTTCCGTCTGCCGCTGATCTGAAAGACAGAGGGCGCGTGGGTTTCGACCTACGCGCCTTTTCTTTGAGCTGGGTTAGGCTTCGCGCACCGACCCTGCAGCGGAATGGCAAGTGGCGAAACGACTCGCGCTATTGATGCTCTCGATGATTCCTTTGCTTTGCCGCGCCGAAAACGGCGACTGGTCGACTACCGTCTACGGCGCCGCGATATCAAACCAGCCGGGATGGGAAGACATCATCATCGATGCCCCCAACACGCGGTTCGTCGATTCCTATCTAGCCACGGTGGCAGTCTCACGCCAATACGCCGAGCGGAAGGAAGGTGCGCTTACCTTCGAGGCCGAAGGCCAGGTCGTAAAGCATTTCGGCGAGCAGACCCACTGGGAATTCAACGCCGTGCCCATCGTGCTTCGCTGGCACCGGTTCCCATGGAGCGAACGCGTCGCGACTTCGGCGGCGTTCGGGCTCGGGCTCTCCTACGCCACCGAATTGCCACCGGTTGAGGTGCAGCTCGAAGGTGAGAGTCACCAGACGCTGGTGTACTGGGTGCTGGAAATGACTGCAGGGCCGGTGGGCGCCCGTTGGGCCGCGTCGCTGCGTATTCACCACCGCTCGGTGGCTTATGGTCTCATGGGCGATGAGGGCGGCATGAACGCCGTGGGTCTCGGCGTCCGCTATCGATTGTGGTAAATGCTTTCGCATGAACGACGTTCCCGTCAGTGCCCACAACCTCAAATGGCTGCGCGAACAAATGCTCATGGCCTGCGACATGTCCCAATCGGTGGAGACGCTGCGCAAACAGGGGTATTCCGACCCGGCCATTCTCGACGCCTTCGAGGCGGTCCGTCCTCGCGGCAATGCGCTCGCGGAAGGTTCGCGGCCGCCGCCGCTCATCCGGCGCATGCCGAAAAACCTGCATCGCGTCGACAATGCCAATCTCGAGCTCTACACGCTCGATGATTTCCTGAGTCCGAAGGAATGCGCGCGCCTCGTCGCGCTCATCGACCATCACCTGCACCCCTCGACGCTATCTTATGCCTCCGACGACAAAGCATTTCGCACCAGTCAGTCGTCTTATCTTTGTCACCTGAAAAGTCCCGTCGCGGTGCACATCGACGAGAAGATCTGCAAGACGCTCGGCATCCGCGTGGAATATTCCGAGGGCATCCAGGCGCAGCGCTATGACGTTGGCCAGCAGTTCAAGCCGCACTGGGATTACTTCACGCCGGACACCGACGCGTACCGGCGCCTCGCGGGGGTGCGTGGCAACCGCACCTGGACGTTCATGGTCTATCTGAACGACGTGCTGGAAGGTGGCGCCACGCGCTTCACCAAGATCGACCATGCAGTCACACCCAAGGCCGGCATGGCAGTGCTCTGGAACAATCTCAATGCGGACGGCTCAACCAACGAATTCACCATGCACTGTGGCGAGCCGGTGGTCCGCGGCCACAAGATCATCATCACCAAGTGGTTTCGCATTCACGGCGACGGACCGGTGTTCCACGACTAGCCAGGTCACGGCGCGGCGCCGCGGCGGATTACTTCTTCGACTTCGACGCTTGCACTTCGCTGGCCACGAGATCCACCAGCTCCTGGGGGCCAAAGGTGGGCAACGGTTTGCCGTTGACGAAGAACGTGGGCGTGCGGTCAACCTTGAGGGCGACGAGGTCGTCGGCCTCGGCCTGAAGAATGTGGTCAACGCTTGCGTCCAGCGCATCCTGCTGCGCCCTTCGCACGTCGATGCCGACGTCGCCCGCGATTTTCCAGGCGCGGGCCGGATCCGGGCCTGTATGCGCGGCCCATTCCTCTTGCCGTTCGAACAACGCCGACAGCAGTTCGTGGACTTTGCCCTGAGCTTGCGCAGCCACTAACAAGCGCAGGGCCTGCAGCGAGGCGGGATGAAAATCCGCGTAGCGCACCACGACGCGTACATCCTCGGGATAGGTGAACAATAGTTGCTCGATTACGGGCGCGAACGCGCGGCAGGCTTCGCAGGCTGGGTCGAGGACTTCGACCACCGTCACCGGTGCCTTTGCGGCGCCAAACACCGGCGAATGCGGCCTCACGAGGCGTGCGACTTGTTCAAGCGTCAGCGCAGCGGACTCGTTCGGAGTAACTGACGCGCTTGCGGCGGGGGGTGCGGCGGTCGCCTCAGGCGCCGGCTGTGCAGATGTTACCGGCGCAGGAGTTTCCGCCGGATGCGAGCACACTCTCAGGGCGACGGCGACAATGCATACGACGGCGAAAATGCCTATCAGAAGTCTCATGGTTCTCCCGCGCGCCGGGGGCATAGGTTGATGACTCCCGGCGCGAGCGCGAACCATACGACAAAATCGACTGACCCGTGAGCGGGCCTCAGCTCATCAAAGATTAACGTGCAGTCGGCGTTCGCTGACTTCTTGTTAGCAGCCACGGTGCTAAAGTTGAACCATGACCACTTTTGTCATCTCGATGATCATTGTTGGCGCCGTGCTTGCCGGCACCCTGTTCGGCCTGCTCCGGGGCCGACGTGATCCCATGGGATCGCCGGAAGTGCTGGAACGCGCCAGGCAAAGAAACCGCGAGCTCGAGGCGCAGGAGAAGCGCGAGGACGAGCGTTAGTTCACCGCCACTCAAGGGTGGCCGGCGCGCTGCTCTTGCCAACCCGCGCGACACACTACATCTTGGCGACCATCGCAACGCGTCGTTGCCGAGAGGATTCTCCATGCGCCCGATCCTGATCTCCATGCTTCTGCTCGGACTCTCGACTTCCGCGTTCGCGACGCCGCGGTTCGCCGTGAAATACGACGAGAAGCTCGGCGGAACGCTGCCGGCCGGACGGTTGTTCCTCATCCTCTCGAACGACCCGAGCGAAGAGCCGCGGATGCAGGTGAACGACAGCGCGAAGACGCAGCAGCTATTCGGCATCGACGTCGAGCACTGGTCGCCGACGACGCCGCAGGTGATCGATGCGGCCGTGCTCGGCTACCCCCGCGATAGCCTGCGCGAGGTGCCGGCCGGTGCGTATCGGGCGCAGGTCGTGTTCCACCGCTACGAGACCTTTCAGCGCAACGGCCACACGATCAGGCTGCCGATGGATCGCGGCGAGGGCCAGCAATGGAATCGTGCGCCCGGGAACGTGTACTCGACACCCATGGAGATCAAGTTCGATCCGAAGTCGAACGCGACGATTCAGCTTAGCGTAGATCAGATCATCCCCGAGATCGTCCCGCCCAAGGACACGAAGTATGTGAGGCATGAACGCATCCAGAGCAAACTACTGACACAGTTCTGGGGCCGGCCGATGTATCTCGGTGCGCACGTGCTCGTGCCGGAAGGCTTCGATGCTCATCCAAACGCACGCTATCCGTTCATCATCAATCACGGCCATTTTCCGGAAGATTTCGGCGGTTTTCGCGAAACCCCGCCCGATCCGGATCTGAAGCCGGACTTCAGTGAGCGATTCCAGTGGAAGGGCTACAACAAGACACAGCAGGAAGAGGCGTATCGCTTCTACAAGCTCTGGACCGGGCCGAATTTTCCGCGTGCGTTGATCGTCGAGATCCAGCACGCGAATCCTTTCTACGACGACTCCTACGCCGTCGACTCGGCGAACCTCGGTCCGTACGGTGCGGCGATCCAGACCGAACTCATTCCTTATCTGGAAAAGAAATATCGCGCACTCGGCACGGGCTGGTCACGCTTCGTCTACGGCGGCTCGACCGGCGGCTGGGAAGCCATGGCCGTGCAGATGTTCTACCCGGACTTCTACAACGGCGCGTACATCGCCTGTCCTGATCCGGTCGACTTTCGCGCGTACACGGTCATCGATATCTACAAAGAGGCGAACGCGTTCTACACCGAGAGTTTCTGGAAGCACACACCGCGATCTGGAAAGCGCGATGGGCTCGGGCGCACTGAAACTACCGTGGCAGAGAGTTCGCGTCGCGAGCTCGTCCTTGGTACCCACGGGCGCAGCGGCGATCAGTGGGACATCTGGCAGGCCGTTTTCTCGCCGGTGGGCCCGGATGGTTATCCCGCGCCGATCTGGGACAAGCGCACGGGCGTGATCGACCACCAGGTCGCCGAGTACTGGAAGCAGCACTACGATCTGATGGA
>Ga0070677_10000664_pt1 | contig 11486 bp, 9 predicted proteins | sample KBSM63metaG_FD_64674 | JGI IMG/M metagenome (GOLD analysis project Ga0070677, IMG submission 64674) | Miscanthus rhizosphere microbial communities from Kellogg Biological Station, Michigan, USA - KBS M6-3 metaG | ecosystem: Host-associated > Plants > Roots > Rhizosphere > Soil ... | reverse complement strand
GGCTTCATGGCCCAGGGCGGCGACCCCCAGAACAACGGCACTGGCGGATCGACGCTTCCCGATGTCCCTGCCGAGATCAACGGCCTGCTCCACGTCCGCGGCGCCCTCGGCATGGCCCGCGCCGAGGACATGAACAGCGCCAACAGCCAGTTCTACATCATGTTCACGCCGCGGCTGAACATGGACCGCGACTATACCGTGTTCGGCCGGGTGGTCAGCGGGATGAACTTCGTCGACGCGATCGAGCGCGGCGAGCCGCCGGCCAATCCGAGCCGGATTGTCCGCGCCTCGCTCGGCTCCGACAACCTTGCGCCGCTGACCGCGGAGCAGCTGCGCGCCGAGGCCGAACGGATGGCCGCCGCCGCGCCGGCCGGCGCGGCCGGGCAGGCACCCAATGCGGTCGGGCCCGCCGTGCCGCGGGAACCGTCGGCGCCGCGCGCGCTGGAGCCGGTCCGGGCGCCCGGCGCCCCGCCCCGCCCGCCGCGGCCGCGCACCTAAGGGCCTGTACTCACAACCGGAGGTGGCCGTGATCGGCCGGAGAAGCTGGCTGGGTAGGAGAGGGCCGAAGGGCGGGTCAGGATACCCGTCCGAGGCGCTCGACGCCCCCAGCCAGCTTCTCCGGCCGACCGCAAAGCGGCGGGCCGTCCTTTGCCGCCCGGACGGCGTCCCTCGATCGGTCACGATGCGTTTAGCATCGCTCCCTCCTCGCTCCTTGCCGGACAACAAATGCCAACCCGTCACGACCGCCTCCGGTTGTGAGTACAGGCCCTAGCCTTTGCGGGTCGACCTTTTCGATTTCGATCTGCCGCCCGACCGGATCGCGCTGAGGCCGGCGAGCCCGCGCGATTCCGCCCGGCTGCTGAAGCTCGAAGGCGGCGCGATCTCGGATCATTGCGTACGCGACCTGCCGGCGCTGCTCCGCGCGGGCGACCTGCTGGTATTCAACGACACCAGGGTGATCCCGGCCCAGCTCGAGGGCCGGCGCGGGGAAGCGCGGATCGGCGCCACCCTGCACAAGCGCGAGGGGCCGCGCGCCTGGCGCGCCTTCGTCCGCAACGCCAAGCGCCTCAGCGACGGCGACCGGGTGGAGTTCGGCGCCGATGTCGCCGCAATCGCGAGCGGGCGGGCCGAGGACGGCTCGTTCCTGCTGAGCTTCGAAGGGGAGGATCCGGTCGAGCTGCTGCTCGAGCGTGTCGGCCGGATGCCGCTGCCGCCCTATATCGCCGGCAGGCGCGAAGCCGACGCCCGCGACCGCGAGGATTACCAGACCATGTTCGCCCGGGAGGAGGGCGCCGTCGCCGCGCCCACCGCCGCGCTCCATTTTACACCCTCGTTGATGGCCGCCCTGGCCGAAGCGGGGATCGGTCACGAGACCCTCACCCTCCATGTCGGCGCCGGCACCTTCCTGCCGGTCAAGGCGGAGGACACCGACGACCATGTCATGCACGCCGAATGGGGCCGGATCGCGCCAGAGACGGCGGCCCGGATCAACGCCGTCCGTGCGGGAGGCGGCCGGATCGTCGCGGTCGGCACCACCTCGCTCCGCCTGCTCGAAAGCGCCGCCGACCAAGCAGGTGCGGTCCAGCCCTTCGAAGGCGACACCGCGATCTTCATCACCCCCGGCTACCGCTTCCGCGCCGTCGACGGCCTCATCACCAATTTCCACCTGCCGAAGTCGACCCTGTTCATGCTGGTCTCGGCGCTGATGGGGGTCGAGGCGATGCAGCGCGCCTATGCCCATGCGATCGCCGACGGCTACCTATTCTACTCTTATGGCGATGCGAGTTTGCTGCTGCCCTGCGACTGAAGCGCTCGATGCGGCCTTTTCTCTAGCCGGTCACTGCTGTCCGGCGCTGGCCCGTTCGCCGCGTTGCCGGGCGCGCTCGCGCCGCCGCTCGCGTTCGTAAATGTCGCGGGAGTTACGCCCCGGCAGCACCACGAACCGTTCGACCGTCCCGGGCACGGCGACGCCATCCCGCATGACCGGGGCGGTTTGGAAGGCGCCGCCCATGAAGGCGTTGCACATCCAGAAGCGGCGCTCCGAATTGCGCTCGTTGCTGGCCGCGACCCGGCAGCGAAGAACCCGCCCGCGCGAGTCGAGATCGAGCCGCACCCGCGCCCAGCGGTCGCCCGGCCGGATCTGCTGTTCGGCCATCCAGGGTTCGTAATTTTCGGGGTCCCGCGGCCTCGGTGGCTCGGGCGCGGCCGGCGCGGCTGCGAGACTGAAGGCGAGCATGATTTCGAACATTCATCCCTCCGATGAGCGACTTACCCAAGCCCGCGAGGGTCCGCAACGCAGGAAAAGCATAGTTGACATTGTCAACTAATTGACCAGGATGGCTGGATGGACGAAGCCATCGCCGCCCTGCGCGCGTTCAACCGCTTCTACACCCGCTTCGCCGGCGCGCTCGACGCGCATTATATGGACAGCGAGCTGTCGCTGACCGAGGCGCGGCTGCTCTATGAGATCGCCAACCGGCCGGCGCCGCTCGCCGCCGAGCTGCAGGCCGAACTCGGCCTCGACGCCGGCTATGTCAGCCGGATTCTCCGGCGCTTCCAGGCCAAGGGCTGGATCGAACGCGGCCGCGCCGAGGACGCCCGCCGCCGCCCGATCAGCCTGACGCCGGCCGGCCGCGCCTATTTCGCCGCGCTCGACGAGCGCACCCGGGCGGAGGTGGCGGCACGGCTGGAGAGGCTGAGCGGGGGCGACCGCGACACGCTCGTCGCCGCGCTGGAAGCCGTAACCGGCCTGCTCAGTGGGGCTGCGGCGCCCTGGCATATCCGCGCCTTCCGCACCGGCGACCTCTACACGATCGCCGCCCGCCAGTCCGTGCTCTACGAGCCCTATGGCTGGAAGCGGCCGATGGAGGTGCTGCAGGGCGAGGTCACGACCGCCTTCCTGCGCGACTTCAAGCCCGGCCGCGAGCAATGCTGGGTCGCCGAGCGCGCGGGGATGATGGCCGGCGCGGTCATGCTGGTCGATGCCGGCGACGATGTCGGCCAGCTGCGCCTGCTCCACGTCGAGCCCTGGGCGCGGGGCCAGGGCATCGGCGGCGCGCTCGTCGCCGAGTGCGTGAGGTTCGCGCGGGAGGCCGGCTATGCGAAGATGCGCCTGTGGACCCACACCATCCTGGCAAGCGCCCGCCGGATCTACGAGGCCGAGGGCTTCGAGATTGTCGAAACCGCGATGCACGACGAGTTCGGCGAGCCGGTGCAGGGCGAGACCTGGGAGCTCGTGTTCGCGGGCTGAGCGAACCCCGGCGCTTGCGCTGGAGGGCGGAGCGCCTAAGCGGGCGGCATGTCCATCGCTGTCATCGGCCCCGGCGCGATCGGCGGCACCGTCGCCGCCTGGCTGGCGCAGGCGCACGACGTGACAATCTGCGCGCGGACGCCGTTTGACGGACTCCATGTCGCCACGCCCGAAGGGGTGCTCGAGGTCCAGCCCAGGCTGCTGACCGACCCCGCAGCGGCGTCGCGCGTCGATTGGGTGCTGGTCGCCACCAAGGCCTATGACGCCGAAAGCGCGGCCGCCTGGCTGCCGGGCCTGCTCGGCCCCCGGACGCGCCTCGCCGTCCTGCAAAACGGCGTCGAGCATGTCGAGCGGTTCGCGCCCTATGTGGATTCGGCCCGGATCGTGCCGGCGGTGGTGGACATTCCGGCCGAGCGCGACGCGCCGGGCCATATTCGCCAGCGTCGCTCGGGCACGATCGTCGTGCCCGCAGGCGCGGAGGAGTTCGTGGCGCTTTTCGCGCACACGCCGATCGCCGTCTCCACGACAGCCGATTTCCGAACCGCAGCCTGGCGCAAGCTCGCGCTCAATTGCGCGGGGGTGGTGAACGGCCTCGTCCTGAAGCCCGCCGGCATTTCCCGCGATCCCGCCATTGCCCAGCTGATGCGGGGTCTCGTCGCGGAGTGCGTCGCCGTGGGCAGGGCCGAGGGCGCGCAGCTCGACGGCGCCCTGATCGAGGAGGTCGTCCGCCACTATCGGGAAGCGCCGGCCGATTCGGTCAATTCCCTGCTCGCCGACCGCCTGGCGGGGCGCCAGACCGAGATCGACGCCCGCAACGGCGTGATCGTCCGCCTCGGCGAAAAACACGGCCTGTCCGCGCCCTTGAACGCGCTCGCCGTGACGCTCATCAGGGCGGCGCAATGACCCGCTTCGCCTTTTCCATCTCGGCCACCGACGGCCGCGCCCGCGCCGGCACGATCGCGATGCGCCGCGGCGAGATCCGCACGCCCGCCTTCATGCCGGTCGGCACCGCGGCGACGGTGAAGGCGATGAAGCCCGCCGAGGTTCGCGCGACGGGCGCCGACATCATCCTCGGCAACACCTATCATCTCATGCTCCGCCCCGGCGCCGAGCGGATCGCCAGGCTCGGCGGCCTGCACGGGTTCATGGGCTGGGAGCGGCCGATCCTGACCGATTCAGGCGGCTACCAGGTGATGAGCCTTTCCGAGCTCACCAAGGTCAGCGAGGAGGGGGTGGCCTTCGCCAGCCATCTCGACGGCTCTCGCCACCTGCTCTCGCCCGAACGCTCGATGGAGATCCAGGCGTTGCTCGGCTCGGACATCGTCATGGCCTTCGACCAGCTCGTGCCGACCACCTCCAGCCGCGACGCGCAAGCGGCGGCGATGGCGCGCTCGATGCGCTGGGCGCGGCGGTCCAAGCATGCCTTCGCGGGCGAAGGCGCCTTGTTCGGCATTCAGCAGGGCGGCCTCGACGAGGGCTTGCGCAAGGCTTCGGCGGACGCGCTCGTCGAGATCGGCTTCGACGGCTATGCGGTCGGCGGGCTCGCGGTGGGGGAGGGGCAGGCGGCGATGTTCGCCTGCCTCGATTTCGCGCCCGGGCAGCTGCCGGAGGACGCGCCCCGCTACCTGATGGGCGTCGGCAAGCCCGACGACATCGTCGGTGCGGTGACGCGCGGCATCGACATGTTCGATTGCGTGCTACCGACGCGGAGCGGCCGGACCGGCCAGGCTTTCACCTGGGACGGGCCGATCAACATCCGCAACGCCAAATTCGCCGAGGACAAGGCCCCACTCGATCCGGACTCGCCGACCGCTTCCTGGTCGAAAGCCTATCTCCACCACCTCGTCCGTTCGAACGAGATTCTGGGCGCCATGCTGATGACCGAGCACAACCTCTGGTTCTACCAGCGGCTCATGCAGGAACTGCGCGACGCGATCGCCGGGGGGCGGCTCGAGGCCTATGCGGACGGGTTCCTGGCGCGCTATCGCGGGCCATGACTGCACCCTGGCAAGACGACATAAGATTTCTGCCATCCTCGCCGAATCAAAGTCCATAACGGTTAAGTAATGGATTGGCCGCGTCTGGACTCCTTCGCAATCTCGACTTAGCCTTGTTTTCTTCCGATGTGACGACTCGTGTGCCGAATACACGATTCTCGGGGCCGCCCTAATTTGGCTCAACGACTCCTTTTGCGAGGAAGCGAACGATGGCTGACGGCCTTTCCGAACTCGAACTGCTGCATGAACTGCAATCGGAGGGCGCGGCCGTCGGCCAGCTCCTCGCCGCCCAGGGCGGGCTCGAGGCGGCATTCAAGGCGTTCCGCGCGGAAGATCCGAAGGCGTTCCAGGCGGCGCTCGAACGGGCGCGCCTGACGATCTGGTGCCATCGCATCTGCCGGTGGATCCGCACCAAGGAATGCGTCTTCCTTTGCCTCGAGCTCGCCGGCCCTCCGGCGGCATTCGAACGGCCGCCCGATCCGCGCGTCCTCGCCAAGGCGCTCGGGCGCCTCGCGCGCGACGAGAAGATGGTCAAGAAGCTCGCCGACGTGCTGGTCAGGCGCGACCGCCGGGGCTTCCTCGACATCGTCAGGCAGCTGGAGATCCTGCCTTATGCGCATCTTTTCTGCCATTGGCTGTGCGTGATCCGCTACCGGCTGGTGTGCCGCTGGATCTGCACTGTCGCCCCCCGGCCGGTCCTGTGGCAGGAAATCCACGCGGCCGCGCTGGCGATCGGCGCCCTCGGCGAGGATGAGAGGACGTTCAAGACGGTCGCGACCGCGTCCGCCGCGGGGGACGTGGCCAAGATCGGTCCGGCGCTGCGCAATCCCGACTGGCTCTGGCGCTGCCACTGGGTCTGCGAATATTTCTGCTCGTGGCGCTGCGTGCTCGTCTGCCTGTCCTACGCGCGGCCCTTTCCGTTCGCCGCGATCGAAGCGGCCGCCCAGGTCCGCGAAGCGCGGACGTTCGGTGAGGCGATCGCCAAGCTCGAGCCGGCGGCGTTGCGCCAGCTCGCCGCCGCGGTCGGATCGGGCCAGGTCGAACGCTGGACGTCGATCGTCAAGGAGCTGAAGCTCGAGCGTTTCGCGCTGCAGCTGTGCCACTGGATCTGCGGCTGGAGGTGCACGCTCCACTGCCGTCTCGTCTGCCCGGACCCGCATTATTATCCCTGGTTCGACGCGATCGGCGATTTCGGAATCTATGCCGACATCGCTCCGGCGACCGGCCTCACCAACGCCGCCAAGTTCGGCACCGGCGGCAATCACGGCGGCCCGGATTTCGCGTTTTTCGGCAATCTCAGCCTGCATGCTTTCTGTCCCAAGGAGGACCCGGCGAATCCGGGCCAGCGCATGTCCTACCGTTTCCTGTTCAAGCGTCAGGGCGACCCGGGGCCGACGCCGATCACCGGCGGGTTCGTCGCGCCGGTGCGCGTCGGATCGCGTCTCGCCTTGTGGAACGGCAGCTGGCACTGGCAAAGCGTGTGGATCCGCGGCACCGGGGCGACCTCGCCGACGCCGCCGACACCGGGCATGGGCCTGTCGCCGCCCGATCATTTCATCGTTCCCGATGCCCAGGGTTGGGTCGAGGTCGACGCCGAAACCGCCGATGCCGCCTTCCACGGCTATCTGATGGGCTTCGCGTCGCCGGCCGCGGTCGCCGGCGGGGCGGCGGCAACGGGCGTCGCGGCGGGCACGGCGGTCCCCCCGGCCGACCAGAAGAACGGGACCGATTGCGAGATCATCTTTCAGGCGACGCGCAGCGCCACCATCGCCGCGGTCAACGGCGGCGGCGCGCCCGATTACGGCAATTCGGTCTCGAAGGTCCGGATCAACAACTGGCAGGACGTCGCCTTGCTCGATCTGCTGCAGTTCCACACGGGCGGCGCCAACTCCTGCTCGCCGCTCAGCAACAACCTCGACATCGAATATACCGTCGATCACGAATATATCGCCAGCTGGGGCCTCAGCCTGACGACGGCCGCGGGAAAATCGCTGACCGCGCCGCCGCCGCCGCCCTCGACGCCGCGCGGCGGGGCCGGCACGCACCACGAGAATATCAGCACCTGGCCGACCTGCTCCTACACCGTCCACCTGACGACGCGGCGGCGGCTGACCGATGGCCTCGGCGACGATTCGGGCAGGACGCTCACGAAGACCTTCTGCATCGGCGCGCGGCGGCCTTAGGCGATCTTCCCTTCAACCCCCCTGTCGCCGCGGGCGACGGGGATGAGGAGGCCGGTCAGAACAGCGCGCGGCTTTCGGTGTCGTCGCCGATCAGCACGCGCCCCGACGGCCGCCCGCGCAGGCGCGACGCCATGGACGGGTTCGAGGCATAGGTGCGGCCGTCGAAGCGGATTCGCGCTTCGTGCGGGATTTCGACGCCGCCGCCGCGGACGTGGACGGCGAGGTCGCGCCAGCCGCGCGTCCGCGACTCGAGCACCCGCACCGGCGCGTTGACGATGGTGAGCTCGGCGACCGGGCGCCAGGACGATCCCGCCGGCGTGTAGATGTAGAGCGCGCAGCCGCCCGAGCCGCAGAACAGGCCGGAATGGAGCGAAACCAGGGCCTCGTCGCGGCCGTCGCCGTCCAGATCGGCGAAGGCGGCGGCGTAGCCGGTATCGGGCCAATTCTCCCGCGCGTCCGCAAAGGCGGTCTGCAGAAAGGCGTGAAGCGAGTTCCGCTGCGGCGTTTGCGCGAGGGCGGGTATGCTCGAAAGAGCGACCAAGGCGCAAAGCAGATGGGGTCTCATTCGAGCGAGATGCCACGCTCTTTCCCGTCATTCCAGCGAAAGCTGGAATCCCACTTTTCCTTCAATTTCCGCCGAAAAGGGCGAGAGATTCCGGCTTTCGCCGGAATGACGGGAGAGTTAGCTCCCGAACCCCTGCCCGAGGAAGCTGGGCACCGGGCCGTTCCAGCCCTCGTCGGCGGGCTCGGGCTCCGGCGCTCGCTCGCGGCGGGGCTGGCGCTCCTGTCGGGGCTGGCGCTCCTGCCGGGGCTGGCGCTCCTGCCGGGGCTGGCGTTCTTCGCTGGGCTGCCGTTCCTGTTTGGGCTGCTTTTCGGCCGTCTCGCGGCGCTCGCGCTTCGGCCGTTCCTCGCGAGCCTTTTCCTCGCGCGGCTTCTCGTCGCGCGGCTTCTCCTCGCGATGAGGGGCCTCGGCGGCGCCGATCTCGGCGATCTTCGTGCCGGTCAGCTTCTGGATATTATCGATCGACTCGGCGTCCTCGCGGGTCACCAGGCTGATCGCGATGCCGGTCTTGCCGGCCCGGCCGGTGCGGCCGATGCGGTGGACGTAATCGTCGGGATGCCAGGGCACGTCGAAATTGAAGACGTGGCTGACGCCCTTGATGTCGAGCCCGCGGGCGGCGACGTCCGAGGCGACCAGGATGTTGATCTCGTCCGCCTTGAAGCGGTCGAGCTCCTTGATCCGGTCGGACTGGGCCATGTCGCCGTGGATCTGGCCGACGCTGAAATGGCCGCGCTTCAGGCTGGTGGCGAGCTCGCGCACCGTGGTCTTGCGATTGCAGAAGACCAGCGCGCTGCGGACCTCGCCGCTCCTCAGCATGTCGGCGAGCGCGTCGCGCTTCTTGCGCGATTCGACGCGGATCATCTGCTGCTCGATCAGCAGGTTCGACGAGGCCGGGCGGGCCACCTCGATCGACTTCGGATCGGTGAGGAAGCGGTCGGCGAGCTTCTTGATCGGCGGCGGCATCGTCGCCGAGAAGAGCAGGGTCTGCCGGGTCTTCGGCAGCTTGGTACAGATCTCCTCGATGTCCGGGATGAAGCCCATGTCGAGCATCCGGTCGGCCTCGTCGATCACCAGCAGGCTGCAGCCGTTGAGCATGATCTTGCCGCGGCCGAACAGATCCATCAGCCGGCCGGGCGTGGCGATCAGCACGTCGACGCCCTTTTCGAGCGCCTTGATCTGGTCGCCCATCTGCACGCCGCCGATGAGGAGGGCCATGCTCAGCTTGTGATGCTTGCCGTATTTCTCGAAATTCTCGGCGACCTGGGCGGCGAGCTCGCGGGTGGGCTCGAGGATCAGCGAGCGGGGCATCCGGGCGCGGGCGCGGCCCTGCGCCAGGATGTCAATCATCGGCAGGACGAAGCCGGCGGTCTTGCCGGTGCCGGTCTGGGCGATGCCGATAATGTCCTTGCCCATCAGGACCGAGGGGATCGCCTGGCGCTGGATGGGGGTCGGGTCGTCATAACCCGACTCGCTCACCGCGCGGAGCAATTCGTCAGAGAGGCCGAGATCGGCAAAGGTCATCGAGGTTCCGGGATTTGGGCCGCCGCTTCGGGCGGCGGCGCTGCACCGCGCCGCTTGTGCCAAGCGGCCCTGCTTGTCAAGCGAAGCGGCGTTCAGCGGCGTTCAGCGGCGCTCCGGCGTAAGGGTGCGGAACTGGTCGATGCCGCATTCGCCGCCGGTCCGCGATCGGATCACGTCGCGGTCGGCGCAGATCCGCCCGTCCTCGGTCGGCTGCAGGTAGAGCGCCCGATAGAAATCGATGGTCGGACAGCGCCGCTCGAGCTGGGCGCGAACCCGGCTGCCGTTGCGGAAGATGATGTCGACGCTTTCCTGGCGGGGCGAGGTGGCGGCGAGGATCTGGCGGATCGGGATGCAGCGAGGGCCGCGGCCCTCGCGCCAGACGATCGGGACGGCGCTCATCGCCGGCGTCATGCGCATGTGCGGCGGCGCGACCCGGATGATGAATTGCTGGCGGACCGAGACCACGCCCTCGCGCGGCGGCGGCGCGCGGCGCTGATCGTCCGCGCTCGCGGTCAAGGCGAGCAACAGGAGGGCGGTCCCGCCCGCCCGGATCATGCTTTCGGCTCCATCGCCCGTCCGCATCCATGGCCGCGCTTGAACATGCGATTAATTGATCCTCGCCGGGGCCGCCTCTACAGCCGGGCGATGGCTTATCCTTCCCAGGCGCTGCTCGACAAGCTCGCGACGATGCTCGGGCCGAAGGGCTTCACCCGCGATCCGGCCGATCTGGCGCCCTGGGAGACGGATTGGCGCGGCCGCTACCATGGCAAGGCGGCGGCGCTGCTCTCCCCGGCGAGCGCGGAGGAGGCGGCGGCGATCGTCCGGCTGTGCGCGGCGCAAGCCGTGCAGCTGGTGCCGCAGGGGGGCAACACCTCGATGGTCGGCGGCGCCACGCCGGACGGCTCGGGAAGCGCCTTGATCGTCTCCATGCGGCGGCTGAACCGGATCCGGTCGCTCGACGCCGCGGCCGGAGTCGCGGTCTGCGAGGCGGGCGTGATCCTTTCCGATCTGCATTCGGCGGCGCTGGCGGCCGGGCGGCGCTTTCCGCTGAGCCTGGGGGCGAAGGGCTCGGCGACGATCGGCGGGCTGGTCTCGACCAATGCCGGCGGCACCCAGGTGCTTCGCTTCGGGCCGATGCGCTCGCTGGTGCTCGGCATCGAGGCGGTGCTGCCCGACGGCAGCCTGTTCGAGGGGCTGGCCGCGCTCAAGAAGGACAATCGCGGCTACGACCTCAAGCAATTGCTGATCGGCGCCGAAGGCACGCTCGGCCTCGTCACCGCCGCCAGCCTGAAGCTGGTGCCGGCGATCGGCGAGCGGGCGGTGGCGTGGATCGGCCTCAAGTCGGCCGAAGCGGCCATGGCGCTGCTCCGCCGCCTCGAAGGCGCGCTGGGCGATGCGGTCGAAAGCTTCGAGCTGGTGCCGAGGAGCGCGCTCGAGCTGGTCCTGCGGCACGTGCCGGGGACTCGGGCGCCGCTGGCCGAACCGGCCCCCTGGAACGCGCTGGTCGAGGCGGTCTCGCCGGCCGGAATGCCGGCGCCGAAGCTTCACGAGGCGCTCGGCGGCGCGCTCGAAGCCGGCCTCGTCGCCGATGCGGCGATCGCGTCGAGCGAGGCCCAAGCCCAGGATTTGTGGCGGCTGCGCGATTCGATCTCCGAGGCCGAGAAGAAGGACGGCCCGGCCGCCAAGCACGACATCTCGGTCGCCGTCGAGCAGATGGCCGGGTTCATGACCGAGGCCGCGGCGGCGGTCGAGGCGCGCTTCCCCGGCACGCGGGTCAACGCCTTCGGCCATCTCGGCGACGGCAACGTCCATTTCAACGTCCGCGCGCCCGAGGGCGCCGGCGCGGACTGGGTCGACGGCGAGGGCGGGGCGGTTTCGGCTTACGTCCACGACCTCGTCACCCAGGCCGGCGGCTCGATCTCGGCCGAGCACGGCATCGGCCAGATGAAGCTCGCCGAGCTCGCCCGCCTGGG
>Ga0070677_10000663_pt1 | contig 11488 bp, 12 predicted proteins | sample KBSM63metaG_FD_64674 | JGI IMG/M metagenome (GOLD analysis project Ga0070677, IMG submission 64674) | Miscanthus rhizosphere microbial communities from Kellogg Biological Station, Michigan, USA - KBS M6-3 metaG | ecosystem: Host-associated > Plants > Roots > Rhizosphere > Soil ... | reverse complement strand
CGACCAGACGACCGGCCAGCTCTACTATGACGCCGACGGCAGCGGCATGGGCGACGCGGTGTTCTTCGCGATCGTCTCCGGCGCTCCGGCGCTCACCGCTTCCGACTTCACCGTGATCTAGCGGGATCCGCACGGGAGGACGGCGCGGGAAATTGGCGGAGACGGAGACTGCGCGACTTCTCTCAGAGATTCGGGCGAAAACCGGTTCTCGAATACTGCGTCTTTGGGCGAGCCTGGCTCTGGCATCTCGCCCTCATTCTGCTTCGCCTTGCTGGGTCGCTCTTCCACTGGAGCCAGGGACGCCGCGATATATTCCGAAGGATCTGGCCCTGGCCAGAGGATGATTCCCGATGCGACTGCGCGTAGCTGCCCTCGCCTTTTCGGTGCTTCTCGCCGCTTGCGGCGGGGAGACCGTTCGGACCGGGACACGGCTCTACGTCACCAATGAGATGTCGGGGGATCTTACCATCATCGATCCCCTGGCGCGCCGGGTGGTCGGCCGAGTGGCATTGGGCAAGCGGCCGCGGGGCGTCGTCGCCAGCCCGGACGGACGGCTGCTCTACATCGCGCTCAGCGGTTCGCCGGTCGCGGGCCCCGGGGTCGACGAGTCGACGCTGCCGCCCGCCGACAAGACCGCCGACGGAATCGCCGTGTTCGACGTCGCGTCGGGTCGGGTGCTGAAGGTGCTGCGCGGCATTTCCGATCCGGAGACGGTGGCGGTCAGCCCGGATGGGGCGAGGCTCTATGTCGCCAGCGAGGACACCGGCCAGCTCGTCGTGATGGACGCGCGCAGCGGCGCGATCGTCGCGAAGGCGCCGGTCGGCGCCGAGGCCGAGGGAACGGCCGTCTCGCCCGACGGATCGCTCGTCTATGCCACCTCCGAGGAGGACCACTCGGTCGCCGTCTACGAAAGCCGGAGCGGCAGGGTGCGCGCCCGGATTAGCGTCGGCGAGCGGCCGCGCAACGCCGTCTTCACCGCCGACGGCCGCCGCGCCTTCGTCCCCGGCGAGACGGACGCGACGGTGACCGCGATCGACGTCGCCGCGGATCGGGTGATCGGCAGGGTGCACATCGAGGGCGAGAATATCCGGCCGATGGGCATCGTGCTGAGCCGCGACGGCCGCCACCTATTCGTCACCACCGGGCGCGGCCACCAGCTCGTCCGGCTCGATCCGGCGACCCTGCGGGTGACCGGCCGGGTCGCCGTCGGCGAACGGCCCTGGGGCGTCGCGGTCGGCGCCGACGGCCGCTTCCTGTTCACCGCCAACGGCCCCTCGAACGACGTGGCGATGATCGACGCCGAAAGCCTTCGGGTGGTGGCGCGCTTTCCGGCCGGCGAGAGGCCTTGGGGCGTGGCGGTCGTGCAGATTCGATAACCCAGGTTAGGCGGGCGTTCGCCTGCGGAACCTTCGCTCTTTCCTCCGATTGAACGGCCGCTTGCACCAACGGAGCGGCGATGCTGAAAAAGCTGGGCGTCTGGGGGATTTCGGCCTTGCTGCTGGCCCTCGTCGTGGCCGCGCTCGCCTTGTGGTGGGCGCTGCGGCCGGCGCCCGCCTGGACGCATCCGGCGGTCCTCGAACGGCTGGCGCCCTTGCCCCGGCCCGAAGCGCGCGCCATCCCCGCACCCTCGGCAATGCGCGCCGAGGACGGCCAGTGGACGATGCCGCTCGGCGACTATGCGGCGACCCGCTACAGCGCGCTCGACCAGATAAACGCCGGCAATGTCGGCGGATTGCGGCCGGTCTTCACCTTCGACACCGGCATCGCGCGCGGCCACGAGGCGGCGCCCCTGGTGATCGGATCGACCATGTATCTGGTCACGCCCTTCCCCAACATCGTCTACGCGCTCGATCTGAACCGGCCGCGCAACCCGGTGAAATGGACCTTCCGGCCGCGGCCGCTGCAGCGCGCGCAGGGCGTCGCCTGCTGCGACGTGGTCAATCGCGGCGCCGCCTTCGCCGACGGCCGGCTGTTCTTCAACACGCTCGACGGCCAGACCATCGCGCTCGACGCCGAGACCGGCCGCGAGATCTGGCGGACCCGGCTCGGCAACATCAACATCGGCGAGACCATCACCATGGCGCCTCTCGTCGCGGAAGGGCGGGTGCTGGTCGGCAGCTCCGGCGGCGAGTTCGGGGTGCGCGGCTGGCTGGCGGCGCTCGACGCGGGCAGCGGCGCCCTGCTCTGGAAAGCATGGAGCACCGGCCCGGATTCGGACGTGCTGATCGGCCCGGAATTCCGGCCTTTCTATCCGGCCGACCGCGGCCCCGACCTCGGCGTCTCGACCTGGCAACCGGAGGGCTGGCGGCTCGGCGGCGGCAATCCCTGGGGCTGGCTCAGCTACGATCCCGAGACTCACCTGATCTATTACGGCACCGGCAATCCCGGCCCCTGGAATCCGGACCAGCGGCCCGGCGACAACAAATGGACCGCCGGCATCTTCGCCCGCGACATCCGCACCGGCCAGGCGCGCTGGTTCTACCAGTCGAGCCCGCACGATCTGTTCGACCATGACGATATCAACGAGAGCATCCTGCTCGACATGCCGATCGGCGGGCGGCGCCGGCAGGTGCTGGTCCGCCCCGGCCGCACCGGCTTCATGTACGTGATCGACCGGCTGACCGGGCAGGTGCTCTCCGCCGATCCCTACGCAGCGGTCAACTCGATCCACAGCATCAACATGGGCAACGGCCGGCCGAACTGGGTGATGGAGAAGACGCCCGTGCAGGGCCGGGTGACCCGCGACATCTGCCCGGCCGCGCCCGGCGGCAAGGACTGGAACCCGTCGGCCTTTTCGCCGCGAACCGGCCTCATCTACGTCCCCCACCTGAACCTGTGCATGGACGAGGGGCATATGGAGGCGAATTACATCGCCGGAACGCCCTATCTCGGCGCCGACGCGCGCATGCATGCCGGGCCCGGCGGCAATCGCGGCGTGCTGACCGCCTGGGACCCGGTGGCCCGGCGGGCGGTGTGGCGGATCCGCGAGGATCTGCCTCTGTGGAGCGGCGCGCTGGCGACGGCCGGCGACGTCGTCTTCTACGGGACGATGGACGGCCTGTTCAAAGCGGTCGACGCGCGCTCGGGCCGGCTGCTGTGGCAATACCGGATGAATTCCGGGACGATCGGCATGCCGGTCAGCTATCGCGGGCCGGACGGGCGGCAATATATCGCGATCTTCGCCGGGGTCGGCGGCTGGTCGGGCGCGATCGTCTCCGGCGCGCTCGACAAGGGCGATCCGACCTCGGCGCTCGGCTTCGTCAACGCGGTCCGCGACCTGCCGGCGCGGACCGATGCGGCAGGGAGACTCTATGTCTTCGCTTTGCCGCGCTGACGCCGCCTTGCTGGCGCTGCTGGCGCTCGCCGGCTGCCACCGCGAGACTCGCGACTATCGGAGCAGCGCGATGGCGTCGGCCGATCGCGGCGCCGCGTTCGAGGGCAACGCTTTCCACGTCGCCCAGGGGCAGCGGCTCTATGGCTGGATGAACTGCTCGGGCTGCCATGCCCATGGCGGCGGCGGCATGGGGCCGCCGCTGATGGACGACGAATGGCGCTATGGCGGCTCGATGGGCGAGATTGCCGCCACGATCCTCGACGGCCGACCGAACGGCATGCCCGCCTTCCGCAGCCGGATCACCGAGGACCAGGCCTGGCAGCTTGCCGCGTTCGTGCGCGCCATGTCGGCCCAGCCGCGCCAGGACGCGCTCCCGGCCCGCGCCGACGAGCCGCGCAACACCGAGCCGATGACGCTCGACGAGCGCAAGCCGATCCGGCGTGCGACGCCGAAGCAGGACGATCGGAGCGAGGAATGAGCGCATTCCTCGACACCATCCAGTCCGCCGCCGGCAATGACGGGCAGCAGAGCGCGCTCGTCTCCGGCCTGTTCTCGATCTTCCTGATCGTGACCGCGATCGTCTACGTCGCGGTCATCCTGTTCCTGCTCTGGGCGGTCTTCCGCCGGCGGCGCGGGGAAAGCCGCGAGGGCGCGCTCCGCTCGATCCTGGTCGGATGGGTCGGCGTCACGGCGATGATCCTCGCCGGCCTCACCATCGCCACCTGGCTCTACGACCGCGAGCTCGCTTTCGCTGCCAACACGCCGGCGCTCGAGATCGAGATCACCGCCAACCAATGGTGGTGGGACGTGCGCTATGCCGACGACGAGGCGAGCGACATCTTCCGTACCGCCAACGAGCTTCATCTGCCGGTCGGCGTTCCGGCGCACATCACCTTGCGCTCGAACGACGTGATCCACAGCTTCTGGGTGCCGAACCTTGCGGGCAAGCAGGACATGATCCCGGGCCGCGAGAACGACATCAGCATCACGCCGCTCCGCGAGGGCGTGTACCGAAGCCAGTGCGCCGAATTTTGCGGCCTTCAGCACGCCCGGATGGCGCTCGACGTCACCGTCGAATCGCGTCAGGCATTTGCCGCCTGGCGCGCCGCTCAGCTCCGGCCGGCCGCGGCCCCGCCGAACCGGCTGGCGCAATTGGGGCAGGCGATCGTCACCGGCCGGCAATGCTCGTCCTGCCACACCGTCGCCGGCACGTCCGCCTCGGGCCAGGTCGCGCCGGACCTCACCCATTTCGCCAGCCGGCGGACCATCGCGGCTGGCACCCTGATGATGAACCGCGCGAACATCGCCGCCTGGATCGCCGATCCGCAGGCGCCCAAGCCCGGCAACAACATGCCGAAGGTCACTTTGAACGCCGAGGAGCTTCGCGCCGTCACCGCCTATCTGGAGTCGCTCAGATGAGCGCGAAAATGTCCCCGAGCGACCATCTCCGCGACGGCCCGGATTTCACCGGCGAGCCGCTTCACGAGGCGCTTTGTAAGACCTGGAGCCGCGAGCCGGGCTTGTGGGGCTGGCTCAGCACCACCGACCACAAGGAGGTCGGCCGCCGCTACATCGTCACCGCCTTCGTCTTCCTCATCCTCGGCGGCATCCTGGCGCTGCTGATCCGCGCCCAGCTCGCCACCCCGGAGAGCGGGCTGATCGACCCGGACCGCTACAACCAGATCTTCACCATGCACGGCACGACGATGATGTTCCTGTTCGCCGTGCCGGTGATGGACGCGATGGCGGTGTTCCTGATCCCGCTGATGCTCGGCACGCGCAACATCGCCTTCCCGCGGCTCAACGCTTTCTCCTACTTCGTCTATCTCGCCGGCGGCATCCTGCTCTGGGTGGCGTTCGTCCTCAACGTCGGGCCGGACGCCGGCTGGTTCTCCTACGTGCCGCTGGCCGGGCCGGAATTCTCCCCGGGCAAGCGAGTCGACGTCTGGGCGCAGATGGTGACCTTCACCGAGATCGCCGCGCTCGCGGTCGCGGTCGAGATCACCGCGACGATCCTCAAGCAGCGGGCGCCCGGGATGACGCTGGCGCGGATGCCGCTCTTCGTCTGGGCCATGCTGGTCGTGTCGCTAATGGTGATCTTCTCGATGCCGGCGGTGACCCTGGCATCGGGCATGCTGCTGTCGGACCGGCTGGTGGGCACCCACTTCTTCAACAGCTTCGAATATGGCGACAGCCTGCTCTGGCAGCATCTGTTCTGGTTCTTCGGCCATCCGGAAGTCTACATCATCTTCCTGCCGGCGACCGGCTTCGTTTCCGAGATCGTGCAGACCTTCAGCCGGCGTTCGATCATCGGCTACAGCGCCGTCGTGCTGGCTCTGGTCGGCACGGGCCTGCTCGCCTTCGGCCTGTGGGTCCACCACATGTTCGCGACCGGCCTGCCGAGGCTCGGCTACGCCTTCTACACCGCCGCCAGCATGGCCGTGTCGATCCCAGCCGGGATTCAGATCTTCTGCTGGATCGCCACCATCTGGGACGGCCGGCCGCGCTTCCAGGTGCCGATGCTTTGGGTGATCGGTTTCATAATCACCTTCGTCATTGGCGGCCTTACCGGGGTGATGCTGGCCAGCGTTCCGCTGGACCTGCAGCTTCACGACACCTTCTTCGTCGTCGCCCATTTCCATTATGTGCTGATCGGCGGCGCAGTCTTCCCTTTGCTCGGCGCGATCACCTACTGGTTCCCCAAGTTCACCGGACGGCTGATGTCGGAGGGCACCGGCAAATTGAGCTTCTGGCTCGCCTTCATCGGCTTCCAGGTCGCCTTCTTTCCGATGCACTTCCTCGGCATCATGGGCATGCCGCGCCGGGTCTACACCTATCAGGAGGGCCTGGGCTGGGACACGCTCAACCTGGTCTCGACCATCGGCGCCTTCGCCTTCGCGCTGGCCCTCGTCATCTTCCTCGGCAACGCTTTGGTCTCGATGCGCAGCGGCCGCGAGGCCGACGCCAACCCCTGGGGCGCATCGGGCCTGGAATGGGCCGCCGCCTCGCCGCCGGCGCCCTACAACCACGCCCATATCCCGGCCGTCGACAGCCGGACGCCGCTGTGGGACCATGAAGAGGCTCTGCCGGTGATGCACGGCCTCAGGGTCGAGGAGCGGGAGCTCGTCGTCACCACCGTGATCGAGGCGAAGCCCGACCTTCGCGATCCGTCGGCCGAGCCGACCATCTGGCCGTTCGTCTCCTCGCTCGCGGTCACCGCCATGTTCGTCTCGTCGATCTTCACACCCTGGGCCGTGGTCGTCGGCGCGATCCCCGTCGCCGCCGCGCTGACCGCCTGGTTCTGGCCCAAGGACAACAAGGTAACCCCGGAACCGGTGATCGAATGATGCCGAAGCCTCACTTCACCGGTGATCTCGCCCCGCTGCCGACCCACGGCTTCGGCCACCGCTCGACGACCTGGTGGGGGATCATCGCCTTCTTCCTGATCGAGGGCACCGGCTTCGTCATGGCGATCGCCGCCTATTTCTTCCTGATGAACCAGGAGCAGCTCTGGCCGCCGCCGCCCTTCGCGCCGCCGGACCTGCTCGCCGGAACTTTGTTCACCCTCGTCCTGCTGCTCAGCGAGATCCCCAACACCATGGCCAAGCATGCGGCCGAGCATGGCGAGCTGCGCAAGCTTCGGCGCCTGCTGCTGGTCCATGCGGCGGTCGGGCCGATCCTGATCGGGCTCCGCGCTTGGGAGTTCGCCGGCGCCAACGTGCTGTGGACCGACAACGCCTATGGCTCGATCATCTGGGCGCTGCTGCTGCTCCACGCCACGCACTTCATCACCGACTGGTTCGACACCTTGGTTCTCGCCGGGCTGATGCACGGTCCGCACGGCGTCGAGGGCCGCCGCTTCGTCGATTGTGCCGAGAATGCGATGTACTGGCGCTTCGTCTGGCTCGCCTGGCTGCCCATGTACATTTTGATCTACTGGCTGCCGAGGCTGGTCGCGTGAGGGCGCCGCGCTCGAGGCTCGCCCATCTGGCGCCCTGGCTCGGCATGATCGCCGCGATCGTCGGCTGGGGCGTCTCGCACCAAGTCGGCAGCGACAGCATCTTCGACGATTGCAGCACCGGCGACGGCCTTTTCGTCCTGCTCGTCTGCGCGCCCGCGCTGATCCTGACCGTCGCCGGCGGAATCTTCTCCTTTGCTGTCTGGAGCGGCGGCGAAAGCGAGGGGCGCCGCTTCGTCGGGCTGGTCAGCGGCATGGTCGCCGCGCTGGCCGCCTTCGCCATCGTCCTGCAGATCGCCGCCGGACTGATCCTGCCCGGCTGCACGGCATGAAAAGACTCGTTCTGCTCGGGCTTCTGCTGGCGGCGCCGGCACTGGCGCATGACGGGCACGACCATGAGATCGGCTGGACGCTCGGCCCGCTGGTGACGGTCCCGCTCGGCCTGACCCTGCTGCTTCATGCGATCGGAATGGCGCGCCTTTGGCAACGCTCGGATCGTGGCCGAACGGCGCTGCGGCGGGACGCCCTGTTGTTCGCCGCCGGCTGGCTCAGCCTCGCCGGCGCTCTGGTCTCGCCGCTGCACGAGGCCGGCGAGCGCAGCTTCGCCCTGCACATGATCGAGCATGAGATCATCATGCTGGTCTCGGCGCTGCTGCTGGTCGCGGCGCGGCCAGGGGCTGCCTTTCTCTGGGCCTTCCCCAGCTCGATTCGACAGGCCTTGGGCGGTGCCGGCCGCTGGCCGCTCTGGCGTCTCTTCGCCGACCCGTTCGTCGCCACCGCGCTGCAGGCGGTGGTGATCGTCGTCTGGCACGTGCCCTGGCTGTTCGACCTCACTCTGAGGAGCGACGGCTGGCACATCGCCCAGCATCTGAGCTTCGTCGGCAGCGCGCTCCTGTTCTGGTGGGCGATGCTCTACGGCCGGGCCGGACCGTTCGTCGCGGCCGCGTGCCTGTTCGTCACCTCGATGATCGGCGGCGGTTTGGGGGCGCTGATGGCGCTGTCGAACAGCCCCTGGTATCCCAGCTATGTCGCGCTCGGCCTGACTCCCGCCGGCCTCACGCCGGAGCAGGACCAGCAGCTCGCCGGCCTGATCATGTGGGTGCCGGGCGGCGCCTGGCATCTCGCCGCCGCGCTCTGGTTCCTGGCGCGCGGCCTGAGGCGAATGGAGACGCGCCATGCGCTTCGGCCTTAGCCTCGCCGCTTTGCTCCTGCTCGGCAGCTGCGCGGGGCGACAGCAGCTCAGCGTCTGCGCCGACCCCAACAATCTGCCTTTCTCCAATGAGGCGCGACAGGGCTTCGAGAACAAGCTGGTCGAGCTGATCGCCGCCGACATGGACGCGGACGTCCATTACACCTGGTGGGCGCAGCGCCGCGGCAACGTCCGCGAGACCCTGAAGGCCGGCAGCTGCGACCTCATCCCGGGCGTCGCCGCCGGCCTCGAGATGCTCGCCACCACCCGGCCCTATTACAATTCGACCTATGTCGCGGTGACCCGTACCGACCGGAACCTCGCCATCGCCTCGTTCGACGACCCCCGCCTGCGAACCTTGCGGATCGGCGTCCAGATGATCGGCGACGATTTCTCCAACACGCCGCCCGCTCATGCCCTCGCCCAGCGCGGCCTAACCGGCAACGTTCGCGGCTACATGGTCTATGGCGATTATTCGGGACCGGCGCCGCAGGCCGACATCGTCCGAGCCGTCGCTGCGGGGGACATCGATATCGCCTTCGTGTGGGGCCCGGTGGCGGGCTATTTCGCCCGGACCCAGCGCGTGCCGCTCCGCCTGACGCCGCTGCCGGCGATGGACGGCCGAAGCGACCAGCCCATGGCTTTCGCCGTCGCCATGGGCGTCCGCCGCGGCGAAGGAGAGCTGAAGGCGCGGCTCGAGCAATCGCTGGAACGCCGGGCGCCGGAGATCAGGCGGCTGCTAGCCAGCTATTCGGTGCCGGTGGTCGCGTCGGCGCCGCGATCCGCCGAGGACGACGACTGATCAGCCCCAATAGGTTTCGAACACCGCCAGCCCGATCGTCGCCAGCGAGCCCAAGCCGACCAGCAATCCGACCCATATCTCCCAGGGCGCGCCTTTGGCGTCAAACTTCGACATTGGCCGTCTCAGTCCGATCTGGCCGACGAATTGGCATTGTCCCGATCCTCGACATCCTTCTCGCCGAGCTGGCCGGTGCCGTGGTAGCCCATCTCGGTCTGGCCGCCATGGCCCAGGAAGGTATCCGGGCCGCCTCTCGCGTCCCTGCCGGTGTGAGGATTGGGGTAGGCGCCGCCCTGACTCTCGCCGTCGCCCGTCGCCTTTTCTTCACCGACCGGGTCGGGTGTCGCTTTCGCCTCGTCGTTCATGCCGCGCTCCGTGCCCCCAAAACTCGCCGGCGAGGCGACGAGTTCCGCAGCCGCGGCGGTCTTGACCCAGGGAAGTGCCATTGCCGGGCAAAGGCTCGGTCGAGCGCGGAGCCTTGAGGAGTGCAGCGCCTCGCAGCGAAGGGAACTGGCGGAGACGGAGGGATTCGAACCCTCGGTAGGGGTGTACCCCTACGGCGGTTTAGCAAACCGCTGGTTTCAGCCACTCACCCACGTCTCCGGTTAGGCCCCGACGCGCTATAGAGGCGCGATTTCAAAGGTTCAACCGGGCCGTTCGACTCGCCTGGGCGCGATATCGACTCGCCTCGCCGCCGATTCATGGACGGGAAAGCTTTTCGGGCGCTAATTTGCGCCGAAGAGCGTGTGGGGGAAGTGCCATGCTGAAATCGTTCGTGAAAATTGCCGCCGCGGCCGCCCTGTTCGTCGCCGCCGGGCCGACGCTGGCGCAGGTGCAGACGGTCGATCCGGACCAGCCCGACAGCTGGAACGCGCCCGAGGCCGAAGCGCCCGCGCAAACCGCGCCCGCCGGCGAATGGACTCCCGTCGAGCAGCAGGAACCGCTCGACGTCTCGCCCGACGGCACTTACGCCGAGCCGACTCCGCCGGCCTCCAATGAGCAGGTCGCCCAGGCGACCACGGCGCAGGGCGCCACCGTGCCGCGCGACGACGTGTTCAACGCCGCCGAGGGCGTGTTCGGCCGCGGCGCCGAAGGGCTCGCCGGCCTGCTCGAGAACATCCTTCGCGACCAGGGCCAGCCGGTCGCCTATATCGCCGGCCAGGAAGCGGGCGGCGCCTTCATTTTCGGCGTGCGCTACGGCTCCGGCGTGATGCGCCACCAGATCGAGGGCGAGCGCACCGTCTATTGGACCGGCCCGTCGCTGGGCTTCGACGTCGGCGCCGACGCCAACAAGGTGTTCGTCCTGGTCTACAACCTGCACGACAGCCAGGATCTGTTCCGCCGCTATCCGGCGGGCGAGGGCCATGCCTATTTCGTCGGCGGCTTCAGCGCCCAATATATGCGGCGCGGCGACGTGGTGCTGATCCCGATCCGGCTCGGCGTCGGCATGCGGCTCGGCGTCAATGCCGGCTATATGCGCTTTTCCCAGCGCAACCGCTGGCTGCCTTTCTGACGGGTGCGGCGCACCCGTCACCCCGGCGCAGGCCGGGGTCTCGCGGGGACACGCCGTGTCTTCTGGTCCTGAGATCCCGGCCTGCGCCGGGATGACGGCTAGCTAGCGAGCCGCCAGCGCAGCGTTTCACCCGCGAGGAACGGGACGACCGAGGTTCCGGCCGCCGGCAGGCTGGCTGGCACCCCGGTCGGTGCCCGCTCCAGCGTGATCCGCTCCTCGTTCACCGGCAGGCCGTAGAAGCGCGGACCGTGCTCCGAGGCGAAGCCTTCGAAGCGGTCGAGCGCGCCCTCCTCCTCGAACACCTGGACGTAGGTCTCCAGCGCGAACGGGGCGTTGAAGATGCCGGCGCAGCCGCAATCGGCCTCCTTCTGCTCGACGCCGTGCGGGGCGCTGTCGGTGCCGAGGAAGAATTTCGGCGAGCCCGAGGTCGCGGCACGGCGGACGGCGAGCCGGTGCCCCTCGCGCTTGGCGACGGGCAGGCAATAAGCGTGCGGCCTGATCCCGCCATCGAACATTGCGTTGCGGTTGATGTGGAGATGCTGCGGCGTGATCGTCGCGGCGACCAGCGGGCCCGATGCGGCGACGAAATCCGCCGCCTCGGCCGTGGTGATATGTTCGAGCACGACCTTGAGTTCGGGATAGTCGCGCACCAGCGGTGCGAGCACCCGCTCGATGAACACTGCCTCGCGATCGAA
>Ga0070677_10000647_pt1 | contig 11667 bp, 9 predicted proteins | sample KBSM63metaG_FD_64674 | JGI IMG/M metagenome (GOLD analysis project Ga0070677, IMG submission 64674) | Miscanthus rhizosphere microbial communities from Kellogg Biological Station, Michigan, USA - KBS M6-3 metaG | ecosystem: Host-associated > Plants > Roots > Rhizosphere > Soil ... | reverse complement strand
GCCTGGCCGAGGTTGATGCCGTTGTTGCCGAGATCGATGACGATGGGGGTGCAGGAGCCCCAGGCGTTGCAGACATGGGGTGCGACGGCAAACAAGACCATTGCAAGAACCAGATTGAGATTTTTCATGACTACCATCCTTGGTATTGATGAAAGGAACGAAGGAAGCGATCAGGGCGTGCAGCCTCCGTCAGCGTCTTCCTTGGGCGGGCGGTACATCTGAAAGTCGATAGTGCCGCCATCGCGCATGGTGCCGTTGCCGGTCTGGAAGCTGATGCCTCCCGCACCAATGCTGTAGCCACCTTCAGTCGCGAACGCCGTCCACCGGTAGTTGCAGCTAAGCTGCGTGTTGCCGGGGATCTGGAGCCATCCCGAAATATTCCGAAGTGCGGGCAGCTGCGCCGGGATGGTGACCGTCAGCCTGTTCTTTCCGAATCCGTTGGTGGAACTGGGCAGGGCCCGTTCGCCAGTCATGGGCAGAGTCGCGGGATGATTGCACTGCACGGTGTAAGCGCCACCGGCATTGAGTGTGTTGAAGTCGGTGGAAGCCAGCACGGTGTGGCCGAGATAGAAGGCGGAGCCCGTGCCCCATTGGCTGGGCATGGAGGGTTGCACACTCATCTGGATCGCGGACGCGAGTTGAGGCGCACCCAGTAGCGCGGCGAGGGAAAACACAATTGCGCGGCATCGCGCTGTGAAGTGAATGGCTTTCATGGCGACACCCCTCGGGCTTCGGCCGTTGCGCGCTGTTCGTAGTCCGGAAGTCTCATGACGGCCAACAGGTTTGCGACTCCAGCGTCGACATCGCTCGGCGACCAGTAGCCGATTCCTGGCATTTCCGCGAAGTACGAGTGGAGTACGCGCACGCGCTGATCGTCGAGCGTGCGGATGAGACCTTCTGACCACGCGCGCCGCGCTTCTGCTTCAACCTTGCCTCGCTGGTAGAGGAACGAGAACACGAGGTCTTTGCCGACCGGGTGTTTGATCTTGTCGTACTTCTTGACGACCTTGCTGAAGCTGATGGCAATCGGGAGCGTTTGCGCGGATGTGGCGGCCTTCAGATCATGAGTGTCGACATAGTTCTTGAGCGCGGCAACATCGCTGCCGCGAAAGCCGCGGTTCACGAGCAGTGGACCCACGCCGTCCATGCTCCAGGTCGGCACCAGTGAAGCCAGCACTTCCGGAAATGGCTGCCACTGCGGAAACGCGCCGTAGTCGATGCGAAAGCCATCGTCGTGCTTCACGAGACCGAGTGCCGACAAGTCTTCCAGCGGTCGCTTGTCTTCCAGCGCGCGGTTGATCTGCCACACGAGATCGAAGTGCTCGAGAAAGAGCGCCTTGTTCGTGACCATCTCCACGGGTGAGAGCTCACGCAACCGCGCGAAATTTGCGGAATAGCCCTGCGCCCTGGATTTCAGTTCCGTGGCTCCCATTGCCATCGGCGCCTTCAGCTTTTCGTCGAACCCAGTGATGAACTCAGTGGCCTGCGCCACGCCCACGATACTCGCGAAACAGAGCAACAAACCCGCTGCGACCGGACCGCGGCGCGGTTGCCGGGTGCGGCATTGATAGCTAGTGACCTGCATGTGTTCACTCCTTCGATAGAGGTTTACGGAGATTCCATTCCCACCACACAGCATAGTCGGCGCGATTCCCGCCGCATCACCCGAACGGGTGACCAGCCGTCTTTGCGTTGCGAATGTCGAACAACGCCTGCGGTGATGCACAATGCGCGGGTGCTGCTGGTCATCGATCTCATCGGAGTGTTTGTATTCGGGCTCGCGGGTGCGACGGCCGCGGTGCGCCAACGCCTGGACCTGTTCGGTGTGCTGGTGTTGTCTTTCGCAACCGCCAGCGCGGGCGGCGTCCTCCGCGATCTGCTGATTGGCGCAGTGCCCCCGGCGGCATTCCGTGACTGGCGATATTTCGCAGCGGCGATGCTCGCCGGCCTTACGACCTTCATCTGGTACGACGCGATCGAGCGCCTGCGCAATCCGGTGCGGGTGTTTGACGCACTGGGCCTGGGGTTGTTTGCCGTCGCGGGCACGCAGAAGGCGCTGCATTTCGGGCTGCATCCAGTGATGGCCGCGCTGCTAGGCATGCTCACGGGTATTGGCGGAGGCGTGACGCGCGACCTGCTGCTGTCTCGTGTGCCGGTGGTCTTCCAGTCCGATATCTACGCGCTGGCGGCGCTCGCCGGAGCGCTGGTGGTCGTGCTGGGAGATTGGCTGCATTGGCCGGCGATGCCCACAGCCATCGGCGCCATCCTGCTGTGTTTCAGCCTGCGGATTCTCGCCATGTGGTTCCACTGGCACCTGCCGAGCTCTCACCATGAGAGCCGCCCTCACAATGACTGAACTCTTGTTAAGCTTCGGCGCGTGAGCACAACACCAAGAATCGCACTGGTCGCAGGCGCCACCGGCCTGGTCGGCGGACTCCTCCTCAATACGTTGCTCGACGCTCCGGACTACACGCGGGTGTACGCACTCACGCGCCGGCCATTCGGCAAGGAACACCCGAAGCTCGCCAATCGCGTGGTCATCTTCGAGCGCATGGCGGATCAGCTGAAAGGCCTGGTTGCGCAGGATGCCTACTGCTGTCTCGGCACGACGATCGCGGAGGCCGGTTCGCAGGAAGCGTTTCGCGCGGTGGATGTCGATGCCGTGCTGCTGTTCGCGCGCGCTGCCCGCGCTGCGCAGGCGACGCGCTTCGTGGTGGTGTCGTCGGTGGGCGCGAGCTCGCAATCGAAGAAATTCTACCTTCGCACCAAGGGCGAAATGGAAGAGGCCGTCACGGGCCTGGGGTTCACGTCGGTCGACATCCTGCAGCCCAGTCTGTTGTTAGGCCCGCGCAAGGAGCTGCGCTTCCTGGAGATCGCCGGACAAGTCTTTGCGCCGCTCATCAATCCGCTGCTCACCGGTTCGCGCGAGGCATATCGGGCAGTGCAGGCGGAGACGGTCGCAAAGGCGATGCTCGGGGCCGCACGGCGCGGTACGCGTGGCGTTTATCGCTACACGTTTGGCGGAATTCGTCAGCTCTCCGAGTTGCGGGCGGCACAACCGGTTGCGGCGCAATCGGCCAAAAACAGGTCCGCCTGAAAACGGTGCAACCGCAATCGTGACGCGGCGCGCATTTGCGCCAACCTGTATTTCGTAAAGTCGGGTGACAACAGGGGCGCATGGGAACCCGATGAGCTCTAACCAGTACAACTCAGTCTTGCGCAGCAGTCTGGCGCGCCGGCTGTGGCTCATCATCGCGCTTGCGATGCTCATTCCCGTGAGTCTGGCGCTGTTCTCGCGCTGGTTCGAGGCCGAGGAGCGCCGCGCGAGCCTGCAGAACCAGGAACTCACGTCACTGTCGCGCGAGAAAGCTTCGACGCTGCTCTTCAATTCGCGCGAGATCCCGAGCGACTTCGCGCGCGGTCTCGAGGGTCGCTTCCTGGTCGTGCTCGACGGTGCCGGCACCGCGCGCTTCAGCAGCAGCCCCGTGCCTGAGGAACTGATGCAGTTGATCGAGCGCCGTGCGCCGAATGCCGACGATGCGCAGGGTCGTACGACGATTCTCGCGTGGTACGCATCGGGCCGTGAATGGCGCGGCGCCATGACTCACCTGCAGCCGAGCACGCCCGAGAATCGGCTGGGCGCGAGCACCGTGGTGGTGTTCGCCCCGGAGGCGACGATGGGTTCGAAGGCCTCGGACCTGGTGCCGACGGCGTTGGCGCTGCTGGCGCTCACCATCGTCATTGCATTCGCGGTGTCCGCCATCGTCAGCGAGCGCTATCTACCGCCAATGCGCGCCTTGCAGCGCGGACTCGCTCTTCTGCGTGATCGCCGCTTCGAGACGCTGCCACGCAGCAACGTGGAGGAATTCACGCTTCTCGAGCGGGAATTCAACAACACCGCGATGGCATTGCAGCGCGACTGGCGCGCGTTCGAGGTGCTCGGCGAGGTCGATCGCGCGCTGCTCGCCGCCAGCGAAATCGATCGCGCGCTCGATATCGTGCTGCCAAAATTCCGCGAACTGACCCGCGCGCATTCCGTCGGCGTCATCCTGCTGGATCCGACGGCGCACGCGCATGGACGCCTGTTCATGGCGGCGCTCGGCGCCAGTGAACTGCCGGTGCAGCGCGTGAATTTCGATTCGTCCATGATCGCCACGGTGCGCGAGGCATCCGAAGGCATGACCGTGGCGCGCATCGAAGAGTCACGCCACGCGTTCCTGCTCTCCATGCGTGATGCCGGTGCCGAATTCTTCTGGTTGTGGCCGGTGGTGGACGACGATCGGCTCGCCGCCCTGCTGATCGTGGGTTATCACAGTGAGCCTTCACGTGATCCGGCCGTCGCCGAATATGGCGCGGCGTTCGCCGAGCGATTGCGGGCCGCGCTCTCCAACAGCGCTCGCGACGAGCGCCTCTATCGCCAGGCCCACTTCGATCCGCTGACCCAGCTGCCAAATCGCGCGTTGTTCCGCGACCGGCTCGCGCAAGAGCTCGCGGCCGCGGCCACCGGGCTCACTCGCGGCGCACTCATGTACGTCGATCTCGATCATTTCAAACGGGTCAACGACACGCTGGGCCACAGCGCCGGCGATCAGTTGCTGTCGATCGTGGCGCATCGACTCAAGGCGTGTACGAAAGAGGGCGACACGGTCGCGCGGCTCGGTGGCGACGAGTTCACCGTCCTGCTGCGCAACGTGGGCGATGCCGAAACCACGCGCAGCATCGCCGAGCGCATGATCCGCTCGCTCGCGCTGCCAGCCAATCTCGGCGGACGTGATTACCACATGCGCGCGAGTGTTGGCGTCACGCTGTTCCCCGACGACGGCATGGATCTCGAAGACGTCATTCGCCAGGCGGATCTCGCCATGTACCGCGCCAAGGCGCAGGGGCGGGGACGCGCGATCTTCTTCGAGCGCGAGATGGTGCAGAAGCGCGCGAGCTTCACCGACAGCGGGCTGCACCGCGCATTGCGGCGCCGCGAGCTGGCCTTGTTCTACCAGCCGCAGTTCTCGCTCGCCGACAATCGCCTGTGCGGCGCGGAAGCATTGCTGCGCTGGCAGACGCGTTACGACGGCATCAAACTACCCGGGGAATTCATTCCGGCCGCCGAACATTCCGGGCTCATCACCGACATCGGTGCCTTCGTGCTGGATTCGGCCTGCGCGCAATACGCCGAATGGGCGCAAGCCGGCATCGCGCCACGCATGTTCTCGGTCAACGTGTCGGTTCAGCAGATCAAGGACAGCAACTTCGTGCGCATGGTGCAGAGCGCTCTTCAGGAACATGGAATCAACCCCGCGAGCCTGGAACTCGAATTCAAGGAATCGGCGCTCTCGGACCTGGAAGTCGAAGAGCCGCTGCGCGCCATCGCGGCCCTTGGCGTCAAACTGGCTCTCGACGATTTCGGCACCGGATACTCCTCGCTCAACCATCTACGCCGGTATCCCGTGCATACGGTAAAACTCGACCGCAGCTTTCTGGATGAAATCCCACAGAACGATTCGGCCGGTGCCCTGGTCGAATCAGTCATCACCATGGCGCACACATTGGGAAAGCGGGTAACGGCGGAAGGCGTGGAGTCCGGCGGACAGCTCGAATTCCTGCGTTTGCGCGGCTGCGAGGCGGCACAGGGCTTTTATCTCGCGCGGCCCATGTCGGCGGCCGCTCTCACCGAAATCCTCGAATCACGACGGCCTTGGTCCGGGATCAACGATGCGCGGGCTGTTGGGTAGCGGGGTCTGGCTCCATTTCCGGCTTCGGAAATGGTGCCTGACACCATTCCTGTTGGTCCTCGCAGGTTGCGCATCGGCGCCTGATTCGGCGGTTTCGCCCACGAAGAGCCCGCGCCAATGGGATGGCGCCGGTGGGGCGTCCAGCATGCGCAATCGGGGCGAAGCACTCGCGGATTTCGCCCTCCGGCTGCGTGGCACGCCATACCGCTACGGCGGCGCGACGCTCGATGGTTTCGACTGCAGCGGCCTGGTGTTTTACGCGCACCGGCAACTGGGCCTGAGCGTGCCGCGCACTTCGCGCGAGCAGGCTGCAGAAGCGGACAGCATCAAGCCTCGCAAACTGCAGCGCGGCGATCTCGTGTTCTTCAAGGTCGGGAGTCGCCGGGTGAATCACGTGGGAATCTATATCGGGAAGAAGCGTTTCGTTCATGCGCCCGGCGCGGGCAAGCCGGTGACCATCAACTCACTCGACGATGAGTTCTATGCGGAAAGATTTTTCTCCGCCGGACGCTTCTGGAACCGCATGCCGAAATAGCACCGTGCAATAACGCTTCGCAGCAAATTCTGCTGCGCCGTTATGTCGCATTTCACTTCACGAAATGAATATTTTGGTCTGCGTTCTGCGACGGCGTGCTCAGTTCGCCCGTTGACCGTATATGCCTTGATTTGCACACTCCAAATTGAGTGAAAAAGGATCGCGGTCCGGGAAGGGAACGCGGTCCGTTGTCGACTTTTCGGGGAACGTTTTAAACATGAGTGCCAAGCCAGACTACGTCGTCAGCAAGCTGACGCGGCCCACCGGCGGAGCCGCGACGGGCGGCTTTGTAATCAACCTGACCTCGTCGACCACGCCGATGGCGTTGTCGCAACCAAAAGATCCGACCCTCGCTCAATTCACTTTCTTCGTGAGTCGCCGACTCGAAGACGGCCGCGAGCGTTTCCGCCTGCACATGGGCTATTTCGAAACCGTGCAGGCCGCCGAAGAAATGCTGGTCGTCGTTCGCGACGTTTATCCGGGAGCCTGGGTCAGCGAAGCGCCCGGCAAGAAGCTGCGCGGCAACAAGCCGCAAGCTGCCGCAGCGCCGCCACCACCTGCGAAGCCAGTTGCCTCGACGCCGGCACCGGCTCCGGCTCCAGCCGCTCCGGTGCATGCCGCCGCGCCACCTGCGCCTGCGCCTGCACCGCAGCCTTCCGCGCCGCCCGTAGCTGAAGCTCCAGTGCCGCATCCTTTCGATGCGACACCGCCGCCGCCTGAACTGAAGTACGAAACAGAACCGGAGCCGTTTGTGCTCACGGACGTGCCCGAGTTCACGCCGGCAAACATTCCTGTGGTGCAGCCGCCGGCGACGCCGGTAGCTAGTGCGCCGCCGACGCCGGTAGCTAGTGTGCCGCCGACGGTGGTGGCCGCGAACCCCGCCGCGAAACTCGCCGCCGCTCGCGCCGCTGCCAAGCCGCCGGTGAAACCGGCTGCAGCACCTGCCAAAGCCGCGGTGCCCAAGGCCGCCGCACCCAAGCCCGCCGCATCCAAGCCCGTCGTTGCGGCGAAACCGCCCGTTGCGGCAAAGCCTGCGGTGGCCGCCAAACCCGCGACCCCCGCTCAGCCTGTCGCTGCCAAGCCTGCTGCTGCGAGTCCTGCTGCTGCCAACCCAATCGCTGCCAATCCGCCCGCGCCGGCCAAGCCGCCTGCGGTAGCGCCGAAGATTGCCGCCAAAGTGACTGCTCCTTCGCTTCAGGCGTCGGCTCCTGCTCCGAAAGCTCCGCCTCCGGAACCGACCGTGCAGATGCCGGCCGTCAAGCAGCCCATGTCCGCGACACCGTCACTCACCAACGTGCGCCAGGTCATCGAGGAGCTCGACGACCTGTCCGATACGCAAACCATTCGCCTGCTCGAGCGTCATTCGCCGTATCGCGAAGGCTCGAAGGAAGCGTCGGTCGACGAAGCGATTCGCGTCATCAAACCCGAAGACGCGATGTCGATGCAGGCCATCAAGAACGAAGTGAAGCGCAATGCGCCGGTACTCTTCGCCGTTCAGCTCGATTGGTCGGTCACCGCGTTCGACATGGCGAAGGTGCCCCCGCTCGCCATCTTCAATGCGTACACGCTCTACACCACCGAAGCGAACCGCGAAGGGCGCACCTGGTACGGTCTGCGCCTCGGCTTCTTCAGCGACGCGGTTTCCGCCAAGCAGGTGGCGTACTACGTGCGCTCGGACTTCAAGACCGTTTCGGTCGTGCCCGTCACCACGATCGAGAAAGAGCGCGCCAACGATATCAACTCCGCGCGCAGCGGAATCCACCGCGCCGTGAACATCAAGGAAGGGCCAGCGCCCACGCCGCTGTCCATGAGCTCTTCCAACGCCAGCGGCGTCTTCAAGCTGCTCGACGACGACTTGCCCGAGATGATCGAGCAGGATGTCGATGGCGAGACCTCGCCGCGATTCAGCAAACCGTCTACCGCTGCGCCCGCCGCACCGGTCGCGAAAGCCGCGCCTGCAGCTCCTGCCGCGCCGGCTCCGCCTGCAGCGTCCAAGGCATCCAAGGGCCGCAAGCCCGGCGCCCGCGGTGCTCGTCGCGACGCGCACGCGCAAGTAGACGAAGAGACACTCGACCAGACGCTCGAGATCCTCGGTGCGAACTCGCTCGAGATCACCAACGACGGCACCGGGAACACCGGCGTGCGTCACCTGCGCGTGCAGGTGGACAAGAAAGGTTCGAAGTTCGCGTCGCTGATCGATCGCCTGTCTGGCAAGAAATAAGCCGGGCAAAATAATCCGCACCGCGGACGAGCCTGCGACGGCCGCGCCCATGGACGCCTGACTACTTTTTGCCGAACAGCGCTTCGAGTGCCGCGCGCGCGGCATCGGCTTCGCCGGTCGGCGCGACGTACGCTCCCACTTTCGGCTTGAAGTGGTCGCAGAAATTGGCCGCGGTCTTGTCGCGCACTTCTTCGGCCGTCGGCTCGCGGCAGTGCTTGGCGACGCGCGTGTCGTACTCCACGCACAGCCGGCACACGTGCAGCTCGGAGTGACAGGCCTTGCACTCATCGAGCCGGCGCAACGGGAGTGACAACGCTTCGAGTGAGGCGCCGCATTTCCAGCAGGTGAGACCGTGTGCCATTGGGGTCAGTATTGTCAGGCGTAAACGCCACAAAGGAAAACGTCGGCGAAGCGCCGCCGTTCATGGGCGGAAACGGGGCCTGACCCCATTTAGACCATCCGCACGTCCACGCCGCGTGCTCGAATCGCCTCGACGCATCGCGCATCGGCGTCGCGATCGGTGATGAGCAGGTCGACCTGGTCGACGGTCGAGATCACTGACAGATTTCGCCGCAGCAATTTCGACGAATCCGTCACGGCGATGACCCGGCTTGCGATGCGGATCATCTGCGCGTTGAGCTGCGCCTCGAGAACGTGAGGAGTCATGAGGCCGACTTCCGGATCGAGACTGTCGACGCCGAGAAACAGCGTGTGCGCCTGCAGGTCGCGGATCGCGTTTTCGGCCGAGGGTCCGGACAGCGACCACGAGCGCCGCCGCAGAACGCCGCCCGGAATGATGAGGTTGATGAAAGGCGCGCTGGCCAGCAGCACGGCGATGTTCAATGCATTCGTGATCACATTGAGCGACTGGAATTTGAGCCCCCGAATGAGCTTGGCGATCTCGGCTGTCGTCGTGCCGGAGTCGAGGATCACGGTTTCACCATCGCTGATGAGCTCGACCGCCGCGCGCGCAATGCGCGCCTTCTCCGCGTGATGCATGTTCTGCTTGATGTCGATGGGCAGCTCGTCGCTCTCGCGCCGCGGCAGCGCACCGCCATGCACGCGCACCAACGCGCCGATCCCGTCGAGCGCCTTGAGATCTCCGCGAATCGTCACCTCGGAAACCGCAAAGCGTTGCGCCAGCTCGGCGACGCCAATCTGCGTGCGTTCCTCGAGCAGACCGCGTATCTGCCGGCGCCGTTCTTCCAGGCCAAGCTGCTTCATTGCCCCTCTCCTCAAAACGAAAGCAATCGAAAGTTATTTGTTCTTCCGAAAATTGGCAACTAGCATCGCTTCGAAATCTGCCAAGCCAATGGGAAGCGACGCATGAAAGAGAAAAACATCGCAATGGCCCTGACCCTGCTTATGAGCAGCGCGCTGTATGCCGCCGAACCTGGGGCGTCCACCGACCCTGCCGGCGGCGAGGATCTGGCGATCGTCACGGTGGTGGGCACGCGTGCCGCGCTCGTCGAATCGCGCGATCTGAAGAAGAACGCCGGCATCGTCCAGGATTCCATCGTCGCCGAGGATCTCGGGCGCTTCCCCGACGCGAACGTCGCCGACTCGCTCTCGCACATCACCGGCATCACCATCTCGCGCACGCGCGGCGGCGAGGGCCAGTACGTGAGCGTGCGCGGCCTCGGGCCTGCGTACAGCATCGTCACGCTCAACAGCCGAATCCTTGCGACCGATGGCGATGGCCGCGAATTCGCGTTCGATGTGCTGCCCTCGGAAGTCATTTCCGGTGCCGACGTCTACAAGTCCGCGGATGCGACGCATCTCGAGGGCAGCATCGGCGGCACGATCAACCTGAGCTCCGCCAAACCGCTCGACCAGCGCGGCCTCCACCTGCGCCTCTCGGTGGACGGCGACTACAACGACCTTTCTGAGGAAGACGGCATCAAGGCGAGCGGCGTGTTCAGCAGCACGTTCCTCGACGACACCATGGGCTTCCTGCTGACGGCTACCTACCAGGACGTCACCGACCGCTCGGATGCCGTGCACGAGTTCTACGTCACGCCCGATTCGCCGCACGAATTCGACGCGAACGAAGACGGAACCATCTCCGAAGACGAGACCGACCTGCTGGGCCTGTGCTGCACCAGCTTCGGCTCGCGCGTGCAGGAGAAGAAGCGCACCGGCGTCACCGGCGTATGGCAGTGGAAGCCGAGCGAAACCTTCAGCACCAGCGTCGATGCACTGTTCACGCGTCTCGATGCACCGACAGTCGGCTATCACCAGTCGTACTACGTCGAGGACTCGATCCTCGACGAAGACACAGGCCTCCATCGCTGGAGCGATGTCAGCATTAGCGATCACTGGGTCACCGGCATGACGGTGGCGGAGCTGGTTCCGGAGATTTCCACCATCACCGAGTACCGCGTGGTGGACACCACGCAGTTCGGCTGGAATGCCGAGTGGAACCCTGGCGAAAACCTGACCCTGTCGTTCGACGCCTACCGCTCCGAATCAAAGCGTGATTCAGGCGGCAAGGATACGTGGGTGGTCTCCGGCATCGGCGGCAATCACACTGGCCGTGTCGACATGAACAACAACGGCTTGCCGGATATCACGGTGACGCTCGAAGACGGCCGCGATCTGGCCACGGCGCTGGCCGCGGGTGAGCTGGGCAACGACGACTACGGCCTGCACTACATCGGGCTGTCGGGCACGGACGTGAAAGACACTGTTACCGGCTTCACGCTCGGTGGAACCTGGAAAGTCGATGCCGGTTCGTTCAAATCGCTGTCATTCGGCGCGGCGCGCACCGAGCGCGGCAAGACTCGCGACACGATCGAGAACGACACCAACGGCGGTTCGTGCCAGTACTGCAATCACTACGACACGACATTCACCAGCCTCGGCGCCGATGTCGTGCGCGACGTCTCGCTGCCGAATTTCATGCGCGGTAGCGGCGGTCACTTTCCGCGCACGTTCATCCGTTTCGATGTACCTGCCTATCTACAGGCGCTGCACGGGCTCGACGGGCAGCCCATCCTCGACGAGAACGGCGATCCGACCGGGGATGTCTACGACGCGGATGCGACTGCGCCAGAGTTGAACCCGGTGCAGTCGTACGATGTCGAGGAAGACACCGACGCACTCTACGTCAAGGCGGACTTCGGCGCGGACCAGTGGTACGCCAGCGCCGGCGTGCGCTGGATCTCGACCGATACGACCGC
>Ga0070677_10000634_pt1 | contig 11791 bp, 12 predicted proteins | sample KBSM63metaG_FD_64674 | JGI IMG/M metagenome (GOLD analysis project Ga0070677, IMG submission 64674) | Miscanthus rhizosphere microbial communities from Kellogg Biological Station, Michigan, USA - KBS M6-3 metaG | ecosystem: Host-associated > Plants > Roots > Rhizosphere > Soil ... | reverse complement strand
CGGCGACCCGGCCGAGATAGAATTCGTCGACCTGGGCGCGCAATTTGTTGCGGCCGGCGCTGTCGATCTGGCCGAGCCGCTCGCCCCTCTGCAGGGATTGGCCGATCTGGATCGAGAATGAGGTGAGCTGGCCCGAGACGGGCGCGCGCAGGTTGAGCGCGTCGAGCGTGGCGCGGGCGATTTCCAGGCTGGCGTTCAGCGACGCCGCCGAAGCGCGAAGCTGCGCGAGCTGGCTGGACTGAAGCCGCTCGTCGGTCGATTGCTGACGGCGCAGCACGTCGCTCCGGCGGCGGTTCGCCTCATAGGTGTCGCGGCTGTCGGCGAACTGGCGGCCGGAAACGAAGCCGCGATCGGCGAGCGGCCGCTGCATCTCGTAATTGCGCCGCGCCGTCTGGGTGGCGAGGTCGGCCTCGATCCGCGCCCGCTCGTTGGCGAGGCGGGTCTGGTTCAGTGCCAGCTCCTGGCTGCGCATCGAGTTGATCTGCTGCGTCACCTCGGTCTGGCGGGCGAGCAGGTTGAGCTGAAGGTCGGAATTGGAGAGGATCGCAAGCGGCTGGCCCTCCCGGACCATGGCGCCGTCCTCGACCAGCACCTGCTCGACCCGGCCGCCCTCGACCGCATCGAGATAGACGGTCACCAGCGGCTCGACCCGGGCCCTGAGCGGCAGGAAATCGTCGAACCGCCCCTGCGTCACCGCCGAGATGGTGAGCCGCGAGGCCGGCACGGTCTGGCTGTTGGCGCTGGGCCCGAAGAAATAGAAGATGGCGAGCAGCAGGATCACGCCCGCCGCCGCCAAAGCGATCTTCGCCTTCGTCGGCAAGCGGCGCGACACGACCACGCGATCCATGCCGCCGCCGCTTTGTGGCCCCTCAGTCTCCTTGATCCGCACGACGCTCATTCAAATCCTCTGAAGAAATTCAATCCGCCCGATAGGCGGTGTGGCAGGCGGCGCAGGCCGCCTCGACGGCCGCGGCCTGAGTCGCGAATCCGGCCGTGTCGCCGGCGCGGGCAAGCCCGGCCAGCCGCCCGGCGGCGCGGCGCAGGTCGGTCGCCTTGGCTTCGAAATCGCCCCAATTGGTCCAGATCTCCGGCCTCGCGCTGCTTTCGCCGCCGCCGCTGCCGGCCGGGAACAGGCCCGGGATGGAGGCGCCCCAATAAGCGAGCCCTTCGGCCTCATGCACCTGCTCGCGCACGTCGCGATGATTGGCGACCGCTGCCTTGATCCCGCGGTTCAGCAACGTCGCCGCCATGTGCATGCCGGTGAACCGCGCCGTCTGCAGCTGCTCGACGGTCGGGCTCGCCGGCGCGGCGGGCGCCTGGGCCGCGCCTGCCGCCGACGCGGTGGCGGCGATGGCGAGCGAGGCGGCGAACAGCGCGTTCATCTGCAACTCCTCAAAGCAAGCGGGCGGCGGACGATTGTCCGGAATCGGACAGAGACTGTCCGCCGCCGCACACCTTGCCGGCCTTACGCAAGCGGGATCGCCACGAGCGTGAGGAAGCCGGTCGCGAGGAAGCCGAAGGCGAACGCCACCGCTTCGAACTTCGCCATGTACTTCACCATCTCTCTTACTCCCTGAACGAGGATGAACCCCTGTGCCGTCCTGATCAGCATGAGCCGTGCCAAGCGGGGGAAAGTGCCGGATTTCCGCGGTTTTCGGGAATTGGCGCAGGCCGCGGCCCGACGGCCGGCTGTGCGGCGGCGGACACTGGCACGATTATTGTTTGTCCATTATCGGACATCACGGAGGGCTCTCGTGACCCAGAAGCGTTTCGGCCGCTGCCTCGTCATCGACGACGACGAGGATATCCTGCTTTCGGCGCGGCTGCTGCTGCGCGACCTGTTCGGCGAGGTCGCCGCCTTCCAGGACCCGGCCGATGCCCTGGCGGCGATGGAGCAGGAGCTTCCCGACGTCGTCCTGCTCGACGCCAATTTCGGGCGCGGCGCGACCAATGCCGAGGAGGGCTTTCACTGGCTCGGCGAAATCCTGCGGCGCGATCCGCAGGCGGTGGTGGTGATGATCACCGCCCATGCCGGGATCAACGTCGCCGTCGACGCGATGAAGCGCGGCGCCACCGACTTCGTCTCCAAGCCCTGGTCGAACGAGCGCCTGCTCGCCACCGTCCGCACCGCCGCGGCGCTGCGCACCTCGCGCGCGGAAGTGGTGACGGAGCGCAAGAAGGTCGCCGCGGCCGCGGCCCCCACGGCCGGCGAGACGCCGTTGCTCGGCCGCTCGCCCGGCATGGCGCGGGTCTGGTCGCTGATCGAGCGGGCCGGGCCGACCGACGCCAACGTCCTCATCCTCGGCGAGAACGGCACCGGCAAGGAACTGGTCGCGCGCGAGCTTCACCGCCGCTCGCGCCGCGCCGACCAGATCCTGGTCTCGGTCGATCTCGGCGCGGTCGCCGAGAACCTGTTCGAAAGCGAATTGTTCGGCCATGTGAAGGGCGCCTTCACCGACGCCCGCGCCGACCGGATCGGCCGGATGCAGGCCGCGGACAAGGGCACCTTGTTCCTCGACGAGATCGGCAATCTGCCGCTCCACCTGCAGCCCAAATTGCTGACCGCGCTGGAGCAGCGGCAGGTGGTGCCGGTCGGCGCCAACCGGCCCGCGAAGATCGACGTCCGGGTGATCGCCGCGACCAACTGCCCGTCCGACCGGCTCTCCGACGAAAGCCGCTTCCGCCAGGACCTGCTCTTCCGCCTCAACACGGTCGAGATCCATCTCCCGCCGCTGCGCGAACGGCGCGAGGACATCATCGAGCTCGCCGATCATTTCATCGCCCAATATGCGAAGAAATACGGCAAGCCGGTCCGCGTCCTGACGCCCGACCTCGCCCGGGCGCTCGAAGCCTATGATTGGCCCGGCAACGTCCGCGCGCTGCGCCATGCCTGCGAGCGGGCGGTGATCCTCTCCGATGGCGACGCCTTCACCCGCGAGGATTTCTCCCTGTCCCGCGGCGGCGCCTCGCTGACCGCCGCGGCGCCGGCGCCGGCGCCCGCCCCCGTGCCGCGCGACGACCTGAACCTCGAGCGCGCCGAGAAGCAGCTGGTCGAGGAGGCGCTGAAGAAGCACAGCTACAACATCTCGCTCGCGGCCGCCGAGCTCGGCCTGACCAGGGCGAGCCTGTACAGGCGGATGGAGAAGCATGGATTGTAAGGTGGGATTGGAGACCGCTCGGCAAGCCCCCTCTCCCCGGCGGGGAGAGGGTTGGGGTGAGGGGGCTCGGCGTCCGAGCGGACCCTCCGCCGCCCGACCCCCTCACCCTGCCCTCTCCCCCCAGGGAGAAGGTTCTTCGTGAGCCTCTTCGGCCACCGCTTCCTGATCGGCCTCGCCTGGCGGCTGGCGCTGCTGCTCGCCGCCGCCTTCGGCTTCGTCGCCGCCCTGTCGCGGCCCGATCTCGGTGCCGCCCGGATCGTCGCAGGCCTGCTCGTCATCGCCGCCGCGGCCCTGCTCTGGAACCATGTCCGGCGCACCAACATGGAGCTTTCCCGCTTCATCGACGCGGTGAAGTTCGGCGATTTCAGCCAGGGCTTCTCGCACCGCGGCCAGGGCAGCGGCTTCGCCGAGCTCGCCGGCGTGCTCGACGACGCGATCCGCAAGATGCGCGACGAGCGCCACAAATTGATCGACGCCAACCGTTTCTACGAGGCCGTGCTCGACGACGCCCCGACCGCGCTCCTGATCGTCGAGAGCGACGGCCGGGTCGAGCTCGCCAACAAGGCCGCGCGCCGGCTGCTGATGCGGCACAAGGGCGTCCGGGTCGAGGATTTCCGCGAATATGGCGACGCCTTCGCCAAGGCGCTGGAGGGCGGCGCGGTCGGCCGCCCCCGCCTCGTCCCGTTGCTCAGCGACGGGGTTCCGCAGACCATGCTGGTCAGCGCCGCCATCGTGCACAGACTCGGCGGCCTGGTCCGGGTCGTCGCCGTGCAGCCGATCCAGGGCGAATTGAACGCGATCGAGATCGCCGCCCAGTCGGACCTGATCCGCGTCCTCACCCACGAGATCATGAACTCGATGACTCCGGTCACCTCGCTCGCCCATAGCGCCGCCGAGCTGATGCGCGCAGTCGACAAGGGCGGCGACGCCGACGTCGCCGACGCCCGCACCGCGGTCGAGACCCTCGCCCGCCGCACCGACGGGGTCATGCATTTCGTCGAGAGCTACCGCCAGATCAGCCGGGCGCCCGAAATCCGCGCCCGCCCGATCGACGTCGCCGCCTGGGGCAAGGAGCTGGAAGCGCTGTTCCGGGCCAGCGACCGGACGATCGGCATCGGCTTCACCCTCGAAACGGAGGCGGGGCTCGCGCTCGAGGCCGATCCGGACCTGATGAGCCAGGTGCTGATCAACCTGATCCGCAACGCCGCCCAGGCGGCCCGCGCCCATCATGAAACGCCGGCCCATACCGAAGCGCCGCACGTCAGCTTGCGCTTCTCGCGCACCCGCTCCGGCCGCACCCGGATCGAGGTCGCCGACAACGGCCCCGGCGTGCCCGAGCGGATGCGCCAGGACATCTTCCTGCCCTTCTTCACCACCAAGCCCGAAGGCACCGGCGTGGGCTTGAGCCTGGCCCGCCAGGTCGTCCTCGCCCACCGCGGCTCGATCGACGTCGGCACCAGCGAGGCCGGCGGCGCCCTGTTCCGGATCGTGATCTGAGCCTCGCCAGGAGCGCGGCGATCGGCTATCCTGGCGGTGCGGGAGGAAGCTGATGCTTCACGATCTGCTCATCGCCGGGGTGATGATGCTGGCCTTCGATCAGCCGCGGCCGACGCCGCTGCCGCCGCCCATGCCCCCACCCTCGTTGCCGATGCCGGCCGCGGCGATGCCGCCGCCGCCCCCGCCGCCCATGCCGGACCGGATGATGCCATCGCCGCGGCCCCGAGCCGCGCCGTCGCGGTTCGTCGTCTGCCCCGCCGATCCGCGCTGCCGGCGCCACCGCCGGCCGGCGACCGCCGTTCCCGACTGAGCTAGACGGCGATCCGCTTCGCCACCCGCTCCGCCTGGCCGCGGATGTCGGGCACGGCGACGCTCTCCCAGAAGGCGCCGCGGGTGACCGGGCCGATTACCGACAGGATCTCGCTCGGCGTGCCGTTCGCTCCGATCGCCCGGCAATCGGCATCGACGTCGACGCCGACCCGGAGCGGATCCGGCCGGATCGCCCCCTCCGCGAGCAGAGCGTCCAGCAAAGGCTCCCCCGCCCGCGCGATATCGATCTCCGGCCCGGTGCAATTGACGATCCGCGCGACCCGCAGCGTCTCGACCGCCTCGCCGCCGCGGGCCCGGAAGCGGACCGCCGCCTGGTCGCGCTCGGCTTCGATCGAGACCAGCTTCCCGGCGGCGACCATCAGCCGCGCGTCCGCCTGCATCGCCTCGATCGTCGCGCCGACCGCCGGCGCGACCTTGTGGCGGTGAACGTCCCACCAGGGCCGCAAATGGCGGAGAAAGCGGCGCCGCTCGTCGAGCCCGGCGCCCGCCCAGAGCTTCGAGGTCACCGCGCGCAATTCGTGCACCGCGCTCCGCCAGCCGATCTCTTCGGTCCGCGTCCGCACCCTGCGCAGCATCGCGGTGCAGGACGGCGGCAAGTCCTCCTGCGGCGCCACCATCGGCTCGCGCAGGCCGTGGGCGCGCGGTGCCAGCCCGCGTCGCGACAGCGCGACCACCCGCCCGCCATAGCCGATCGCGTCCAGGGTCAGCGCCACGTCGACGGCGGTGAGGCCGGTACCGAGCAACAGCACGACGTCCCCCGCGCCGAGCCCATCGGCGAAGCCTTCCGCCCAGGGGTCCTCGACCCAGAGCGCGCCCAAGGCGGCGGGATCGACCCCGCGCGGCGTCGCCGGCCGGAAATTGCCGGGCGCGAGCACCACCGTATCGGCCTCGACCCGGCCGCCGCCGGCCAGCCGCACCGCGCCGTCCTCGATCGCCACCGCTTCGTCGCGGACGATCTCGACCGGCGCCGCCCCAAGCAGCTCGGCCAGATAATCGCCGTAGAGCATGCGCGGCGCGAAATCCTCCTCGCCGCCGCCGGCCCTGCCTGAGAACCAGCGGGTGAAATGATCGGGATCGTCGCCGAACGCGCTCATCCGCCGCGCCGGAACGTTGAGCAGATGCTCGGGCCGCCCGGTCGAATAAGCGACCCCGCGCCCCGGCGCCCGCGCCCGCTCGATCAGGGTGACGTGCTCGGCCCCGGCCCGAAGCAGATGCAGCGCCTGCAGCGTGCCGCCCGCCCCGCCGCCGATCACCGCCGCGCGGGTCACGCCGGCACCTCCTCCTCGACCTCGACCTTGTCGGCGAGGCTGAGCCCGTCGAGGATGCGCGCGGTCTCGTCGCGGACCATCAGCATCGCCCGGTGCAGCCGGCACTTGTCCTCGGAGATGCAGTTCCGGCACTGCTCGTAGGCGAGCCGGCTGGCGCAGGGCAGCAGGCCGAGCGAGCCCCGGGTCAGCCGGACGATCTCGCCATAGCTGATCTCGGCCGGCGGCCGCGCCAGCCAATAGCCGCCCTCGCGGCCGCGCATCGTCTCGACCAGGCCGGCGCGGCGCATCTGCGACAGGATCACGGTCAGGAACTTGCCCGGCAAATTCTGTGCCTGCGCGATCTCGCTGAGCTGCACCGGCCCCTCGCCATAGCGATCGGCGAGATGGAGGAGCGCCCGGATTGTATACCGCGTCCGTTGAGAAAGCATGGCGGCCCAATGGACCTCCCGCACGCGCTTGGCAACGACTAGGGGCCGGCGCCGCCCAAAACTCCGGAGATCACATTGCGGCGAGCGGGATTGCCGGCTCGACCCCGATCATCGTGTCGCCGCGCATCCTGGGCTCGGGCGGCGTGTCGCCCTCGGCCGCATAGGCATTCAGGGCGACGCCGAGCTCGCGCCGCGCCTCGGCCAGCGCCTCCTCGTCGTCGCGGCCGAGAGCGGTGACTCCGGGAAGGTCGGGGAAGCTGGCGATGACCAGCCCGTCATAACGGGTGGCAAGCTGCACGGCGTAGCGGACCATAACGACTCCTCGCGTATCGGCGCAGCCTTGAATCTTGGCGGGGAAGAGTCAATCGCCGCCGGGGCTCGGGAGCGCCCGCCGCCTTCGGCGCGGCGCGGCGCTTGCCCGCTTCGCCGCGTTCGTTGCGGCGCCGAGTCCGAGCCTGAATAATGGCTGACGAATGCATTCAGCCACGGCTCAATCGAATCAAGGCATTAGCGGCTTCGAGCCCGGACGGCGCCAATCGCCCGCCGGGCTCCGGTGCGTAAAGAGATCCCTCGCGTCGCGTATCGAGGGAGGGGCCGGCATTCCGAGAGGCGTGCCGGCCCCACTTTTCTTCAGGGCCCCAAGAACAGGGCGTCGACGCTGCCGCCCGAGCGCCTGAGCAGGGCCTCGACCCGCCGCCGCCCCTCATAATAAGCCAGCGCCGGATGCGCTTCGCCGCTTCGCCGCAGCCGCGCATAATCGGCGTCGCCGAGGCTGCTTTCCCGGGCGACATGGTCGGCATAGCCTTCGCTCTTCCACACCGGCAGCATCGCCGCCCGCCATTCGCCGTAGCGGCGGGCGACCAGCACGTGCGTCGTCTCGTGCGCGATCACGCCGGAGAGGCTGCGGCGGCCGCCGATCGCCCGGCCCGTGTCCACCCGGTCGGCGGCGACGTCGCTCGCGTTGACGATGATCGCGTCGCGAAACGGCCGGCGCAACGCGAAGGCGCCGCGGCTGGTCAGCGCCAGCAGGCTCCAGCGCCAGCCGCCGTCGGTCAGGAACAATGCGCCCGGCAGCGCCGGATCGTCGAGCGGGCTTCGCGCCAGCAGCGCATGCGAGCGCGCCAGCACGCGGGCCATGGCCGGCGGGATCGGCCGTTCGGAATAGACCCGGGTGCCGCCGATTTGGGCGCTGTAGGGAAAGGCGAGCAGCTGCGGCGCCGCGCTGGTGCCGGCCAGCAAGAAGCTGAGGAACAGGAAGCCGCCCCCGGCGATCCGCCTCCCCCGGCTGCGCTTCCGCCGCCGTCCGAACCAGCCCCTCTTGCCCGTTGCGATTTCCGTCATGCCCGCTGGATAGATCGGCTTCGGCGCGGCGCAATGATCGATCCTGCTCAGCCTTTGCTCAGCACGACATGGGTCGCGGCCTCGGACGGGACATGCTCGCTCACCCGATAGCCGAGCGCGGTGAGATCGAGCCCCGCGAACAGGGCCTCGCCGCGGCCGAGCAGGATTGGCGAGATCGCGAAATGCAGCTCGTCGATCAGTCCGGCGGCGAGATATTGGCGGATCGTCCCAGCGCCGCCGCCGATCCGGATGTCGCGCTCGCCCGCCGCGTCCCGCGCCCGCTCCAGCGCCTCGTGAATCCCGCCGGTGACGAAATGGAAAATCGTGCCGCCGGCCATCTCGAGCGGCGCCCGCGCATGATGGGTGAGCACGAACACCGGCACATGATAAGGCGGCTCCTCGCCCCACCAGCCGCGCCAGCTTTCGTCCGGCCAGGGCCCGCGCACCGGTCCGAACATGTTGCGCCCCAGGATCCAGGCGCCGAGCCCGGCCATGCCGCGCGCGGCGAAATCCTCGTCGACGCCGGTGGTGCCCTCGCCCTTGCCGTACATCCGTTGGAAGGTTCGGGTCGGGAAGAACCAGCGATGCAGGTCCTCGCCGCCGCGCCCCAGCGGCTGGTCGAGACTCTGCTCGGGGCCGGCGCCGAAGCCGTCCAGCGAAACCCCGAAATTGCTCACTCGAAGCTTTGCCAATTCGCTCTCCCGGGACTCCAAATTTCGGTTGGCCGCACCATATATTTGCGACGAATCGAGTCGTTACCGCTGATTTACCATATTGCGTTCGATTCCAGATGAGGCACAATGTCTGGTGGCGCTCAAACGGGGGAGCCGCTAGAGGTTGTGGGTGCAGGATCGGCAGGCCAAGGGCCGCCGGCCGAACATGCTGGTCTCTGTGGATATCGGGGACAAGCCGAAAAGAACCCACCGCTCCTCCGCTTTATCGCCTAAGGGTGGGTTAGGACCTACTGGAACGAATTGAGAACGAGGGGTAAGAGAGATGGACCTGTCCGGCAGCCGAGAAGTGAGTTCAGAGGACGTGGCCACCACCACCGCCGAAGCGCCCGTGAAGGCGAAAGCGACCCGCAAGGCGGCGCCCGATTCGCGCTCGATCAAGCCGCAGCTGTTCGACGTGAAGGTCGACCGCGAGCGCGATTCGCTGCTCACCGATTTCGGCAAGGACACGCTCCAGGACCGCTATCTGCTCCCCGGCGAATCCTACCAGGACCTGTTCGTCCGGGTCGCCTCGGCCTATGCCGACGACGCCGCCCACGCCCAGCGGCTCTACGATTACATCTCGAAGCTGTGGTTCATGCCGGCCACCCCCGTCCTTTCCAACGGCGGCACCGGCCGCGGCCTGCCCATCTCCTGCTACCTCAACAGCGTCAACGACAGCCTGGAAGGGATCGTCGGCACCTGGAACGAGAATGTCTGGCTGGCCGCGCGCGGCGGCGGCATCGGCACCTATTGGGGCAATGTCCGCGGCATCGGCGAGGCGGTCGGCCTCAACGGCAAGACCAGCGGCATCATCCCGTTCGTGCGGGTGATGGATTCGCTGACCCTCGCGATCAGCCAGGGCTCGCTCCGCCGCGGCTCGGCCGCCTGCTATCTCGACATCTCGCATCCCGAGATCGAGGAGTTCCTCGAGATCAGGAAGCCCAGCGGCGACTTCAACCGCAAGGCGCTGAACCTCCACCACGGCGTGCTCGTCTCCGACGCGTTCATGCAAGCCGTGCGCGACGGGGCGGAATGGACGCTGCAGAGCCCGAAGGACGGCTCCGAGCGCGGCACCGTCGACGCCCGCTCGCTCTTCCAGAAGCTGGTCGAGACCCGCCTCGCCACCGGCGAGCCCTACATCATCTTCATCGACCAGGTGAACCGGTCGATGCCCAAGCATCATCGCGACCTCGGCCTCAAGGTCTCGACCTCGAACCTGTGCTCCGAGATCACGCTTCCCACGGGGACGGACCATCTCGGCGCCGAGCGGACCGCCGTCTGCTGCCTCTCCAGCCTCAACCTCGAGACCTGGGATCAGTGGCACGGCGACAAGATGTTCATCGAGGACGTGATGCGCTTCCTCGACAACGTGCTCACCGACTATATCGAGCGCGCGCCCGACGAGATGGCCCGGGCCAAGTACAGCGCCGAGCGCGAGCGCAGCGTCGGCCTGGGCGTGATGGGCTTCCACAGCTTCCTGCAGGCGCGCGGCCTCCCCTTCGAGGGGGCGATGGCCAAATCGTGGAACATGAAGATCTTCAAGCATATCCACGCCCAGGCCGCCGAGGCGTCGCTGATGCTGGCCAACGAGCGCGGCCCCTGCCCGGACGCGGCCGACATGGGGGTGATGGAGCGCTTCAGCTGCAAGATGGCGATCGCCCCGACCGCGTCCATCTCGATCATCTGCGGCGGCACCTCGGCCTGCATCGAGCCGATCCCGGCCAACATCTACACCCACAAGACGCTCTCGGGCTCGATCTCGATCCGCAACCCGCATCTCGAGCGGCTGCTCGAGCTCAAGTCGAAGAACAGCGAGGGCATCTGGTCGACGATCCTGGAGCGCGGCGGCAGCGTCCAGCATCTCGATTTCCTCACGCCCGAGGAAAAGGACGTGTTCAAGACCAGCTTCGAGATCGACCAGCGCTGGCTGATCGAGCTCGCCGCCGACCGCACGCCCTATATCGACCAGGCCACCAGCCTGAACCTGTTCATCCCGGCCGACGTCGACAAATGGGACCTCCTGATGCTCCACTATCGCGCCTGGGAGCTCGGCATCAAAAGCCTCTATTATTTGCGCTCCAAGTCGGTGCAGCGCGCCGGCTTCGCCGGCGGCGTCGAGGCCGACAACACGCCCGATTTGCGCGAGATCGAGCTGCAGACCACCGATTATGACGAGTGTTTGGCGTGCCAGTGAGCCTCGGCCATATCCTCCTGCTCGCCGCCGCGCTCGCGGCGCTGCACGGCCTGTGGCAGCTCTCGATCTGGGCGCGCCACCGCGGCCACGGCCGCGGCACCCCGCAATATGCCCGCGGCCGCGACGGCCGCCGCTACGCGATCTGGTCCTTCGCCGCGGCTTTGCTGCTCGGCGCCTTGTGCCTGACCCCGCTCTGCGGCGTGGCGATCGGAGGCGGGGCGTGAGGCTGCGCACGACACCGCATCTGCCGGCCGCGACGGTCGCCCGCGCACGCCGCCTTCGCCGCGAGATGACCGAGGCCGAGCACCGGCTGTGGCGGGCCCTGCGCGAGGTGTTTCCGGATGCGCATTTTCGCCATCAAGTCCCGTTCGGCCCTTATTATGCGGACTTCGCATCCCATGGCGCGAGGCTCGTCCTCGAAGTCGACGGCGACCAGCACGGCGCGGAAGCGCCCCAGGCTTATGACGCGGACCGCACCCGGTTCCTGGAAGGCGAAGGCTATCGGGTGCTTCGCTTCTGGAACAATGAGGTGCTCGGCAACCTCGACGGCGTTCTGACGGCGATCGCCGCCGCAATGCCAGAAAGCCTCTCCCCCCTTGTGGGGGAGAGGTTGGAGAGGGGGGTGCGCGGCGCAGCCGCGCGCGGTCCCCGGGACCGCCTCCCAATATCGCGCCTTTCCCGGAAGAAAAAGGAGCTGCGCGACGAAGTCGCGCGCGGGCCTGAAGGCCCGCACCCCTCACCCCCTGCCCTCTCCCACAAGGGGAGAGGGAGGGTCGGTCAAATCTGTCGATTTGGAGTCTGTCTGATGCCCCTTCTTCAAGCCCGCAAGCAGTACAAGCCCTTCGAATATCCCTGGGCCTAT
>Ga0070677_10000633_pt1 | contig 11793 bp, 16 predicted proteins | sample KBSM63metaG_FD_64674 | JGI IMG/M metagenome (GOLD analysis project Ga0070677, IMG submission 64674) | Miscanthus rhizosphere microbial communities from Kellogg Biological Station, Michigan, USA - KBS M6-3 metaG | ecosystem: Host-associated > Plants > Roots > Rhizosphere > Soil ... | reverse complement strand
CGCGACGCGATCACGCGGACGCGCATGCAACGCATCGAGAATTTGTTCGTCGCTCTCCCGCGCATGGTCCGCGACCTCTCAGCGGAGCTTGGCAAGCAGGTTCTGGTCGACATTGAGGGCGGGGACGTCGAGCTCGACCGCGAGATGATCGAGATGATCCGCGATCCCCTGACGCACATCATCCGCAACTCCGTCGACCACGGCATCGAAACTCCGCCGGAGCGCCTGAAAGCCGGCAAGCGCGAGATCGGCCTTCTTTCCGTCTCGGCTCGCCAGTCGGGCAACCAGATCCTGATCGACATCCAGGACGACGGCCGGGGGATCAACGGCAACAAGCTCGTCGAAAAGGCGATCGCTGCCGGAGTCATGGAGAAGTCGGAAGTTGCCAACCTCACCCCGCGCGAGCAGCTCGCGCTGATCTTCGAGGCCGGGCTTTCCACCGCCAAGCAAGTCACCGCCATTTCCGGCCGGGGCGTCGGAATGGACGTCGTCCGTTCGAACATCGAGCGGATCGGCGGCGTCGTCGAGGTGGACAGCACTCTGGGCCAGGGCACCCGGATGACTCTTCGCGTGCCGCTGACGCTCACGATCATCCCGGCGCTGACGGTTTCGGTTGCCGGCCAGAACTTCGCCATCCCGCGCTCCGCGATCGACGAAATCGTTCGAGCGAACGGAGAGTCCGTCACGCTGGAGAAGCTCGGCGGCGCAGGCGTCGCGACCATCCGCGGCCGCCGCGTTCCCGAGATCGCGCTTTCCGACGTCCTCGGTCTCAAGAGCGACATTCCCGAGCATGAGCGCAGCCTGGTCGTGCTTCGGCCGGCGGGCGCCGATGTCTACGCGCTCGCGGTCGATCGCATCCACGATCACGAAGAGCTGGTGGTGAAGCCCGCGGCCCCTGCAGTGATGGCGACCGGCCTTTATGCCGGGACCACGCTCGCGGACGACGGCAGCCCCATCCTGCTTTTCGATCCAGCGGGCATCGCCCAGGTCGGCGGCGTCAAGCTGGAGGCGCACGAGCGCGCGTCGCGCATCGCCGATGCACCTGCGGCGGCAGCTGTAGACGACACGCCTGTCCTGCTTTTCCGTGGTCTCGACGGAGCGCGCCGGGCCATGCGCCTGGCGGTCGTCGATCGTATCGAGGAAGTGCCGGCGGATTCGATTAGGCCGGGTGCGGGCAAGCTTCGCGTCCAGCTCGGCGAGACGATCCTTCCGCTTGCCGGCGTCAACGGCGACCTGCCGGGCGATAAGGTCCGCCTGTTCCGCCTTAACGATGGCGCACGCGAGATCGGCTATGCTTTCCGCGAAGTCGTGGATCTTTCAATTCTCGGTGCAGACCTGATCCCGGCGACTTCTCCGGGCGAAATTTCAGCCGTAACCCTGGTGTCGGGTGAGCCTGCCGAGGTCGTCGATCCGCACTGGCTTTTCGCCAATTTCGCTACCTCGTCCGGAAGTGCGAGCGAGCAGCTCATCTGCCGCCTGCCGACTGACGATCCCTGGATGCAGAACATGCTGCGCCCGATCGTCGAGGCGGCCGGCTATCGGGTCGTATCGGACAGCGACGAGGTCGAGGCCGACCTCGCCATTCTTTCGGAAGCGTCTGACAAGGATGCAGCAGCTGCGCGAACCATCCGCCTCCGTTCGGATCCCGACCCAGCGTCGGACAAGGACGAGACTATTTACCGCTACGACCGCGCCGCCTTGCTGATGGCGCTCAAGTCTGCCGGCGCAGGGGGCCGTTGATGTCCGAGCTTCTTCTGATCGTCACCATTGCCGGCGAGCGTGTCGCACTGCCCGCCGCGGCGGTCGAATCCGTCGTCGAGCTGGACACCTTGATCCCGGTTCCGCGTGCGGCGCCCCATGTCGCGGGCCTGTCGGCGCTGCGCAGCCGAGTTCTCACCGTCATCGATTGCATGCGATCCCTGGAGCTTGGCGCGACCGACTGTTCAGACGGCATCCGCGAGGCCGCGGTCGTCGAGCTGGACGGGCATCACTACGCGCTGATCGTCGACCTGGTGGAGGACGTCGTCGAAGCGGCCTCGGAACCGGCAATGGTCCGCGCGGCCATGGGCCCGGGCTGGGAGCGCGTCTCCAAGGGAATGGTCGAAACGGAAGAGGGACCCATGCTCCTCATCGACATCGCCGCCTTGATCGCGGGTGTCGAAGCGAAGGCTGCTTAAGCTCTTCGTTACCCTTACCCTTTAAGTGCATTGGAAACCGGAGTGGGAAGCGTTCCAGCATGAAGACCTGTTTGATCGTCGATGACTCGAAGGTCATTCGCAAAGTCGCACGGCACATCCTCGAAACGCTCGACTTCGAGGTGGACGAGGCAGGCGACGGCCGCGAAGCGCTTTCGCGCTGTGAGGCCAAGATGCCCGATGTCGTTCTGCTCGACTGGAACATGCCGGTCATGAGCGGAATGGAGTTCCTGCGCATGCTCCGGCAGCGCGGCCATGACGACCAGCCAAAGGTCGTCTTCTGCACCACCGAGAACGATATGGCGCACATCCGTGCCGCGCTCGAAGCCGGTGCCGACGAATATGTGATGAAACCGTTCGATCGAGAGACGCTGCACATCAAGCTTCAGCTCGTCGGCGTAGCCTGAAAGTATTGACCGTGGAGCGGGCGCTCGCCAGTTCGCGGGACCGCCAGCCGGCCCCGCCAGTAAAAAACCGCCGCATCCGACTGATGATCGTCGACGACAGCGTCGTCGCTCGCGCGGTGCTGTCGCGGATGGTCGAAAGCGACGATGCGTTCGAGCTCGCCGCCGTTGCGGGTACGGCCGAGGATGCGATCGACGCGCTTCAGTCGGTTCGCGTCGACACGATCCTGCTCGATCTGGAGATGCCCGGCGCGGGCGGCCTGCGCTCGATCCCGCGCATCCTCGACAATGCCTGCGGCGCGCACATCATGATCGTATCGTCGATGGCCGAGGAGGGCGCTGAGGAGACTGTCGCGGCCTTGGCGCTCGGGGCTGCCGATGCTCTTCCCAAGCCCGGCACGGGCCGCTTCAATGGACGCTTCTCTGAAATCCTTCTCTCGCGCCTGAAGGCCCTCGGCTATGCCGAGGACAGCCGGCCCGCGGCGGTTGCGCCGGTGGGAAGGGTTCTGCACGCTCCGCTTCGGGCGATGTCGAATGACGCGATCCAGGTTCTCGCCATCGGCGCATCGACCGGCGGCATCCATGCGCTGAACAGCTTCTTCGAGGCGCTTCCCAGGCGCATCGGTGTCCCGATCCTCGTCACGCAGCATCTTCCGGCGCCCTTCATGCCTGTCTTCGCCCGTCAGTTGGCGATCGCGGCGAAGCGCGAGGCGCTGGTCGCGGAAGAGGGCATGTTGCTCCTTCCGGACCGAGTAATCATCGCGCCGGGCGATGCGCACCTCCTGGTCGTCGCGGGTCCGGACGGGCCGATCGTCCATCTCGACCGCAGCGCATCTTCATCCGGCTGCCTTCCCTCGCTCGACCCGATGTTTCAGTCGGTAGGGTCGGTCTACGGCACCGCCGCCTCGGCCGTCGTTCTCACGGGCATGGGACGTGACGGTGTTCAGGGTGCTGCGCGTATGGTCTCTGCAGGCGGTTCCGTCCTGGCTCAGGATGAAGGCAGCTGCGCTGTCTGGGGCATGCCTCGGGCCGTCCTCGAAGCTGGTCTAGCTTGCGCGGTCATGCCTCCCGACAAGCTGGCGCGGCGGATCGCCTCGCGGCTGGGAGGCGACACTTGCAAATAAGCGACAGCTCCAGCCGGATCCTCGCGGGACTTCTCGAAGCCCGCACCGGCCAGCAACTGACGATGAACCGCCGCTGGAGGATCGAAACCGCGCTATCCACGCTGCTTCGAGAACGCGGCATCTCGACCCTGGACGAACTGATCACCATCCTCGTCATGAACAAGGAACCGGGGCTCTCGAATCGCGTGGTCGAGGCGCTGCTCAACAACGAAACCTATTTCTTCCGCGACCGGACTCCGTTCGATATCCTGGCCAAGAACGCGCTCCCTGCGCTCGCCGTCAAACGCGCATCCAAGAAGCGCCTACGCATCTGGTCCGCGGGCTGCTCGACGGGCCAGGAAGCCTATTCTCTGGCTATGCTCTTCGCCGACGAGGCTGAAAAATGGCAGGGCTGGACGATCGACATCCTCGGGACCGACGTTTCGAGCTGTGTCATCGACCGTGCCCGGAGCGGGGTCTACACGCAGTTCGAAGTGCAGCGGGGCCTGGCGATTACTCAAACAGTTCGCTGGTTCGAGGAATGCCCGGACGGCTGGCGCATTGCGGAAGCGCTCCGCAAGAATATCCGCTTCCAGGTTCACAACCTGCTGGAGATGCCGCCGCATCCGGGCAGCTTCGACATCGTGCTCTGCCGCAACGTCCTGCTTTACCTCTGCGCCGAGAAGAAAGCGCTCGCCTTCGATCGCCTCGCCGCGTCGATGGCCGAGGACGGCTATTTCATGCTGGGCGCTGGCGAAACGGTGATTGGGCAGACGAAGAAGCTGGCCGCCGATCCCAAGACGCGCGGCCTCTATCGTCTCGACCACAGGTCGGATCGGCGCGCCGGAGAAGACCGCCGCAATGCTGCGCAAGGCTGACTGACGCCGGCTGAAAGCAGCCTTGGGGGTTGACCGAATCTGCGGCTGATGCGCCATTGAGCGCATGGAGCTGGACATGATCGACCGGCCGTCGCCGAACTTCGACGACCGCACCATGCCGGTCTCGATGATCGTGCTTCACTACACGGGCATGCCGGACGCGGAATCCGCGCTCAACCGGCTGACGTCGCCCGAGGCCAAGGTCTCCTGCCATTATTTCATCGATGAGGAGGGGATCATCTTCCGCCTCGTCGATGAGGAGAAGCGCGCCTGGCACGCGGGCAAGTCGCGGTGGCGAGGAATTTCGGACATCAACAGCGCCAGCGTCGGCATCGAACTCGTCAATCCAGGCCATGAATTCGGCTATCGGGACTTCCCGGACGAGCAGATTGCATCGCTTATCCCGCTCGTCGCCGACATCAAGGAACGGCACGGCATAGGCCGCGGCAATGTCGTCGGCCATTCGGATGTCGCGCCCGCGAGGAAGGAAGATCCGGGCGAGCTCTTCCCCTGGGAAGCGTTGGCCCGCCGGCGCCTCGCACTGCCCAGCCCGACACGCGAACTCATCGATCCCTACTGGACGGACGCGGCCTTCCTGCTTGCGCTCGAGCGTTTCGGCTATGAAGTGACGGACACGCAAAAAGCTGTGATCGCCTTCCAGCGGCGCTTCAGGCCGGACCTGATCGACGGGATAATCGACGGCGAGTGCCGGGCGAAATTGCTCTCCCTGTTGCTGCCAAGGCCGCAGTGATTGCTAATGTCTGCTTTCGACCCATTGCAGACATTACGTCGCTGGCGAGCGGGCCTTAGATGTCTCGCCAGGCAAACTGGACGGGAGTTCCAAGTGAAAAATCGCACCGCATTCTTCGCCCTGCGAGGCCCAGATACGTCCACGATGGTCTTCGACGATGGTTCGGCAGAGCGGCAGGCCCAGGCCCCTGCCGCTCGCTTTTGTGGTGTAGAAAGGATCGAAGATGTGCTCCAACTCATCGGCTGCGATTCCGGCGCCGGTGTCACTGACGTTCAGCTGGACGCCCTGACCATTCAAGCTGGCTGAACGGACCGTAATACAACGCGGTCGGCTCTGCGACAGGCGGCGAGTTCGCCCTCCTTTCGTCCCTAGCGATTCCATTGCATTTGTGATCAGGTTGATCAGCACCCGTTGAATCTGAACCCGGTCAGCCCTGATCGGTGGCAGCGACTCATCCAGCGCAAGCTCCAGCGAGACTTTCGCGCCAGCCAACTCGCGCTCCATCAGCGAGGCGGTCTCGCGCACCAGATCATTGAGGCTGAATACGCTTATCGGCCCACCGCCTTTGCCGAACATTCCTCGAATGCTTCTGATGACGGCAAAGGTGCGTTTGCTATCCTCACTGATGGCCTGCAGCGACGTGATCGCCTTCGAAACGTCCGGCTGGGATTGAGAAAGCCAATGCAGTCCGGCGGTTGCGCTAAGGCTTACTGCGGTGAGCGGCTGACCCACTTCATGGGCAATCGCGGCTGTCACCGCGTCCATGGACATCAGCCGGGCTTCACGCTCCCGATCCCGTGCCGCAGTCAAAAGCGCCAGCCGCGCATAGAGCCAGCTCGTTTCGGCGATCAAAGCCAGCATGACGATGAAACTCGAAGCCAGCGTCATGACGTTCAGGCCATACCACCCAAGGGTGAACCGGCTATGGAGCGTCGCATTCAGGAGCGACTGGAAGATCCAGCCTGACAGGGCGACCAGAAGCCACACATCGAGCACCGATTTGTCCTGCCTGAACAACAAGGCCATCGCGGCAATCGTGAGCAGGATCGTCACCAAATTCACAATGACCAGGCTGGTGGGAACTGTGTCACGATTGTTGGCAAAAATTGGCGGCAGTAGGTCGTGTCCTAGGGTTGTCAGCAGCGCTCCCAATGCGGCCAGAATGATTGCTCCCATCAGCCACTCAACGACCCGCACGGCGGGCCAATTTGACTCGGTCCGCGGTGCGGAATCCGCTGATTTGAGCAGGACATAAAAAATGACTGCAAGTGGAAACGTCAGCCGCCGAAAGATCGCGAGCCACGCTGTTGTGTTGATCCCGGCGCCGAGCAAGCCGTTTGTGGCAAAAGCACCGGGAAACGTCAGCGCATGCGGAACGAGAATTATGGCGGCAAAGACGTAGCCCGTCGCAAGAACGGTCAAGGCTCTGGAGCGAAAGACGATGGCCTGAGCGTAGAGGAGGGTGGCGATGATCAGTTCGCTGAAAAGCATTGCAGCATCGATCAGAGGAACGAATGCCTTGACCTCGCCCAATTGAATGTCGCGCAACGGGAACGCGAGAAAGAGGGCGGCAAGCAGCAGGCCAACGATTGCTAGACTGAGCCGGATTTCCCGCCTGTCCGGCGGTGTATCGAACAGCCCCAAGCGCTCCGGCGCCATACATTCCCCTGATGGCCAACATGCGGTGAGATCAGTCGGTCAGGCAGGCTAGCGCGGTTTATTCTTGAAACCTAGCCAGCCTTCCGAAGGCCACCCAAGTGGGTCGTGCGAACTCGAACTCCTTAATGTTCGCATTCCACCCAAAGCAGACATTCGGTCAATCGACGGAACGCACTCGAAAGCGCTCGACAAACCGACTATATCGCTGCTCGCCAGAGGGCCGGGCGGCCGCGGGTCTCGCAAGAGACACGAGGAAAGTCCGGGCTCCACGGAACAACGGTGCCGGGTAACGCCCGGCGGGTTCTGCTTCAGCAGGGCTCAGGGAAAGTGCCACAGAAAGAATACCGCCTGCCTTTGGGCGGGTAAGGTCGAAAGGGTGCGGCAAGAGCGCACCGCGGCGGCGGCAACGTCACCGGCACGGAAAACCCCACCGGGTGCAAGACCGAATAGGGGCGGCATATGGGCTTGTTCCGGCTCGTCGCCCGGGTTGGTTGCTTGAGGGACGGGGCAACTCGTCTCCTAGAGGAATGGCCGCACAGGCGCAGCAATGCGCTGGACAGAACCCGGCTTACAGGCCCTCTGGCGAATATAGACTGACTGGCGAACGAGTCCGCTCGCCATTAGGTGGAGCGGAGATGGTAGGCCACAAGAGATCGAACGACTGGGGATTCCCGCGCTGGCGCGCTTACGGCTCTGCGGGGCGCGGCGCGTCCAAGGTTCGGCTGTGCGACCGGGAGGACTGCAACGAGGTCGGCGACCGGCCGGCCCCGAAGGCGCCGAACAGCAACGACCGCTGGTATTTCTGCGAAGCCCATGCGGCTGAATACAACAAGAACTGGAACTACTTCGCGGGCCTCAGCCCCGAGGAAGCCGCCCGGCGCGCTGCCGAGGAAGAATCCGGCGCTTCGGCCTTTCGCAAGTCCGCTCAATGGCAATGGGCAGGGCCTGGCGACGGGTCGCGCAGCCGTGACGAAATGCGGGCGCTCGATGTTCTGGAGCTCGACCCCGATGTCGAGTTCAAGGACGTGAAATCGGCCTATCGCCGGCTCGCCAAGGAGCATCATCCGGACACCAATGCCGGAAACAAGGAAGCCGCCGACAAATTCCAGAAAGTGCAGGCCGCCTACGAAGTTCTTCGCAGGGCCGAAGAGCGCAAGAACGGCAAGGCCGCCTAGCTGCTGCTCAGCATGAAGGTCGCGGCGCTTTGTGCGATGGGCCGCGTCTCGTCGCCACCGTGGGCCACGCCCCTGACGAATGCGATTTGCCGGGTGAGCTTCACGCACTCGCAGCGGCCGATCACCGTCTCTCCCTTGACCGCCGGACGCATGTAATCGAGCCGGAGGTCGAGAGTGACGATAGGCACGAAATGGCCGAGCTTCATCCAGACGGACCCGCCGCTCGCCGTGTCGATCAGGCTGACGATCGCTCCCGATGCGAGCACGCCCGTTTCCGGCACTCCGACAAGCTCCTCTCGCCAGGGGAGGCAGAGCTCCATCCAGTTCGGTCCCGACCCGCGATATTCGAGGCCCAGCGCACGGCCGTGGCCGACCCTGCGAGCAAGCTCGAAAAAGCGTGCCGGATCGAAAGTGGAAGACTTGAGCGGCTCGTTCACGCGGCCAGCCGCTCCGCGGTCTCTTTGATCAGCGCGATCATGTTAGGGACACCTTGGGTGCGGTTCGCGCTCAGATGCTTGCGCAGCTCAAAGGGCGCGAGCGCTTCCATCACGTCCATCCGCGCGACCTCATCGGCCGGCCTGTCCTGCACGGCGGACAGGATCAGCGCGACAATCCCCTTGGTGATCGCAGCGTTGCTGTCGGCAAGGAAGTGCAGGCGCCCGTTGGCGGTCGTGGGATAGACCCAGACCGACGCGGAGCAGCCGCGCACCTTGGTCGCGTCCGTCTTCAGGGCGTCGGGCATGGTTTCGAGCTGGCGGCCGAGATCGATGAGTAGCCGGTAGCGATCTTCGCCTTCCAGCAGCTCATATTCGTCGAAGATCGTGTCGATGGAAGGCAGCGAGGTCACTGGAGCGAGATAGTGACCCCGCGAGCCTCTGTCATCCGGCGCGGACTATTGGTCCCGCAGCTCCTCGATTTGCCGCGAGAGCGAGTTTTCCTTCTCGACGGTGATCCTCTCAAGCACCTTGAGCCGTTCCTTCAGCTCCTTGACCTCGTCGCGCAGCCGAAGATTCTCGGCACGCTCCCGCGGGTCCGCTTCCACTCCGCGATGTCGCGGGTGGCCGTATTTCGCTCTCAGGACCGATGCGATCATCACTGCAACCACGATGACCGCCACCATTTCAAACGGGTTCATTGAACCTTGTCTCCATTCTCAAGCCGCGGCTTGTCGCGAAGGGCCTCGATCTGCGCTGCGGTCTGAACTCCGCTGTCTGTAACGATCTTTTCCAGCACTCGCACGCGCGCTTCAAGCTCCGCATTGCCGGCGGCATATTGCGCCGCCTTCTCCGCGGCCAGGCTGGCTTCCAGCTCCAGCTTCTTTTCCTTGAGCCGGAACCACCTCGAGAAGATCATACCGAAGACCAGCGCCGGAATGCCGACGACGAATAAAGCGATGAAGACTTCGCCTGGGCCCATCATGCGTTGCCCCCTTTGTCGAGTGCGAGGGCGTCGATTTCACGAGCAAGGCGGTGCGGCTTGTCGGTGACGATCCGCTCGACGGTTTCGAGCCGGTCCTTGATCGAACCGATCTCGGCGCGAAGCTGCGCATTCTCGCTTGTCAGGAGCTTGATCCGCTCGATGGATTCGCGGTCGCTTGCCGGGTGCAGCGGCGTTCCCCACGACGTCTCGAGCGGATAACCGTTCTTGATCCGAAGCCAGGTCGTGAACACCCAGCCGCCGACGCTCACGGCGACGATCGCCGCCACGTACGGCAGTGCTTCGAGGAGGATTCCAAGTTCTTCCATTTTAGCCCCTTTTTCGCTGCTCAGCGCAGCTTCTTAATTTCACTCGACACGCGCTCGGCGGCTTAGCGAAGCTGCCCAGACTCGGTCTGAGGCTCGCGGTCCCTCAGCGCGTCGATCTGCTCGGCGGTCTGGATGCCCCGATCGGTGACGATCCGTTCAAGGACGGCGAGGCGGGCTTCGAGTTTCTTCTTCTCGGCATGTTCGCGGGCCGCTTCCTCGACTGCTTTGCGACCCACGACCCTCAGTTCCATATATTTGTAGCATATCCACATGATGGCGACGCCGGCCGCAATGCCGGAGATCGGGATCAAAGCCGCAAAGTCCATGTCGTCCTCCTCGCCCGGAACGTCAGCGCAGCTGCTCTATCTCTCGAGCCAGCGAACGGTTCTCAGTGGTCACATAGCTTTCGACGTCGGCCAGACGCCGGTCGATATCCTTGAGCCGCAAGCGGATGTCGCGGGCGGTCCGTGCAGGGGACTGGCGGACGGACCTCCAGAAATCCCGCTCTTCGACATCGCTGGTCTCGAACTCACGCGGCCTGTCGGGGGCGACCATGGCGGCGATGAAATAGACCGGCAGGATCGATCCGCTGCTGAGGAAGACGGCCGCGATCATCCCGATCCGGACCAGGCTCACGTCGAACCCGGTATAATCGGCGATCCCGGCGCAGATCCCCATGACCTTGCCGTTGCTCTTGTCCCGATAAAAACGGGTGCGGCTCGGGGGCTGATAGGCCATGGCGTTACTCTCCGGTCCGGACGCGGCTGCGATTGCGGCCGCGGACATCGCTCAGCTCTTCCTCGATGCGGGCGGTGGCGTCCGGCAGGCACTGCTGCCTCCAGTTCGGATTCTCCGCGGTCATGATCCGCTCGATCGAGCAAAGACGGTCGTCGAGACGCCGCGCCAGGTCGTAAAGTTCGTCGAGAAGCTTCTCGTCCGCGCCCGTGATCGTCGCCGACTGCTTCCACTTGGTCACATAGTGGAACACCAGCCAGGGCAGTCCGATGAACAGGATCGAACAGATGACCAGCGGTAACAAAACATCTTCCATGCCTTAATCCCCTTTGCGCTTCAGCGCGGCCTTCATGGCTTCCAGTTCGGCGTCGACTTTCTCAGACGCCCGCAGTTCCGCAATCTCTTCTTCCAGGCTCTTCGGCCCAGTCATTCCGAGAGCTTCGGCGCGGCCTTCGGCAAAGTCGGCGCGGCGCTCCAATATATCAAACTTGGAAAAGGCGTCCTCGGTCCGTCCGCCGTTCATGATTTCGCGAGCCTTGGCGCGCGTGACGGCACTTTCCAGGCGCGCGGCGATCGCGTTCTGCCGGGCACGCGCCTCGCGCAGCTTGCCCTGCAGCTTGGAGATGTCCGCCTCGTAGGTCTTAAGCGTTTCGTCGATCTGGCCGATCTCGGCACGAAGGCCCTCCGCCATGTCGGCGGCCTTCTGCCGTTCGATGAGCGCAGCCTTGGCGAGATCCTCGCGGTCCTTGCTCAGAGCAAGCTCGGCCTTTTCGGTCCAGCTCGACTGAAGCTCTTCCAAACGACCGAGCGCCCGGCGCATTTCCTTGCCGTCGGCGATGGAGCGGGCAGCGCTCGCCCGTACCTCAACCAAAGTCTCTTCCATCTCGAGGATGATCATGCGGATCATTTTCGACGGGTCTTCCGACCGGTCGAGAAGCTCCGTCATGTTCGCCGCGAAGATGTCCCTCGTCCGAGAGAATATTCCCATTTCAAACTCCGCAATCGTAATCAGGCCTATTACGCCTAAAACTATACAAGGATCGTGCCACTTTCCCGTAAACGGCGGAAACCACAGAAAATAGCTGAAATCTGCCGGATTCTCGGCCGAAATATCTTGCCAACAGGTGGGGTCTGCCACCAACTATCGG
>Ga0070677_10000632_pt1 | contig 11806 bp, 14 predicted proteins | sample KBSM63metaG_FD_64674 | JGI IMG/M metagenome (GOLD analysis project Ga0070677, IMG submission 64674) | Miscanthus rhizosphere microbial communities from Kellogg Biological Station, Michigan, USA - KBS M6-3 metaG | ecosystem: Host-associated > Plants > Roots > Rhizosphere > Soil ... | reverse complement strand
TGTCGAGGGCATCTACGCGATCGGCGACGTCACCGGCCCGCCCTGGCTGGCGCACAAGGCCAGCCACGAGGGCGTGGTCTGCGTCGAGGCGATCGCGGAGCAGAAGCCGCATCCGTTCGAGACCTGGAACATCCCCGGCTGCACCTATTCGCGCCCGCAAGTGGCGAGCGTCGGCCTGACCGAGGCCAGGGCCAAGGAGGCCGGCCACAAGGTCAAGGTCGGCAAATTTCCCTTCATCGGCAACGGCAAGGCGATCGCGCTCGGCGAGGCCGAGGGCTTCATCAAGACCGTGTTCGACGAGGGGACCGGGGAATTATTGGGCGCGCATATGGTCGGAGCGGAGGTCACCGAGCTGATCCAGGGCTATGCGGTGGCGCGCCAGCTCGAGACCACCGAGGCGGAGCTGATGCACACGGTGTTCCCGCATCCGACGCTGAGCGAGATGATGCATGAGAGCGTTCTGGACGCTTACGGGCGGGCGCTGCATTATTGAGGAGGCCGACCGAGGCACTGCTCAGGTCATGCCAGGGGCAAAGGAATCGTCATGCTTCCAGTCTTCGCCGCATTGCTCCAGGTCGCCGGACCGCCGCCATTGGACGAAGGTTGGGTCTTCCCGACCGTCACGACGAAACGTGCGACGGCGCAATGCCCGGTCGTCGGCTCGCTCACGGCCGAGTTTCGTGATGGGGCGGACGGGATTCGGGTGATAGAGGTCCGCGGTCTCGGCCGTAGATCCAGCCCCGCCGATCGGCGGCAAATCGATGAAATCCTCCGCGGCCTCCATGGGATGACCGACGTCTATGTCGGCTGCTGGGGGCATGTCGGCGGCTATATCCGGATTCGCGGCATCGAGACGAACGACGGCGTCGCGCACGAGAAGGAGGCCGCCTTCATCTGGCGGAACGGGGGCGCCACGCGCTTACCGGAAAACGCGATCTATCCATCGGTCGCATCGCCACGCGGCAGCTCAAGCCGACCGGGGCCGGGCTAATGGAGACGATGCAGAGCGTTTCAACCTTTATGGACGGGCACCGCACATTGGAGAGCGGAGCCTGCGATGCCTGACCTATGGGTGAGCTTTCCCAGGCCTTGCGATGAACGCTGGGAGGCGATGGCGCCGGCGGGCTGCGATCGAGTCTGCGCGCGCTGCGACAAGGTCATTCACGATCTTTCGCGACTTGAGCTCGGCGAGGCGGAGGCGCTGCTGCGCCGCAATCCGGACACCTGCGTTCGCGCCAGCATCGGCGCCGACGGCACGGTCGCGCTCAAGCCGGGGCGCCGGGCGCGCGCCCGGCGCATGGTGATCGCCGCCGCCGCGACGGCGGGCCTGCTGACCGCGCCCGCGCCGGCTTTCGCGAGACAGGGGCGCCCGGCCGGGGTCATTGCCGGGAGGGTCGCCTTCTGCAGCTTCAATATGCGAGTCACCGCTACGGATGCGGGCGGTCAGACATTTCGCGCCAGGGTGAGAAATGACGGACGCTTCAGGATCAAGCACTTGCCCGCCGGCACCTACAGGCTGACCTTCGAGTCGCGCGGCCAGGAGGACCAGACATTCGAAAATGTCGTGGTTCGCGACGGAGAAATCAGCTGGCCGAACGTCGACAATGGATCCCAGTGCGTGGTCGTGGGCCTGCTGCGGGTCGAGGAGGCCAGGGGCTGACTGCAAGCGTTCGCGCCCGCGTTCAAATCGGGCGGCCTCATCGTCAATTGATCGGAGAGATGGGGACAGTTGCGAGCAACTGTCCCCGGTAACCGTCCCTCAGGCGAAGACGTAGCCGGCGTCGGCGACGTTGGCGTAATCCTGCCGGATCGTATAGCCCAAGTCGGCGAACGAGGCGGCGCTCATCGCGGTGAAATAGTTCTGGCCGTCGTCGAGATAGCCGGTCAGCAATTCGTTGGTGAAGGTCTCCTCGTCCCAGTGCGAGCCCGCGGTGCCGGCGCCGCCGTCCTGCTCGACGGGGATGCCGGCGCCCGAGCCGCCCATGGCGAGGAACTCGTCGAGCGCGTTGGCGCCGGTGTAGAGGCCGTTCGAGACCAGCCCCAGCCGGTCCCAGATCGAGCCGAAGCCAAGGCTGTGCGACATTTCGTGCAGCACCACGTCGGCGAAGGCGTCGAGGCCCATCGCGTTCACGTCGGCGATGTCGAACTTCATGGTCGCGGTGGCCGGCAGCGAATTGCCGGTGCGCAGCGCCGTCGGCCCGGCCTGACCGAGGATGCCGTACAGGCCGTCGATCGTGCCCAGCTCGGCGGTGATCAGGATGTCGTCGACCGCCTTGACGCCGCCCTTCGTGCGGACCGACACGTCCTGGAGCTCGCCGACGATCAGCGAGGTCAGCCGGTCGGCCGCGCTGACGAAGATGTTGTAATAATCCTGCGTCCAGGTGCCCTTGAACTCGATGGTGATGTTGTAGCCGGCGGAAGCCAAGGCAGGGCCGCTGGTATAGGGCGCGAAGCTGGTCGTGCCGCCGCCGCCACCGCCGCCGCCGCCGCCGGGGCCGCCCTTCGCCGCGGCGACCTCGGACGTGTGGATGATGTGGGTCAGGTCGATGCCGACCAGGTCGCGGGTCGTGAACGGCAGATCGGGCCTGAGGTCGAGCCCGCGCGGGTGGCCGAGACCGAATGCCGCATTGCCGGCGACATCGTCGAGCTTGGTATAGTCGATACTGGATTCGCTGAAGTTGAAACGCCCTTTACGCATCTACATGCTCCCGTTTTTGTAGCAGCCGATGACACAGCCGGCCGCAGTTGTTGGTGCGGGCAGCTTAATCGCCGGAATTCGTCTGGCAAGCCTTTGTTTCGGCGATATTTTCCAGGCCATAGTTACCGTGGAACTACGGTGCCGAATACTTGCGGCAGGGGGGTTGGCCGAGGAAGGGGGGCAGGACAAGGGGGTCAATTACCAGCAACTGTCCCCGGTCGCCGTCCCTCAGGCGAGATCGGGGCGGTGGCTGCGGACCGCTGCGAGCAGCTCGCTGATGCCGTGGTCGTAGAAGCTGGTGTTGATGCCGAGCGTCTTGCCGCCGTCCGTCAGCGTGAAGCGGGCGATGCGCTGGATGCCGGCGCGAAGCACCAGCAGGCTGTCGATCCGGGCCCAGGGCACGGTCTCGCCGTAGCGGCGGGCGTAGACGCCGGCCGCGTCGACCCGCGCCTGGACGGCGCGGTCGCGGGTGCGCAGCAGGAAGACCAGGGCCGCGCCGAAGCAGGCGCCGACGATCGCCCAGCCGACCAGAGGATAGGCGCCGCTCTGGGTCGGGATCACCCCGGCGACCGCGAAGCCCAGGATCGACAGCGCCAGGCAGGCGGCCGTCAGGGCGTAATTGACGGCGACGGCGTGGCGGGCTTCGTAGGTCATGGCGCTTCCTCCCCTTTTTGCGGGGAGCTTATCGTCGCCGGACCGTCATTCCAGCGAAAGCTGGAATCTCCCTGCGCTTGCGGCCAAAGAGAAGGGAGATTCCGGCTTTCGCCGGAATGACGGCTTTTGGGGGCTCTTCCATGCGCAGGTGTCTGCTGTCTCTGCTGGTGTTTCTCGGTCTGATGGCGACCACGGCGTACGCCCAGCGGCCGCCCGCGCCGCAGAGCGTCGTCGTCACCGCCGAACGGATGATCGACGTGCTGACCGGCCGGGTGATCGAGGAGCCGGTGGTGGTGATCACAGGCGGCCGGATCGCCGCGGTGGTCGGGCGGGGCGGGGCGCGGCCGTTCATTCCCGAGGGCGCGCGGCGGATCGACCTTCCCGGGATGACGATCCTGCCCGGGCTGATCGACATGCACGTCCATCTCGATTCGAGCCCATTTTACGGGCCTTACGATTCGCTGCGGTTCACCGATCTGTTCCAGACCGTGATGGGGCCGGGCCATGCCCGCGACATGCTGGAAGCGGGCTTCACCACGGTGCGCAACGTGGGCTCCGACCATTATGCGGACGTCGCCTATATGCAGGCGATCGACGAGGGGCGGATCCCCGGCCCCAGGATCGTGCCGGCCGCGCACGCGCTTTCCGCCACCGGCGGCCATTGCGACGAGACCTTCCTGCCGCCCGGCTATCATCGCCCGGCCGAGGGGGTCGCGGACGGGCCGCAAGCCCTGCGCGACCGGGTCCGCGAGATGCGGCGCAACGGCGCTCAGGTGATCAAGGTCTGCGCGACCGGCGGCGTCTTCTCGCGCAACACCGAGCCTGGCCAGCAGCAGCTCTCCGAGGAGGAGCTGCGCGCGATCGCCGAGGAGGCGCATATGTGGGGCCTGAGGGTCGCCGCCCACGCCCATGGCGCGGCCGGGATCCGGGCGGCGATCCGCGCCGGCATCGACACGATCGAGCATGCCAGCCTGATCGACGCCGAGGGGATCAGGCTCGCCCGCGAGCGCGGCACCGTGCTGGTCATGGACATCTACAACAGCGAATATACCCAGGAGCACGGCGCCGAGAACGGCATCCTGGAGGACAACCTGCGGAAGGACCGCGAGATCGCGCAGGCGCAGCGCGACAATTTCCGCGCCGCCCACCGCGCCGGGGTGCGCATGGCCTACGGCACCGACGCGGGCGTGTTCCCGCACGCGCTCGCCGGACGGCAGTTCCGCTGGATGGTGGAGTACGGGATGACGCCGCTGGAGGCGATCCAGGCCGCCACCAGCAATGCCGCGCAGGCGCTCGGCCGCGAGGGCGACGTCGGCGCGATCGCGGTCGGCCGCTATGGCGACATCGTCGCCGTGGCGGGCGATCCCCTCGCCAACATCCGCGAGCTCGAGAGCGTCGACGTGGTGATCAAGGGCGGCGAGCTGGTCGCGGACCGGCGGGCGCCGCCGGCGCCCTGAGCGGGCGGATTGGCCCGCGCGCGGCTTTGCTGCTAGAAGGCCGGCATGGAGGGGAACACCAGACATTCGATCGCCGGCGCGGTGCTGCTGTGCTTCGGCGGCGCGCTGATCGTCGTCTCGGTCTGCTTCCTCACCTTCGCGTTCAACGAGTGGATGCGCACCGACGTCTGGCCGGAATATCCGCTGAGCCGGATGCTGGCCGAGATCGGCGCCGGACAGCCGCGCGTGCCGTTCGGGCAGGGGGCGCTCGACTGGCTGCTGTCGCTGGGCGCCTGCACCGCCTTCTTCTGGGCCGGCGCGATCATCGCCGCGCTCGGCGGGGCGATCATGCTCGCTTTCGACAAGAAGCAGAAGCTGGAGAACGCCTCGGCCTAGGGGCGGGCGCCCGCGGCGGCATATTCGGCGATCAGCGGTGCGAACGCCGCCATCTCCGGCACCTTGGCGAAGCGGTGGCGGGCGCCGGTCTCCGCCCAGGGCAATTTCTCGTCCGTGAAGAATTCGGCGAAGGGCGCGAACCAATGATGATCGTCGAGCATCGTCGGGCGCAGGTTGACCAGCCAGGGCAAAGCCGGCGGCCGGGTGAACATCCAGGTCAGGCAGCCGCCGCAGAAATGGTGCATGTCGCGGCTGAGGCCGCCCAGGACGGGCTCGCTGGCGATCACCTCGAAGCCGTCCGCCGGCAGCGCGAGCGAGAGCGAGAAAGCGCTGGCACTCATCGTCTGGCAGCCGGTGCAGTGGCAGGCGGCGGCGAGCAGCGGCGGCCGGGTCACCCGCACCCGCACCGCGCCGCAGCGGCAGCCGCCTTCCCAGGGAAGCTTCCAATCGTCCATTGCGCGACTCCCTTCCGAGTCTATTGAACCGGCGACGGCCCGGCGGGTTAAGACCTCGGGCGCATCTATCCGAGCGAGGTCAGGCGATGAAGGGCTATGTCGACAATATCGAGCAGGCGACGGTGGCGAACGAGGATTTCCGCCGGGTGCTGTACACAGGCAAGAACCTGCAGCTGGTGCTGATGACGCTGCCGCCGGGCTGCGACATCGGCGAGGAGGTGCACGAGGACCGCGACCAGTTCTTCCGCATCGAGGAAGGGAAAGGCGTCATCAAAATCGACGGCGAGGCCAACCGGGTCGAGGACGATTTCGCGGTGATCGTCCCGGCCGGCGCCCGGCACAATGTGATCAACACCGGCTCGGAGCCGCTCCGGCTCTACACGCTCTACGCCCCGCCCGAGCATCGCGACGGCGTCGTCCACAAGGACAAGGAACAGGCCGAGCGCGACCACGACAACGACCATTGGGACGGCGAGACGACGGAGTGAGAATGGGGACAGTTGCTCGCAACCGTCCCCGTGCTACGCTTCGCCCATGCACGACAGCGCTTCCGATCCGCGCAACGCGACCATCCTGATCAGCGTCAACGGCGCGCTGGTGCCGCGGGCCGAGGCGACGGTCTCGGTGTTCGATTCGGGGTTCGTCCTTGGCGATGGCGTGTGGGAGGGGCTGCGCGTCCACAAGGGGCGGATCGCGTTCCTCGAGGCGCATCTCGACCGGCTCTACGAGGGCGCCAAGGCGATCGCGATGGACATCGGCCTCGACCGGGCGGCGCTGACCCGGCGGCTGTACGAGACGCTCGACGCCAACGGCATGGAGAGCGGCGTCCATATCCGGCTGATGGTGACCCGAGGCATCCGCTCGACGCCCTATCAGGATCCGCGCGTGGTGGTCTCGCCGGCCACGATCGTCATCATCCCCGAATATAAGGAAGCGGCGCCGGAGACGGCGGCGCGCGGCCTCAGCCTGTTCACCGTCCATGTCCGCCGCGGCTTTCCCGACGTGCAGGATCCGAAGCTCAACTCGCATTCAAAGCTCAACTGCATCACCGCCTGCATCCAGGCCGCCCAGGCGGGCGCGGACGAGGCGCTGATGCTCGATCCGCACGGCTTCGTCGCGACCTGCAACTCGACCCATTTCTTCATCGTGCGCAAGGGAGAGGTCTGGACCTCGACCGGCGATTATTGCCTGGGCGGGATCACTCGGGCGAACCTGATCCGCCTCTGCCGCGAGAACGGCATCACGGTGTTCGAGAAGAACTTCTCGCTGACCGACGTCTATGGCGCCGACGAGGCGTTCACCACCGGCACCTTCGCCGGGGTGGTACCCGTTCGCACGATCGACGGCCGGCTCATCTCGGACGGGTGCGGGCCGATGGTCGAGCGGCTGCAGGGCCTTTACCGGGCCCTGGTCGAGGCGGACGTCGCGGCGGCGGCGCGGCCCTTCGACATGATGGAGCCTCCATCGCCTCGTCCGGGGGACGAGGCAGCTCCATCATCTCAGGACAGGCCCTGAGATGACGCTGCGGATCGCGATGTGGTCCGGGCCCCGCAATCTTTCGACGGCGATGATGCGAAGCTTCGGCAATCGCGCCGACACTGCCGTCTCCGACGAGCCCTTCTACGGCTGCTTCCTCAAGGCGACCGGCGCCGATCATCCGCTGCGCGACGAGGTGATCGCCGCGATGGACTGCGACTGGGCGAGCGTCGCCCGCGCGATCGCCGGGCCGGCGCCGGAGGGCCGGCCGGTCTGGTACCAGAAGCATATGTGGCACCACATGGTCGGGCCGGTTGGCTACGGGGATTTCGCCGGCTTCACCCACGCCTTCCTGATCCGCGATCCGGCGCGGATGATCGCCTCCTACCTGCGCAAGCGCGAGAGCGCGGCCTTCGAGGATTTCGGGCTGGAGCGGCAGGCCGAATTCTTCGAGCGCGAGGCGGAGCGGCTGGGAGCGCCCCCGCCGGTGGTCGACGCCGGCGACGTGCTTGCCGATTCGGAGGGCACGCTGTCGGCGCTCTGCCGGGCGCTGGGCATTCCGTGGGACCCGGCGATGCTCGCTTGGCCGCCGGGCCGGCGCGCGACCGACGGCCCCTGGGCGCCGCACTGGTACGCCGCGGTCGAGGCCTCGACCGGCTTCGGCCCGTCCGATCCGCCTGTGACGCTCGACGGCGAGGCGGCCCGCCTAGCCGAGCGCTGCCGGCCTTGTTACGACCGATTGGCCGCCCATCGGCTGAGGGCTCAGTCGCCGAGCGCGATCGCGACGAGCGCGGCACCGAGCAGCAGGAACAAGGGCGAATAGAGCCAGCTATCGTAGCGCGCCCAGCGAGTCGTGCGGATGCGCTTGAAGAAGCCGGTCCAGGGCGTCGGAACGAGCGCGCGCAGGATGAAGGCCGCGCCGGCGAGCGCTAGCGCCACATTGATGAAGGCGGGCGGGAAGCGCAGGGCCAACCAGCCTTCCGCCGTGAGGGCCAGAGCGGCGAGCAGCAGCAGCGCGATCACGACCGCGCCCGCCCCGGGCCGCCACCAGCCGATCCGGTGGACCATCACCGGGGTGCCGTCCGGCCGCTGCGGCAGGCTGACGGAATAGCCGAGCCGGCCGCCCAGCGCCCAGTGCAGGTGGAACGCCGCGGCGAAGGCGATGATGGCGAGGGCGACGATCAGCGGCAGCGACATGGACCACGCATGCCCGCGGCCCGTCCGGCCATCAAGTTTTGCGCGACCTTGCGCGCATCCGCCCTTCACAAACGCAGTGTGTTGACCCATATGCGCCTCGCGGTTATAGGCCGCCGCGCCCGAAGGCTGGTGGTGGCTAACAAGCCAGACGCTGCCCCAAAGGGCGTTTTTGAGCTGAACACTGCTGCTATGTGAGCAAAGGCCTGGGGGGCCGAAGAGGCCGCCGGGGCTGCTTTGCGCATTTCGCGTCGCAGCAGAGTAACTTAGGAAAGTGAAGGCTTCATGCCGACGATCAACCAGCTGATCCGCAAGGGTCGCGAACCGCAGAAGGCCAAGTCCAAGGTCCCTGCCATGGAGCAGAATCCGCAAAAGCGCGGCGTCTGCACCCGGGTCTATACGACGACCCCGAAAAAGCCGAACTCGGCGCTGCGCAAGGTGGCCAAGGTCCGCCTCACCAACCAGCGCGAGGTGATCAGCTACATTCCCGGCGAAGGCCACAACCTGCAGGAGCACAGCGTGGTGCTGATCCGCGGCGGCCGCGTTCGCGACCTGCCCGGCGTCCGCTACCACGTCCTGCGCGGCGTCCTCGACACCCAGGGGGTGAAGGACCGCAGGAAGAGCCGTTCCAAATACGGCGCCAAGAGGCCCAAGTAAGCCCCGGACAGGTTCCGGACCCGGCTGAAGAAAGGAAGCAAGAAATATGTCACGTCGCCGCCGCCCAGAGAAGCGCGAGATCCTGCCCGATCCGAAGTTCGGGGATATCACGCTCAGCAAGTTCATGAACAACATCATGCTCGACGGCAAGAAGTCCGTCGCCGAGGGGATCGTCTACGGCGCTCTCGAGAGCATCGAGACCCGCGCCAAGAAGGACCCGCTCGGCGTGTTCCACGACGCGCTGAACAATGTGAAGCCGGGCATCGAGGTCCGCAGCCGCCGGGTCGGCGGCGCCACCTATCAGGTGCCGGTCGAGGTGCGCACCGAGCGCGCCCAGGCGCTGGCGATCCGCTGGCTGATCACGGCCGCGCGCGCCCGTTCGGAGAAGACCATGGCCGGCCGCCTGTCGGGCGAACTGCTGGACGCTTCGTCGAACCGCGGCAATGCGGTCAAGAAGCGCGAGGACACGCACCGCATGGCCGAGGCCAACCGGGCTTTCTCGCACTACCGCTGGTAGGTTTCGGATTGTGCTCCTGCGAAAGCAGGAGCCCAGTCTTCAAAGTCAGTCTGGACCCCTGCTTTCGCAGGGGATCCAAGGAGCCCGGAAAGGGCAACGGAGTTTAAGATCATGGCCCGCAGCCATCCGCTCGACAAGTATCGCAACATTGGGATTATGGCGCACATCGATGCGGGTAAGACCACGACGACCGAGCGCATCCTCTATTATACCGGCAAGTCCTACAAGATCGGCGAGGTCCACGAGGGCACCGCCACCATGGACTGGATGGAGCAGGAGCAGGAGCGCGGCATCACGATCACGTCCGCCGCCACGACCTGCTTCTGGAACGACCACCGGATCAACATCATCGACACGCCCGGCCACGTCGACTTCACCATCGAGGTCGAGCGCTCGCTTCGCGTGCTCGACGGCGCGGTCGCCTGCTTCGACGGCGTCGCCGGGGTCGAGCCCCAGTCCGAGACCGTCTGGCGCCAGGCCGAGAAATACAGCGTGCCGCGGATGTGCTTCGTCAACAAGCTCGACCGCACCGGCGCCAATTTCGAGATGTGCGTCGACATGATCAAGGATCGCCTGGGCGCCCGCCCGGCCGTCCTCTATCTGCCGATCGGCATCGAGAGCGCGTTCAAGGGCCTGGTCGACCTGGTCGAGAACCGGGCGATCATCTGGCTCGAGGAATCGCTCGGCGCCAAGTTCGAATATACCGAGATACCCGACGACCTGAAGGACGCCGCCGCCGCAGCCCGCATGGAGCTGATCGAGATGGCCGTCGAGCAGGACGACGACATCATGGAGGCCTATCTCGGCGGCGAGGAGCCCGACGTCGCGACTCTGAAGCAGCTAATCCGCAAGGGCACGCTGAACTTCTCGTTCGTGCCGGTGCTGTGCGGCTCCGCGTTCAAGAACAAGGGCGTCCAGCCTTTGCTCGACGCGGTGGTCGACTATCTGCCGAGCCCGCTCGACGTTCCCGCCATCCAGGGCCTGAAGCTCGACGGCGAGACGGTCGACGAGCGCCCGGCCGACGACAACGCGCCGTTCGCCGCCCTGGCGTTCAAGATCATGAACGATCCGTTCGTCGGCACCCTGACCTTCGCCCGCATCTATTCGGGCAAGCTGGAAACCGCGAGCCAGGTCACCAATTCGGTCAAGGACAAGAAGGAGAAGGTCGGCCGCATGCTGCTGATGCACGCGAACGACCGGGAAGACATCCAGGTCGCCTATGCCGGCGACATCGTCGCTTTGGCCGGCCTCAAGGACACGACCACCGGCGACACGCTCTGCGCCCCCAACGCGCCGATCATTCTCGAGCGGATGGAATTCCCCGAGCCGGTGATCGAGCTCAGCGTCGAGCCGAAGACCAAGGCCGACCAGGAGAAGATGGGCCTCGCGCTCAACCGCCTGTCGCGCGAGGATCCTTCATTCCGCGTGTCTTCGGACGTCGAGAGCGGCCAGACCATCATCAAGGGGATGGGCGAGCTCCACCTGGAAATCCTGGTCGACCGTATGAAGCGCGAGTTCAAGGTCGAGGCCAATGTCGGCGCGCCGCAGGTCGCCTATCGCGAATATCTCGCCAAGCCGGTCGAGCTGACCTACACCCACAAGAAGCAGTCCGGCGGTTCCGGCCAGTTCGCCGAGGTGAAGGTGAAGGTCGCGCCGGGCGAGCGCGGCTCGGGCTTCGTGTTCATCGATTCGATCAAGGGCGGCAACGTCCCGAAGGAATATATTCCGTCGGTCGAGAAGGGCATGCGCGAGACGGCGGAGGGCGGATCGCTGATCGGCTTCCCGATCATCGATTTCTCGGTCGAGCTGGTCGACGGCAAGTATCACGACGTCGATTCATCGGCGCTCGCCTTCGAGATCTGCGCGCGCGGCGCGATGCGCGAGGCGGCGCAGAAGGCCGGGATCAAGCTGCTCGAGCCGATCATGAAGGTTGAGGTCGTGACCCCGGAGGACTATCTGGGCGACGTCATCGGCGACCTGAACAGCCGGCGCGGCCAGATCCAGGGTACGGACAGCCGCGGCAACGCCCAGGTCGTCGAGGCGATGGTGCCGCTTGCGAATATGTTCGGCTACGTTAATGAGCTCCGCTCCTTCAGCCAGGGCCGCGCCCAATATTCGATGCACTTCGCGCATTATGACGAGGTGCCGGCGAACGTTGCGGAAGAGGTCAAGGCGAAGCTCGCTTAAGCGATTGAATAACAACTATTTTTAGAACCAAGAACGAGGGTTAGGCAAATGGCGAAAGCTAAATTCGAGCGGACGAAGCCGCACTGCAACATCGGCACCATCGGTCACGTCGACCATGGCAAGACGTCGCTGACCG
>Ga0070677_10000621_pt1 | contig 11932 bp, 10 predicted proteins | sample KBSM63metaG_FD_64674 | JGI IMG/M metagenome (GOLD analysis project Ga0070677, IMG submission 64674) | Miscanthus rhizosphere microbial communities from Kellogg Biological Station, Michigan, USA - KBS M6-3 metaG | ecosystem: Host-associated > Plants > Roots > Rhizosphere > Soil ... | reverse complement strand
GGAACGGGGCAACGGAGATCTCAAACGGAGGGAACGCCATGCCGGTGGGGCCGGCCATACGGCCGGCCGATGGATAGAGCGCCACCCGCAATTCACAAGCCCTCCGTGACGAGTGGGCTTGTAATTGCGACGGCGCTCTATCCAAACCGCGCGACGCGCGTCACCGGCATGGCGCCTCCGTTCGTCCTCCGTTTCACCGTTGCTCCGTGTCGATCCGTTACCTCCGCCCAACTCCGTTGTCGTCGTCCCGCGACATCAGGCGGCGCTATGATGACTCCGGGTCCGGCTAAAGCCGGACACTACAGACGCCGGAGAAATCCTGATGCTGAACGACCTCCGATACACCGCGCGCATGCTGCGGAAGTCGCCGCTCATGTCGCTGGCGATCGTGCTCACTGTCGCGCTCGGGATTGGCGCCAACACCGCCATCTTCAGCGTGGTCAACGCCGTGATGCTGCGGCCGCTTCCTTACGAGCAGCCGGATCGCCTCGTGTGGATTGCCGAAAGAAACGACACATTGAATCTGCCGACGTTCGCCACATCGGTACTGAACTACCTGGCGTGGAAAGAGCAGTCGCGCACGTTCACGGCGCTCGCCGCGTTCGGCTTCGCCACGTTCAACCTAGCGGGTCAGGGCGAGCCGGAACAGTTCGCTGGCGGCACTGTTACACCGTCGCTGTTTCCGCTGCTTGGCATCAGGCCGGTCCTCGGACGATCCTTCAACGAAGGTGAGGATCTTCCCGGCGCCGAAAAGGTCGTGATGATCGGCGAGGGACTATGGAAGCGGCGCTTCGGCGGCGATCCGTCGATCGTTGGCCGCAGGCTGACGCTGAACGGCGTCGACACGACCGTCGTCGGCATTGCGCCAGCCGCGCTCTCGCCGCTCAGCAACGGCGACATGTGGATCCCGCTGACGATCGATCCCGAGCGCGAGATTCGTTTGAATCATGTGATTCTGGCCGTCGGCCGTCTGCGGCCTGGCCTGACGCTCGAGCAGGCGCAGGCCGAGATGGACATCGTCGCAGCGAACGTCGGCCGACAGTATCCAGAGACGAAAGAGTGGGGGATTCGACTGGTCGACCTGTCGCAGGTATTCGTGAGCCAGCAGTTGCGGACCGCTTTGGTCGTGCTCCTTGCCGCGGTCGGGTGCGTGCTGCTCATCGCATCTGCGAACGTTGCGAACCTATTGTTGGCACGCGCGGCGTCACGGCAGAAGGAAATTGCCGTCCGTACCGCGATGGGCGCAAGCCGCTCACGTGTGTTGACACAACTTCTGATCGAGAGTCTCGTGCTCTCCGTCATCGGTGGCGTGGTCGGAGCGACGGCTGCACTGTGGTCGGTGGACGCGATCAATTTCTTGATGCCGCCCAATCTGCTGCCAGTCGAGGTGAGCGTGGACTCCGCGGTCCTGGTGTTTGCGCTCGCGTTGACGATCGTGACCGGGCTGCTATTTGGCATTGCGCCGGCCTGGCACGCGGCGAAGACCGACTTGAGCGAGGTGCTGATGCAGGCGACGCGCGCGTCGAGCGCCATGCGCCCGCGTCTTCGCAACGGTCTTGCCGCCGCCGAACTCGCCCTTGCGACTGTGCTGCTGATTGGTGCCGGTCTGCTGACGCAGAGCCTTCTGCGGCTGCAGACCGTCAATCTCGGATTCCAACCCGATCGGCTGTTGACGTTCCAGATCAGCCTGCCAGCGGCGAAGTATCCGCCCGAACAGCGCGGGCCGTTCTACCTGAGCCTGCTCGAGTCGCTGCGAACGATTCCCGGCGTGCGTGCCTCCGCCGCATCGAGCGGGATCCCATTTGGCAACGGCGCCTATACGACGACACCGATCGTGACGCCGGGACGCTCGGCGCTGCCACCGGACACCGCCGTGCCAACCGACTGGCGCATCGTCAGCCCTGGATACTTCCAGGCGATGAACATCCCGGTCGTGAGCGGCCGCGAGTTCCTGAATGCCGACACTACGACGACCTCGCCATTGGTGGTCATCGTGAGCCAGGCGACTGCGCGCCGCTTCTGGGGAGGCGACGACCCAATCGGACGCATACTGCATCGCCAGGGCGATCTCGCGCGACAATACACCGTCGTTGGCGTGGTCGGTGACGTGCGGCATAGCACGCTCACGCTCGAATCGCCGGCGATCTATTACCCCAGCTTCAACCTGTCGCCACGCATGGATGTCGTCGTGCGAACGGCAGCGTCACCGATGTCGGTTCTTCCGGTTGTTCGTCAAAAGGTCCACGATCTCGACGCGGCGCTGCCGGTCTCATCGGTGAGGACGATGGACGAGTGGCTATCGAGCAGCGCGGCACAGCCACGGCTCAATGCCGTGTTGCTCGTGGTCTTCGCCGCCGTCGCGATGTTGATCGCGGCAATAGGCATCTACAGCGTGCTGGCGTATTCGGTGAATCAGCGGACGCGTGAAATCGGCGTGCGGATGGCGCTCGGGTCGCCCGGCGCACAGGTATTGCGGCTGATCGTGGGTGAAGGGATGGCGGTCGTCGCGCTCGGCGTCGGCGTGGGTGTCGTGGGTGCGCTCGCGCTCAGTCGTGTGCTGACGAGTCTGGTGTTCGACGTGTCGGTCCGCGATCCGCTGACGTATGTTGTGGTCGCTGCGAGCCTGGCAGCCGTTGCGCTCGTGGCGTGCGTGCTCCCGGCGCGAAAGGCCGCACGCACGGATCCGCTGGTGGCGCTCCGCTCCGAGTAGACGGCCTGGTGTCAGGCAGTGAATCGTGAACGGTTTCTCGGTGTCAGGCAGTGAATCGTGAACACGCGATCCGTATAAACTCAATAGATGGATCGGAAGCGACTCGTTGCGCTCGCCTTCCTGACGGTGGCCGCGTTCGCTGGTCCGGTGGCGGCGCAGCAGCGCACCTACTTCGTGTACGTCGCTTCCGAAGCGGCTGACAAGATCGCGCTGGTCCGCTTCGGGCCGGATGGCACCGTCGTCGATCACGAGATCCCGACCGGGATGATGCCGACCGACATCGACGGGCCTCACGGGCTCGCCGTCTCGCCGGACAAGGCGTACTACTACGTCTCGATTGCGCATGGGCAGCCGAACGGCTCGATCTGGAAGTACTCGACGAAGGACGACAAGCTCGTTGGCCGCGTGACGCTCGGCATGTTTCCCGCGACGCTCGACATCGCGCCCGACGGCGACTTCCTGTTTGTCGTCAACTTCAATCTGCACGGCGATATGGTTCCGTCCACCGTATCGGTGGTGACGCCCGAAGACATGACGGAGATCGCGCGTATCACGACCTGCACCATGCCTCACGGCTCGCGGCTCAGTGCCGATGGCTCTCGGCACTATTCCGTCTGCATGATGGACGAGCAGCTCGTCGAGATCGACACCGCCACGCTCAAAGTATCGAGACACTTCATTCTGACCAAGGGACGCGAGGCAGGCATGAATGGACCGCCCATGCGGATGCCGCATGCCGACCATGCCACGGCGTCGGCGTCCGGACACGGCACTGAGGCACCACCCGCTGGCGACGTCTCCTGCTCGCCAACTTGGGCGCAACCGTCGAGAACGACAGGCCCGGGCGCCCGCCCATCAGTGTTCGTCGCGTGCAACGGTTCCAGCGAGATCGTAGAAGTCAGTGTTCGTGACTGGTCGCTCGTTCGCCGGATTCCGGCGGGCGCCGGCGTCTACAATCTGGCGATGACCCGCGACGGAAAGCTCATTGCCACCAATCGCCGCGATCAGAGTGTCTCCGTTTTCGATGCGGAGTCCGGTCAGGAGCTCGCGCGTGTCCGGACGAAACGAAAGGTTGTCCACGGCGTGGCCGTGTCCCCCGATGACCGCTACGCGTTCATCTCCGTCGAAGGGATCGCGGCCGAACCGGGTACCGTCGAGGTTCTTGATCTCAAGTCCTTGACGATGGTCGGCAGCGTCGACGTCGGTGCACAGGCCGGAGGCATCGACGTCGTGAGGATGGTGGACCGTTAGGCTACTTCGCGCGTTCGGCCGGGTCGATCAGTTTCGTGACCCAGAGCCCGGTGTGAATGTCATTGAAGTAGATCAGCCCGTTGTGTGGCTGCGCTCCCCAGGCAAACGGAATGTTCGGCCGAAACCCCTTCGCGTCTCCGGTCCACAGGCGAGCCATCTCGCGCCCCTGGCGGTAGAGATTTCCGCGCAGCTCACCCGAGACGTCGACGGCACGCGCGCCGCCGCTGTAGTAGCCGATGTACATCACATCGTTCTCGACCCACATGTTGTGGGCGCCTTCCTCCGGAACGTCGTATTCGGCAACTTTGCGTGGGTTGAGAATGTCGGATACATCAACCACGTGCACGACGCCCTTGGTCGGGATCCTCGCCTTGTCGGTCAGGTCGTACTGCGCCGGAAACACTTCGTCACCCAGGAAGACGTAGTTCTTGTAGCGGAAGACCGAGTGGGCGCCGGCCAGCCATCCAGGGCCATACAACTCGCTGTAGTTGAAGCGTAGCTGGCTGACGAACTGCGGATGCTCGGGGCTTCCGCCCTTGATGCCGTTCCCCACGTCGAGGATCACGAGCCCGTCTTTCCAGTACCCCATGTAAATCAGACCGTCGACCACCTGGACGTCGTGCAGCATTCGTCCCCCGATGAACGTCTCTCCTTCGGGACTCTTGACCTCGCGCGCAAGTGCATTCTCGGTCTGCCAGCGGGCGACCTCCTTCGGCTTGGCGGGATCCGCAAAGTCGATCACTCGCAACGACCCCGTCGCATCGTCAGTCAGGTACACGTAGTGACCGTTGACGTAGGCGCTGTGCACGCCGCCGGTCACCGTCTCGGTGTACTCCGAGAGCACTTTGGGATGCGCCGGATCGGCAAGGTCGAGAAAGACGATCCCGTTCTTGCGGTTCGACGCTCCCTCGCGGGTGACGACCCCGATCTTGCCGTCGGCGGTCGTGCTGACGTCGTTGATCACGCGCGCATCGAACGACACGGAATCGACCTTGAGCGGCTTGGCAGGATCGGAGATGTCGTAGACCCACACCCGCCCCGCCATGATCGAGCTGACGTAGGCGTAATTTCCGACGATCCACTGTTCGGCGGTTTGAAATTCCTCTTGCGCTGTGCGTCCGACGACTTCCAGTTCACGGGCCACTTCACGGGGAACAACGGTGACCGTTGCGACGGCCGATCGATCTCCAATTGTGGCGGTGACCGCGTAGGACCCCGGCTTTTCGGCGACGAAACCGCCATCAGCATCGATCGTGGCACCGGCTCCGCTGATGGACCAGCGGGCGATGGCGGAGACGCGGGCGTTGGTCTGGCCCGACGCAACGCTCTCGAAGCGCACGACATCGCCCGTTCGGACGCGGCTCGTCTTGGGAACGATCGATAACTCGCGCACGGGATTCCTGACGACGTCGATCGACGTCGTTGCCTTGATGTCTCCGACTGATGCCTCGAGCGTCGCCGTTCCTACCGCCTGACCGGTAACGAACCCGGACTCGTCGATGGAGGCGACATCCGGACGCAACGAGACCCATCGAACCTGCTGGTCGGTGCGCGGGTCGCCGTTTGCCATCTCGGCGTGTGCCTGCAACGTGAGGCCCGTTCCGAGAGCAAGCGCAGCACGAGGCTTTGTGATCGTCACGCGGGCGACGGCCTGCGGCCGTACCGTAACCGTAATGAAGCCTGTCTTGCCGTTGATGATGGCCCCCACGCGGACGTCACCGGACCCAGTGAACGTCACCGTGCCCTTGTCGTCGGCAAACCCGAGGTCGAACGGCGCCGCGAACCAGGCCGAGGGCTGCGCATCCATCTTGTTGCCTGCGTCGTCGTACCCTGCCGCAGAGAAGCTCAATTGCTGGCCAGCCACCGTTTCAACCGTGCGCGGCGTGATTTCCACTCGGCTTGGTTTTGGACCGGACGGCTTGGCCTCTTGCGGCTTTTCCTGACCGTGAACCGGGCCCACGAGGGCGGCGATGACGAGAAGAACGGCTAGGCGCACAGCGGACTCCTGATATGAGTAGCAGCGCTATCTCGTGCCCGCTAGCGGCGTTGACGCCAGTCCTTCCGTCAGCTCGATCTCCGTCCCCCACGGATCGGTGATGAACACGATCCGCAAGCCGGAGGCATTGGCACTGTTGCGGATTGCCGCGTCCGTCTTGATTCCAGCGGCTTGCAGCTTCGCCACGAATCCGTCCAGGTTCTTCACTTCGAAGCCGATGTGATCGACCGACCGTCCCTTCGTTGGCGCGAGCGGCGCGTCGGCTTTGCCGAGTGCGATCTCGGTGCCGGGCACTGTCGCCGTCTCGAATGTCAGCCGCTTGCCGGCGGTGGCGCCGAAATGCTGCCCGTACCACTTCTGTGCTCCCACGGGATCGGCAACCATCAGGTGAATGTGATGCATCTGCAACGGCGTTGCGATCGACGCGTTGCCGTAGATCTCGACGCGGACGCCGTCTGGGCCGGTGAGGAATCCCTGTTCGACTTTAGGATCCTTGTTGGGCTCCCAGTTCAGGCCGGCAGCCTTCCACTTCGTGGACGCGCCCGCGAAGTCTTTGACGTACAGCCCGAAGTGGTTGAGCGCGGATCCGTTGGTACCGCCGGTCGGATCCTGTTTGCGCAGCAGGATGTAGACACCGGGAATCTGCACCATCGTAATCTTCTCCCGCTGCACGAGCTGTCCGCCGACGGCGGTCCAGAAGCGTGACTGGGCGTCAACGTCCGTGGCGTTGATGTGGATATGACCCAGGGCGGCGCCTGCCGCGTTGGGAGTCGCGAGCTGCGCGAACGACGGGGTCGAGATGGCGAGCGCGGCGAGGATCAGCAGCAGTCGTGTCTTCATGCCGGACACTCTATCAGGGTCGCGGCTTGAACTCTATGCGGACCAGCGGATCTTGGACATGGGACGGACCGAGCACCAAGAACAAAGGACCAAGCTATGCGCGTCGGGAGCCGACGATGACGGCAAACGGCGAGCGGCGCCACGGCACGTCCACCACGAAATAGGCGCGCTCCAGCAGGCGGACTTCATCGGCCAGCGGCACGTACATATCCTCATCGGCCCACGACTCGTAGACTCGCCGGCCGCGCGCTCGACTGCCGAACGTTTTCCCGAGATGTGTGAACCAGGTGTCGAGGTCGCGCGCGAATCCACGCGGTGACGAGGCGGGCGCACAATCCCCGGTGATCAACACGCCTCCCGGGCGAAGCGCGCGATAGCAGCGCCGATAGAACGCCAGCTTGGCTGGCAGGGTCCTGATGTGATGCAGCGCGTAGCTGGCGACCATGGCGTCGCACGCTGGCAGCGGTGCGTCCAGGAAGCTCCCCGTTGTCATCGTGAGGCGCCGGCTCGCCGGGCCGAGGCGAGCACGCGCGATCGCCATCATGTCGGTGTCGGCATCGATGCCCCAGACACGCGCGCGCGGTAATTGCTGGAGGCATGCCCGTGCCAGCGCGCCCGTGCCGATCCCGAGATCGACGATCGTTCGCACCGGCCGCGCCGCATGGTGGAGGGCGCGAACGACCTCCGCGATCAACTCGTCGTAGAGCGGTATCAGCGAGCGGATGTGCGCGTCATATTTCGCCGGCGAGATCGCAAGGTGAGAAGCGACGGACATGGCAGACCATTATCGTCGCTTCAAGAATCGTCGCCTACTGCTTCGTGTCCCGAGACACTTCTCGAACGAGTTGGGCGACCGACCGTTCGGCAGCCATCCACGCGACGTCGGCCTGGGCGATGATGCCTGAGCACATCCCACGTTCGTCCGTGACGGGCACCCGACGAATCTGATGCTTCTCCATCGTCGAGACGACGTCCTCGATCGAGTCGTCATCGCGGACCGTGACAATCGGCTGCGACATGAACTGTTCGACCGTGCTCGATGCGGGATCCCTGCCCTCTGCCACGATCCGACAGACAATGTCACGATCGGTGATCACGCCGATCGGGATCCCGGCGGTATCGATGACTGGGATTTCTCCGCAGTCGTTCTGCATCATCATCTTTGCGACCTGAACGATCGACATCTTTGGCGTGCAACACGCCGGGCTCGGCGTCATGAAGTCGCGAGCAATCTTTGCCATCGTGCCCTCCTAGTTGCCTGGTGTCATCGAAGGCCGTCACAGGCGCGAGCCATAGGCAGATAGCTCGGCGTCCAGCAGCGAGAGTTGATGCGACGAGTCGCGGCCGATGGCCTGATTGACGGGGCAGTACCGGCTCAACCTGTAATGAGCCCGGCCGTCGCCACAGTGTTGAGCGCCGCGTGCGACCAACCCCAGGCTCATGCGGCTGCGATGGCCGCGACGACCCTAGACCCCAGTCTGACAAACCGCTCAGTCGAACCTACATTCCGCATCACTAAGTATTCCCGTTTGATGACGGTCTCCGTGTCGGGACGAGCAAGGCATGTGCCCGGCGCTGTCCACCAAATGTCTTCGTCGACTGAAGAATGGCCTTGATCTCAGCCGATAGCCGCAGTAGAGTCGCGACCCCGATGCCATGTTGAGCTCCGACGTGGCTACGACAGTGCAGACTCCAGTTCGGCGCCATTCGCGCATCCAGAAGGGTCGACCCCGGGTCTTCGCCGACGGGCCGTTCATCCCATCCGTCCAATTCGTTGTGTACAAGCTGACAGCGCGCGAATGCGCGCTCGCAGTTCCACTTGGCGTGTCTCGCTGCAGGAGGCTTACATGAAGCTACAGGCAATTTTCGCCGTCGCAACACTCGTCGTTGGTCTTGGGGTTGGCGTTGCGGCGCAGGCAAAGAATCAGACGGCAATCGGCCCGGTGTTGAAGATCGCAGGTGACTCCCTCACCATCGATGTCGGCAAAGGGAAGACGATGCAGTTCACGACCAACACGTCCACGGAGGTGAAGGTCACCGCTGGCGGTGCCAAGGCACAGGCCGCCAAAGAGGCGGGCAAGCCGGGCCTGAAGATCACCGAAGTCGTGCACGAAGGCGACCAGGTCTTCGTCCGCTATTCCGACGTGAATGGAAAAATGGTGGCGTCAGAGGTCGACGTGCGGGAGCGCCGGCCGCAGAGTGCTCAGAAGGGCAAATAGATCGCGACACGGCGGGTCTCAAGACCCGCCGACCCGCCGCTACATCGGTCTATGTCAGACGGCGCGGCGCGAACAGCGAGATGTCGTGACGCGTGCCGCCATCCAGGGCGAGATCGGCCAGGATCTCGCCCACGACACTGCAGAACTTGAATCCGTGGCCTGAAAAACCGGCGGCTATGGTGATCGGCGAGCCTGCAAACCGCGTGATGACGAAGTGCTCGTCCGGCGTGTTGGTGAAGAGGCACGTCTTCATCGCCAGCGTCGGGCCATCGGCGTCCGGAAAGTAACGGCGCACACACTCTCGCAGCACGTGCTCGTCCTCGGGGTGACACTCGCGGTCCATCGCATCCGGATCAACCTGTTGCCTGAGGTGATGGTACTTGCCGAACTTCACCCCGGCTCCCTCGTGAGAAGGCAGCGCATAGAAGCTTCCCTCGGCGGCGTGCATATAAACGACGGGAAAGGTGGCGGGCTGAAAGTACTCCGGCCGCAGCGGCTCAACCCAGAGCATCACCTGGCGTTCAGGTGTCAGCATCAGCTGTAGATCCGTCAGCAGCTTTCCCGCCCACGCACCGGCTGTGACAATCACCTGCCGGCAGGTGTATGTGGCGCGATCGGTCCGGACGGCGACGCTCTCGCCCCGTTCGGTCCAGCCCAGCACACGTTCGTGCGTGTGCACGACGGCTCCGGCGCGTTGCGCCGCGGCCACGTGCGCCCGGATACACCGCTCGGGACCGAGAAATCCGCCATCGGGTTGATGGAGCGCCGTGAAATCAGGTGGCAATCGATAGCCGGGGAATGCCCGCGTCAACGACGCTCCGTCATACAGCACGTGCGGCAGGTCGAACATGTCACACGCGCGCCGTGCGCCGATCATGGCCGGCGAGCCGGCTGGCCCGGCGTCGATGCTGCCCGTCGTGATCAGCAGTGGCTCACCAGTGGCGCCTTCCAGGTCGCGCCACAGCTCGTAGGCACGGCGAAGCAGGGGGACGTAGCTGGGATGCTCCCAGTACGCGAGCCGGATCATGCGAGACAGGCCGTGCGACGAACCTTTGTCGTGGGCGATGTCGAATTGCTCGAGGCCGAGCACCCGCGTCGCGCCGTGCCTGGTCAGATGGTAAAGGGCGGCGCTGCCCATGCCACCGACGCCAACGACGATCGCGTCGTAGGTCGTGTCCGTCGCCGGCATCAGATCGCGCCGACTGCGCCCTTGCGCCAGGCGGCTGGCGGCGATCCGGTCGCACGCTTAAACGCGCGATTGAACGCCGCTTCGGAGTCGTAGCCGACTTTCGTCGCGACTTCCTGAATGTTGCGAGCGCCATCACGCATCATCTGTTTCGCCAGCTGCATGTTAGAAATCTTACTCTCGCCTGAAAGTGGCGTGACCCCGAAGTTCTTCGTCGACACCGGCCACATGCGGCCGCACCAGGTCGTAGGTTCGCTCAGCAGACGCGTCTGCTGAACCCTATCGCTGTCGCGGCTTCAATGCGTCGCGCAGCTTGTCGCCGAGCGATCCGAATCCTTCCGATGGAGGGGCGTCGGCGCGCTCGCTGTACTCGCGCACTTCGTCGGCCTCGCGCATTTTCTGCACGGCCGTGACGCTGAGGCGAATACGGCGCAGGTTGGTGTCGATGTCGAGTAGCACGACGTCGATGGTGTTGCCGATGGGAAACGCTTTCTTGACGTCGCCATCGCGACCCACGCCGCTCTCGCTCAACGGGATGAGGCCTTCGATTCCTGGTTCCAACTCGACGAAGACGCCGAAGTCCGCCACGCGCGTGACGCGGCCGCGGCGCAACTGGCCCGCGACGTAAGTGTCGCCGACTTTGAGCCAGGGATCGGCCATCAGCTGTTTCAGGCCGAGTGAAATCTTCTGCTTGTCGGCGTCAAGGCGCAGGACCTTGACCGTGATGTCGTCTCCGGGCTTGACGAGCTGCAGTGGGTCCAACGCGCGTGACCATCCCATTTCGGACACGTGCAGCAACCCCTGGACGCCTCCACCCAGATCGATGAAGGCGCCGAACTCGCGCACCGACGCGACGCGTCCAGTGATCACCGCGCCTTCGACAATCGATTCCCTGATCTGGGCCGCCTGCGCGCGCTGCTCCTCCTCGAGCAGTGCGCGGCGGGACAACACGATGTTCCTGCTGTCCTTGTACTCGATGATGCGGAAAGAAAAGACCCGTCCCTCGTACTGCGCGGGATCGGTATTGTGAACGATGTCGATCTGCGAGCCCGGACAGAAGGCGCGCAGACGCGCAACGCGTACCTCGTACCCTCCCTTGACCGCCCGTTCGACTTTGCCCTCGACCGGGAGGCCGGCGTGAAATGCATCCTCGAGCTGTCGCGCAGTGGCGGCCCCGAGCGCCAGCCGCCGGGATAGAGTCAGCCCCCCGGCTGTCGAGATGACAGTCGCCAGAATGCGTTCCCCAACGGACACCTCGACCTTGCCGTGATCGTCTTTCAACTCGTCGACGTCGATGGTGGCCTCGCTCTTGCCGCCGACGTCGACAAGTGCCACTTCCTCGCCAATCGAGACGACGATCCCCTCGATCGTCTGCCCCTTCTCGATGCGCTTTGCCTGCGTTGACGCCTCGAACAGTGTCGCGAAATCTTCGTCTTCGGGCTCGCTCATGGATGTCTTCGTGATGATTCAGGTACCCACCGCGGCGCACCGCGGCAGGCTAAAGTGGCCGGATTGAAGTCCCTGCGAGCGCGAGCGCCGCGATTGCCAGGCAGGCCCAGCCGCCGAGAAATGCCAGTCCGCCGATCGGCGTGACCGCGCCAAGGATGGTGACGCCGCTGAGCGCGAGCGCATACAGGCTCCCCGAAAACAATACGATGCCGGCAGTGAACAGCCAGCCGGCGGCTCGAATCAGCCAGCCATCGAGCCTGGCGGCGGCGAGCGCGACGATG
>Ga0070677_10000620_pt1 | contig 11947 bp, 9 predicted proteins | sample KBSM63metaG_FD_64674 | JGI IMG/M metagenome (GOLD analysis project Ga0070677, IMG submission 64674) | Miscanthus rhizosphere microbial communities from Kellogg Biological Station, Michigan, USA - KBS M6-3 metaG | ecosystem: Host-associated > Plants > Roots > Rhizosphere > Soil ... | reverse complement strand
AAAGGATTGCCAGGAGGCGGGTTCGCCCCAGTTGAAGCCATCGAGCGCAAGCCAGTCGACCCACCTGTCGCCCGGGTAGAAGTCCATGAAGGGAAGGCTGCCGTTGTTCACGTAAGGGCACCAGACCCAGCTCACGTTAGTGGCTCCGGCGTGGCGAAAGATGCCGACGACGTGGCGCCAGGCGGCGACGAAGCTCGGGCCGGTGGTTCCGTTCACCCCCCGCTGCCAGGGCGCCCAACTTCCATTCATCTCCTGACCGAGGCGAACCAGGATCGGGCCGCCCCAAGCCCTCGCTTCGTGAGCCGACCGCGTCAGGTAGGCGTCGTAGCGACCCTTGGCGATGGCGGCGAGCCGGAAGCCATGGTCGGCTTCGTTCCACGGCTCCCAACCGATCATCGGCACGGCCCCGTGGGCGGAGATCTGGGCGAGTTCGGGGATGTAGAACGGAGGCACGTCCCAGCGCTTGTAGGCGCCGACGATCGCGGGCGGTCGGCCGACTTCCTGGGTGTAGCGGTCGAGCAGGCCAGGACTGTCTTCGATGCCGCGGATATAGGTGCCGAGGGCGATCTTCTGCGCAGAAGCCCCGCTTGGCAGAAATGCGAGGAGCGCGACGAGTGCGAGCAAGAGCGCCGCCGCGCCTTGAGTCGCCGCGAGCGAGCGACGGGGCATCAGAGCGACCATCGCAACGACGAGCGTGCCGGCGTAGAGGACATACGGGACCTTGATCGGCGCGACCACCAAGGGCCAGAGGAATGCAATTCCCGGCCCAGTGGCCACGTCGCGCAGGAGGTGGGCGGAGACCCCGAAGGCGAGTCCGAGCCAGATCTGGCGCCTGTCGGCTCGCTTAGAGGCAAGGCCGATCGCGGCGAGCAGACAAGCGAAGAGCAGGCTGTGGGTGTAGGGACGCGGCATCGATCCGACGATCAGGTGCGAGCCAAGATAGCCCGGGACGTGGTCGAGATCGATCGCCACGGAGGCGATCAAGGCGGCGGTGAGAAAACGGGTGGGAAAGCGTGAGCCCCGAATCGCGGTCGCGGCGAGCAGCGCGATCACACAGGTCGCGAGGTGGGCCGGCTCGTCGATCAGCCCGTAGGCGATCGTGCCCGTGGAACCCGCCAGCAAGCTCCAAAGCAGATCCAACGACAGCACGGCCACGACAAGCGCGGCGACGGGCACGGGCGACTCCTGACGGCGAAACGGCAAGTGACAGAAGATAGCCAGATGCCACCACGCCGCCCAGGAAACCTCCGTCCAGACGCGGACTTTTCTCGTCGACGCGGCCGCGGTAGCGCGGCCTAGGCGAGTCGCGCTTCCAGCGCCTCGAGCTGTGCCGCCAGCTGCGCCGGCAACCTGTCCCCGAACTGCGCCAGGTGCTCTTTGATCTGGGGCAGCTGCCCGCGGAGCAGGTCCTCGTCGACGGAGAGCAGCTCACGCATCGCATCGGCGTCGATGTCGAGGCCCTCGGTGTTGATCGCGCCCTCGGCGGGGAGCAGCCCGATCGCGGTCTCCACCGCGTCGGCCGTGCCCTCGCAGCGGCGGAAGACCCACTCGAGCACGCGGCTGTTCTCGCCGAAGCCGGGCCAGAGGAACTTGCCGTCGTCGTCCTTGCGGAACCAGTTGACGTAGAAGATCCGCGGCAGCCGGGCACCCTCGCGTTCACCCGTCTTGATCCAGTGGGCGAGGTAGTCGGCCATGTTGTAGCCGCAGAAGGGCAGCATCGCCATCGGGTCGAAGCGCAGTTCGCCGACGTTGCCGGCCGCGGCGGCGGTCTTCTCGGAGGACATCGTCGCGCCGAGGAAGACACCGTGCTCCCAGTCGAAGGCCTCGTGGACCAACGGCACCGTGGTCGCGCGGCGACCGCCGAAGAGGAAGGCGTCGATCGGCACGCCGGCCGGGTCCTCCCACTCGGGGGCGATCGTCGGGCACTGCGAGGCGGGCGTCGTGAAGCGGGCGTTCGGATGAGCCGAGGGGGTCTCGGAATCCGGCGTCCAGTCGTTGCCGTGCCAGTCGATCAGGTGCTCGGGAGCCTCGGAGGTCATCCCCTCCCACCAGACGTCGCCGTCGTCGGTTTTGGCGCAGTTGGTGAAGATCGAGTTGCTCTCGATCGTCCGCATCGCGTTCGGGTTCGTGCCCTCGCCGGTGCCCGGCGCGACGCCGAAGAAGCCGGCCTCGGGGTTGACCGCGTATAGGCGGCCGTCCTCGCCGAACTTCATCCAGGCGATGTCGTCGCCCACGGTCTCGACTTTCCAGTCGGGCAGGGTCGGGATCAGCATCGCCAGGTTGGTCTTGCCACAGGCCGAGGGGAAGGCGCCGGTGATGTACTTGACCTCGCCCTCGGGGGAGGTCAGCTTGAGGATCAGCATGTGCTCGGCCAGCCAGCCCTCGTCGCGGGCCATCGCCGAGGCGATCCGCAGCGCGAAGCACTTCTTGCCGAGCAGAGCGTTGCCGCCGTAGCCCGAGCCGAAGCTCCAGATTTCGCGCGTGTCCGGGTAGTGGACGATGTACTTGTTGTCCTCGTTGCAGGGCCAGGAGACGTCTTCGATCCCTTCGACCAGCGGCATGCCGACCGAGTGCACGCAGGGGACGAACTCACCGTCGGTGCCGAGCACGTCGAGGGCGGCCTTGCCCATCCGGGTCATGATCCGCATCGAGACGGCGACGTAGGGCGAGTCGGTCAGCTGCACGCCGATTTCGGAGATGTCGGAGCCGAGCGGGCCCATCGAGAAGGGAACGACGTACATCGTGCGGCCGACCATGCAGCCCTGGAAGAGCTCGTTGAGGGTCTCGCGCATCACTGCCGGCTCGCGCCAGTTGTTGGTCGGGCCGGCGTCGACCTCGTTCTCGGAGCAGATGAAGGTGCGGTCTTCGACCCGGGCGACGTCGGCGGGATCGGAGAGGGCGAGGTAAGAGTTGGGGCGCTTGGCGTCGGAGAGGCGCTCGAAGGTGCCGGCGTCGATCAGGGCCTGGGCGAGGGAGTCGTACTCCTCCGCCGAGCCGTCGCACCAATGGACGGCGTCGGGCTGGGTCAGGTCTGCGATCTCCCCGACCCAGTCGAGGAGCTTTGCGTGCGTGGTCGGCGCTGCGGCCGCGATGGTTTGGCTCATCCGCGGAACTTTATTCATTGGCAGGACGGAGGTTGATCACACTTGTGTCCGCATTTTGGTTGCGAATTTCGATCGTTGCCACTTGCTCAGCGCCTTTTTGGACCTTGACGCTGCATTCGAAAGTGGTCCCTTTTTCGACCTTGACCCCGGACGGGCAGTCGACCGAAGTGACTTTTTCCCCCAGCGAGTTGGAGAGGCTCGCTTTCAGCTGGTCCTCCATCTTGGCGCTGTCGAGGACCGTTTCGCCGCAGCCGAGCAGCGCGATCGCCGCACCGACCAAGACCAGGGCCGATGCGAAGCGACGCCTGAGCCTCATTGTCTCCTCTCCCGGCCGGATCACCGCGAAGAAGTATCTCAAGCCCCAGGGCGCCCTTCGTTGACCCAAGTAGCCAGTAGCGGATCGACCAGCCGCCAGCCACTGGTGGTCGCGGCGTCCTCGACGACGTCGCCGCGGTCCCGCAGCGAATCCAACGCGGAGCGAACCGCCCCTCCCCGCGATCCACCCTGGCGGCGCCCGGCCGCGTAGATTCCTTCGCGGTTTTCGGCGATGGCGGTGAGCACCCGGCGCTGAGAAGCCGGCAGCGCCGACCAGGTGGCACGCAGCTCGTCCCGCACGTGGTGCATCGCCTCGTCGTAGGCGGAGAGCCAGATCTCCTCGGTCGCTTCCTCGCCCGGTTCGGTGAACTCCCAGAGCAGGTGCGCCAGCAGCATCGTGCGCTGCGGGTGCCCCTGAGACGCCTCGAGCAGGGCGTCGAGGGCCGAACCGATCGCGCGGTCGCTCGCTGCGAAGCGCAGCGCCACGTAATCGGCGACCTCGTCCGGCGGGAGCGGGGGCAGGTCCAGCGGCGCCGCCTGACCGTAGAAGGCGCGGCGTCGATCCGAGAAGAGCTCGCGCATCATCCCGACGTGCGAGCCGGCAAAGACATAGCCGGCGGCGTCCCCGTGGTGCTGGATCTCGGAGCGAATCACGGCGTCGGCACGCTCCTTGGTGACGAGGATGTCCTGGAACTCGTCGAAGACGATCAGCGAGCGGGTGCCGTCGCGCTCGTGCAGTCGAGCGGGCAGCGCCAGTCGCTCCAGCAGCGGCGGCTCGGCCTGGGGGTCGACCGCAACCTCGAGGCCGGCCGGAACCGGCCCGCCGCCGAGCCGCAGGGTCGGGCGCAGCATCCGGCGAGCGCCGGCAAACCATGTGGCGGCGCGTCCCTGCAATTGCTCCGCGTAGGCCCGCTCGATCCGGCGCGCGATGTCGTCGAGCGTAAGGACCCCGAAGAAATCGATGTACACCGCGGCCCAGCCGTCGCGCCGTGCATCCTCGACCACCCGCGTCAGCAACGAGGTCTTGCCGTATCTGCGGGGGGCGGCGAGGCGACTGTTGTTGCCGCTCCGGGCGCGCTCGAGCAGGATCCGGGTCTCGTCATCGCGATCGAGCAGCTCATCGGCGGGAACCGGCTCGCTGAAACGGAATGGATTTCTGCTCTCTTCCATAGAACAAATATGCTCTGTAAAGTAGAGCATATCGCGGGGCCACCTTCCTGGCCTGCTCTTGGATAGGGTTCCGCGCCGCATGAGGTTCTTCGAGTTCGAGGCACGCAAGATCGTCGAGTTGGCGGGGATTCCCGTCACCAAGTACGGGTTCTGCACGACGGCCGATGAGGCCCGCAGGGTCGCCGAGGAAATCGGTGGACCGGTCGTGATCAAGAGCCAGGTGCTGAGCGGCGGCCGGATGAAGGCGGGCGGGGTCAAGTTCGCCGACACGCCCGACGAAGCGGCCGCGCATGCCGAGGACATCCTCAAGCTGGAGATCAACGGGCACATGCCGCGCGGCGTGCTGGTCGACCCGAAAGCCGAGATCAAGCAGGAGTACTACGCCGGGGTCGTCTGGGACGGCACCGCGAAGCGGCCGCTGATGCTGTTCAGCGACATGGGCGGCATCGACATCGAGGAGGTCGCCGAGACCCACCCCGACCACGTCGGCCGCGGCCACGTCTCCAACCTGCTGCCGATCGCCGACTTCGAGGCCAAGCAGGTCGTCGCCGCGACCGGCGTCACCGGCTCGCAGCTCAACCGCGCCACCCCGGTCCTGGCCAGGCTCGCCCGCCTCTTCCGCGACAACGACATGACGCTGGCCGAGATCAACCCGCTGGCCGAGCTCACCGACGGCAGCTTCGTCGCCCTCGACGCCCACATGGAGATGGAGAACGAGGCGGTCGGCCGCCAGAAGGGCCTGCTGCGCAAGCAGCTCGAGATCGCCGAGGACGACACCCGCGAGACCTACGAGCCTTCCGATTTCGAGAAGAACGTCGCCGCGATCGACGCTGCCGACCACCGCGGCGTGATCCAGGGCAAGGACCACGGTTTCACCGGCAACCTCGGCCTCGTGATCGGCGCCGGCGGCGGCTCGCTGACCCTGACCGACGCGGTCCGCAGCCAGGGCGGCAAGCCGGCCAACTACTCCGAGATCGGTGGCAACCCCTCCGTCGCCAAGGCCTGCGGCCTGGCTAAGGAGGTGCTCGAAAAGGACGGCGTCGAGAAGATCGCGGTGATGATGTCGATCGTCTCCAACACCCGCGTCGACATCGTCGCCCGCGGTGTCATCAAGGCCTGCCTGGAGCTCGGCAAGGAGCCGGGCGAGACGATCGCGATCTTCCGCATCCCCGGTGCCTGGGAGGAGGAGGGCTTCAAGATCCTCGAGAAATACGGCGTCGAGTACTGCGACCGCTCCGTCCCGATGTGGGAGGCCGCCGGCCGCGCGATCGCCAAGATCCAGGGGGCGCCCGCATGAGCACGACTTCGATGAAGCATTACCGGGGCTAGGACCATGTCAATCCTTCTTTCAAGCGAGACGACCTTCATCGTCCAGGGCATCACCGGCCGCGAGGCGGTCAACCTGACCAGGGAGTGCCTCGACTACGGCTCAAAGGTCGTCGGCGGCGTCACCCCCGGCCGCAAGGGCCGCGAGGTGCACGGCGTGCCGGTCTTCGACACCGTCGCCCAGGCGGTCGAGAACCACGGCGGCCCGATCGACGGCTCGGTCGTCACCGTCCCCCCCGCCTTCACCAAGGACGCGGTGCTGGAGGCGATCGAGAACGGGATCAAGCTGATCGTGATCGTCACCGAGCGCATCCCGCGCCGCGACGTCGCCCAGATGGTCGAGCTCGCCGAGATGCGCGGCGCCCGCATCATCGGCCCCAACTGCCTCGGCCTGATCGTCCCCGAGGTCTGCAAGATGGGCGGCATCGGCGGCCCCGCCAAGGACGCGGCCAAGGCCTACGCCCCCGGCCCGGTCGGCGTGATGAGCCGCTCCGGCGGCATGACCACCGAGATCTCCTCCTCGCTGACCCAGGCCGGCCTCGGCGTCTCCACCGCCGTCTCGATCGGCGGCGACGCGATCATCGGCTCGACCTACGCCGAGCTGATGCCCTACTTCGAGGCCGACGAGCAGACCCAGGCGATCGTGATCTACACCGAGCCCGGCGGCCGCATGGAGGCGCAGCTCTCCGAATGGGTCTCCGACAACAACTCGCGCCTGCCGATCGTCGCCTTCATGGCGGGCAAGTTCATGGACGACGAGGAGATGAAAGGGATGAGCTTCGGCCACGCCGGCACGATCGTCGAGGGCAAAGAGGACACCGCGACAGAGAAGATCGCCCGCCTGGAAGCGGCCGGCATCCGCGTGGTCGAGCGGATCGACGAGATCCCCGACGCGGTCAAGGAGAAGCTCGGGGTGACCGCGTGAGCGAGACGCTGAACAAGGTCTTCATCGACGTCGAGGTCGACGCCTCCGTCGCCGGTGACGCCGAGCTGGCCCGCAAGCTGGAAGAAGTCTGCCCGGTCGACATCTTCAAGGCGACCGAGTCCGGGGTCGAAGTGGTCGAGGAGAACCTCGACGAGTGCGTCCTCTGCCGCCTCTGCATCGAAGCCTCGCCCGCCGGGACCGTGCGGGTCAAGAAGCTCTACGACGGCACCGAGCTCGCCTAGGAGGGCTTGGCGGAACCCGCGTGTACGGCCCGGCGAGCGCCGGACCAAGCGGGGCAAGGACGCAGGGAGGCCGAATAGCAGTGCTATTCGGCCGACTGAGGACGCCGTACCGCGCAGCGTCCGCCGCCGCCGGACGTGCGCGGGGGTTTCGCCAAGCCCTCCTAGCTCAGCGCCGCGCCCGCCGGTTGCGGCACCGCCGCCTCCGCTTCCTCGCGCAGCCGGTCGGGGATGACCACCATCGTGCGCAGCCGCTCGAGCAGGTCGCGGTCGCCCTCGACCTCGACGTTGCCGATTCCCGGCTCGCCGACCACCAGGACAGCGACCACCTCCACCGGCGAGCCGGCCAGGAAGAGGTCGGGGTCCGAGGCGGCGCCCCGCCCGATCGTGGTCCAGCCGTCCTCGATGCGCAGCCAGTAGTCCTCGCCGTCGGTGCGCAGGCCGAGCGTCGCCTCGAAGTCCGTCGGCGGCTGCAGGATCACGCGGATCGCGCTGGGCAGCGAGGAAGGCGCCAGGTCGATGACGTCTTCGAGCTCCTGCAGGCCCATCCCCCAGCGTCCCAGCTCGACCATCGGCCGCTCGAGGCCGCGACCGAGCTCGGTCAGCTCGTAGACGGTCGCCGAGGCCGGCGGCTCCAGCTCACGCCGGGCGATCACGCCATACTGCTCGAGCTCGCGCAGGCGCTTGGTGAGGATGTCGGTCGGCGCGCCGCCGACCGCACGCACCAGCGCGGAGAAGCGCATCGGCCCGAGCGAGAGCTCGCGCACGATCAGCAACGTCCAGCGCTCCCCGATGCGGTCGAGCGCGTAGGCGAGACTGCATGCCTGCCCGTACTGGCGAGAACCCATAATTAGGATGATAGCAATGGAGTAATTGGGGATTCCAATGATTCTGTTGGAGAGTCCAAGCTAGCACTTTGAATTCTGGTACGGTGCCCGGCGTGGCGCGGATCGCCGACCTGACCTGGAAGCACCCCAAGCTGGTTCTGCTCGCGGTGGGCTGCTTCGCTCTGCTGGCGGTGGCGTTCGGGCGCAACGTCGAACACCACCTCAAGGCGGCCGGCTTCACCGACCCCTCCTCCGAGAGCGAGCAGGCGACCGACCTGCTGCGCGAATCGCTCGGCTATGACCCCAATCCCGCGATCGTCCTCGTCGTGCGCTCGCCCGACGGCGGGCGGCTCGACCTCCGAGACCCGTCGGTACGGCGCCAGATCGACCGCCTCGTGGACCAGGTGGGCCGGGTCCGATACGTCGGTCGCGTGCTCAACCCACTGAGCGACCGGCGCGCCGGCGCCGATCTGATCGCCAAGGACGGCGAGTCGCTGGCGATCGCCGCCTTCCTCTCGACCAACGACATCGAGGATGCGGGCGGAGTCGCCGCCGAACGGGTGAAGGAACTGGCCGACGCCGGCCCGCTCGACGTCGCCGAGGGCGGCTTCGCCCAAGGCTTCAACGAGACCAACGACCAGACCCGCAAGGACCTGACCAAGGCAGAGCTGATCGCCTTTCCGCTGCTCGCCCTCTTCCTCCTCTTCGTCTTCCGCGGCGTCGTCGCCGCCGCGATTCCGCTGCTGATCGGGGGCGTCTCGATCGTCGGCACGCTGCTCGTGCTGCAGGTGATGTCGTCCTTCGTCGACACCTCGCTCTTCGCCCTCAACATCGCCACCGGGCTCAGCCTCGGCCTCGCGGTCGACTACGCGCTGCTGATGGTCTCCCGCTATCGCGAGGAGCTCGGCCGCGACGGCCCCGGCCGCGAGGCCCATCGGCGCACGGTGCTGACCGCCGGGCGCACCGCGGTCTTCTCCGGCCTCACCGTCGCCGCCGCGATGGCGGCGCTGATCTTCATGCCGCAGCGCTTCCTCTACTCGATGGCGGTGGCGGGTGCCTCGGTCGCGATCCTCTCCTCGCTGATCGCGATCCTCGTCGTCCCCTCCCTGCTGGCCCTGCTCGGCACCCGCATCGACGCCCTCTCGATCCGCCGCGGGCCGGCGGTCTCCGACAGCTCCGACGGCTGGTACAGGCTTGCGCGCGGCGTGATGCGGCGCCCGCTCGCAGTCGCCCTCGGCAGCGGCGCCCTGCTCCTAGCCGCAGCGGCGCCGCTGCTCTGGACGACCCTGACCGGACCGAGCGCCGAAGCGGTGCCGCCCGGCCAACCCTCCTATGACGCCTACCGCTACCTGGAAGCGCACTACCCGCGCGACGTCACCGAGGCGGTCACCGTCGCCGTCGACGGGCGCGCCGGACGCGCCCAGCTCGCCGCCTACCGGCGGCGCGTCGAAGCGACCGGTGACGTGGTGCGGGGCACGCCCTTTGCGCGTGCCTCGAGCGAGGTCGCCTACGCCAACTTCGCCCTCTCCCAGCCGGCCCTCTCCTCCGCCTCGCAGGACGCGGTGGGCGAGATCCGCGGCCTCGACCCACCTGGCGCGGCGCGCGTCCTCGTCTCCGGCAACTCGGCCCGCTTCGTCGACCAGAAGCAGAGCCTGATCGAGCACGCGCCGCTGGTCGTGGCGCTGATCGCCCTCACCACCCTCGTCGTCCTCTTCCTGCTCACCGGCTCGGTGCTGCTGCCGCTGAAGACGCTCGTGATGAACTCGCTGACGCTCGGCGCCACGCTCGGCATCCTCGTCCTCGCCTTCCAGGCGGGCTGGCTCGACACTCCGCTCGATTACACCGGCCCGGCGGCGATCGAGGTGACCAGCCTCGTCTTCCTCTTCGCCGTCATCTTCGGCCTCGCCACCGACTACGCGGTGCTGGTGATGGCGCGGATCAAGGAGCGCCACGACCTCGGCGACTCCAACGAGGAGGCGGTGGCGATCGGCATCGGCAAGACCGGCCGGGTGATCACCGCCGCCGCGATCGCGATCGCGCTCGTCTTCCTCGCCTTCGGCGTCAGCTCGGTCTTCTTCGTCAAGCAGATCGCGATCGGCATGGCCTTCGGCGTGATGATCGACGCGACGATTGTCCGCGCCCTCCTCGTCCCCTCCCTGATGCGCCTCTTCGGCGAGTGGAACTGGTGGGCGCCGAAACCGCTGCGGCGCATCTACCTCCGTTTCGGCTTCTCCGAGGCCTAGCGGCCGCCCCGCCTCACTGCAACGTTTTTCGGTCCCCTCAGAACCGAAAAACGTTGCAGTGCCTGTGAGGTGGATCACATTACCCTCATATAAATTTATATCTGGGTAACCTATGCCCACATGGCCTCGATGTCGACCCGTTCCCGTCTCTCCAAGGCCGACCGCATGGAGCAATCGCTCGCGGCCGCCCACACGCTCTTTGCCGAGCGTGGCTACGCGGCGGTGACGATGGATGAGGTCGCAGCTGCCGTCGGTGTCACCAAGCCTCTCCTCTACAACTACTTCGGCAACAAGGAGCGCCTCTACATCGCCTGCATGAAGCGGGCAGGCGATGCGCTGGTGGCGACGATCCTGGAGACGGTCGCCGGGGCGACCAACCCCAGCGAGGCGCTCAACGACGGCCTGCGCGCCTTCTTCGCCTTCCTCGACGCCGATCGCGCCGCCTGGGCTGTGCTCTTCGACGAGACCCTGCCGCACAGCGGCGAGCTCGCCGACGGCGTCGCCGCCTACCGCGGCCGCCTCACGAGCCTGGTCTCCGAATCGCTGCTGGCGCAGCTGCCCGCCAAGCAGCGGGCTGCGGCGCGGATCGAAGTCGAGGCGCTCTCCACCGCCCTGCTCGGTGCCGCCGAGGCGCTGGCGCGCTGGTGGCTGCGCACCGAAGCGACCAGCGCCCAGGAAGCGGCCGAGCTCTTGATCGCAACCGTCGAGCCGGGCCTGCGCCTGCGCTCCACCCCATCTGCCAATCCCTCACGACCGAAACCGAAAGGCGAAAGCAGTTGACTGAGAAAACAAGACGGGTCGCCGTCATCGGCGGCAACCGGATCCCCTTCGCGCGCTCCAACTCCGTCTACTCGCGGGCGTCGAACCAGGACATGCTCACCGCGGCGCTCGACGGGTTGATCTCGCGCTACTCGCTCGAGGGCGAGCGCCTCGGCGAGGTCGCCGGCGGCGCCGTGCTCAAGCACTCGCGTGACCGCGACCTCACCCGCGAGAGCGTGCTGGGAACCCGGCTCGCCCCGGAGACGCCCGCCTACGACGTCCAGCAGGCCTGCGGCACCGGCCTGGAGACGACGATCCTCGTCGCCAACAAGATCGCCCTCGGGCAGATCGACGCCGGCGTCGCCTGCGGCGCCGACACCACCTCCGACGCGCCGATCGGCCTCAACGAGGGCCTGCGCGAAGTGCTGCTTGACGTCAACCGCGAGAAGTCGACCTTCGGCCGGGTCAAACAGCTGACCCGGGTCCGGCCGAGCCACGTCGTGCCCGCGATCCCGCGCAACGAGGAGCCGCGCACCGGCCTCTCGATGGGCGAGCACTGCGCGGTGATGGCGGCCGAGTGGGAAATCGGCCGCGAGGAGCAGGACGAGCTGGCGATGCAGAGCCACCACAAGCTCGCCGCGGCCTATGAGCGCGGCTTCATGGACGACCTGGTCAGCCCCTACCTCGGGCTCGAGCGCGACCAGAACATGCGCGCCGATTCCTCGCTGGAGAAGCTGGCCAAGCTCGGCCCGGTCTTCGGCGGCCCCGAGGGCACGATGACCGCGGCCAACTCGACCCCGCTCTCCGACGGCGCCTCGGCGGTGCTGCTGGCGAGCGAGGAGTGGGCCAAGGAGCGCGACCTGCCGATCCTCGCCTACTTCGTCGACGGCCAGACCGCGGCGATCGATCACGTGCACAAGCGCGAGGGCCTGCTGATGGCGCCGGCCTACGCGATGCCCCGCATGCTCGATCGCATGGGCCGCGGGCTCGGCGATTTCGACTTCTACGAGATCCACGAGGCCTTCGCGGCCCAGGTGCT
>Ga0070677_10000596_pt1 | contig 12194 bp, 10 predicted proteins | sample KBSM63metaG_FD_64674 | JGI IMG/M metagenome (GOLD analysis project Ga0070677, IMG submission 64674) | Miscanthus rhizosphere microbial communities from Kellogg Biological Station, Michigan, USA - KBS M6-3 metaG | ecosystem: Host-associated > Plants > Roots > Rhizosphere > Soil ... | reverse complement strand
CAGGCGGCTCGGCTTCCGCGCGACCCGGGTGCCGCACGTGGAGACGGCGCACTGATTGAAATCCTCCTCTGCATTTTCGGGGAGGATCTTTGAGGCCGCCACAGCTTGCCTCGGCCGGGTCCTTCCCCTATAGGCCGCGCCTTCCCCGTTCATGGTCATCCCTGGAGGCGTGAGCGGGATTTTTTATTGAACCCGCATTTTGGAGACATGCAATGAGCGAACAGCTTACGCTGTCGGCCGAGACGCGCGAACGGGCTGGCAAGGGAGCCTCCCGCAGTCTGCGTCGCACCGGCCGAGTGCCCGCCGTCGTCTACGGCAACAACGAATCCCCCCTCTCGATTCATGTCGAGGAGAAGGCGCTGATGATGGCGCTGCAGGGCGGCCACTTCATGAACTCGGTGATCATGATCGACGCCGGCGGCGCGCCGGTGCGCACCCTGCCGAAGGACGTCCAGTTCCACCCGGTCACCGACCGGCCGCTGCATGTCGATTTCCTGCGCATCTCCGAACATGCCAAGGTCACCGTCGCGGTGCCGATCCGGTTCACCCACGAAGACGCGTCGAAGGGCCTGAAGCGCGGCGGCGTGCTGAACACGGTCCGCCACGAGCTCGAGCTCCATTGCGACGCCGCCGAGATCCCCGAGGAGATCGAGATCAGCCTCGCCGGCATGGACATCGGCGATTCGCTGCACATTTCCGCGGTGACGCTGCCCAAGGGCACCGAATCGGCGATCAGCGACCGCGACTTCACGATCGCCACCATCGTCGCCCCTTCGGGCCTCAAGATGGAAGCCGAGGACGCCGCGGCCGACGCCGCTGCACCGGCGGCGGACGTGCCGCTGGTCGGCGACGAGGAAGCGGGCGAAACCGAAGCCGGGGCGAGCGAAGAGTAAGCCCTTGTCGCTATTCTCCTGGCTCGGCAGCTTGTTCGGCTCGAAGCCGGTCGAGGTGCCGGGCCAGCCCGCCTCCGCCCCGGAGGCGACGGACTGGGGGGACTTCGCGCCCGTGCAGATCTGGGTCGGCCTCGGCAATCCCGGCGCGCAATATGCGATGCACCGGCACAATGTCGGCTTCATGGCCGTCGATTCGATCGCCGAGACGCAGGGCTTCGACCCGGCCAAAAAGGCTTTTTCGGGCTGGGCGCAGCAGGGCCGGATCGGGGGGCAGCGCATCCTCATCCTGAAGCCCGCCACCTTCATGAACGACAGCGGCCGCTCGGTCCGGGCCGCCATGGACTTCTTCAAGCTGGAGCCCGGCGACGTCACCGCCTTCCACGACGAGCTCGACCTCGCCCCGTTCAAGGTGAAGGCGAAGGTCGGCGGCGGCACCGCCGGCCATAACGGCCTGCGCTCGACCGAGGCGCATATTGGCAACGACTTCCGCCGGGTGCGGATCGGCATCGGCCATCCCGGCCACAAGGACAAGGTGACCAAGCACGTGCTCGGCAATTACGCCAAGGCCGAGCTGGACCCGCTCGCCGACCTGCTCGGCGCGATCGCCGCCGAGGCAGAGTGGCTGGCCAAAGGCGACGACGCGCGCTTCATGAACGAGGTCGCGCTTCGGCTGCAGAGCGATTAAGGCCGCCGCCATGCTCGACGCGCTGATCCTGCTCGCCCTCGCCCTGGCCGCGCCGCCTGCCGCCGAAACGCGCTGCGGCTGGCTGCAGAATCCGACGCCAGCCAATTGGTGGCTGATCGACCGCGAGGGCGAATGGCTGCTCGGCGCGCAGGGCGGCTATCAGGCGCCGGGGATGGACGAGATGCCCGACATGTCCACCGCGGGCTGGGTCGAGGTGAACGGCCATCACGGTTATGGCTGCGCCTGCATGACCGTCACCACCGACCGGCGCACGCGCCGGATCACGCGGGTGATCTCGGCGGCGCCGCGGCCGCTCGGCCAGTGCCGCCGCGACCGGCGCCTGCCGCGCCTCTAGGTTAAGGGCCTGTACCCATGACCGGCAACGGCCGTGACGGAGCGGATTTTGGGTCAGGGCAAGGAGCGAGGAGGGAGCGATGCTAAACGCATCGTGACCGACGCTGCGACGTAGCCCTGGCCCAAAAGCCGCCCGTCCCGAAGGGGTTGCCCGCAGGAGGCTGCTGGACGGCGTCGCTTGCTTGCGCGTAGCCCCGCTACGCGCCTGCGCGGCGCTCCTTGCCAGCAGCCTCCTGCGGGCAATCACGACCATTGCCGGTCATGGGTACAGGCCCTGGAGCCCCGGCCAGTCCTCGCCACCGGCGCCGATCGGCATGCCGGGCGGGATTCGTGGCAGCCGCCGCTGGTCGGCGAGCGCCGCGGCCAGCGCCTCGCGGTCACCGAGCAGCCGGCCGAGACCCCGGCTCCAATCGTCGCGCGCACCGGCCAGCCGTGCGGAGAGGCGGGCGAGCCGGGCGGACAATGCCAGAGCGACGGTCGGCGACAGCGACGCGTCCTGCTGAAGCCGCCCCAGTGCGAGCGCGACCGTGGTCGCGGTGCGCCGCTGGACCGCATTGGCGGAGCGACCCTCGAACGAGAAGGCGGTGTCGATCAACCGCTCGATCACCTCGGCCGGCGCCGGCACCCCCGGATCGGCCTGGTTCTGGATTTCGAGCCGATTGAGCCGCTCGGGCGCGATCAGGTCGGTCAGCGTCACCATCGCCGCGATCTCGGTCGCGGCATAGGGATCGAAGATCGGCCCGCCGGCGGTCGGCATCTCCTCGATCGTCGTCTGGCGGTCGGCATCGCCGGACCAGCCCGCCGACAGGCGGTTGAGCAACGGCGCCGGCACGGTCAAGGTTTCCGGCGCCAGCGTCGCCAGCAGGGCGTCGAGCGCGCGGCGCTGGGCGCCGGCGGGCACCGGCCGGGCCTGGTCGGAGCCGTCCCCCGCAATCGCGTAGCGGAAGTCGACGCCGCCGAGCAGCTTGGCAGCCGCTTCGACCTGGTAGCGGTGGAGCAGCCAGATCGGTACGAAGGCGCGGCGAAGCTGCGATTCCGGATCGCCCGGATGCAGCGCCGCAGGGCCGAAGCGCGCGACCGCGGCGGCGCGGACCTCCATCATCCGGCCGAGCTCGGCGACCGGATCGGCGGCATCGTCCCACAGGCTGCCGATCGGATGGGCCGCGTCGCCGGGGCGGGCATCGTCATCGGCGACATAGCGAAGCCCCTCGCCGAGCGCCGAGCGCATCCGCGCGTCCCCCTCGGCGTCGGTGCGGGCGCCGTAGAGCCAGTCGATCGCGAAATTGTCCCAGCGGCCGACGCCGTCGCCATAAGCGTCGGCGAGGCTCGGCACGCCGTTCACCAGAGTCACGCGCGGCGCCGGATAATCCATCACCGAATAGCGCCCCTGGATGGAGCCCGCGAAATTATGGGCGAGGCCGAGCGCGTGACCGACTTCGTGCGCGGCGAGCTGGCGGATGCGCTGGAGCGCCGCATTGATCGGATCGGAAGGATCGCCGGTGCCGGTGAGGCCGGCGCCAACCAGCGCCTGGTAGATCATCAGATCCTGGCGGATGCGAAGCGACCCCAGCAGCACCTGGCCCTTGATGATCTCGCCGGTGCGCGGATCGACGATCGGCTGGCCGTAGGACCAGCCACGGGTGGCGCGGTTGACCCAGTTGACCATGTTGTAGCGGATATCGAGCGGGTCGGCCCCCGCGGGCAAAATCTCGGCGCGGAAGGCGCCCGGCAAACCTGCCGCGGCGAAGGCGTCGGCCCACCATTGCACGCCGTCGCGAAGGGCCGAGCGGATCGGCTCGGGCGCCGCCCTATCGATGTAGAAGACGATCGGATTGCGGACCGGCGAATTGGGGTCGGCGGGATTGGTCCGTTCCAGCCGGAAGCGGTTGGCCAGCTCGTAGACCACGGGGCGGCCGAGCGGCGCGTTGAAATCGACCACCTGCATGCCGAACGAACCGGCGCGCGGATCGAAGCGGCGCGGTACGTAGCCGGGCTCGGGCAGAGCGACGAGCGAATGGCGGACGACGAAGCTGACATTGCCGGCGACCGGGGCAATATTGCCGACCTCCGGCCCGGGGCGCTGGCTGACGAAGGTCAGCCGCCCCTGAAGCTCGATATTGCGCGGGAAGACCCGGACCATGTTGGTGTCGGCGGTGCTGAGCTCGGGCACGAGCCGGTAATCGCCATTCTCCTGCTCGCGCAGTGTCCGCGCGATATTGAGATCGTCGCGGGCGAGGAAGGGCGCGATGTCGACGAGCAGGCGCCCGTCCGGCCGCTCCTCGGCGATGTCGCCCATCCAGATCGTCGAATAAGCGAAGGCATGGCGAACCCCTTGTTGCTCCTCCGCCGTGCCGCCGGCGGCGCGGAAGCGGGGATTTTCGATCTCGGCGACGATCCGCCGGCCGACCCGGCGGAAGACGAGCAGGCGCGAGCCCGAGGAGAGCGCGCGGTCGAGGCCGAGCTGGGGCGAGCCGAGCCCGGTCTCCAGCGCGGTGACGTAGATGTAGCGCCCCGATATGCCCTGAACGTCCGGAGCGGGCAGCGAGAGCAGGATCCGCCCGCCATTGCGGTCGACATGGACCGGCAGCAGCCCCTCCTGAAGAACGGTGTTTCGGAGCGGCTGGGCCGGCGGATCGGCGGCGAGCGCCGGAGCGGCGGCGGCGAGGAGGAGGGCGGCGATGCGAAGCTTCATGGGCCGGGACGATAGACTGGCATTCGCCGAGCGCAACGGCTAACGGACCGGTCGCGCGGGCGCCGCCCGCCCCTCCCCTCTTGCAGGATCGACCATGGGCTTTCGTTGCGGAATCGTCGGGCTGCCTAATGTCGGCAAGTCCACCTTGTTCAACGCGCTGACCGAGACGGCGGCGGCGCAGGCGGCCAATTATCCGTTCTGCACGATCGAGCCCAATGTCGGCCGCGTCGCCGTGCCCGATCCCCGGCTCGACCGGATCGCCGAGATCGCCAAATCGGCCCAGGAGATCGAGACCCAGCTCGAGTTCGTCGACATCGCCGGCCTGGTCCGCGGCGCCTCGACCGGCGAGGGGCTCGGCAACCAGTTCCTCGGCAACATCCGCGAGGTCGACGCGATCGTGCATGTGCTGCGCTGCTTCGAGGGCGGCGACGTCACCCATGTCGAGGGCCGGGTCGATCCGGTGGCGGACGCCGAAACGGTCGAGACCGAGCTGATGCTAGCCGATCTCGAAAGCCTCGAGAAGCGCGTGCCCGCGCTCGTCAAGAAGGCGCAGCAGGGCGACAAGGAAGCGAAAATCCAGGCGCGGGTGCTCGGCGAGGCGCTGGAGCTGCTGCGCGACAGCAAGCCGGCGCGGCTGACCGAGCCCAAGGACCACGAAGAGAAACTGGCGCTGGAGCGGGCGCAGCTGCTCACCGCCAAGCCCGTCCTCTACGTCTGCAACGTCGACGAGGGCGACGCCGCAGGCGGCAACGCCCATAGCGCGCGCGTGTTCGAGAAAGCTGCGGCCGAGGGTGCCGGAACGGTGGTCATCTCCGCCGCGATCGAGGCCGAAATCGCGACCATGGATCAAGCGGACCGGCCCGAATTTCTCGCCGACCTCGGCCTGACCGAGACCGGCCTCACCCAAGTGATCCGCGCCGGCTACGACCTGCTGCACCTGATCACATTCTTCACCGCCGGCCCCAAGGAGGCGCGCGCCTGGACGGTGGAAAAGGGCGCGAAGGCGCCGGAGGCCGCCGGGGTGATCCACTCGGACTTCGAGCGCGGCTTCATCCGCGCCGAGACCATCGCCTATGAGGATTTCATCGCCTGCGGCGGCGAAGCGGGCGCCAAGGAGGCCGGCAAGATGCGGTCGGAAGGCAAGGATTATGTCGTCCAGGACGGCGACGTCCTGTTGTTTCGTTTCAACGTCTGACGCGAAGCGTCACCCCGGCGAAGGCCGGGGTCTCGTGGAGATCCGCCGTGTCTTCTGGTCCCGAGATCCCGCCCTTCGCCGGGATGACGGATGGAGCTCAGCCTGAACGGGCGAGCCAGGCGAGCCAGAAGCGGGCGAGGTCCGGGTAGAAAGCCTGCCCCGAATCGGTCGGCGCGCTTTCGGCCAGGGCACGGAAGCCGGCTTCGGCCTCGGCGCGGCGCCCGGCGAGCGCCTCAGCCGCCGCGAGACGGTAGCGCCCTTCCGCCGACGACGGATCGGGGGCCGAAGGCGCGGGCCGGGTCAATGCCCGGGCGAGGGTCCGTTCGATCTCCTGCCTGATTTCCGGCGTCGGTGCCTGCGCCATGCCGTCGATCCGGCGCGAAACGCCTTCGTCGAGCACGGCCCGGGCCTCCGCGGCGAAGCCGGCGTGCAGCAGCAGCTGGGCGAGGCGCCGATATTCGGCCGCCCGGGCCAGCGCGCCGACCGCCCGCATCAGGCGGAGCATGTCGATCTCGGCACCCGCCTGCGGCTCGGCGAGCTGCCGATAGGCGACCAGCGCGAACCGCCAGTTCTCCGGCGTCGGATAAGCGGCGACCAGCGCCTGCGCCGCCTCCGCGCTCTCCCGGCCGAGGCCCGCATTGTAGGTGATCGACAGCCGTTGGCGGAAGGTGTTCTCGCTGGCCGGGCCCGTTCCACCGGCCCCCTGCGCGGCGATGGCGCGCTGGATGAGCGCGGCGGCGCCCGCCGGATCGTTCATCGCGTCGCGCACCTGGGCGAGGTTGATCAGCGATTGCGGGTCGTTCGGCTGCAGCTCCACGAGCCGGCCCCAGTCCGCGGCGGCCGTCGCATAATCCTGGGCCCGGAAGGCGATGTCGCCCCTGATCGCGAGATAGCCGGGAAGCTTGTCGGCCGGCGTCATGCCGCTGGGGATGAGCACCTCCAGCGCCCGCCGGCGAAGCGCGTCGTCCCGCCTTTGCCGGCCGATCTCGAGCTGGAAGGTCGCCAGCAGGTAGCGCGCGTCCGGGGTGTTGGCCACCGCTTCGGCGGCGGCCAGCGTCCGGTCCTGAGCGGCCCGGTTCGGGCTGCGAATCTCGTGCGCGACCTCCAGCAAGCGGGTCTGCTCGAGCCGGCTCATGGACAGGCTTCTCCCGTACAGGGTCAGCGTGCTGTTCATCAGCTGCTGCGCGGCGGCCGGGAGGGGGAGAAGCATGGCGGCGCCGGCGAGGACGCGGGGCCAGAGGACATGGCCTTTGCGTTCGCGCGGCAATGTCATCGTCGGCCTATCTCGCGTCCGCAGGCGGCGACAGCCGGCGGATGCGGTCGGCGGCGGGCAAAGCGAGCGGGCTGCCGGCGGCGATGTAACGCTCCAGCGCATCGATATCGAGCGGACCGCCGAGCGTGCCGGTGCCCTCGCGGAACATCGTGAAATTGTCGCCGCCGGTGGCGAGGAAGCTGTTCATCGTCACCCGGTAGATCGCCTCGTCGCGGATCGGAGCGCCGTCGAGCTGGAGATCGAGGATGCGCCGGCCTTCCGGGCGGCGCAGATCGTAGCTGTAGGTCAGGCCGCGCGAGGGCAGCAGCATGTTCGGATTTTCGACCGTGTTCGTGCCGCTGGCGAACTGCTGCTCCAGCACCGCGCGAATCTGCCGGCCGGTCATGGACTTCACCATCAGATTGTTGCCGAACGGCTGAGCCGTGAAGAGCTGGCCGAAGGTCACGCCGCCGTCCCCAGCAGGGACGACGTCGGCGCGGACGCTATATTGGTTGGTGAAGGCGACCTGCGCGCCGCCATTTTCGGGCGCGCGGGTGGCGGCGAGATGGGCGTCGGCGATCAGGTCGCCGAGCACGGATTCGCCCGAGGCCGTGCTCTCGCGCACCGCCGGGCCCTGCAGCCGGCCGATCACCCGGCCGGCGACCGGCGCCGCCGCCGCGGCATAGCGCGAGACCAGGGCCGCGGTCCGCGGATCGGGTTCGAAGCGGGGATAAGCGGCGCTTAGCGCGACCGGCCCGCGCGCATTGCTGAACGGCTCGCTTTGCACGATCGTCTGCTCCGCGTGGCGCGCCACCACGCGGCCCTGCGCGGGATCGATCGACAGGTCGATCGCGGTCAGGATCGTGCCGCTGCGCTCGGCGCTGGTGACGAGGATCGGCCGGCTCGGGTCGATCCGGCCGTAGTCGCACAGATAGGAATGATGCGTGTGGCCCGAGACGACCAGATCGATCGCCGGATCGAGCCGGGTGAGGATCGGCAGCAGGTCGCCGCTGACGCCGGGGCAGGATGGATCGTTGTAGCGCCCCTCGGTGTCGAGACCCTGGTGGATCAGCACCACGATCGCGTCCGCCCCCTCGGCTTTGAGGCGCGGGACCAGTGCGTTGATCGTGTCCGCCTCGTCGGCGAAGCGCAGGCCGGCGACGCCCGCCGGCGTGACCAGGGTGGCGGCTTCATGCAGCGTGAGGCCGATGATGCCGACCCGAACCTCGCGCGGGCCGCGGCCGAAGCGGCGGATCGCGTAGGCCGGGAAGAGCGTGCCGCCGTCTTCGGTCAGCACGTTGGCGGCGAGGAAGCGAAAACGGGCGCCGGGGAAGTCGGGATCGAGCCGGCAGGGCTCGCGGTTGGTGTGCCGCGCGCAGCCGCCGTTCTGCATGCGGAGCAGCTCGGCCCGGCCGCGGTCGAATTCGTGATTGCCGACCGCGTTGAAATCGAGCCCGATCCCGTTCATCGCCAGGACGGTCGGCTCGTCGAGGAAGGCGGCGGAGACGAGCGGCGAGGCGCTGATCAGGTCGCCCGCCGCGACGACCAGGTTGTTGGGATGGCCCGCGCGAAGCCGATGCACCGCCGAGGCGAAATAAGCGGCGCCCCCGGCCGGCACGCGCACCTCGCCCCCGTCCGGCCCTGCCGCGGGAATCGCGGAATGCGGCGGCTCGAGCGCGCCGTGGAAATCGTTGAAGGCGATGATCCGGACCTGGACCGGTGCGACGGATTCCGGACGGGGAATTGTCGCGCAGGCGGAGAGAAGGGCGAGAGCGACGAGGATGAACCTGTGCATGACCGCCGTCTGGCACGCGCGTCATTCCAGCGAAAGCTGGAATCTCTCTTCACTTGCTGCAAAGGAAAGGGAGATTCCGGCTTCCGCCGGAATGACGGATGGAGCAAGCGCAGCGTGATCTGGTTCGAGGACCTCGAGGTCGGCAAGGAAACCTATTTCGGCAGCACCGAGGTGAGCCGCGAGGAGGTGCTGGAATTCGCCCGCCGCTACGACCCCCAGCCCTTCCATTTGTCCGACGAGGCGGCGGCGAAGACCTATTTCGGGCGACTGTCGGCGAGCGGCTGGCACACTTGCGCAATGGTGATGGGGGTGATTGCCCGCAAGGTGGTCGAGGAGGAGCAGGCCGGGCTCGGTGCGCCGGGGATCGACGAGCTGCGCTGGCTGAAGCCGGTCTATCCGGGCGACACGCTGCACGTGCGCGGCCGGATCATCGAGAAGACGCCATCGCGCTCCAAGCCCGAGATCGGCTCGTTCCGCACCAAGACGACGGTGACCAACCAGCACGACGTGTCCGTCCTGACCTTCACCTCGATCGTGCTGATGCGGCGGCGGCCCGCGGCCTAGCCGACCTTCGTCATTGCGGGCGGAGCGGAGCAATCCAGTGCCGTGCCGCTGGATTGCTTCGTCGCTGCGCTCCTCGCAATGACGGTGAAGCGGTCAGCCGGCGACGCCCGCCTCGGCTTTGGCCTCGCCGCTCTTCGCCTGATTCTCCGGATCCAGCGCGCCCGTCGCCCGCACGCGGCGGCTGGCGCCTCCGTGCCAGACGTTCTGGTAGGCCATGTAGGCGAGCACCGTGCAGAAGATCAGGAAGATCAGGGTCCAGATGCCGACCTTGTGGCGGGTCTCGAGGTTCGGCTCGGCGGCCCAGGTCAGGAAGGCGGCGACGTCGTGCGCCATCTGCTGGCGCGTGGCCGGCGTGCCGTCGGCATAGGTGACCTGGCCATCGGCGGTGAGCGGCGGCGGCATCGCGATGTTGAGGTTCGCGAACCAGGGATTGAAGTGCAGCCCGGTGCCGGGCCGGTTGGCGGCCGGCAGCGCCTCGCCATGCTCGTTGCGATGGGTCGCGGCGTCGCGATAGCCGGTCAGCAGCGATTCGACATAGGCCGCGCCGCCCTCGCGCGCCTTGACGATCAGCGAGAGATCGGGGGGGAGCGCATTGTTGTTGGCGGCGCGCGCGGCCGTCTCGTTCGCATAGGGGCTCGGGATATTGTCGGCCGGGATCGCCTTGCGGGTGGCGGGCTCGCCGGTCTCCGGGTTCACCGAAGGCACCTGAACCTGCCACTGATCGGCGATCGCGCGGACCTCGGCCTCGCTGTAGCCGAGGTCGTGCAGGCTGCGGAACGCGACCCGATTGAGGCTGTGGCAGCCCGCGCAGACCTCCTTGTAGACCTGGAAGCCGCGCTGCAGCTGCTGGCGGTCGAAGCGGCCGAACGGGCCGTCGAACGTGTAGGAGGCGGCGCGGGGCTCTTCGTGGAAGGCGTGCTCGACGCTGTGCGGCAGGCCCTCGCTCGAAAAGGCGATCACGCCCCAGAGCAGCGACCAGGCGGCGACGCCGACGAAGCCGAGACCAACCAGGATGCCGAAGATGCGAACCATGACCGAGGCGTCCCCTTAAGCTTTGGCCGGCGTGGCGGCGCCGAGCGGCGCGGCTTCCGCCGCCTCGCCCTGAAGCACGCTTTCCGAGATCGAATTGGGCAGCGGCAGCGTCTTTTCCACCATCGAGAGGATGGGGAGGATGATCAGGAAATGGGCGAAATAATACATCGTCGCGACCTGGCTGATCATCACGAACGGCTCCTCGGCCGGCGAGCCGCCGCAATAGCCGAGCACGATCACGTCCACGCACAGGATCCAGAAGAACTGGCGGAAGCGCGGCCGGTAGCTGCCCGAGCGCACCGGCGACTTGTCGAGCCAGGGCAGGAAGAAGAGCAGCAGGATCGACGAGAACATCGCCAGCACGCCCCACAGCTTCGCCGGCAGGATGAAGTCGACCGTGAAGGCGCGAAGGATCGCGTAGAACGGCCAGAAATACCATTCGGGCACGATATGCGCGGGCGTCGAGAGCGGGTTGGCCGGGATGTAATTGTCGGCGTGGCCCAGATAGTTCGGCAGGAAGAACACCAGAATCGCGAGGAAGACGAGAGCCAGGCCCGCGCCGAAGCCGTCCTTGGCGGTGTAATAAGGATGGAAGGGGACGGTATCCTGCGGCGTCTTCACGTCGACGCCGGTGGGATTGCCCGAGCCCGGAATGTGCAGCGCCCAGATGTGGAGGATGATCACCCCCGCGATCACGAAGGGCAGCAGATAGTGGAGCGAGAAGAAGCGGGTCAGCGTCGCCTGATCGGGCGCGTAGCCGCCGACCAGCCAGGTCTGAATCGGCTCGCCGATCACCGGAATCGCGCCGAACAGGCCGGTGATCACCTTGGCGCCCCAGAAGCTCATCTGCCCCCAGGGCAGCACATAGCCCATGAACGCGGTTGCCATCATCAGGAGGAAGATGACGAGGCCGAGCATCCACACCATCTCGCGCGGCGCCTTGTAGGAGCCGTAATAGAGGCCGCGGAAGATGTGAATGTAGGTGACGACGAAGAAAAAGCTGGCGCCGTTGGCGTGCAGATACCTGAGGAACCACCCGGAATTGACGTTCCGCATGATATGCTCGGTCGAGGCGAAGGCGGTGTCGGCATTGGCGTTGTAGTGCATCGCCAGCACGATGCCGGTGACGATCTGGATGACCAAAGCGAGGCCGGCCAGCACGCCGAAATTCCAGAAATGGTTGAGGTTGCGCGGCACCGGATAGCCGCCGCCGACGCTGTTGTAGACGAGCCGCGGCAAGGGCAGCCGGTCGTCCATCCAGCGCATGAACGGGTGCTTGGGTCGATATTGCTCAGCCCAGGGAAAGCTCATCTTTGAAACCTCAACCGATGCGGACGGCGGTGTCGGACGTGAACTCGAATTCCGGCACCTCCAGGTTGCGCGGCGCCGGGCCTTTGCGGACCCGGGCGGCGGTGTCGTAATGCGAGCCGTGGCAGGGGCAGAAATAGCCGCCGAAATCGCCTCTGTTCTCGCCCTCGGCCGCGCCCAGCGGAACGCAGCCCAGATGGGTGCAGACGCCCAAGGTGATCAGCCATTGCGGCTTGCCCTCCGCGGTCCGCTCGGCGAGCGTCTGCGGATCGCGCAAGCTACCGGTGTCCACGGCATTGGCGGCCTGGATCTCGGCAGGGGTCAGGTGGCGGATGAAAATCGGCTGCTTGCGCCACATCGTCTTGATCGCCTGCCCGGCCTCGATCCCGGAGACGTCGACGTCGATCTGGGCGAGCGCGAGCAC
>Ga0070677_10000595_pt1 | contig 12201 bp, 9 predicted proteins | sample KBSM63metaG_FD_64674 | JGI IMG/M metagenome (GOLD analysis project Ga0070677, IMG submission 64674) | Miscanthus rhizosphere microbial communities from Kellogg Biological Station, Michigan, USA - KBS M6-3 metaG | ecosystem: Host-associated > Plants > Roots > Rhizosphere > Soil ... | reverse complement strand
GGCATGAACCCGAACTGCTGGGGCGGCGATCACGCGGCGACGCACGTCGAGGCTCGCGTCGTCCGGTGGCTCGCCGAGATGCTCGGGTTTCCGGCGACCGCCGAGGGCATTCTCGTCTCGGGCGGGTCCATGGCGAACTTCACCGCTCTCGCCGTGGCGCGGCGGGCGCAAACACCGGGCAATGTCCGGGAGGACGGACTGTCCGGACCGGACCGCCCGCGGCTGACCATCTACGCCTCGGACCAGGTCCACGCCTGCGTCGACAAGGCCGCGGACCTGCTGGGAATCGGGACGCGGCAGCTCCGAAAGATTCCGACGGACGAGTCCTTCCGCATCCGGCTGGATCTCCTCGAGGAGACGATCGCCGCCGACCGGCGCGACGGCCTGCTTCCGGCGATCCTGGTGGGCAACGCCGGCACCGTCAATACCGGCGCGATCGATCCGCTTTCGGAGCTCGCCGACGTGTGCGCGCGCGAGAAGATGTGGTACCACGTCGACGGCGCCTACGGCGCCCTGGCGTCGATCGTCCCTTCGCTGAGGCCGCTCTTCGCGGGCATGGAGCGGGCCGACTCGATCGCCGCCGACCCGCACAAGTGGATGTACGTGCCCTACGAGGCCGGCGCCACGCTGGTCCGCGAGCCCGGCCGGTTCTCCGCGACCTTCCGCAAGTTCCCCGAGTACCTCGCGCAGGATCCCGAGAGTCCCTTCCCGGGACCGGCCTGGTTCGCGGAACGCGGCGTCGAGCTCTCGCGCGGCTTCAAGGCGCTCAAGGTCTGGATGGGCCTGAAGGTGCACGGCCGGCGCGCATACGCGGCCCAGATCGAGAACGACGTGCGGCTCGCGCGGTTTCTGGCGGCCGAAGTCGACCGCCGTCCGGAATTCGAGCGCCTCGCCGAGCCCGTGCTCTCGATCGCGAACTTCCGATACCGGCCCAGCCGCACCGCCCTTCCCGACACCGTTCTCGACGGCATCAACCGCCGCATCATCAACCGCCTCGTGGGCGAGGGAACGTTCTTCCTGGCTCCGACGATTCTCAAGGGCCGGACGGCCCTTCGCGTGTCGATCACGAATTTCCGGACGCGCGAGGAGGATCTCGTCGCCCTCCTCGACGAGGCCGCCCGGATCGGCGCGGAGCTCGCGAAGGCGGAGGGTGTAACCTAGACCCAGCCACCATCTCCTCCGTATCGAAAGGAGCGGTCATGCGCCAACGCTCCGGGCCCGCGGCGATCTGGGTGTTCGGTCTGGCGGCAATCCTCAGGGCGGATGCCGATCCGACGTACACCGCGCTCCGTGCGGCCCGCCCGGCCGGGCCCGCGGTCGCCGTGCAGGACCTGAAGCTCGAGCGCGACGTCTTCCGCTTCGAGTTCGTGCGCGGGACCTTCCAGTTCCTCGAGCCCGTCTCCGGACGCGTGACCGGCGCGGTCTTCGTCGGCGAAGGCACCTGGCAGCTGACGCCGAACGGCGAGGGAGCGCGGCGGCATCTCGCCCTGCTGCAGAACGACCCGAAACTCGAGGTCCTGACGGATCGCTTCGAGTCCCTCGTCCTGCTCTTCACCGACGGCACGGAGGCCGAGATCCGAAAGCCCGGGTCCGACGCCCCCGCCGACGGACACGCCGCCTCGATCTGGGATTCCTTTCGCAAGCGCCAGCGCAAGGACCTCGAAACGAACCTGCAGCTTCGCATCCTCGCCGACGTGCTCGGTGGGAGCGAGCCGTCGTCGGGCGTGTTCATCGCGCTCGTGGACGGCAAGAAGCTGCCTCCCGCGGCCGTCGTCGTGGACCCGTCGGGGCTGCGCTGGATCTCGGACGTGTCGATGGCCGGCGACGCCGGCTCGCTGCTGTACGTCGTGCACGAGCGCGAGGGAGGCTCCTGGTATCTCGAGAGGCGCGGGAACGGGGCGGCCCCGCCCGCGACGCCGCCCGCGCGCGCCACGCACTACGCCATCGAGACGACGATCCGGAAGAACGAGCGTCTCCAGGGAGAGACGACGATCACACTCGAGATGCTCCGGGACGGCGTGCGCGTGCTGCCCCTGGCCCTCCTCGGCCAGCTTCGGATCCGCGAGGCCGAGCTGTCCGGCGGCGGCGACACGCCCTGGAAGGCCGTGGCCGTCATCCAGGAGGACAAGGACGAAGACTCCGACGCCGCGGTGGTGCTCCCGGCCCGGCTCTCCCGCGGCGAAACGATCCGGCTGCGGCTCGACTACGAAGGCTCCGAGGTCCTCTACGACGCCGGTGACGGCAACTTCGCCGTGGGCGCGCGGACCAGCTGGTACCCGAACCTCGGCGTCTTCGAGGACCCCGCGACGTACGACATGATCTTTCGGATCCCGAAATCCTACGAGATCGTCTCCGTGGGGAGTCTCGTCGACAACCGCGTCGAGAACGACGAGCGAATCTCCACCTGGAAGGCGGAGCAGCCGATTCGCGTCGCGGGATTCAACTACGGGAAGTTCAAGCGGCTCGAGCAGACGGACCCGGACAGCGGCCTCCACATTCAGGTCTTCACGAATCCCGGGATGCCCGACGCCCTCCAGGGCCTCTCGGGCGTTCGCCCGGAAAAGCTGGCGGATTCCGCGATGGCCGACGGCATCAACACGGCGCGAGTCGGCTCCGTGTACTTCGGGTCGCTGCCCTTCGGTCATGTCGCGATTACGCAGCAGTCGCAGTTCTTCTTCGGACAGTCGTGGCCGTCGCTGATCTTTCTGCCTTACATCTCCTTCCTGGACTCGTACAACCGCTTCCGCATCGGGTTGCAGAGCACGCAGGGCTTCGTCGACATCGTCGGACCGCACGAGTTCGCCCACCAGTGGTGGGGGCACCTCGTCGGCTGGAACAGCTACCGCGATCAGTGGCTCTCGGAGGGCCTCGCGGAGTTCACCGCCGGCCTCGTCCTCGAGTACACCTCGCCGCGATCCAGGGTCGACGAATTCTGGGACAAGGCGGCCAGGAACGTGTTCGACAAGCCCGCCCACGCGTACGTGGCGAACGATCGCGCCGGTCCGATCTCGGACGGTTGGCGTCTGTCGACCTGGCGGAACCCCGCGGCGGGTCAGGCCATGATCTACGACAAGGGCGCCTGGGTCGTGCAGATGCTCCGGACGCTCATGCGCGACCCGAATGCCAAGCCCCCGGACGGGCGTTTCATCGCGACCATGAAGGACTTCGCGTCGACGTATGCCGGGAAGAACCCGACGACGCGGGACTTCCAGACCGTGGTCGAACGGCACATGACCCCGGCCATGGACCTCGAGAAGAACGGGAAGATGGACTGGTTCTTCCGCCAGTGGATCGACGGCACGGAGATCCCCAAGTGCTCGGCGGACATCGCCGTGCAGGATCTCGGCGGCGGCCAGTACAAGCTCGTCGGAAGCGCCCGGCAGGAAGGCGTGTCCGACGACTTCCTCGGCTTCGTTCCGCTGTACCTCGAGTTCGAGAAGGGCACGTTCGCCCGTCTCGGTCTCGTGTCGTTCCGCGGCACGGCGACCGTTCCCATAGACACGACCGTCCCACTGCCGAAGAAGCCGCGCCGCGTCGTCGCCAACGCGCTGAACGACGTGCTCACGAGAGACTGACCGCGTAGCCGCCGCTCCGCGGCGGCGTAGCGGTCATCCCGAGGAGCGAAGCGACGAGGGATCCCGGACTCGTTTAGGACCCGGGAGCCCTCGCCTTCCACGCCTCGAGGTTCCGCTCGATTTGACCTGTGTGCTTCTCGAGGTGCTCGGCATAAACCTCGAGCCACCGTTCGGCGCCGAAGGTGCCGGACTCGCTGTGCGTCCCGACCTTGGCCCACGCCGCTTCTGGCATGCGGCGCAGCAGCGGCACGGTGTTCGCCCGAACGGCCTTGACCGTCTCGAGCGCGGGCTCGACCGGGAGCGATTGGTAGTCGAGGGCGCGCGCCCAGTGGGCCTCGTCGTAGCCCAGGATCTTCGGGTCCTTTTCGGCGGCCAGGTAGCGGATCCGCGCAGCGGCGTTCGTCTCGGAATCGGCGCAGTGAACGACGACTTCGTGCGCCGACCATTTCCCTTCGGCCGGACGCCATTGCCGTGCTTCCGGCGGAACCTTCGCCCATGCCGCGGCCAGCTTCGCAGGGCCTTCCTCGTATCGCCGGATCAACGCCTCGCGTTCCGCTTTCGTGACAGCCATCGCCAACTCCTCCTACCAGAGCGTTCCGTCGAGCGACACGACGGTCTTTTCCCCCACGACCTCGGCGGCGTGCCGCGTGCCCGCCGGAAGGTAGAGGCGGTCGCCCTCCGTCAGATCGTAGACCGTTTCGCCGACGGTCACCCGCAGCATTCCCTCCAGCACCGCGTCGCACTTGGCCTGGGCATGCTCGTGGGGAGGAAACGTGGTCCCCGCGCGATATGTGTAAACGAGTACGTCGTAACCCTCGAACTCCATCGCACGCATGAGCCGCTTCTCGGTCAGAGAGCCGTCGCGGGCGCGCCAGCGTTCGAGGCGGACGTCGCGGACGTCGTCCAAGGTGGCGGAAAGTCTATCGTCGATCTCGGCCTCAAAAGAAAAGGGGGGCTTGCGCCCCCCTTGTGGATGTCCATGCGAGATGTGAGATCAGTACCGGCCGCCGCGGCCTCCGCCGCCGCCGCCGCCACCCTGGGTCTTCGGACGGGCCTCGTTCACGGTCAGCGCGCGGCCGCCGTATTCCTGACCCGAAAGCGCCGAGATCGCATTGCGCGCCTCGTCGTCGCTGCCAAACTCGACGAACCCGAAGCCCTTCGAACGACCCGTATCGCGATCGGTGATGATCGCGACGGAGCTGACCGCCCCGTAGGTCGAGAAGAGTGAGCGAAGATCGTCCTCCGAGGTATTGTAGGGAAGGTTACCGACGTAGAGTTTCATCGAAACAGAATCCTCGAAACCGGCGTCACGTTCCTACGACTCCGTCGCGCCGCTCGGCGGAGCCGACTTCCCCTGACGAATCGTCGGACTTCTGGGCGAGCGCGGGATGCGTGCTTGGAAGGCGAGCGATCGGGAAGGCGCGAAGTATAGCAGCGGGTCGGGGGGCCGACAACACTTAAGGTTTTCTTAAACTGCCCTTCGAAGCCGCTCCTCGGAGCGCCTGGCTGACCCACCGGGCGGTCATCTCCTTGCGCCACAGGAACGAGAAGTCGGTGTTGTCCATCGGCTTCGAGGGCTGCGCCGCCGCCTGGGCCGCCTCCGTAATCGCCGCCATATCGAAACTCGAACCGGCGAGGATCGCCTCGGCGCGCGTCGCGCGGACAGGCGCGGAGGCGACGGCTCCGAGGACGATGCGCGCCTCGGCAACTCTTTCGCCTTCCAAGCGAACGGCGACGCCGACGGAGAGAACCGGGAAGTCGAACGAGCCGCGCCGGCGCAGTTTTCGATAGGCCGTTCTCCAGCCCTCGGATTTCGGAACTCGGATCTCCGTCAGGAGCTCGTCGGGCCGCTTGGTGAGGTAATGGATGCCGTCGTTGGCATAGAGGTCCTCGACGGGCACCTCGCGCTCCCCCTCCGGCGAGGCGAGCACCGCCCGGGCCGAGAGGGCGATCAGGATGGGCACCGAATCCGCCGACTGCACGGCCAGGCACTTGGGCGAGCCGGGCGCCACCCAGCAGATCACGCCGTCCTTCTTCATGCAGAAGTCGATCGCCTGGCGCCACTCGTAGTTCTGGTCGTAGTAGTTGCACCGGGTATCGAGCAGGAGGTTCCCGCCGAGCGTGCCCATGTTGCGGAGGGGAGGCGTCGAGATCTCCTCGATCGCATGGACCAGCGCCGGGTAAGCGCGCCGCATGCGCCTGTGGGTCTCGATCGCCGAAAGCGTCACCGCGGCGCCGATCGACGCACCCGATTCGCCGACGCGCAGGCGGCCGAGCGCGCGCACGCGCGAGAGACCGATGACGACCTTCGGCGTCTGCTGCCGCCGCTTCATGTTGGGATACAGATCCGTGCCTCCCGCGACGTAGGCCGCGTCCGGCCCCTCTCCCGCCCGGATGCGGAGCGCCTCGCGCACCGTCGTCGGCGCGTAGTAGCGAAACTTCGGCAGGCGCATCATGGGATCACCGCACTCCCCCGGCCCCCGTCACCGCCGCGTCCACGGCCTTGCCGTCGCCGCCCTCGGCCGGCGTGAGCACGTGGATCGGCGCGGGGTACGGAACCGACGGAAACCGCGTCGGTCCGAACCGCGCGGGCTGCCCCTGCGCTTTCGCCTTGAGCGCCCGAAGCACCTTCTCGGGCGTGACCGGGACTTCGTCCACGCGCACGCCGACGGCGTCGAAGACGGCGTTCGCGACGGCCGGAGGAATCGGCAGGAGCGGCCCCTGGCCCACCTCCTTGGCGCCGAAGGGACCGTTCGCGTCGGGATCTTCCACCAGGTACGTCTCGACCTCCGGCATCTCCTTCGTCGTCGGGCTCTTGTATTCGAGCATCGATGGAAACTTGTGGACGACGTTGGCGTTCGCGTCGGTGCGATAGGCCATCTCTTCCATCACGGCCTCGCCGAGCCCCATGTAGACGGAGCCCTCGACCTGCCCCATGACGAGGGCCGGATTGATGCACTTGCCGACGTCGTGCGCGATCCAGATTTTCGGGATCGTCAGGATCCCGGTCTCGGGATCGACCTCGACCTCGACGACCGCGGCCGAATACGAGTACGCCGGCGAAGGCCCCACACCCGCGCCGCGGTAGCGGCCCGCGGAGGGCGGCGGCGAGTACGAGCCGACGGTGCCCAGGGTGCCGTAGCGGGACTCGGCAAGAACCACCGCCTCCGCGAAGCTCATGTCCCTTTCGGGATTCGCCACGTCGAAGACACGCCCGCCCGCGAAGCCGACGGCTTCCGGCGGGATCTCCAGCTTCTTCGCCGCCGTCGCGACGAGCATCTCCTTCGCGCGCTCCGCCGCCTGGATCGCGGCATTGCCGGTCATCAACGTCACGCGCGAGGAGTACGAGCCGAGGTCCACCGGCGTCAGGTCCGTATCGCCGGTGACGATGCGGATGTCGAAGGGGTCGATGCCCAGGACCTCCGCCACGATCGAGGCCAGGATCGAGTCGGAGCCCTGGCCGATGTCCGTCGAGCCGCAGAAGACGGTGACGCCGCCGCCGCGGTCGAGCTTCAGCTGGACGCCGGACTGCGGCATCGTGTTCCAGTAGATCGGCAGCCCCGCGCCGCAGAGGTACGACGAGCAGGCGATTCCGAGCCCCCGCCCGGGCGGAAGCTTCCCGCGCCGCTTTTTCCAGCCCGAGGCCGCGACGACCTTGTCGATGCAGGCGCCGAGGCCGATCGAGCCGACGCGCAGGAAGTTCGCGGTCAGCGTGTTCGCCGGATGGAGGTGGCGGCGGCGGATCTCCGCCGGATCGATGGCGAGGTCGCACGCGATCTTGTCGAGCTGGACCTCCAGGGCGAAGCGCGGCTGGGGCGTCCCGTGGCCGCGCTTGGGGCCGCACGGCGGCTTGTTCGTGAAGACGCGCGCGCCGTCGAAACGGTACGTCGGCACCTTGTAGGTGACGGTCTGCAGCGCGCCCGTGTAGTACGTCGAGGCGACGCCGTAGGATCCGTAGCCGCCGCCGTCGAGCACGGTCTGGAAGTGCATCGCCGTGATCGCGCCGTCTTTCTTCACGCCGGTCCGCACCTTCATGAGCGTGGGGTGGCGCCCGCGGTGGCAGTAGAAGACCTCCTCGCGCGTGAGGCAGATCTTGACGGGCCGTCCCGTGACGCGTGAGAGGTGGGCGACCACGATCTCGTGGTTGAAGGGATCGGACTTCCCGCCGAAGCCACCTCCGTTGGGAGTTGCGATGACACGGATCTTCGCAGGCGGCATCTCGAGAACTTTCGCGAGGGCGCGGTGCACGTAGTGCGGGGTCTGCGTCGACGACCAGAGCGTCAGCTTTCCGTCGGGGCCGAAGTCGGCGACCGCGGCGTGCTGCTCGAGAGGCAGATGCGTGTTGCCTTCGTAGAAGAAGAGATCCTCGTAGACGCGGTCGGCCCGCGCGAACCCCTGTTCCGTGTCGCCGAACTCCATCGACACGAGCTTGTGGATGTTGGCCTGGTCTCCGTAGTCGTGGATCGGAGTGGCGGCCGGCGCGAGGCCGTCGTCGATCGAGCCGACCGGAGGCAGCGGCTCGTAGTCCACGGCGATGAGGTCCAGCGCATCGAAGGCCGCGTCCTCGTCCACCGCCGCGACCGCGGCGACCGGGTCGCCCACGAAGCGGACGCGATCCGTGCACAGCGCGTGCTCATCCTGCGAGACGGGGAGGATCCCGAAGGGCGTCGGCAGATCCTTTCCGGTGGCGATCGCGACGACGCCGGGCGCGGCCAGGGCCTTCGAGACGTCGATGGAACGGATCTTCGCGTGGGCGATCTTCGAGCGCAGGAGCTTGCAGTGGAGCATCCGCGGCAGCATCACGTCGTCGGCGAACTTCGTCTGGCCGGTGACTTTCGCCGCGCCATCGACCTTGGTGTACGGGCGCCCGACGACGCGAGTCTTCACTAGCGCACCACCGGCAGCAGTCCACTCTCGTCGAAATCAAAGCCGTACAGAATCTCCCTGCGCGGCGCGGCCTCTTCGCCGCGCATCCAGGCGGCGGCGAGCTCGACCGCTTCGAAGATCTTGATGTAGCCCGTGCAGCGGCAGAGGTTGCCCGCGAGCGCTTCGCGAATCTGCGGCAGCGTCGGTTTCGGGTTCTCCTCGAGCAGCGCCCTGGCCGTCAGAAGGAATCCCGGCGTGCAGTAGCCGCATTGCGCCGCGCCCAGGTCGGCGAACGCCTTCTGCAGCGGATGGAGGCCTCCCGGTCCGGCCATTCCCTCGACCGACTCGACGCGGCGGCCCTCGCACTCCAGACCGAGCACGAGACATGAGAGCACCGGCTTGCCGTCGACGAGGACGGCGCAGGTGCCGCACTCGCCGAGCTCGCAGCCGTGCTTGGTTCCGGTCAGCCCCAGGTCCTCGCGCAGGACCTCGAGGAGCGTCTTGTGCGGCGCGAACGCAGCTTCGGCGGGCTCGCCGTTGAGCTCGAAACGGATCAATGCCCGGGAAGGCTCGAGCGCGCGGGATTTCTTGCGAGAGGCCACGATTCCAGAGACTCTAATCCCTTTGTTTTCTTAAGGAAAGATATGAATTGCTGACCGACCGGTCAGATAGGATTTCAGCGAGCGGGCGGTGGCTCGGCGGGCCAGGGCGGTAACTCGAGGAGATCGAGCGGGTTGACCCGCGCCCCATGGAGGCGAGCACCCCAGTGGAGATGAGGTCCCGTCGCGCGACCGGTGGCTCCGACCGCGCCGATCCGCTGGCCTCCGGCGACCTCCTCGCCCGGGCGGACGTCGATCGCCGAGAGATGGAAGTAGAAGGTGAAGAGCCCGCGACCGTGGTCGAGAATCACGGTGTTCCCGGAGAAGTAGAGATCCTCCGCGAGCGCGACCACAGCGGGCGCCGCCGCGACCACCGGCTCCCCTTCGGGCGCCGCGAGGTCGACACCGTCGTGCGGGGAGCGAGGCTGATCGTTGAAGACGCGACGGACGCCGAAGCTTCCATGCGAGCCCGACTCCACGGGTCGTTCAAAGGCCGCCTCGAAGCGGCGTCGCGTGTCCGCGGCGGCATACACGCGCTTGACGTGCTCCCGATCCTGGGCGATGCGAGCGACCTCCTCTGCGGGCGGCTCCACATACGCCGGAGCGACCTTCAGCTTCTGGGTCGGGAACTTCCCCGAACGCACCTGGAGCGTTCTCGCGGCGTGCACGGCGCCTCCATCATTGCCGACGGCCGATATTTCGATCTTCCTCTGGCCGATTTTGCTCTCGAAGTCGATCCCCAGAAGGGCGCGGTAGGTTCTCCCGTCTCCCACGGCTTCCATCGCGAACTCGCGCGTCCCGTCCGAAAGCGTCGCGGACGAGAGCGGCGCCGGGTTCCGCAGCGTGACGACGACGACTTCTCCCTGCTTCGGTCGCGCCGCGGAAACGTCGAGAGTGGTTTTCGGGGTCGGGCCCGACGCGCCGGCCAGGCTCGCGATGGTCCCGACCGCGAGGGCGACGGCGAGGGCTGCGGGGAGCCTCACGCGTCCTGCGCGGCCTCGGCTTGCATCTGCGGAGAGTCGAACCGCAGCTCGCCCTCCGAACGGGCCACGACCGTGGCACAGACGAGATCCCCCGTGACGTTCAGCGTCGTCCGGCACATGTCGAGGAACCGGTCGACGCCGAGGATGATTCCGATGCCCTCCGGGGGAACGCCCACGGTCTGCAGCACGATGACGATCAGCGGAATGGAGCCTCCCGGCACGCCCGCCGTGCCCACACCGGCGAGGATCGACATGATCACCACCGTCACCTGCTGGCCGAGCGTGAGGTGCACGGCGAACACCTGCGCCAGGAAGAGAATCGTGACGCCCTCGAAAAGGGCCGTGCCATTCTGGTTGCCGGTCGCGCCCACCGTGAGCACGAAGTTTCCGATTCGCGGAGCGATGCCCAGCTTCTCCTGCGCGGTCTGGAGGGAGCTCGGGAGCGTGGCGTTCGAGGAGGCCGTCGAGAAGGCCGTCAGGGCAACCTCGCGAATCCGGAACGCCCACTCGATGGGCGGGACGCGAGCCATCCACTTGAGGATCGCCGAATAGACCACGAACTGCTGGAACGCGAGGCCGGCCACCACGACGGCGACGTAGCCGCCGAGGCGGGGAATGACGGCAAATCCCGACTTGGCCGTCAGGGAGTACATCAGGGCGCCGACGCCGTAGGGAGCGAGGCCCATCGCCCAGTCCACGATCTTCATCGAGACGCGCTGGATTCCGTCGAAGACTTCGATGATGGCCTCGCGTTCGCGCTTCACCTGCGCGAGGGCCACTCCGAAGAAGACCGCGAAGACCATGAGGGCCAGCATCTCGCCCTGGAGGGCATCGACCGCCGCGGCGACCGGGTTGCGCGGAATCAGCGAGAGGAGCGTGTCCGTCCAGGGCTTGGCCTGGCTCGCGTTCTCGATCGCCTTCTGCGACTGCCCTGCGAACGTGCCCTCGAGGTTGGCGCGGACCGAAGGATCGATTCCCACGCCCGGCTTGAAGAAGTTGACGAGGAAGATGCCCACCGCCACCGAGATCCCGCTCGCGAAGAGCGTATAGACCAGCGTCTTCAATCCGACGCGGCCCAGGCGGTGGACGTCGCCGAGCTCGAGCACGCCGAGGACCAGCGACGAGAAGACGAGCGGCACGACGATCATGAAGATGAGGCGCAGAAAGAGCTGCCCCAGCGGATACGCGACGTTCTTGACGCTCCAGTCGACCCAGGGAGCGCCGCCGCCGATGGAGTTGGCGAGCAGTCCCAGGACGATCCCGAGGAGGAGACCGAAGAGGATCTTGCTGTGCCGCGGGAGACGTTTGCGGTCCCCGCCGGCCGACTTCGCGGCCGGGTTGCGGGCGCCGGCGCCAGAAACCTGTTTTCTGTCCGTCATCGTGAGCTGACGGAGACTCTAACCCACCAAAAAGGGCCCCTTGCGGGGCCCTAAGGCGAAACTTCGGAAACTCATCTTCAAGGAGCGTAGAGCAGAAGCCGGAATGTCTTCGTCAGGAGCCGACCAACGAAGGCAAGCCTCCGGCAGTAGGCAACGCCGAGCTTGAGTCTGGCCGAAGGCCAGACTCTGACTCGGCGGTAACTCAAATGTCGCCAGCGAGCCACTACGGTCCGTACAGAAGGAGGCGGAACGTCTTCGTGAGGAAGACCGCCATCTGTCCGCGCGTGTTCGGAGAGGCCGGGCAGAAATTCGATCCGCCGCATCCGCCGGTGATGTCGCGATCCGCGAGCTCCTCGATCCAGTCCGCAAACGTCGAGGGGCACGGCACGTCGTCGAAAACGCCCTCGCAATCGGGCGGCTCGTAGGAGGCGCCCTCCAGAGTCTTCAGAAGGAACACCGCCATCTGCTGGCGAAGCACGGAGGCGTCGGGGCAGAAGCTCAGTGGCGCTGCCGCGCAACCGCCGGTGATGCCGCGATTGTAGAGATCCTCGATCCATGGCGCGAACGGGTCGGCTTGAGGAACGTCGGCGAAAATGCCCGCCGCCGCCGGAGGAACGTACGCCGCGCCGTAGCGCGCCTTCAGCAGAAACACGGCCATCTGCTTGCGAAGAGCCGCGTTGCCGGGGCAGTAGCCCGTCCCGCCGCAGCCGCCCGTGACCCCCTTGTGGAAGATCGTCTCGATGAACGCATAAAAGAGGTGCGAATCCGGAACGTCGGCGAAGCTCGCGCCGATGTGCAG
>Ga0070677_10000588_pt1 | contig 12270 bp, 7 predicted proteins | sample KBSM63metaG_FD_64674 | JGI IMG/M metagenome (GOLD analysis project Ga0070677, IMG submission 64674) | Miscanthus rhizosphere microbial communities from Kellogg Biological Station, Michigan, USA - KBS M6-3 metaG | ecosystem: Host-associated > Plants > Roots > Rhizosphere > Soil ... | reverse complement strand
TCGACCACGAGGTGGGTCATCATGTCCAGACCCTGCTCGGCACGTCGGACCGGATCCGCCGCGCGCAATCGGCGGTGCGCGAGGGCGAGGCCAATGCGCTGCAGGTGCGGATGGAGCTGCAGGCCGATTGCTATGCCGGGGTGTGGGCGGCGCAGGAGCGGAGCGCGATGGAGCCGGGCGACGTCGAGGAGGGGATGACCGCCGCCGCGGCGATCGGCGACGACACGCTGCAGCGCGCCGGCCGCGGCACGGTGGTGCCGGAAAGTTTCACCCACGGCAGCTCGGCACAGCGTCAGGAGGCGCTGATGCGCGGCTATCGCGGCGGCAATGCGGAGGCCTGCGCGGGATATACGCAGGGGATTTAGCCCTCTATCCTCCCCGCAACCGAGGGAGGGTTTTCACATGTTTCGTTTGCTTGCTTTGATGTTCGTCGCGCTCATGGCCGTGCCCGCCGCCGCTCAATCTTTCACCAGCGATCGGATCGGGGTCACCGTCGTCGGCTCCGGCCCGGACGTGGTGCTGATCCCGGGCCTCACGTCGTCGCCCGAGGTCTGGCAAAGCACGGTCGCTGCGGTGCCGGGCTATCGCTACCACCTCGTCCACGTCTCCGGCTTTGCCGGGCGTCCGGCGGGCGCGAACGCGAGCGGCCCCGTGCTGGAGCCGGTCGCGGAGGAGATCGCCCGTTACATCCGCGAGCAGCGCCTGAGCCGGCCCGCGCTGATCGGTCACTCGCTCGGCGGGAGCTGGGCGATGCTGGTGGCCGGCCGCCATCCGGAGCTCGTGTCGCGAGTGATGGTGGTCGACATGATGCCGTTCATGGCGGCGTTGTTCGGCGGACCCAACGTGACGATCGACGCCATCAGGCCGATGGCGGAACAGTTCCGCCAGCGCATCACGGCGCCGCAAAGCGAGCAGGAGCGCCGCCGGCAGGCGGAAGCGACGATCGCGACCATGGTTCGCACCGAATCGCTTCGCGCCGGCCCCGTCCAGCAGAGCGTGACCAGCGACCTGGCCGTGGTCTCCCAGGCCATGTACGACCTGATCACCACCGATCTCAGGCCCGAGGTCGCCCGCATCCAAGTCCCGTTCACGGTGCTGTGGGTGTTGCCGCCCAATGTGCCGATGAGCCAGGAGCAGATGGGGGCATTCTACGCCGCGTCCTATGCCGGCGCATCCCAGGCGGTGGTGCGGCAAATCCCCGACTCCTACCATTTCATCATGTTCGACCAGCCCGAGGTGTTCCGGCGCGAGCTGCGCGCGTTCCTCGCCGGCTCCTGAACGAAAAGCGCCGGCGTGAGGGCTGCTCTCACGCCGGCGCGGGACGGGTCCTTGGGAAGCTGCCCGTCAGTTGCGAACCGTTCGCAGCGTATTGACACTATTGCGAATGAATTGCAATAGCCTCCTTCAGCGACCGGGCAATCCGGCGCGCAGCAGGGGCCCCGATGACAATTCCCGTTCCCGCCGCCAAAGCGCCGTTCTTCCTGGCGCTCGGCTGCGTCGGCTTCCTCTCCTCGCCGGCGCTGGCCGCGCCCGATTTCGCCGAGGGCAGCCAGAGCGACGTCCGCAGCGAGCAGGACGTGGTGGTGACCGGCGAGCGGCGCGGCAACGAGCTCGAGACGCCGAAGACGACCAACGAGCTGCTCGACACTTCGCAGACCGTCACCGTCATCTCCGATCAGACCTTGCGGCGGCAGAACCTGCTGACCCTGCGCGACGCGCTGACCACCATCCCCGGCATCACCTTCGGCGCCGGCGAAGGCGGCGGCGGCTACGGCGATTCGATCAATCTGCGCGGCTACAGCGCGAGCAACGACATCACCCAGGACGGCGTGCGCGATTCGGCGCAATACAGCCGCACCGATCCGTTCAACCTGCAGCAGATCGAAATCTACAACGGCGCCAATTCCGTGTTCAACGGCTCCGGCAGCGTCGGCGGCACGATCAACCTCGTCTCGAAGGTGCCGCAGGACGCGGATCTCACCATATTGTCCGTGGCGGCGGGCACCGACCATTATCTGCGCGGCACGGCCGACAGCAATTGGCTGGTCAGCCCCGAAGTCGCGGTCCGCCTCAACGCCATGGTGCACCGCAACGACGTGCCCGGCCGCGACGTCGAGAACTACCGCCGCTGGGGCGTCGCGCCGGCGGTCACCTTCGGCATCGGCGGGCCGACCAGCCTGACGCTCGCCTACGTCCACCAGCGCGACGACAACATCCCGATCTACGGCGTGCCCTATTTCCTCAACCAGCTGAACGACGGGCCGTTGCCCGAAGCCGACGACAGCGACTATTTCGGCTATCGCAACCTCGACGAGCAGGAGACGATCGTCGACCGGCTGACCGCGACCTTCCGCCACGAGATCAGCGAGCGCATCTCCGTCCGCAGCCTGCTGCGCTGGCAGAAGGTGAGCCAGCACAGCCAGACCAGCGCGCCGCAGGGCACGTTCTGCCTCTCAGGCACCGGGTTGCAGCCGGTATCGCTCGGCCCCGCCGATGCAACCGGCGCGCCCTGCACGGCGGCGGTGACCAACGTAACGACCGGCAATGGGCCCGCGGTCGGGACGATCAACGTCCCCATCCCGCCCGGCTTCTATCAGCCCTCCGGCCCGCGCACGCTGCTGCGCGACCAAAGGAACGAGCTGGTCTACAGCCAGACCGATTTCCGCTTCGAAAGCGGCGAAGCGGGCGGGCTGCACAACATCCTCGTCGCCGGCGCCTCCTTCACCTGGGAGGATTACGACTTCACCACCGGCACGTTCGCCCGCAACGCCGCCGGCGCGCCGATCCTGCTGCCGCAGGAAAGCATCGCCAATCCGACCAGCACCTATTCGGAGCCGATCAACTATCGCGAGACCGGCCGGTCCGAAGCCTGGTCCAGGAATCAGGCCGTCTACGCCTTCGACACGTTCGAGCTCGGCCGGCATTTCGAGCTCAATGCCGGCATCCGCTACGAGTGGGCCAAGGCCGAGTTCCAGGCCGTCAATCTCGGCACCTATCCGCCCGGCACCGCGGCGCCGACCGCGCTGGCGCTGCTGCCGCAACTCAGCGACGAACGGCTGTTCTCCTACCGGTTCGGCGCGGTCTACAAGCCGACCCGCAACACCAGCCTCTACATCGCCTACGGCAATGCCCGCACGCCGACCTCGGCGACGGTTCGGCTCGGCTGCGGCACGCCGGCGACGGCGGGCGCGCCCGACCCTTGCGCGGCCGCGCCGGAAACCGCGCGCAATTACGAGATCGGCGCCAAGGCCGACCTGTTCCACCGCCGGCTGCAGCTCACTGCGGCGCTGTTCCGCAACGAGCGGAGCAATTTCCGGGTGCCCTCGAACGATCCGATCAATCCGACCCTGCAGGTGGTCGACGGCCGCTCGCGGGTCGACGGGCTGGCGCTCGGCGTCTCCGGCAACATCACGCCCGAGTGGCAGATTTTCGCCAATTACACCTATCTGGACAGCGAGGTGCTGCAGAGCGTCTCCGATTTCTGCCTCGCCAATCCGGGCAGCGCGGGCTGCGCCAACAGCGCCGCCATCCCCGATCCGCAGCGCGGCGACCGCCTGATCCAGACGCCGCGCCATTCCGGCAGCCTGTTCACGACCTATCGGCTGCCGTTCGGCCTGCAGCTCGGCTACGGCCTCACCTACCAAAGCGGCTTGCCCACCCATCAGCGCACCCTGCTGCAGCGCACCCAATATTTCAGCGACGACTTCCTGATCCACCGCCTGTTCGTGTCCTACGAGCTCCGCGCCGGGCTGACCGCGCAGCTGAACGTCCAGAACGTCACCAGCGAGCGCTATTTCACCAACATCCGCAACAATGTGAACGCCACCACCGGCGCGATCAGCGGCGGCTGGGCGGCGCCGGGCGAGGACCGCTCGGCGGTGCTGAGCCTGTTCTACAGCTTCTAGCCGGGTTAGGCTCGCCGCCATGATGCTCGCCATTCCCGATCTGCTCGACAAGGATGGGATAGCGCACCTGCGGTCGATCATCGACGCGGGCGAGTGGCAGGACGGCAATGCGACCTCGGGGCATCAGTCGGCGCTGGCCAAGCGGAACGAGCAGCTGCCCGAGGACAGCGCTGCCGCGAAGCAGGCAGGGCGGATCGTGCTGGAGGCGCTCGGCCGCTCGCCGCTGTTCGTCGCCGCGGCGCTGCCGCTCAAGATCTTCCCGCCGCTCTTCAACCGCTACCAGGACGGGGAGGGGTTCGGCACCCATATCGACAATGCGGTGCGCATTCACCGGAGCAGCGAGTTCCGCGTGCGCACCGATCTTTCGGCGACGCTCTTCCTCGAGGAGCCCGACGCTTATGAGGGCGGCGAGCTGGTGGTCGAGGACAATCTGGGCGCGCAGGCGACCAAGCTGCCGGCCGGGCATCTGCTCCTCTATCCCGCGTCGAGTCTGCACCGGGTCGAGCCGGTGACCAGGGGCGCGCGGGTGGCGAGCTTCTTCTGGGTGCAGTCGATGGTCCGCGACGATGCCGCGCGCACCATATTGTTCGATCTGGACCGGTCCATCCAGGCGGTCGCGGCGGACCGCGGCCAAGCCGACGTCGAGGTGATCCGGCTCACCGGCATCTATCACAATCTCCTGCGGCGCTGGGCGGACAGCTGACCCGTTACTCCGCGACACTCTGCGACAAGCCGATTCTTGCAATCTATTCTCAATAGCTTTTACTGAGCCTGAAACGGCAGGGAGCTCGACGTGGCCCAGACGACGAATATGCGCCTTCGGGCCTGGTGGTTCTCGGTCCACAAATGGATCGGCATCCTGCTCGCAATTCTGATCATCCCGATCTCGCTGACCGGCTCGGCCCTGGTCTGGCACGACTGGCTCGACGAGACGGTCAACCCGCAGCGCTACGCGGTGAAGAGCGGCGACGCGACCCTGACCCCGTCGGCCTACGCCGCCGCCGCGGAGCGGGCGCTCGGCGCCGGCGAGCGGGTGATGGCGATCCGCTATCCCGAACATGGCGCAGGGCCGGTGCTGGTCACCGCCGCGCAGGCGCCGCGGCCGGGCGAGGGACGGCCGGCGCGCACCAGCCTTTGGCTCGACCCCGTCGATGGCCGCGTGCTCGACAAGGCGTCGAGCGACGCCGGCCTGGTCCGGGTCTTCCACGTGCTCCACGGCAGCCTGATGGTGCCGGGCTGGGGCCGCACCATCGTCGGTTGGGTCGGCGTGTTCATGTTCCTCTCCTGCCTGACCGGGCTTTGGCTGTGGTGGCCGGTGACCGGCAGCGTGAAGCGCGGCTTCCGCTGGAAAAGGCAGAATTCGGCCAACGCCAACCTGCACCACCAGCTGGGCTTCTGGATCGCGCTGCCGCTGGCGATGTTGAGCTTCACCGGCTTCTGGATCTCCTTTCCCAGCGTCTTCTCGGCCTTCGAGGCGAGCCAGCCCAAGGGCAAGAGCGGGCCGCCCGACCGGGCGCGAGCCCTGCAGGTGCGGCCGCTCGAACGCACCGCGATGACAGCCGACGCGGCGCTGGCCGCGGCGCAGCCGCATGCGACCGGGCCGGTCACGACAATGACCTGGCCGACCGACCAATCGCCCAAATGGAAGATCGTCTTCGAGCGCCGAGGCGGGCCGGCCGAGGTGGAGATCGCCGACGCCTCGGGCGAAGCGACGCCGCCGCGCCCGCCGCGGCCCGAGACCAACGCCCGGCTGATGCGTCGCCTGCACGACGGCACCGGCATGGGCCTCGTCTGGCAGATCGTGATCTTCATCGGCGGGATCATCCCGGCTCTGCTGGCGATCACCGGCCTGGTCATGTGGTGGCGCAGCCGCGGCTGGAAGGCGGCGCTGAAGCGGAAGCGCGGGGCCAGGGCGCCGGCGCCGCAGCCCGCGGAATAAGCGCGGGAGTCATTCCGGCGAAAGCCGGAACCTATGAACCGAAGCGTCGGTGGGCTCGCGGAGAGGCCGCGTTCATGGGTCCCGGCTTCCGCCGGGATGACTCCGGGATTAGATTGCGCTCATGCCCAGCGAACCCACCTATTTTTCGACCGAGGCGGACTTTCGCCGCTGGCTCGAGGCCAATCACGCCAGCGCGCCCGAACTGCTCGTCGGCTTCTGGAAGAAGGGCGGCGGCAAGCCCTCGATCGACTGGCCCCAGGCGCGCGATCAGGCGCTCTGCTTCGGCTGGATCGACGGCATCCGCAAGTCGCTCGGCGAAGAGAGCTATACGATCCGCTTCACGCCGCGGCGCAAGGGCAGCATCTGGTCGAAGGTCAATGTCGCGCGCTACGAGGCGCTCACCGCGGCCGGGCAGATGACCCAGGCAGGAGTTCGGGCCTTCGAGGAGAATAAAGGGAAGAGCGGCGTCTACGCCTACGAGAACGAGCAGAAGGAGCTGACCGCCGCCGAGACGAAGCAGTTCAAGGCCAACAAGGCCGCCTGGGCCGATTGGCAGAGGCGCCCGCCGGGTTATCGCAAGGTCGTCCTGCACTGGATCAACAGCGCCAAGAAGCCGGAGACCCGGACGCGGCGGCTGGCGACCCTGATCGAGGACAGCGCGGCGGGACGAAAGATCGCCGGCTACGACATCGGGAAAACAAAAAGTCATTCCGGCGCAAGCCGGAACCCATGAACACCGACGTCAGAGGCTAATTCTCAACTTCCGAGTTCCTGGATCCCGGCTTGCGCCGGGATGACTCAGTTCCTTTTCGACAGACCCAGCGGCAGGCCGCCCGAGGGCCGCAGCGTAACCATTCCCGAGACGCGCACCGAGCGGCCCGGGGCCGGCGCGAACGCCCACGCGCGCAGCCAATAAGCGAGCACGGTCAGCGCCTCCACATTGGCAAACCGGGCCCCTACGCACAGGCGCGGCCCGCCGCCGAACGGGAGATACTGGAAGCGGTGGCGCCGTGCCTTTGCCTCCGGGTGCCAGCGGTCCGCATCGAACGTGTCCGGATCGCTCCAGAGCCCGTGGTGGCGGTGGAGCAGCCAGGGCCAGATCGAGACGATGTCGCCGGCGCCGACCGGCTCGCCGCCGAGCACGTCGTCGGCAACCGCCTCGCGGTCGAAGCGCGGCACCGGCGGATAGAGGCGCATCGATTCCTCGAGGATGCGGTGAAGCAGAGGCAGGCGCTCGGGCAGCCCCGAATCCGCCTCGCCCGCCGCCAGCGCCGCCTCGGCTTCCGCCGCGGCCTGGGCCTGGAGCGCGGGCTGCTCGGCGAGCAGGAACAGGGTCCAGGTGATCGCATTGGCGGTGGTCTCGTGGCCGGCCAGGTAGAAGGTCGCGGCATTGTCGACGGCGAGCGCGAGCGCCTCCGCATCGTCGAACCGCGCGTTCAGGGCGCGGATCAGCCGGCCGAGGAAATCGTCCGGACCGCCCCCCGGCAGACGGTCGCGGACCACCTGGGCCAGCGTCTCGCGAAGATAGATCTGGCCGCGCCGCGCGCGCCTGCCGCGGAGGCTCCAGGGCATGCGCGGCAGGCCGAGCAGCACCTGCAGCCGCGCCTCGCTCACCCCGTCCAGAGCGGCGGCGATATGGTCCATCGCCGCCTTCGTGGTGAGGCGCGGATCGCCCGCGAACAAGGCGTCGGCGATGATCCGCATCGTCGTGCGGGTCGCCTGCGCCGCCATGTCCTCGCCATCCGACCAGTCCCGCATCGCCCGCCGCGCGGCGTCGGCGAAGACCGGGACGAGCGCATCGATCGCCGCCGGCGCGAAATTGGCCGCGACGATCCGGCGCTGCTCCCGCCAGAGGGTGCCGTCCGAGGAGAGTAGGCCGCGCCCGATCGTCGGCTTGAGCAGCGTCTTGACGAGACCCGGCTTCTGGTAGTTGCCGGCATTGTCGAGCAGCACCCGCCCCACCGCGTCCGGGGTGAGCGGGATGTGGACGTTGTGGCCGAACACCCGGCGCCGGATCGAGGGCTCGGTGAACGCCCGCTCCGACCAGCCGTAGACCGCGGTCCGCGCCCGCTCGCCGACGAAGCCGCGCCAGACGGGCACCGGCCCGGCGGGGCGCGGCGGATGGGGAGGGGCGAAGCTCACAGGGATCAGCGTGTCACAGCGTTTGTCCGGCGACAAGCATGGCGCTAGCGTGCACAGTCGGGGCAGGGGAGAGGCGCAATGGCGATCGAGGAACCGGACGCAGGGCCAGAGCCGCTCACGGCGCGGTCGCCGCGCGAGTTTCTCGGCCATCCGGTCGGCCTGCCGGTCATCGCCTTCACCGAGGCGTTCGAACGCTTCTCCTATTACGGCATGCAGACCCTGCTCGTCCTGTACATGGTCAAGGCGCTGCTGCTGACGCCGCATGTCGAGCGGATCGCCGGCTTCGGCCCCTTCACCGACGTGCTGAGCTGGCTCTACGGCGCGCCGCCGACGACCCAGGCGCTCGCCTCGCACATCTTCGGCACCTATACCGCGCTCGTCTATTTCACCCCGATCTTCGGCGGGCTCGTCGCCGACCTCTGGCTCGGCAAGACCCGGACCGTCACTTTGGGGGCGCTGCTGATGGCGGCGGGGCATTTCCTGATGGCGTTCGACACCTCCTTCCTGCTCGCCTTGCTGCTGCTCGTGCTCGGCGTCGGCTGCCTCAAGGGCAATCTCGCCAGCCAGGTCGGCGCGCTCTACCGTCCCGGCGACGGCCGCGCGACCGACGCCTACCAGCTCTATTATATCGGGATTAGCGCGGGCGCGTTCTTCGCGCCGTTGGTCTGCGGCGCGCTGGGCGAGGAGGTCGGCTGGCACTGGGGCTTCGGCGCGGCGGGCGTCGGCATGCTGATCGGCCTTACGATCTACCTGACGGGACGGCGCCACCTCCCGCCCGAGCCGCGCGCCGTCCGCGCCGCCGCGACGGAGCCGGCGCCGGCGATGACGGCGCGCGACTGGCGGGTCCTGATCCTGCTCGGCCTGATGATCCCGGTGCTGGCGGTGAGCGCGCTCGGCAACCAGCAGATGTTCAACGCCTATCTGGTCTGGGCCGACCGCTCCTACGAATTCATGCTGTTCGGCCACCGCATGCCGACCTCGTTCCTGGTCTCGTTCGACGCGATCACCGGCGTCCTCACCCTGGCGGGCGCGGTCGCGTTCTGGCGCTGGTATGCCCGGCGCTGGCGCGAGCCCGACGAGATGACCAAGCTGATCATCGGCTGCCTGATCTCGTCCTCGGGCTTCGTCCTGGTGGCGATCGTCGCCAGCCAGCACGCCGCGACCGGGGCGAAGCCGGCCTTGTGGATCGCGCTCTGCGTCAACACGCTCAACAATCTCGGCTTCGCGAACGTCTTTCCGGTCAGCCTCGCGCTCTATTCGCGGGCCGCGCCGCGGGCGATCGCGGGGACGGTGATCGGATTCTATTACCTGTTCCTGGCCCTTGCCAACATCCTGGCCGGGATCGTCGGCGGCTGGCTCGACATCATGCCGGCGGGGCGCTTCTGGAGTATTCACATCGTCGCCATCCTCGGTGCGGCGACGGTCTTCCTGGGGGTGAAGCTGGCCTTCGGCCGCCTGCTCGCGCCGCAGCCGATGAGCGGCTGAGCTATTCCGCCGCCAGCAGCCGCTCCGCGCCGCCCAGATCGACGCTGACCAGGCGGGAGACGCCCTTTTCGATCATGGTCACCCCGAACAGGCGGTGCATCCGGCTCATCGTCACCGCATTGTGGGTGACGATCATGTAGCGGGTGTCGGTCTCGCCGGTCATCCGGTCGAGCAGGTCGCAGAAGCGCTCGATATTGGCGTCGTCCAACGGCGCGTCGACCTCGTCCAGCACGCAGATCGGGGCGGGGTTGGTGAGGAACAGGGCGAAGATCAGGGCGATGGCGGTCAGCGCCTGCTCGCCGCCGGAGAGCAAGGTGAGGGTCGCGAGGCGTTTGCCCGGCGGCTGCGCCATGATCTCGAGGCCGGCCTCGAGCGGATCGTCCGATTCGACCAGCTCGAGATGCGCCTGGCCGCCTTCGAACAGGGTGGTGAACAGGCTCCGGAAATGGCGGTCGACGTCCTGGAAGGCGGCGAGCAGCCGGGCGCGGCCTTCGCGGTTGAGGCTGCCGATCGAGCCGCGCAGGCGATGGATGGCGACGCCGAGCTCCTCGCGCTCGGCCTGGCTGGCAAGGCGGCTTTCCTCCAGCTCGTTCAACTCGCTCTCGGCGACGAGGTTGACCGGGCCGATCCGCTCGCGCTCCTGCATCTGCCGCTCGAGCCGGACGGATTCGTCCGTGACGGCGACGATCGTTTCCTCCTTGAAGCCCGCGGTCTCGGGCAGGAGCGGCGGCGGGCATTCGAACTTCTCGCCGGAGATCCGCGCCATCTCGACGCGCCTCGAATCCTGCGCCTCGGCGCGCGCGGCGGCGCCGGCCCTCGCCTCGCGCGCGGCGGCCTGGGCCTCGCCAGCCTCGGCGAGCTGGGCCTCGGTCCGGCGCAGCGCCTCCTCGCCGGCCCGCTCGTGCGCCGCGGCGGCCTGCGCGGCTTCGCTGGCCGCGACCGAATCGGCGGTCAGCGCCTCGATCCTGGCGTCGAGCGTGTCCGGCGCCTCGGCGAGGCGCTGCGCTTCCGCTTCCGCCTCGGCGGTCCGGCGGCCGAACTCGGCGTGGCGCTTGTCGGCCTCGGCGGCGCGCGCCTGCCAGTCGGCCTGCTCCTTGCGGGCCGCCTCGGCGCGCTGCTTGTCGGCGCTGGCCGCACGGGCATGGGTGGCGGCTTCGGCGCGCACCTCCGCGAGCGCCGCCTGGGCGCGCTCGGCCGCGGCCCGGAGCTCGGCGACCCTGGCCTCGGTGACGGCGGCATCGGGCAGGGCGCCCGCGACCTGCTCGGCCTCGGCGAGCGCGCGCTTCGCCTCGGCCAGATCGGTGTCGGCGAGAGCCGCGCGCTCGGCAAGGCCGGTGCGCCGCAATTCCAGCCGCTCGATCTCGACCTTGGCGCTGTCCTCGGCGCGCCCGGCTTCGCGAATCGCGGCGCCGGCCTGGGCCTCGGCGCGCCGGCCGGCGTCGGCGGCGTCCCGCGCCGACTGCATTTTCGCGAGCGCTCCGGCGGTGTTGCGTTCGGCCGCCTCGACCGCCGCGGTAGCGGCCGGAAGCGCGGTCTCGATCTCCGCGAGCCGGTTGACCCGGATCAGCCGCTCGGCCGCGGCGGCGCCCATCCCGGTCGCGACATAGCCGTCCCAGCGGCGCAGGCGTCCGTCGAGCGTGACGAGGCGCTGGCCGACGGCGAGCGGAGCAGCGGCGTCGGTCTCGGCGACCGCGATCTGGCGAAGGCGCCGGAGCAGCGCCGGCGGCGCCTGGACATGGTCGGCGAGCGGTGAGGTTCCGGCGGGGAGGACAGGGTCGTCCAGCCGGGGCTCGGCGCCCGTCCAGCGGCGGGGCCCGTCGCCCGTCAGCGCGGCGTCGAGGTCCTCGCCCAGCGCCGCGGCGAGCGCGCGCTCATAGCCGGGCGCCGCCTTGACGTGGTCGATGGCGCGGTCGCCGCCCGAGGTTTCGACCGCCTTGATCAGCGCCTGGGCTTCGGACTGCAGCGCCTTGAGCGCGGCACGGGCGGAGGCGGCTTCGCTTTCCGCCGAGTCGCGCGCGGTCGCCGCCTGCTGCCGTTCCGTCTCGGCAGCGGCGATCGCTTCGCCGGCACGCGTCAGCGCCGCTTCCGCCTGCTCGCGCTTGCCGCGAGCGGATTGCAACGTCTCGACCAGGGCCGAATCGCCGCCGAGCCCGGACATTTGCTCGGCGATCCGCTGCGCCTCGGCTTCGGCGCGGGCGAGCTTCTGGCGGGCGGTGTCGAGCGCCGCCCGGGCGACCCGCGCTTCGGCCTGCTCGGCGGCCTGCACGGCGCGGGCCTGGCCGAGCGCGGTCTCGGCGGCGCGGGCCTCGTCCTCATGCTCGACGGTGCGGACGTCGATCGTGCCGCGAGCCGCCTCGGCTTCGGCAAGGCGCCCGGCGATCGCCGCCAGCTCCTCCTCGAGCCGGGCGATGGCGGCGGCGGCGTCCTGGCGAAGCGCCTCCTCCCGGCCGCGGTCGGCGGCGAGGGTGCGGCGGCGCTCCTCCAGCTCGGCGATCCGGCGGCGGACGCCGTCGCGCTCGGCGCGGAGCGCGGCGAGCTTGTGGCCGAGATCGGAGGCCCGCTCGCGCGCCGCTTCGGCGGCCTTGCGCTTGTCGGCGAGCTCGGCCGCGGCCCGGATCTGGTGGGCGGCGGCGGCGCGCTGCGCCTCGGCGGCGCGGCTGACCGCCTCCTCGGCCGTCTGCGCCTCGCGCTTCGCGACTTCGGCCGCTGCCGCCGCGTCCCGCCAGCGGGCGAAGATCAGCCGCGCCTCGGCCACCCGGATCTGGTCGGTGAGCTTGCGGTAGCGCTCGGCGGCGCGCG
>Ga0070677_10000583_pt1 | contig 12353 bp, 12 predicted proteins | sample KBSM63metaG_FD_64674 | JGI IMG/M metagenome (GOLD analysis project Ga0070677, IMG submission 64674) | Miscanthus rhizosphere microbial communities from Kellogg Biological Station, Michigan, USA - KBS M6-3 metaG | ecosystem: Host-associated > Plants > Roots > Rhizosphere > Soil ... | reverse complement strand
GCCTAACAAGGTATTGATGCGCTTCTTGATCGCCGCGCGTTCGTCGTTGGTGACGTACACCGCGCGCGCCAGCTCGATGAATCGCTGGCCGAAGCGGCTGGCGCGCTCTTCATCGCGGATGTCGTCTTCGATGACCCACAGCGCTTCATTCACGCGAGTCAGGTTGGCTTCTTCATCCCCGAGATCGACGGCGGCGGCGCCGCAGTCTTTCCAGGTTTTCTCGAGCAGGGCGAGTTCGTGTTTGACGTTGGCGACTTTCGCAGCGTCGCTCATGCGCGCTGCCTTGATGCGCAGGATGGTGATCTTGTCGAGCATCTCGCCGGGGCTTACAGGAACGAGTATGTCTTTCATGGCTTCAAGGCTAGCAGTTCATCGAGCCGTGCGCAGACGGCCGGCGTTTCGATGAGTTCCATGACCCCCGGCACTTCGATCTTGCGCGTCCACGGCAGCTCGGCGGCGGGCTTGCCGAGGAATTTTCGCGCGGCGTCGTCGTAGGCATCCACGCACCAGCGCCTCGACAGGTAGGGCCCACTGCGTGCCGGATTGGTGGCGGCATACAGGCCGATGACGGGAGTGTTCACCATGGTCGCCATGTGCGCAGGTCCCGAGTCCGGTGTCAGCACTGCCGTGGCACGGGCCAACAACGCCAGCAACTGCGGCAGGGTGTCCTTGCCGACCTGGTCGATGAGCGGCACGCTCACGTGCCTGGATATTTCGGCCGCCATCTCGCGTTCAATGGCGGCCGGCCCACCGCACAAGATCACCTGCATGCCGTGTTTTCGCACCGCGTGCTCGGCCACCGCGGCATAACGTTCCGGGAGCCAGTTGCGTGCGCGATGACTGGAGCATGCGCTGATCACCAACGTCCGCCGATGGGCGGGTATCAGTTGCGCTGCGTATGAGAGGGCGACGGGCGGCAGGGGAATGGCCCAGCGCGGTGGCCCGCGCGCGATACCCAGCGCATCGGCAAACCCCGAGAAACTATCCTGCACATGCTCGTGCGTGCGCGGCGCGATACGCCGATTGGTGAACAACCACTGCAGCTCGCGCGCGCGCTTCTTGTCGAATCCCAGCTTGATAGGTGCTCGAATGCAGGCCGCGGCGGCGCTGGCACGGATCGATAGTTGCAGATGCAGCAGCAGATCGAACGCGCCGCGACGTAGCATCTCGGTTCGCAGCCGGCTGAACGCGGACAGGCCGGCGGCCTTGTCCACGGTGATAAGCTCCACATCCGGAATGAGGCTCATCAACTTCGCTTCGAGTTTTCCGATCACCCAGGTGAAGCGTGTGCGCGGCCATGCATCCTGCAGCGTGCGCAACAGCGGAACTACATGGCAGGTATCGCCGATGGCCGACAGACGGAGCAGGCAGACTTTTTCCGGTGCATCCATGGAATTGAGTGAATGAAGCGCCACTGGCCGGTGGGAGCAGAAGTCGTCGAAGCCGCCATCGAAGGGGGCCGGATGCTATACGACACCCAACGCACGAGCAATTTCTCGCCCGAGTTCTTCGATCCGGAATACTGGCGCAAACACGATGCCATCGAGGGCACGGCGCGCGGTCGCGGCACTACGTGGTTCATCCGCGCCGGCGACAGCAGCTTCGTACTGCGTCACTACCGACGCGGCGGGCTGATGGCGAAAGTCTCCAGGGACCAGTACTGGTGGCATGGCGAATCGGAGACGCGCTCTTTCGCCGAGTGGTACCTCACCTATCACCTGCATCGCGCGGGCTTGCCTGTGCCCACACCCATCGCGGCGTGTTTTCGGCGCCAGGGGCTCTTTTACCGCGCCGACCTCATCACGCAACGTATCGATAACAGCGAACCACTGGCGGCGCGGCTGTTGAAAGGCCCGTTGTCGTTCACGCAGTGGATCGCGGTCGGCCGTTGCATCAGGCGCTTTCACGATGCGGGGGTGTGCCACGCGGATCTCAACGCGCACAACATCCTGCTGACGCCCGAGCAGGTGTACATCATCGACTTCGATCGCGGCGAATTGCGCAAGCGCGGCTGGTGGGCGGACACGACGCTGGTACGGCTATATCGCTCACTCGAGAAGGTGACGCTGCTCGCCGCTCCGGAGAGTTTTACCGACGAAGACTGGCACTCGTTGTTGGCCGGTTATCGCGAGTCCGCGGGTCTGCCTCAATCGACCGCCACCTGAAGCTCAAGCTTTGCGCTTCATCTACATCTGCATCGCCTACCTCATCTCGCCGCTATGGATTGGCGCGCTCGCGCTGCGCGGCTTTCGGGATCGCAGCCACTGGCAGGGATTCTCCCAACGCTTCGGCCTGGGACCGAAAGTGCGCGACCAGCGCAGCATCTGGGTGCACGCGGTGTCGGTGGGAGAAGTGCAGGCCTCGGTGCCACTCGTTGAAACACTGCTGAAGCGCTACCCGACAGTCCCACTGGTACTGACCACGGTCACCGCCACCGGGCGCGCACGTGCCCAGGCCATGTTTGGAACACGCGTCGATGTGCGTTACGTGCCCATCGATCTGCCAGGTTCAGTACGGCGCTTTTTCCAGCGCGTGCAACCGCGGCTCGCGATCATTCTCGAGACCGAAATCTGGCCGAACCTGTATCACCGCTGCGGACGTCTGGGCGTGCCGCTGGTGCTGGCCAGTGCGCGGATCTCGCCTCGGTCAGTGAACAGTTATCGGCGGCTGGTCGGCCTGTTTCGCGAGACGCTCTCTCACGGGATCTTCATCGCCGCACAGAGCCTCGAAGACGCGGAACGATTCGTGTCGATCGGCGCGAGTCCCGCCCGCACGCATGTAGTCGGCAACATCAAGTTCGATTTTGGCGTTCCGCCCGACATCGAGGCGCGCGGACATGAACTGCGGCGACTGCTCGGTGTGCATCGCCCGGTGTGGGTGGCGGGCAGCACTCACGCGAAGGAAGAAGACACGCTCATCGCCGCGCATCGTCTGGTGCGCGAGCGCTTCTCCAACGCGCTGCTCGTGCTGGTTCCGCGACATCCGCCACGCTTCGCCGAAGTGGCCGCGTCGCTGAAGGCACAGGAGGTGCCGTTCGTGACCCGCACCAGCGGGGGCGCCGTTCCGTCGAACACGCAGGTGTTCCTCGTGGATACGCTCGGCGAACTGCCGCCGTTCTATGCCGCCGGGGATGTGGCGTTCGTGGGCGGCACGCTGGTGCCCATCGGCGGCCACAACCTGCTCGAGCCTGCGGCGCTGAGCCTGCCGATCCTGGCGGGCCCCCATAATTTCAATTCCGCGGATATTGCGAAAATGCTGGTGGAGCATGGAGCGGTGCGCATCGCGCAGGACGCGCCGACGCTGGCAGCGCTCGTGGGAGATCTGCTGTCAGATCCCACCGCTCGCGCCAACATGGGTGCGAGCGGCAGGAAAGCCGTTGACGACAATCGCGGAGCGGTTGCCCGCCTGATGCAGTTTCTGGAACCGCTAATGTCGTAGTTACTGGGCAGGCGGCGTCGGTGTCGGTGCCGGTACCGGTGTCGGAGTAGTGCCCGGTGGCGGTGGCGCCTCGAGCCAGGAATTCACGTCTTCAAGCGCCTTGCGGTCGAGGAGGCCCGCGGCCTGCTTCAGCCGCAGCACGTTAAGCATGTAGTCGTAACGGCTGCGCGAGTAGTTCGTATAGGCCTGGACCAGCGTGCGGCGCGTGGCGAGCACGTCGATCGCGGTTCGCGTGCCCACGTCATAGCCGGCTTCGGTGGCTTTCAGCGCGGTTCGGCTCGACTCCAGCGCCTGCTTGAGCGCTTCGACGCGCGAGATTTCCGACATGACGCCGAGATAGGCATCGCGCGCGGTGCGCTCGGTTTCGCGGGACACGCGCTCGACACGCTGCTTGGCCGCCTGCCAGCGATAAGACTCCTGCTTCACTCGCGAGTGCGTGCCGCCGCTCGACCAGATGGGCACTTGCACCTGAAGCTCGATGGATTTGTCGATGTCGGTGTCCCGCCCACTGGGAACGGATCCCCCGTCGAACACACCAGGGACGGCAGGGAAATCCGCGACGTCAGCGCTTTCACTGTGCGACTTGCCGACCACCAGGTCGACGGTCGGCAGGTGACCGCCAAAGGCGGTGCGCACGTTGTCACGGGCGATCTCCGCGCCGAGACGGCTCGAGGTCAGCGCCAGGTTTTGCTCCATCGACGCTTCGACCCACTTCTGCGGGTCCGCGGGTTCCGGGATGGCGAGCGGCATGGTGCCGCGCGGAGTGGAGAGCACCTGGTACTGCATGTCGGTGATCTCACGCAGCAGTTCCTGGGAGGTGGCATATGCGCGCTTCGCGGCGATCAGGTCCGCCGCGGCCGTATCGCGCGCGGCGCGCGCTTCCTGCACATCCGTGATGGCGATGAGTCCGACTTCGAATCGCTTGTCGGCCTGCTCGAGCTGGCGCGAAATGGCGTCGAGTGCTGCCTGTTGTGCCTGCATGTTGTCCAGCGCGGCGAGCACGTCGAAGTAGCGCGTGGAGACTCGCAACGCGAGATCCTGCTGCGCGGCGCCGTAGTCCGCATCCGCCTGGGCGGCAATTCGCGACGACTGCTTGAGCGCGACGAGGCCGCCCCAGTTGAAAACGGTTTGGCGTAGCTGGATGCCCCAATTGGAAGTTTCAGGCGAGAACGACTGGTTCTGGGCGAACGGCTGCAATACGAACCGCCCCGGATTGTTGGGATCCGGAATTTGTTGGCCGCCGGTCTGGAGCTGATCGCCTTCATTCTCGCCTTTGTTGTAGCTGCCAGAGATCTGCGGCAGGTATGCGGCCCAGGCCTGCGGTCGCGCTTCCCGCGTCGCCTGGCGTGTGAACTCGGCTTCGCGAACCGTCGGATCATTGACCACGGCCTGGTCGAAGATGGTGAGCAGGTCTTCGCTCGACGCGGTGAAGGAGGCGAGGCAACCCAGCCCCAGGGCGAGTAAACGGCGCATTAATAAGAATCCTCTTTAGTGTTGTAGTTCACTATATCACCTACCCCTGGGGTCTAGGCAATGGTCTTGAACGAACTTAGACGTTTCAATACTGCGGTACGGTTGCATCTACGGCCTGACTCCAGGCAGAAATGCCTCCGGCGAGGTTGGCAACGTTGGTGAACCCCTGGCTCGCCAGAAAATGCGCCACGCGCATGGACCTTCCGCCTGCGTGGCACATGACGATCGTCTCCGCGTCTCTCGAAAGCTCTCCCAGCCGTCCCGGAACCTGGTTCATAGGCACATGTACGACGTCCGGAATACGAGCAAGTTGCAGTTCCCAGTCTTCGCGAACGTCCAGGACCAGCGGATTTTCCCCCTGGTCTCGCCTTGCCTTGAGTTCTTCGACCGAAATTTCGCGGATCATGGATTTCCAGATGCGTCGCTAGAACCGAAAAGGTGCAGGCCGCTTTGCATTTTCCAGTGCGTCGATGGCGGTCTCGAACAGACCCAGGCTGCTCCAGGCGGTTTCGGAGGTGCGGGTCACCAGCAGTGCTTCCTGAGGAAGCCCATTGCCGGTCACGACAAAAAGCCTTCCACCCACGGCCAGGCCGCGCGAAAACATTTCGTCGTACAAGGGAAGGGCTCCACATACGGCAATGAGCGCATAGTCCTTTCCCATATCCAAGTTGAAAGTGTCACCCGTGACAACCTCCACCTGTCCGAATCCGGCGCGCTTGAGATTGTCGCGCGCCGCTGCCGCAAGCTCGGCGTGTATTTCGATGGCGCGCACACTGGCACCCAGGGCAGAAAGGCACGCGGGCACGTAGCCGGTTCCTGCGCCGACCACCAGCGCGCGCATGCCGGGTTGCGCGTCCAGCGCCTGCAGGAGACGTCCGACAATCTTGGGTGCGAGCATGTGCTGACCGGCGAGTAACGGGATGCCGGTGTCGGCGAACGCGAGTTCCGCGTAGCGTTCGGGCACGAAAATTTCGCGCGGCGTGCGACGCATGGCGTCGAGCACGCGTTCGTCGAGCACGTCCCACGCGCGTATCTGCTGCGTGATCATCTGGGCGCGCGCGAACTCGGTCTGCATGACTTTCTCCGTGACTGGGATGCTACTTATTCTGCCCGAATTGGGCGTTCCGAAGGGCTTCGTTTCGTCGCGGAACCAGTCGTCACATCGCTTCTTTTTATGGTTAATGTTGAATGAGGGGACGACGCGATAGGTCTATTCTGCTTTTCGGCAAGGATGCCCCCGCACAAAAGATGCACTAATAACAACAGGATTACGTTTCGGGATGTCGATTCTTGGTTTGATCTGCGTGGTGCTCGCACTCGTGGCGACGCTGTTCATCGTGCTGTGCATTTTCCAGCGGCGCGATCTGCGGGCGATCTCCGAGTTGTCGCTCAACATTCAGCGGGCGATCGCCAGCGAACGCCTGCCGCAACGCATCGAAATCGATCCTGGGCACGAGGGACAGCTCGATGTGCAGGCGCTCGGCGTGTCCGTCAATCAGCTTCTGCTGCGCGCCGCGCGCACCACGGTTCGCGAGCGATCCGGGCCGAAACTCTTCACTGAGCTTGGCGAGCGGATCCACGAAGCAGTGCTCGTGCATCGCGACGTCATCCTCTACGTCAACAGCCAGTTCGCGAGCTTCGTGGGTGTGGATCGCGTCGATCTCATCGACCGCCGCCTGTCGGACCTGGTCGCCCCGGAATATGCCGAGCTGGTCGGTGAAAACCTGCGCCGGCGTCTTGCGGGCGCGCACGGCGCCGAACGCTTCGAAGTGGAAATGGTCGGGCTGCAGGGCCAGGTCAGTCTGCTCGAACTAACTACCGCGCAGATCGATTTCGAGGGTGCACCGGCGTTGCTCATCACCGGCGTGGAAGTCATTCCGACGAAAAAGCTGCGCGCGCTGGCCATCGGCAGGATCGACGAGAAGGAGGCCGCCGCGCGAGCCGCGATGGTCGCGCCGCCGCTGCCGCCCCCGCCACCGCCGGAACCGCCGCTGCAGGTGTTCGCCCTGCAGTCGCTCGGCCAGGCCATCGTCACCACCGACATGGAAGGCCGCCTGGTTTTCATGAACCCGGCCGCCGAGCAGTTGTTAGGCGTCGCGCACTCGCAGGCGCTCGGAAGGCCTCTCGAGGAAGTCGTCGGGCTGGTCGACGAGAACGACCGCAAGCAGCTCTCCGACCCGGTCAAGGAAGCGGTTGGCGGCGGCAACGGCAATCCGCACAGTTTGAGTCGCCGGGCGGTGCTGCTCGGCAAGGCCTCGGGGGAGGAGCGCGCCATCGAGCTTGCGGCATCACCTTTACACGTGGACGACAAGCTCGTTGGCGCGGTTATCCTGCTGCACGACGTCACCGAGCTGCGCGGCCTGCATCGGCAGATGTCATATCAGGCCACGCATGACGCGCTTACCGGTCTCGTGAATCGCCGCGATTTCGAGCGACGTCTCGACGAAGCGGCAGAATCCGCGCGACGTGGCGAGGCATCACACATGTTGTGTTACCTCGACCTCGACCGGTTCAAGATCGTCAACGACAGCAGCGGACACCTGGCGGGCGACAGCTTGTTGCGCGAAGTGGCCAAGCTGCTGCGCGAAGCGGTGCGCGATTCGGACACGGTTGCACGGCTCGGCGGCGATGAGTTCGGCATGTTGCTGGTCGGCTGTCCGCTCGAGAAGGCCCGGCAAATCGCCGACGACGTGTGCCGCTCGATCGCCGCTTATCGTTTCGCGTGGCACGATCGCGTATTCAACGTCGGCGTGTCCATCGGGCTCATCGAGATCGGTCGCGAAGCCGGCACCGTCGAGCAACTGCTCGCCGCTGCGGATTCGGCCTGTTACACGGCGAAGAAAGAAGGCGCGGGCCGTGTGGCGGTGTACTCGGCGCGCGATGAAGCGCTGGCGCGCAGCAGCGGCGAGATCGAGTGGCTGCAGAAGCTGCAGACGGCGCTCAAGGAAGAACGCTTCGCGCTGTACTACCAGCCCATCGTCTCGGCCTATGGCGCAGATACTGTCGGTCCTTCGATGGAAGTCCTGCTGCGCATGCTCGATGAAAACGGCGCCGAGATTGCGCCGCTGGAATTCGTGGCTGCTGCGGAGCGCTATCGGCTCATGGCTTCGGTGGACCGATGGGTGGTGCAGACCACGCTCGGGGCGCTGTCGCGCAACGCGTTCCAGCTCGCGCCTGATCGCAGCGTGGCGATCAACATTTCCGGGCAGACCCTGGGGGACCCCTTGTTCCTCGAGTTCGTGGTCGATTGCCTGGATCACACCGGAGTCGATCCCGACCAGGTGTGCTTCGAGATCACAGAAAGCGCCGTCATCGGCAATATGGATTCCGCGCGCCGCTTCGTCGGCGTCCTGCACGGCATGGGCTGCAAATTCACCATCGACGATTTCGGCTCCGGCGTGGCCTCGTTCTCCAGCCTCAAGAACCTGCCGCTCGACTACCTGAAACTCGACGGCTCGTTCATGCGCAATCTCGCCAAGGATTCGGTGAGCCAGACCATGGTGACCGCGATGATCAAGCTCGCGCGCACTCTCAATTTCAAGATCATCGCCGAGCAGGTGGAAGACAGCGCCGCGCTCGACGTGGCGCGCAAGATGGGCGTGGATTTCGTGCAGGGGTTCGTGATCGCGCGGCCGGCAAAGCTCGCGCTCGCGGCGTGAATGAACGGTTTTCAAACTAACTAGATGATCGATTCGGGGAATTCTGATGTCAGTAGCACAAAGCCAGGGAAGCGCGCCATGCCGCTTCCGCGGACAACATCCCACCGTGACGCGTCCGGCGTCGCGGATTTCTCTCGTGAGCACCGTGAACCGGGCCAGGGCCGGAGTGATCTGTGCGGATACGCAACGCGGCCTGCGCGCCAGCAGTCGTCCGCGCCTGCGTGACTCCCGCGGCCGGCGACCGGCAACGAGCAATTCCCCGCGGCGCAGAACTTCGTAGGGTCCCTAGCCAGCACGGCTGATCTCGGCAAATAATCCCGCCCCAGTACGTGAGGGCGGAATGAAGCTTGCGACTGCCATAAAGGGATGTGTGCTGCGGCCGTGGGTGCCGGCCGACAAGCCGAGCCTCATCGCCAACGCGAACAATCGCAATGTCTGGCGGAATCTCGCCGACGTCTTTCCGCATCCCTACACCGACGCCGATGCGGACGCCTGGTTTCAGATCGCTGCCCGTCCGGGCCGCAGCATCTATTTCGCCATCGAACTCGACGGTGCGGCCGTCGGCGGCATCGGTGCCAGGTCGGGCGAGGGAATCTTCGTGCGTACGGCTCACTTCGGTTACTGGCTCGGCGAGCCGTACTGGGGGAAGGGTGTCGTCACCGCCGCCGGCAATGCGCTCCTCGAGCATCTGAAAGCCGACGCTCGCTTCGCGCGCCTGGAGGCGCCGGTGTTCGAGTGGAATCCGTCATCGATGCGCGTGCTCGAGAAACTCGGGTTCGAGCGCGTCGCCCTGTTACGCAAGAGTGTCACGAAGGATGGTCAACTCATCGACAGCGTGCTGTACAGCTGTCTGTTGAACGAGTGAAGGAGGACTACATGCTGAAGACATACCAAGGTAGTTGTCACTGCGGCGCAGTGCGTTTCGAAGCCGACATCGACCTCGCGCAGGGCACGAACAAGTGCAACTGCAGCATCTGCACCAAGACACGCGACTGGAACGCCATCATCAAGCCGGCCGCATTTCGTCTGATCGCGGGCGAAGACGCCGTCAGCGATTACCGCTTCGGAAGCAAGCAGGGCTCGCATCTGTTCTGCAAGACCTGCGGGGTGCGCAGCTTCGAGCGCGGTCACGTCAAGGAGGTCGGCGGTGACTATGTGTCGATCAAGCTCGCCAGTCTCGATGACGTCGATGTAAAGGAACTCATCGAAGCGCCGGTTCGTTATGCGAACGGCCGCGACAACAAGTGGTGGGAGCCACCCGCCGAGACGCGCCAGCTTTGACTTGAGCAATGGCCGCGCCTACGGTTGAGTCCATGACCGCAGGTCTCATGCGCAAACTTGCAGCCCTCCTGTTGTCGATGCTGATGACCTCGGTCTGGGCCGGATCTGCCGCGACGAACGAGAAGGTCGCCAGCATCGACGGGGAGCGCATCGCGTACGAAGTGAGGGGCAAAGGCGATCTGGCCATCGTGCTGGTGCACGGCTGGTCGTGCGATCGCAGCTACTTTCAGCATCAGCTCGAATCATTCTCGGATCGCTACACTGTCGTGACCCTGGATCTGGCCGGTCACGGCGAATCGACGCTCGGTCGGGAAAACTACACCATCGCGCTTTTCGGAGCGGATGTGGCCGCCGTGGTCCGCAAGCTCGACCTGAAGCGCGTGGTGCTGGTCGGACACTCGATGGGCGGCGACGTGGTCGTCGCAGCCGCGCGGCTGCTCAAGGGCCGGGTCGTGGGCCTTATCTGGGTGGACGACTACAAGAATCTGGGGGCGCCGAGCTCCGACGCGGAAATCGAAGCCTTCGCCGCGCAGTTCCGCGCGGATTTTCCGGGCATGGCCAACAAGGTGGTGCGCAGCCTGTTCCGCCCCGACGCTGATCCCGCGCTGGTGAACCGCGTCGCCAAGGACATGGCCTCGGCGCCCATGAACGTTGGCGCGTCATCCATCGAATCCTCGTTCAAGTACGCGAAAGAGATCCCTGGCGCGTTGGCAGAGCTCAAACTACCAGTGATTGCCATCAACGCGGACAATGGCCCGACCGACGTCGCATCTCTCGCCAGACATGGCGTGAAGGCGGTCGTCATGCCCGGAGTCGGACATTTCCTCATGCTCGAGGATCCGAAGCGCTTTGATGATTTGCTGGCATCTGCCATCGAGGAGTTACAAAAATGAAACGTGTCACCGGAATCGGCGGAATCTTCATCAAGTCCGCCAACACCGCGCGCCTGCGCGAGTGGTACCAGAAACATCTTGGAATCGACGTCGCAGAATGGGGCGGCACGTCGTTTGACTGGGCAGGGCCTCACAACCCCGATGGCCACGGCACCACCGCTTGGAGTCTGTTTGACGCATCTTCCAGCTACTTCGAGCCCAGCGCCGCACCGTTCATGGTGAACTACCGCGTCGAGAAGCTGCACGACCTGCTCGCGGCACTGCGCGAGGAAGGCTGCCAGGTGGTCGGCGAGCCCCAGGAATCCGAGTTTGGCAAGTTCGGGTGGGTCGTGGATCCCGATGGCAACAAGGTCGAACTGTGGGAGCCGCCGCCGGGACAGTGATGTTCCGGCTTAGAGCTGCGCCTCGATGGAGTCCGCGAGCCATTGCTCGGTTGGCCGGCCACTCCAGCGCTTCTCGACACTGCCGTCGCGCGACAGCAGGAACGTGATCGGGAAGAACTTGCCAGCCTGGTAGTAGTCGGCGGCGTGTTCCAGCCTTGCGGTGGTTCCGGTCAGCGGATGAGCGCGCAGGAACGGCTCGACGACTTCCCGATCTTCGAGTGATAGATAGACGACCACGAGGCCGCGATTCGCGTATCGCGCCTGCATGGCGGACAGCATCGGAAGCTCGTGCCGGCAAGGGGCACACCATGTGGCCCAGAAGTTAACCAGCACCACCTTGCCCCGAAGTTCGTAGATCGACCCAGGTTTGCCCGACGCCGTGGTCCAGGTCAGTTCAGGGGCCGGGCGCCGCAGGCTGGGCAGGAGCATCGTCAGGGGAGTCGAGCGGCCGTCGGTGCGAATGACGATTGCCGCGAGGGTGGCAACCGCCAACCCCGCCGCCGGTATGCCCAGACGCAACAGCGGGCGGTCGACGAGGCGCAACCAGGCCGCGGTGGCGAGTAAAAAGATAGCCGCGGCAGCATAAAAGGACGGGGCACGAAACCAGAGTTGTTCGACCCCCAGTCGCCCGGCCAGATGCAATGTGGAGACGACGGCGGAAATTGCCGCCGCGAGCAACGCGGCACTCGCAGCGCCGATGCGAACCGCGGGACGAACCCGCGCGGACTTGGCGAAATGCAACACGGCCTCGGCGGCAGCCAATGCTGCCAGCGCGACCGCGATTGCTACTATCACAAAGAGAGGAGGTGCCGACATGCGGCGCAATACTCGCAGCGTGATGCGCGCGGGACAGTAGGCTGACTACCCATGCCACTCGCGCGCCGACTGACAAGTGCGGGTCCCGCCGATCAGGTCTTCTTGCCGATCACCCGAATCATGCCGCGGGGGCCGGGCTCACGCCGTGTCTCGAAACCAATGGTTTCCAGGCTTGCGATCACTCGTTCCGGCGCCAGGCGCAGCTTTCGGTAGCTGCTGACCCGAGTTTCCCACGCATCGCCCGCGCGCTCGTGCAGGATGTCGTGAACGACCACGGTGTCCTCCTCATATTCGAGGAAGCAGGTGAGGATGCGGCGTTCGTCGCTGTGCACCGCAATGAATCGCGCGTCACCCTCGAGCGGCTTGCTGTAGTCGCGGAACGAGAGCACGAAGTGTCCACCCGCTGCCAG
>Ga0070677_10000581_pt1 | contig 12372 bp, 18 predicted proteins | sample KBSM63metaG_FD_64674 | JGI IMG/M metagenome (GOLD analysis project Ga0070677, IMG submission 64674) | Miscanthus rhizosphere microbial communities from Kellogg Biological Station, Michigan, USA - KBS M6-3 metaG | ecosystem: Host-associated > Plants > Roots > Rhizosphere > Soil ... | reverse complement strand
CCGCGGTTCACGCCCCGCGAGCTGCGGCTGATCCGCGAGCACACCGGCCTGTCGCTGTCGCAGATCCTCGGCGACGAGGACTCCGATGACAAGTTCGTCGTGTTCGGCTGGCTGAAGCTCCGCCGGCTCGGCCACGACCTCGACTGGGAGCAGATGGACGACGTCGTGCTCGCGTTCTCGATGGAGGACGAGGCACCGGACCCTACGAACGGGCGGCCGGCCGCAACCTCGCCGCGTTCTGCCGGTACTGGCGCATGACGCCGCGCCAGGTCGACCAGCTCGACCCCGCCGAACTCAAGGCGTTCTGGCAGTACCTCGAGGACGACGTCCGCGCCCACGAGCGCGCCGCCCGTAAGGCCCGCCGGGGGTAGCCGATGGCGAATCCCAGCATCGTCGTCGACTTCGTCGCCAACACGAAGGACCTGCAGGCCGGGTTCCGCCAGGCGCAAGGTCACGCCGACGGGTTCGGCTCGAAACTGAAGGGCCTGGCGAAGGGCGGCGCGCTGGCCGCCGGCGCCGCCGGCATCGGGGCGCTCACCGCCACCATGAAGATCGGCATCGACGAGTTCTCCGAGGCCTCGAAGGTGTCGGCGCAGACGGAGGCCGCGCTCAAGAGCACCGGCGGCGCGGCGGGCACCACCGCCAAGCACATCGGGACCCTCGCCGAGAAGCTGATGAAGAAGAGCGGGGTCGACGACGAGGCGATCCAGTCCGGCGAGAACCTGCTGCTCACGTTCACGAACATCCGCAACGAGGCCGGCAAGGGCAACGACGTCTTCGACCAGACCACGAAGGCCGCCCTGGACATGAGCACCGCCTTGGGCACCGACATGAAGTCCGCGTCGATGCAGCTCGGCAAGGCGCTCAACGACCCCGAGAAGGGCATCACGAAGCTCACGCGGTCCGGGGTCACGTTCACCGAGGAGCAGAAGAAGCAGATCAAGGCGCTGCAGGAGTCCGGCGACACCCTCGGCGCGCAGAAGATCATCCTCGGCGAGGTCAACAAGGAGTTCGGCGGCTCGGCAGCGGCGGCGGGCAAGACGCTGCCCGGCCAGATCAACATCCTCAAGGAGTCCTTCTCGAACCTCGCCGGCGCGCTTGTCGCGAAGCTCGTGCCGGTCATTCAGTCGACGATCACCTGGCTGCGCGACCACTGGCCCGAGATCAGCGCGGCGTTCAACGCGATGTGGAACACGGTCAAGCCGATCGTCGAGGGCCTGTGGCAGCTGCTGAAGGCGATCGTCGGGGTCATCGTCGACAACTGGCCGCTGATCGAGCCGGTCCTTGCCGCGGTCGCGACGAACATCAAGAACGCCGCGAAGATCATCGGCGACGTCATCCAGATCGTCGTCGACCTCCTGCACGGCGACTGGGCCAAAGCGTGGCAGGACGCAAAGAAGCTCGTCACCGACATCATCAACGCCCTCGTCGGCTACCTGCGCGGCATCGCCAACACGTTCGGCGCCGCCGCGATCGCGATCGGCCGGGCGATCCTGCAGGGCATCCAGCAAGGGATCAGCGGGCTGCTCGGGTGGATCGGCGACCAGCTCACCAGCGTCAAGAACGCCATCGTCGGCGCCGCGTCCGCGGCGTTCAGCGCGGCGCTCGGGGTCGGCAAGAAGATCTTCAACGGGTTCATCGACGGCGTCACGGGCCTGTACACCGAGATCCGCAACCGGGTGATGGGCGCCGTCAACGCCGTAGACGACTTCCTCGGCAGCGCCGGCAGCAAGGCCCTGAGCGTGGGCCGCGCGATCTACCACGGCCTCATCGACGGCGTCACCGGCATCTACACCGAGATCTCAAGCCGCGTGTCCGGCGCTGTCAACGCCGTCGACAACTTCATCGGCGCCGCCGGCGCCAAGGCGCGGGCGGTCGGCAGGGCGATCTACGACGGCATCGTGGACGGCATCGGCGACCTCGTCGGCAAGGTCAGAGGCATGGTCGACGGCGTGATCGGGGCGGTCAAAGCCCAACTCCGGGGCTTCCACGTCGGGCCGATCAAGATCAAGGGTCACACCATCATTCCGAGGACCTACCCGTTCGCCGCGCTCGCCGCCGGTGGCATCGTGACCCGCCCGACGATGGCGCTGATCGGCGAGGCCGGCCCCGAGGCCGTCATCCCGCTGTCCGGCAGCTCGAGCCCGGCCGTCCAGGTCCGGGTGTTCATCGGCGACCAGGAGCTGACGAGCCTGGTCCGCACGCAGATCGTCGAGTCCAACACCGGCCTCGCCCGAACGCTGCTCGCCGGCTGATGGCACTCACCGCGACCATCGAGCCCGACGTCAAGAACGTCCGCCTGGACTACACCGCCCCGGCCGGCACCGCCACGGTCACGATCACCCGCACCGGCCCGTCCGGCACGCCGGCCGCCGTCCGCGGCTGGGTTGACGAGCCCGCGGTCCCCGGCGCGGTCATCGCCCGCGACTTCGAGGCGCCGCTCGGCGTCCCGATCGTCTACACCGCCACCGCCGAGAACGCCGCCGGCAGCGTGATCGACACCGCCACCGCGACGATCACCGTGCCCGCGGCGGGCTGCTCGGACACCTGGCTCAACGACCTCGCCAGGGCCGCCAACAGCATGGTCGTCGCGATCGAGTCGCTGCCCGACCTCGACCATCTCGTGCCCGCGTCGGTGCACGAGATCATCACCCGCCGCGCCCCGATCGTCACATCGGACATCGCGCACACCCCCGCCTTTGAGCTGTCCGTCCTCACCGAATCCCTCGACGACCGCGACCAGTGCCGCGCGATCCTCGGAAACGGCGTCCCCGTCCTGCTGCGCACCCCGCCGCAGGACGGCATCGGCAACCTGTACTTCAGCGTGCTCGGCTTCCACGAGCAGCGCATCGTCACCGACGGCACCGTCCCCGACCGGCGCTTCGTCGTCACCGGCCGCCAGGTCCAGCGCCCCGACCCGCTGCTCTACGCCCCGGTCGGCGTCGCCACCTACGCCCACGTCAAGGCGACGTTCGCCACGTACACCGCCCTGAAGGCCGGCCGCGCGAACTACGACGCCGTCCTCTACGACTGGTCGGGCAGCACGCCGTCGGACATCGTCCCCTGGCCCCCCGACGACGTATGAGACCGGCCTCCACAGAGTTCCTCGCCGCGCTGCGCTACAGCCACGTCATCGCCTCGAGCGTCGACCTCGTCTGGCCCGGCGACACCGACGCCGATGCGGTCAGCGTCCCCGTCGAGTCCGGGACCGTCACGATCGACCGCACCGCGCAGAACCGCCGCTCCGGGCAGATCCGCATCCCGTGGTCGCTGCAGGCCGGCTTCGATCTCGGCGTCGATGTCCGCGACCTGCCGCTCGGCGGCTACGCCCTCGTGCGCCGCGGCCTGCGCTACGCCGACGGCAGCACCGAGCTGGTGCTCCTCGGCCGGCTGCGGGTCGAGTCCGTGAGCTGGGGGACCCTCGAGGCGTCCGCCGCCCTCGAGCTGGCCGACCGCAACGCTCAGATCCGCGACGAGCCGTTCACCGCCCCGTTCGCCGCGCTGGGCAAGTCGCCGGCCGGTGCCGCCGTCGAGATCGTCCAGCAGGTGTTCGGCTCGACGATCGCCTACCACACCCCGTTTGACCCGGCCGCCACCTTGGGCGACATCACATGGACCGGGGAGCGCACCGCGGCGCTGTCACAGCTCGAGCAGTCCTACGGCGCCGAGACCTACTTCGACGCCAACGGCGACTTCGTGTTCGCCGCACGCCCCGCCGACGACGACCCGGTTGTCTGGACGGTCGACGCCGGCGAGCTGGGCGTCATGGTCGACGCCAAGGAAAGCCTGGACCGCACCGGCGTCTACAACGGCGTCCTCGTCAAGGGCCAGGCGCAGGCCGACCTTCCGCCGGTGTCGGCGCTCGCGACGTTCGACGACCCCTCGAGCCCGATCCGCTGGGGTGGCCCGTTCGGCCACGTCGCCGTCCTCGCCGACTCCACCACCGTCACCACCACCGACGAGGCGCAGGCCGCCGCCGAGAGCCTCCTGCGCCTGCGCCTCAAGCAGACCCGGTCGCTCGAGCTGACCGCCGCCCCGAACCCCGCCCTGGAGGCCGGCGACACGATCACCGTCGTGTTCCCCGACGGGCGCACCGAGCGCCATCTCATCGACGCGACCACGATCAGCCTCGCCACCGAGGCGCAGGCGATCGTCACCCGCACCCAGTTCGCCCCGACCGCGGCGCAGCGACCCGCGGCGGCCGTCCCGTGGGCGGTGTGGTCGTCGTGAGCACCCCGGCCACCCGCTCCCTGGCGGCCGTGCTGCGCGACCTCACCGCCCCGCCCGACGGCGCCAAGGTGCTCGTCGGCAACTACACCGGCGCCACCCCGAGCAACCCGCGCTACGCCGTCGTCAGCCTCGACGGCCAGACCCTCGAGGTCCCCAAGGCCCCCGGCGAGGGCGCCGGCGCCGCCGCCTACATGCTCGCCTGGCCCGGCCGCCTGCTGCTGCTCGGCGCCAGCGGCAGCACGGGACCCGCGGGTCCCACTGGCCCCGCCGGGCCGACGGGACCCGCGTCGACCGTCCCCGGCCCGGCCGGCCCGCAGGGACCGAAGGGCGACACCGGCACCACGGGGCCGCAGGGACCCAAGGGCGACACCGGAGCGACAAGTCCGCCGAGCGGCGCGGCCGGCGGCAACCTGAGCGGCAGCTACCCCAACCCGGCGGTCGTCCTCGACGGCATCCGCGAGCTGCGCGGCCCCGGCGGCGGCGCCAACCAGGACTTCACCAACACTCCCTACGAGGTCCGCAACAACAGCGCCCAGTTCCGCCTCACGATCCCCGCCCACGCCACCGCCGCCACCGGCTGGCTGGTGATGGGCAACCCCGGCCTGCTCGTGCCCGTCACGAACGCATGGGTCATGGCCTACCTGACGATCTGCGACACCACCGCCACCACGCCGGTGATCCTCGAGACCCGCGTCCAGATGCACCCCACCCAGGAATTCGCCGGCCAGACGCAGGCCATGATCGGCCCAGGGCTCATCACCGTCCCCGCCGGCGCGCCGCGAACCATCCGCCTCATGGTCCAGACGTTCAGCACCAACGTCGGCCGGATCCTGCCCAGCACCTGCGTCCTCACCGCCCACCAAGTATCCGGGCCGATCGTGCCCTAGCCACAAGGAGCGCCATGCCTGCCAATACGCCCGTCCTCGCGCTTCCCTACCCGGTGCCGGCCGACACCGCCGACGTCCCCCGCGACATCCAGGCGCTGGCGACCAAGATCGACACGCTGCGCACCCCCGTGACGTCGCTGCCGGCCTCGCCGTACAGCGGCCAGGAGATCGTGCTCGTCCTCAACGCCGCCGCCGGCGTCCTCGGCCAGTTCCGCTACAACGGCGCGAGCGCCTCGACGTACAAGTGGGAGGCCATCGGCGCCACCGGGCTGTTCGCGGCCGTCAACGTCACCGAGGGCCGCGCCGTCAACACCTACGGCGACCTGGCCACGCCCGGCCCGAGCATCGCGCTGCCGTTCGCCGGCGACTGGGACGTCGACCACGGCTGCGAGATCGTCACCCCCGTCACCGCCAACAGCGGCTACGCGTCCTACGCCGTCGGCGCGGCCACCGCGTCGGACCTCGACGCCGTCGTCCTCGGCACGAACGCCAACTTCGCGCTCGACATGACCCTCAGCCGCAGCGCCCGCAAGGCCGGTCTGGCCGCCGTGACCCTGACGATGAAGTACCGCACCAACGCCGCGACGAACATCAACTTCGGCTACCGCTGGATCCGCGCTCGCCCGGTCCGCATCGGCTGATCACATGAGCTACTCCGACCTCACCGAGACCGAGCAGCACTACTTCGACGAGTACGGCACCCTGCGGGCCATCACGGACTGGGAGGGGTTCACCGGCGCGCAGAACAACCGCAAGCTGGCGGCCCGCGACTGGCTCGTCAACCAGCGCAAGGAGATCTGGCGCTGCGCCGAGGGCAAGAAGGCCTGCTCGGGCGGCTCCGGCTGGGACGTCAACAATCGCGCCGCCCGCTACGAGCAGCTCAAGGACGAGAGCCTCAACAACGCGACGGCCAAACACGAGTACACGCTGCCCGCAAACGGTTGCACCCCGACCGAGAAGGCGTACATCGAGGAGCGCGAGGGCTACCTCATGCTCGGCGGTGACGGCGCCTCCGCGGACGATGCCCAGCGCAAGCGCAAGACGGCGAACAGCGACTGGCTCGTCTCCCGCCGCAAGCAGGTCTGGCATCTCATCGAAGACGAGGGACCCGAGAACGACCGCCCGCTCAGATACGAAAACCTCTGCATAGCGACGCATTACGGCACGTTCTGGGAGGAGTACGAGGCCGACCACAACAAGTACGGCCAGGCCATCCACGACGAGCCCGCCGGCGGCGGGTCGCGCTCGGCGTGCAAGGACTGGCTCGAGAAGTACCTCGGCGTCTCGGAGAACCCGTCGGGCTCCAACAAGGGCCAGCCACAGCCGAGCACGTGGCAGCAGCGGGTCTACGGCGACGACGGCGTGCCGTGGTGTGCCTGCTTCGCCGTCTGCTCGGCGTGGGACAACGGCGTCGCCGGCTCGGGCACCGCCGGCGTCTACAACAACCGCCAGCTCGCCAAGCAGGGCTCGGGCATCTACCGCGGCTACACGACCGACCCCGCGAAGGTGCACGCCGGCGACCACGCCTTCATCGGCTCCGACCACACCGGCGTCATCTACGACGCCGAGACGATGACGACGATCGAGGGCAACACCAGCCCCGGCTCGGAGGGCTCGCAATACAACGGCGGCTGCGTCGCCAAGCGCGACCGCGGCCCCGGCTACTGGGACGGCTACGGCATCGTCGACTTCCCCGACTGAGGAGGGTCGCATGGCAGAGAAGGGCTCCGACGCACAGATGACCGACGAGCAGCGAGCGCAGCTCGAGAAGCGGATGCAGCTCACCGAGCTGGCCGTCACGGTCGAGGAGCAGCGAACTGCGCGGGCGCCCGCGTCGGGCGATGATCCAGGACGTCCTGCCGTACCTGACTAGCGCCCTCGGCGCGATTGGGATCGTCCTCGGGATATGGAAGCTCGCCCGCGGCGACCTGCGGGGCGTGGTGGAGGTCCAGCATGAGATTTGGGAGGAGACCAGGGCGCAGCTCGCGGACTGCCGAGCCGAGGTAGCCCGGCTTCGTGGGCCGTAAGACCGCATGGCTCGTCGTTCTGTACTGCGCCGCGATGGGCAGTCTGTCCGGCGCCACCGCACTGGTCGTCGCCGGCGACACCGGCCCCCGCGGCCCCGCGGGGCCTGTAGGGCCCGTGGGCGCTCAAGGACCGCCGGGTGACCCCGGAGGCCAAGGACCACCGGGGAGCGCGGGAGCGAAGGGCTCTCGTGGGTCTCCGGGTGCACGTGGCGCCGCGGGACCGGCGGGAGCTACGGGTCCGAGCGGTCCCGCCGGTGTCAGAGGTACCCGCGGCGCCGCCGGGCAGGATGGCAGCCGCGGTCGACGTGGCCGGCGGGGTCCCCGCGGCTCTCGCGGACCACGGGGACCCTCGGGCGTGACCGGCCCGAACGGTCCCGCCGGACCCATCGGACCGCCCGGGGGACCGGGTCCCGTATGCCCACCCGGCTCGACGCTCATGCAGGTCGAGCTGCACGGCCGCAACCCCGAGGCCCGCGTGTTCGTTGCCGCCTGCGTCGTTGCGATCCTGCCGGGGTGAAGCCCGGCGAGGCCCTCATCCTGCTCGTCTGCCTGACCTGCTGCGGGATGGTGATCGCCGCGGTCGTGCTCCTGGCGGTCGCCGGGATGCTCTAGCGGACGAGCCTCAGGATGCGCGGCGATGGTTTCGCGGCGTGAGCTCCTCGCGGAGCTCGCTCACCGCGGTCGCCAACTGCGCCACGGCCGCCGCCAGTTGCTCGAGCTCTGACTCCATCCGGTCGAGCTGCGGCACGGTGCTGGCCGGCAGGTCCTCGTCGTCGTAGAAGATGGTCGGCGAGACTCCGTAGGCGAGCGCGGCCCGGCCGAGATTGTTTGCCCGCGGCATCGACTCGCCGGCCTCCCAGCGCTGGTACTGGCGAAGGCCGATGCCGATCTTGCGCGCCGCGTCCTCCTGGCCCAGTGAGTGACGCTCGCGTAGTGCGATCAGGGTCTCAACGACCCGCTCCTGTCTGAGCGCCATCTCCGCGAGGACGCTGACACGCGGCCGACGCCTTTGCCACGACATTCGCCCCGTCGTCCTTGACACGCCATCCATGGCGTATAAAGTAGCGGATCAATGTCGCGTCAACCAGACGTCATCTTCGCCGCCCGCTTCACCCAAGCACTGAAGGCCGACGGCCGCACCAGCGAGCAGTTCGCTCGCGACACCGGCTTCACGCTGCGCACGGTCACGCGGTGGCGTAGCGGCGATTCGAGTCCCTACGGCGACTCGCTCGTGCGCCTGGCGCAAGCGCTCGGCCGCGAGCCGGCCTGGTTCTACGAGGACCCGAACGGCGAGCCGGCCGAGGCCGTGGCGTGAAGACACACAGGGCGGCGCCCGCCGCCACTCACCACAAGGGCGGCGAACGCCGCTGGAAGGGAGCTTGAATGCTCACCGAGACGTACAACCACCTGAAGGACCACGGCTACGCGCGCGGCGAAGAGCAGGTCGATCGCGCCAAGCTCGCCGACGCCTGCCGCGACCTGTTGCTCGAGCAGCCGGTCGCCACCGCCGAGGACACCGAGATCCAGGACAAGGGCCTGATCGTGTCCGAGCTCCGCTTTCGCCTTCTCGGCGAGGCCGGCTCCGAGGACGTCGAGCGCGAGCTCGACGCCATCCTCGGCCCGCTCACCGGTCCGAGCGGTGCCGTGCAGGCCAAGCTCGAGAACGGCTACGTCCTGTGCTCGGCGCCCGTGACGCGCAAGCTGTCCAACAACGGCGAGGGCACGATCACGCTCAAGCGCGCAGCGCGGTTCGTCACCGAGAACGCCGACCTGATCGAGCGCTACTACTGGCTGCCCGCGCAGGCGCGCATCATGCAGGCCGTCGCCGGGCTCAACCACCGCTTCGAGCTGAGCATCCGCCGACGCCCCGAGCTCGCCGTTCGCAAGCCGGTCCTGGTCGGCAACGTCCACATGCAGTTCCAGCTCGAGATGCCCGCCGAGGACGAGTCGTGAGCGTCGAGAGCCATCTCGCCGCGGCGACCGAATTCATCGCGATCGCGGAGGCGGCGGACAGCTCGTCCGTCGCCTACCGCAAGGCCGCCGAGGAGATCCAGGCCGCGATGGACGAGGATGCGACCCTCACGCAGGAGAAGGTCGCCGGTCGGCTCGGCAAGACGCAGAGGTACGTCGGAAGGCTTTTGGACGCCCTTAGGCGCGCGCGCCTAAGCGGTGAGTTCCGGGTCGACTGGGGCTCGGGTTCGAATCGCCGCGCCGATGTGGCGGCCAAGACGGCGACTGAGCGTCCCGAGGAGTTCGCCGCCGCCTTCCGGCAGGCGCCACCCGAGGCCAAGCGCGAGATCGCCGAACGCATCCTGGCCGATCGCGCCGTCGTCGATGACGTGCTGGCGCGCCCGAGCAAGGCCAGCCGGCTCGTCGAGCAGGCCGTGCACCTCAAGGACGCCGACGAGCGCAAGCGCCAGGCGCAGCGCGCCAACGTGCGCGCGCAGGACGGGGCCGCGCCGCTGCCCGCGTACATGGCCTCGATGGTCACGAAGATGAACGAGTGGTCGCTCGGGCTCGCCGGCCTGGTCGACGACCTTGACGACCTCCCCGAAGGCCGCGGCCGCGAGCTCGTTCTCGCCGCCGCCCGGAACCTCGGCGAGCAGGCGCAGCGCTGGGTTGATCGCCTTGAGCGGCGCCCGGAGCTCGAGGTGATCGAGGGGGCCGCTTCGGCGTGAACGGCGCCGAGGTCGTCCCGCTGCTGCTCGCGCTCTTCGCCGTGCTCCTGGCCGCCCTCGAGCGCCGCGAGCGCCGGCGTCAGGAGGCCGAGCTCGATCGCCTGCGCGCCCTGCTCGCCGCCCGCACCAGCCGTAACGGCAACGGCGGCTCGCCCGAGTGGCTGTGGCCGCCGACCCCCCATCCCGAGGAGGAACGCTCGTGACCCTGCTGATCGCTGTCGCCGCTATCGCGCTGCCCGGCGGCTGCAACACCCACGGCTGTGACGAGCGCGTTGCCGGCCACCGCTGCGACACCGGCTCGGTCGGCGCCTGCATCCACCGCGCCGCGATGCGCTGGCGGGTCTCGGAGCCGATGCTCAGGCGCAAGGCCTGGTGCGAGAGCCGGTTCAACCCTCGGGCCTATAACGCCTCGAGCGGTAGCTCGGGCCTGTTCCAGTTCATTCCGTCGACCTGGAGGACGACCCCATACGCCCGTCGCTCGATCTGGTCGGCGAAGTGGTCCGCGCTCGCCGCCGCCTGGATGCACGCCGTCGGCCGCGGCGGCGAATGGAGCTGCCGGTGACCACCGAGATCGTCCCGGCCGCGCTGCCCGACCCGGCCGCCGTGCAGTCCCTCGGTGCCCTCGTCGCGGCATCCGACTACTTCGCCGATGCCAAGGAGGCGGCGCAGGCGGCGGTGAAGATCATGGCGGGCGCCGAACTGGGCCTCGGGCCGATCGCCTCGATGCGCGGCATCGACATCATCAAGGGCGAGGTCACCCTGAGCGCGGGCGCCGTCGCCGCCCTGGTGCGGCGCTCCGGGGTCTACGACTACGCCATCAAGCGCTGGGACGACTCGGGCTGCGCGATCGTCTTTCACCGCCACGGCAAGCCGCTGATGCCCGTCTCGGAGTTCGGCCCGGCGGATGCCAAGCGCGCCGGCCTCGGCGGCCAGAACTACCAGAAGTACCCGCGCAACATGTACTTCGCCAGGGCGATGACCAACGGCGCCCGGATGCACTGCCCGGACCTGTTCGTCGGCTCGGTCTACACCGGCGACGAGCTTCAGGCCACCGCTGTCGAAATCGAGCCTCCTGACGTCGTGGAGGCCGAAAGTGACGCCGGGGTTACGGAGTCCCCGGAACGTCCCGCAGAAGGCACGGGAGACGCCCCCAAGCGGGCGCCCGACCCGGTGCTCGACCCAATCACCGAGGGCCAGTACGGCTACCTCAAGGGCCTGCTTCAGCGCGCCATGCGCGAGGGCTTCAAGTCCCACCAGCTCCGCGCCGCCCTCAACCACGTCGGCCTCGAGGACGTCGAGCTGAAGGCCGGCTGGATGCGCGAGCTGCGCTCCGGTCAGGCGTCCAAGCTGATCGACCTCTTCCGCTCGGGCTTCATCCCGTCCGGCGAGTCCGACATCCCGTCGGTGGACGCCTTCTACGACCCCGACGAGACGTAGCTTGACACCGTGTCAAAGACTGGAATGGATAAGAACTTGACAGGGTGTCTCGCGGGCGCGCGCGCGACCCCGGCGCCTCGCGGCGCCGGTGTTCTACCGCAAACGTTCACATGGTTTCCACTTGCGCTTGAGGTTCTGTTCGCAAGTTCCGAAAACTCCAAAAATCCACCCCATCCCCTGGTTGGGGGACCACCGAGGGCTCCGCGGGCGCGGGCGCGCGAGGCCGGGGGATGAGGGGATGAAAGAGAACGAAGAGAACGGCCTGCTGTCCGTGCGCCTGCTGGCAGCGTGCGATGCCGACAACATGGCCCGCATCGCCTACCTGTGGGGACCCGTCGTGGCCGCGCTCGGGTCGTGGCGCAAGCGCCTGCACCCCGCCGACTACAAGCCGTACGCGTCCATACTCGGCGACGAGCCCCCGGAAGACGTCGCTGCCGCCATTCGAGGGCTCGCTCGCACCGAAGAATGGCGGCCCGCGGCCGCCGACGTCTACCAGCGCCTGCACCCACCCGCCCCGGAGCCCGAGCGCCCGGCCGCCGGCGTCACCCAGCGCCCCGACAACACCGAGGCCGCCTACCGCGCCGTCCTCGACGAGGCCGTCATGGGCGCCGAGATCTGCGACTGCGTCCCGCGCTCGCCGCAGATGGACATTGACCGCCACGGCGTGCTGTGGTGCTCGGCGTGCGGGAACCTTGAGCCCGGCCAGTACGACCAGGCGCTCGAGTGGGAGAACCCCACGAAACCCGAGCCGCCGGCGCCGTCGACCGAGGACATCAAGCGTTGGGCACGCGACGAACAACTGCTGCGGTTGCGTCAGGGCAAACAGCCTTCGCCTTTGCTGCGGAAGCTGATGGGCGGCGACGACGAGACGATGCGCAAGTTGGCCGCGACGTTCGGTCTCGCGTTCAGCCTCGAGGTCGACGGAGATCGAAGGCCGTGACCCAAGCGCAGCTCGACTACCTCGCCGCCCGCGCCGGCCGCGCCGGGCATACCTCGATCGCCTCCTACGCCCTCGCCATGCACAACACGCTGGTCCTCATCAGCGATGCGCAATCGGGGGTGTGGGGCAACATGGCCTACCAGGCCCTGCACGGCCGCCGGCCCGTCGACCGC
>Ga0070677_10000579_pt1 | contig 12386 bp, 14 predicted proteins | sample KBSM63metaG_FD_64674 | JGI IMG/M metagenome (GOLD analysis project Ga0070677, IMG submission 64674) | Miscanthus rhizosphere microbial communities from Kellogg Biological Station, Michigan, USA - KBS M6-3 metaG | ecosystem: Host-associated > Plants > Roots > Rhizosphere > Soil ... | reverse complement strand
ACGCCCTCGACGCGGTTGCCGGCGGTGTGCTCGGTCTCGAGCTTGTCCCAGGCGGCCTCGCGGCGGGCGCGGTCGCGGCTCAGCATCGCCTCGCCGTTCATGTTCTCGATCCGGTCGACGAACACCTCGACCTTGTCGCCGACATTGAGGTCGGCCTTCTGGCCCGGCGCGGCGAACTCGCGCAGCGGCACGCGGCCTTCCGATTTCAGGCCGACGTCGATGACGGCGAGGTCGTTCTCGATCGCGGTGACGGTGCCGGTGACGACCCGGCCCTCAAAGGACTCGTTCTCGCCGCCGAGGGATTCGTTGAGCAACGCGGCGAAATCGTCGCGCGTCGGGTTTGCCGTAGTGGCCATGTTTTGTATTCCTAGTCTGTCGTTTTGCCGGCCTGGGGGTTGGCTCCCCCGGTCTGGTAACCAGCATGCCGCGCCGGCCCCATGCCGATGCGGCGCCCTTTGGACGGAGACGCGGAAAAACGAAAAGGGCGCGCCCAGGCCCGGCTCCTTGGCCGAACCCTCGCGCGCTACGCCTTCTCAGCCCTTCGACAAGCTCAGGACATGCTTTCCGCGAGCGAACCGCCCGCCGGACGGCGGGGGATATAGGGGAAGGGGTGGAGAGGGGCAAGCACGATAGCCGAAACTCACCAGCTTATCGCGCGGCAAGGACACGGTGGGGCATCCACGCCGCGCGGTTGGACCTGTTGCCGCCGGTCGCCCCGGTCAGCTTCTGACACCGAAGATGGTCTGGCTCACGCTGCGTAGCCGCTGGGTAAACTCATCTTCCCCGAAGCCCGCCAGGAAAGCCAATGCGGCCCACCACATGACCTTGCTCGCGCTACTGTTCTCGACTGTGAATAGCCCGGACTGAACGATCCCAACCAAGACGCAGCCCAGCAGAAAGCCTGTCATCGGTCTGATGAAATAATAGGGCCACCACGTCGGGACATCGAGGTCGCGCTTATAACATGTGTGGCCGACGAAATTGGCGATCGACCTGAGTTGAACGCCAAGCGTTCCGGCCATTCCTCCCAGGAGCAGCAGCATCAAGACCAGCGAATCTGATCTCTCGGCAGAATCGAAGGCCAAACGCTCGACTCCGACCAGATAGACGCTTCTCTGGGGGGCAAGTTGCGGCGGTGTGCTGCTCACCGCAGCCACGAGCGCTTGTTTCGCGTCGTCGTCAATGAAGCCGAGGAAAACGAGTTCTCCTCGATGCCGATCGTAACGAAAGCGCGCCGGCGCTCTCTCAAGCGGGAGAGCACCAAGATTGCCGACATGGATACGCGTTTCAGCTTGCAGGACGTCCTGGACTTGTCCGACCGAATAGCGGGCCCCCCACAGCAGGCCCGTCGTCGAAATGAGCAGCCAAGCGAAAATGAGAATAACATGCTTGATCGGCGGCGGTGCTGCCGGAGGCGGCGGCAAGGCGGGGGCAGGCCCGGGTGCGGCGACGGCTTGTGTGCCGGATGTCGAGTTCAATGTGCCTCCCCCCATTCAATCACTTGCCGGCAAGCATATTCCAACCCGGGAAGGAATTTGTCGAGCGGATCCCGAGAACCGCCTGCGGGCAGCGCCCCCGGCAAATAAGGCTGGAGGCGCAGCGCTCGAACTACGGCATAAAATGCCGGAAGATATCGGCGATCTGACTCTATAGGCATCACCTTTCGACAGAGAAGATGAAAGGGCGTCTCGTAATAGCGCGCCTCGAGATAGCCGAGAGTCGCCTCCGGCTCGAGTGCCATCGTGCCTTCAAAATCGATCAGGCCAGCGAATCGATTGTCCGCATCGACGATTATGTTTTCCGGCGAGATGTCAGTCCATACGAGCGACCGCATGACGTCGGCGGCGGGTCTCTTCGTCAAGGACTGGAGAGCGGTGCGCGCCTCCACTAACAACGTTCGGTCGGTCGAGACGGCGGAAATGGGGGCTGCGACTACCTCGGCTATAAAATCGCACCAGCTCGTATGTCCGGCATGCTTCGCATCGAGCAACTCTCCATAACCCTCGACCGAAAGCTCCGACAGGATCTTCAATTGCTCCGACATTTGCAGGCAAACCCGCTCAAGCTCGGTCATACTAATGTGGTGGAGCCTCCGGTCTAGCGAGTCTCCTGCTATCTTCTCGTAAACGAGATAAGGCAGGGCGGGATCGGTATCCGACCAGCACAGAACCTTCGGAACGGCGGCGCCCATGTCATGCAGGCGTATCAGGAGACCGGGTTCGAACCGTGCGATATGCTCGCGTCCCTTTGGATAGATACGGACGATGTAATCCGAGCCGGCATCGGTGGTGACTGTCAGCTTGAAGGTCATGTATCCAGAGAGGATCGGGTGCACAGAATTTACCCCGAAACCCGTCGCTCTCTTGACGATCCGGGCCGCTTCGACAGCCAGATCCACCGGATATTCAAGCACAGGCAAGAGTCTGCATCTTTAGGAGTGGATCAAAGAAAACGGCCGCGAAGCGATGCCGCTCTCGAACATAGTGCCGGCGGGCCGAAAGCCAGCGGCGTGTCTTCTCGTCGGGACGTAACTCTAGAACCGACGCGTAATGCATGAGCCGCATCCACAGAACGACGGTGCGCGTTAGCCGGTGACCCGCCGTGATCGGCTCGTCCGGATAGTCGAAACGGACAGCGCGCATTTGACCCAGTCGAGAATCTTCGACGCCGTTGCACGGGTCGTAGAATGTGGCTTTGCGGAGATCGACGGCGACCGCGTTTGCGGTAAAATCGAACTGCTTCAGAACGCCGACAATATCGGTACATTTCTCAACCCCGTTCTGGAAGCGTTCGATCAGCATCACATCGGCATAAGGTTCGCTACCCCCAGGAGACCAGCGGGGCGAACCGAATGGTCCGTAGGAGAGCTGGCCAAGGTGAGACAGCCCCTCTACAAAATCCGGGGCGTGTCTTCCCCGCAGGAAGAAATCAAAATCCTTCGGTTGGCGGTTGCTGCCGCGCGCCGAATCCCGGACAACCCCGCCCGCGAGAAACACCTCCACATCCGGATATTCTGCCATCATCCTCTTCATGGCGGCAGCGCCGTGCCATGCATCGAACTGCCTGCAAGCCTCTTTGGCAAACGATCGATACGTTCCGGAAGATGACATAGATACGTCTTCTGACCTCGCTTCTCGGGAAAACCCGATCGGGTTCCAGTGGCTCTAGAACGGCACGGACCGAGCTATCAAGAACGAAGGCTGTTGTTCTGAGGCAGCGGGCGAGAGGCGAACCGATGGGGCAGTCCGAAGGAACAACAATATCTAACTCGGCGAATGCGGACGCAAGCGCTCACCCAATGTTCACGTCCTTCGACAAGCTCAGGACGGCCTTCGACGTGCTCAGGGTAAGGGGAAAGTCGAGTGGACGAACTGACGACCGACTTGGAGGCGCTGATCGAAACCCCTGCGCGGCTGGACAGGGCTGCGGTGCCGGCTCATCATGGCCGGACTCGGGGGGAGGGAGAGCGCTTATGGCCCGGTATCGCGATCTTGCGCTGGCCCTGGCGGCGATGGCCGCGGCGCCGCTCGCGGCGCAGGCGCCCGCCGACCCGGGGCCGGCGACGGTGCAGCCCGAGAACGACGACAATTTGCAGCTGCAGGATTTCGCCTCGGTGGTGGTGATCAACGAGCTTCGGCGGCAGGGCGAGCTCGGCGGGAAATTGTTCGGCGCGGCCGGCGGCGATCCGGCGATGAACGGGCTCTCCACCTATCTCGCCTTCTTCGTCTCGGCGGGGGACGGCTGGCGGATCTTTCGGATCGGCGACTTCCTGTCCTACCATATCGTCTCGGAGGCGCCGGGGCGGGTGCTCCTCCGGGTGCGGGAAAGCACGATGAACGCGGAAGGCGTGATCGGCAGCCGCACGCGCGGCATCGCGCTCCGCTGGACGGCGGGGGCCGAGGGCGCGGCGCCGGCTTCGGTGAGCCTGACCCCGGTGCCCTAGGAAGCCGGCGGCGCCCGAGGCGACCGTGATGAATATCACAGGCGAATCTGTCCGGGGATGGTAGATCGGGAGCGTCAGGCAGTCCTCGCTCGGCGCGGGCTCGCGGGCCTGACCGGCCAGTCAAACGATCAGGAGAGCGCTCATGCCAACCGACCCTGCCGTCGTCACGCCGACCGCGGCGCCGACCAACAAATCCGTCGCGGCGACGGGCGGCTCCGCCTTCGGTGCCGCCGTCGCCACCATCATCCTCTATTTTCTCAGGGACTACGAGCTGCCGGAAGACGTAAAAACGGCGATCATCACGATCATCACGGCGGTCGTGACCGCCGCCGCGGCCTATTTCACGCCTCCGGGCACGAACGAGGCAGTCCTTGTGACGTCGGAGGGGGGCATGAAAATGGCCCGCGTCACGCCTCAATAGAATTTGGCGGCTGGCGGCAGTCTTCCTCGCAGCGGCAGCGGGCCGCAGGATGTTCACGCCCCTGTCCCGGCCGTTTGCCGGGCAGGCGAGGCGAGCGCGACTCAGGGCAGCGGGACGCTGCTCAGCGAGGACGGCCTCAGCCGGTCGCGAGATCGACGATCAGCGCGAGATAGATCGCCGCGAAGACCATCGGGACGATCTGCTCGACGTGGCTCAGCGGCGTGTAGAGCCAGGTCTTGCCCTGCTTGAGATGGACCCATTCGATGTCGAACAGGCGCGCCGGCAAATCCCGCTCCAGCTCGTGGATCACGGCGAATTTCGCCGTGTTCAATTCCCGATAGGCGCGGATCAGCGCGAACCAGGCGAGCGACAGGACGATGCCGGCGAGCGGGATCAGCCAGCGCCACGGGCCCTCCTCCGTGCTGAGCGCGGCGTCCCGCCCGGCGACCACGCCGTAGACGGTGACCAAAGCGGTGTTGGTCGTGAGCAGGAACGTGTTGGCGGCGCCCCTGCGGTCGCTCACCTTGGAGCTGCTGTCGACGTACAATTTATATTGCTCCATCAACAATTTGTACCGGTCTCCCGCGAAGTCGCGCTCGCCGTCGATCAGATCCGTATTGCCGCTCATGAGCTGATTTCCCCTGCTTTCATGCAAAGCGACGCATGGCAAAAGCATGGGACGCATCCGGTTGAAAAGCAATCCGGGCGCATGCTCGGCGATACCGGCAATGACGGGCGCCCGGGCGGCGGCTGTCAGGGGCCGGGCCGGCGGCAAGCCGAGGCTCAGCCGCGGCTAGGCCCGCCGCCCCTCCACCGCCTCGATCGCGGCCGCCACGGCCTGGTCCGCGTCCATCGCGCTGGTGTCGAGCAGGACGGCGTCCCCGGCCTTGACCAAAGGCGCGGCGTCGCGGCCCATGTCGCGCTCGTCGCGGGCGCGGATGTCGGCGAGGACGTCGGTGAAGTGGACGTCCATGCCGGCGGCCTTGAGCTCGTCGAAGCGGCGGCGGGCGCGGATTTCGGGGGCCGCGGTGACGAACAGCTTGGCCTCGGCGGCGGGCGCGATCACGGTGCCGATATCGCGGCCGTCGAGCACGGCACCGCCGGCCTGCGCGGCGAAGCGGCGCTGGCGCTCGAGCAGGGCCTCGCGGACGAGGGGGTAGGTCGAGATCCGCGAGGCGATGCCGCCGACCGTTTCGCTCTTCAGCTCGGGATCGGCGAAATCGATCTGCGAAAGATCGCAGGCGCGCGCGGCGGCGAACTCGCTTTCCGGGTCGCCGCCCATGCCGAGCAGGTTCAGGGCGGCGGCGCGGTAGAGCAGGCCGGTGTCCATGTGCGGCAGGCGGTAATGGCGGGCGAGCGCCCGGGCGATCGTGCCCTTGCCGCTGGCCGCGGGTCCGTCGACGGCGATGATCATGGGCTTTGCAACGCGCCGAGCGCGGAAAGGAAGCCGGGGAAGGAGGTGGCGATGGGCGACATGTCGGCGATCCCTATCGGCTCGCGCGCGTGGAGGCCAGCCACCGCGAAGCTCATCGCGACCCGATGGTCGAGCCGCGGGTCGATGGTGAAGCCGCCGGCCAGCGCCGCGCCGCCGGTGCCGGCGACGAGCAGATCGTCCCCGTGCGCGCGCGCGCCGAGCGGCGCAATCGCCGCGATGCGGTCCGATTCCTTGAGGCGGAGCTCGGCGAGGCCGCGCATCCGCGTGGTCCCGGCCGCGAAGGCGGCGGCGACGCACAGGACCGGATATTCGTCGATCATCCGCGGGGCGAGCCCGGGCGGGACGTCGACGGCGGTGAGCGCGGAATGGCGGACGAGGAGGTCGGCGACGGGCTCGTTGCAGATTTCCCGGGCGTTCTCGAAGCCGAGGTCGGCCCCCATCTTGCCGAGCATTTCGTACAGGCCGATGCGGGTCGGGTTCACGCCGACGCCCTCGATGCGGATTTGGGAGCCTGGGACGATCAGGGCGGCCACGGTGAGGAAGGCCGCGGCCGAGGCGTCGCCGGGGATGGCGTAGTGCCGCGGCTTCAGCTCGGCCTCGCCGCGGATCGAGATCCGATCGCCCTGGCGCGTGACGTCCACGCCGAACAGCGGCAGCATCCGCTCCAGATGGTCGCGGCTCGGCGGGCCGTCGACGCTCGTAATGCCCGGCGTGTTGAGGCCGGCGAGGAGCAAAGCGGACTTGACCTGGGCGGAGGGGATGTCGAGGCGGTGGCGTGTCGGGACGGCCGGATACAGGCCCGCGATCCTGAGCGGCAGGCGGTCGCCCGAAATCGACGCGCCGATCCGCCGCAGCGGCACCGCCACGCGGCCCATCGGGCGCCGGCTGAGCGAGGCGTCCCCGGTGAATTCGGCGGCGATCTCGTGGCTGGCGACGAGGCCCATGAGCAAGCGCGCCGAGGTGCCGCTATTGCCGAGCGCGAACGGCGCCTCCGGCTGGAGCAGGCCGCCGGTGCCGACGCCGCGGACGGTCCAGGCGCCGCCGCCCAGCGGCGCGATCCGCGCGCCCATGGCCTTGAGCGCGGCGATCGTCGCGAGCACGTCGCCGCCGTCGTTCAGCCCGTCGATCCGGCTCTCGCCCACCGCCAGAGCGGCGAGGATCAGGGCGCGGTGCGAGATCGACTTGTCGCCGGGGACGCGGGCGGTTCCGCTCAGCATGGGCCTTGCCTTTGACACTGCCCACCCCATGTGGCAAGGCGCCCGCCGATCCCGGCGCCAGCGCCGGCTTTTCACGCTTTTGACACGGAGACTTTTCACCCATGGTGAAACCGGAATGGGGCACCAAGCGGACCTGCCCCAAATGCGCGACCCGCTTCTACGATCTCGGCAAGGATGACCCGGTGACCTGCATCGCCTGCGGGATCAACTGGCAGCCCGAGCCGGTGCTGAAATCGAAGCAGCCGCTGCCCTTCGAGGCGGCGGTCAAGCCCGAGGCCGAGGTCGAGAAGGAGGATGCGGATCTCGCCGCCGACGAGCTCGAGATCGACGTCGACGAGGAAGCCGAGGAGAATCCGGACGACGAGGTCGATCTGGGCGGTGACGACGATATCGGCGTGCCCGGCGCGGCGGGGGACGAAGAGGAGGTCTAGGAAACCCATCAAAGTGGTACTTTGATGGGGACCGATATCCTCCTTGCGGAGCGCCGCCCGCTTCCCTAAATGCGGCGCCTACATCGCTCCCGGACCCACCCGGGAGCCAAGGGTTCGGGGCCGTAGCTCAGCTGGGAGAGCGTCGCAATGGCATTGCGAAGGTCAGGGGTTCGATCCCCCTCGGCTCCACCATTTTCGCAAAGCGAAATTGTCCGCCATAGCCCGTTGGGGCGACGGCGGGCCGGCAAGCCAGCCTGAGCACATTCCAACCGTTGCAGTTTCTGCAAGGCCTGAGCATCTCGCGCCTGGGGGCCTTTCGTCGCCCATATGATCGGAGTCGTCCCCTCATTTTCTCCACAGTTTTCACGTCGTGGGGGATTCCCTGCCTAGGGCTGGCAGTTTATCGTTAGGACACCACAGGCGTCCCAAACAGGGGGAAGTCGCGATGCTGGTCGCCGAGCAGGATGGTGCGAGGATTGAAGCGAACGCCGCGGAGCGCGGAGGCATATTCAATTGTCCGCAGTGCAAGGGCATTCTTGTGTTTAAGCCCGGCCGCAAAGTTATCTCGCACTTCGCCCATAAGCCACCAACGGATTGCACTTGGGCGCGCGGTGAAACTCGGGCGCATCTCGAGGCTAAGTTGCTGGTCAGCGAAGTGTTGAAAGCCCGCGGCCTTAGGGCGGAGCTAGAGTGCATATTGCAAGGACTTTCCGGCGACAGGCGCGCCGATGTGCTGGTTTGGTCGCCAAGCGGCAAACAGCTTGCAATCGAGTTGCAACACACGTCCATCGGGTTGGATGAAATTGAACGCCGAGCCTTCTCCTATGCGAAGCTTGGCATCGCCCAGATTTGGGTGCCGTTCATTTCAAAGGATACGATCGAAGGAGCAGAACTCCGAGCGGACGGGAGCTTGTTTCTAGAAACCTACTCCCCGCGGCAATTTGAGAAGTGGGTGCACGGCTTTCACCAGAAAGATGGAATGTGGGTTTATGCGCCGCATCAAAAGCTCTTTTGGAAAGCACACATTGCCCCGCATCAGGTCTACGTGCCTATCACCGAATGGTACGATGAATACGGGGAGGAACAGAGCGCGGGCGGCTATACCAAGTTTTCAAAGCTGTATCGGGAGTTGACTCTGGAAGGCCCGTTCCCCTTCGAAGCCTTGCGTGTCACAGTAAAAAGCAGAAGGCCGGGGAAGGTGGCTCATTACAACTGGCCGGGAGGGGGATTGGGGATGTTCGTGGTAGAGGACGTGCTTTCGCAAGTAGCGGCTTAAAGCCGGGTCGGACCCGCGGTTCCACCCTTTCCCAAGAGCGGACCTTTTCCCTGAAACGTCACATTGGGGCTTTAGCGGGCGGGCCGGATATGCGAGCTTCCGACTCATGCGAATGATCGCCGCGCTCGGCCTTGCCATGACGGCCTCCCTGGTCGTCGCCGCTCAGGCGCGGGGCGGGGATGAGAGTCGCGCGCCGGCCGCGCGCAAAGCGCCGGATCTGGGCGCCTGGACCCGGCCGCTCGGCACCGCGCCGCCGCGGCCGCCGGCCGCTGCCGCGTCCGCTCCGGGGCCCGGCCCTGCCGCCCGACCCGATATCGACGTGGTCGACGCGCACTGGATGGCGCTGACCATGTGGGGTGAGGCGCGCGCGGAAGGGGAGACGGGCATGCGCGCGGTCGGCCATGTCATCGACAATCGGCGGCGGGCCGGGATGCACGGCGCCGCCTACGTCACCGATACGGTCGGGCGGGCGTTCCAGTTCAGCTGCTGGAACCCGGGCGATCCCAATCGCGACAAAATGCTCGACATCGACCGGCTCGCGCCGGACGGCGCCGATTATCGCAGCTGGCGGCTCGCCCGCCGTCTCGCCGACGAGATCATGGCCGGCCGCTCCGCCGACCCGACCGGCGGCGCGCTTTACTATCACAGCGTCGAGGTGGCCCCCGCCTGGTCGGCCGGGATCGCGCCGGCGCGCCGGATCGGAAGCCACCTCTTCTTCCTCGCCAGCCGCTAAGGGCGGCCGGCGAGACGATCAGCAGGCAGGCGGCGAGGCCCTTCGTCAGGGACTGCTGGGCAGATCCTCGTCATCGTCGTCGATCAGCACGAAGAAGAGGATCAGCAGCACGACGGCGCCGACGCCGAGCAGGATGTAGCCGGTATCGTCCATCGCGTTGGCGCCCTTCAGCGAGGCGCCGCTGCGGGCGCCCTGGGCGAGCGACAGAGCCGACGAGTCGGACGGCGCGGCGATCGCGGCGGTCGGAGCGGCGATGAGGCTGATCGCCGTGATCGCGGCGGTGAATGACGAGCGCATGACCTTCTCCTGTTGTGGCGAGGAAGGCCATCGCCCGCGCGCCGAAACCGCTCCATCCGGATGAGTCCCGATTCTCGGGCTGGAGATTCCCCGAGACCGCCTTCGCCGCGCAGCGTTTCGAGGTTCAGGACGTCCGTGCCAGGTGCGTCCCGTTCTCCAGCTGCTCGAAGACGAAGCGAGTGCCGGTGAACAAGGCGATCACGTCGGCCGCGGTGCGGGCATGCCGGCTCGGCTTCACCGTGGTGAAGCGGCCGCCGCCGGCCAGAGCGAAGGGGAGGAGGAGCTGGTCGGCCAGATAAGGGCCGGCGAAAGCGGGCGAGGCGAGGTAGCCCGCCATCCGGCCCGCCGCCTTTTTCGCCAGCGTCTCGGCCGGGACGCCGAGCTTGCCGAAGCCGGTGACGATCTCGGTCACCTGGTCGAAAACGGCCTCCAGCATCAGCACGTTGCCCGGGCCCAGCTCCTCGGGAAGCTGGCGCACGGCGTAGGCCTCGTCCGGCCAGTCGAGCGAAGCGGCCGCGGCCTTGAGCTCGCGCTCGGCGATGTCGAACGGCAGGCCGGCGATCGTCGCCGTCGCCGAGACCGAGCGGCGCTCGCCCCGTTCCAGGCAGTCGATCCGGGCGAGCGGGCCCGGCTCGACGTCGACCTCGATCCGGCCGCCGCCGCGCGGATAGAAGCCATGGCGGACCAGCCGCGCCTCCACGCGCGGGCCCATGCGACCCAGGATCGGCAGGAAGGTCCGCGCGATGAACTCGAACGGCGGCGCCATCATATTGTGGGTGCCGCCCTCGAGCGTCAGGCGCGACGGGCCGGCCGCGGTCAGCAGCGGCATCAGCACGGTCTGCAGAACCAAGCCGGTGCTGCCGGCGGTGCCGACCGCGAAGCGATAGTCGCCGGCGTGCACCGTCCCCGGCCGGAAGACGATCTCCGACGAGCCGATGGCGACGCCGTCGCATTCGGCGTTGCCGATCGCGCAGGCCGCCTCGACCGCGGTCAGATGCTGGCGCATCAGCCCCGGCTTCTCGCGGCCGCCGCGGATGTTGGCGATCCGGAAGGGCTGGCCGGTGACCAGCGACAAAGCGAGCGCGTTGCGGACGACCTGCCCGCCGCCTTCGCCTTCGGATCCGTCGATGGTGATCATTGTCCTATCCTATGTGACCTCAGTCTTTGCGAGGAGCGTAGCGACGAAGCTATCCAGTTGCGTCAGAGGCCGCGCTGGATTGCTTCCCCCGGCTTTCGCCGGGGTCGCAATGACGGTCGGCGGCGTGCGGCGGGGCCTATCCCTTCACGCACACCACCTGCTTCAGCGTGTGGACGATCTCGACCAGGTCGGCCTGCGCCGCCATCACCGCCTCGATCGGCTTGTAGGCCCGGGGCGTCTCGTCGATCACGCCTTCGTCCTTGCGGCATTCGACGCCCTCGGTGTCGGCGATGTGCTCGGCGAGCGTGACCTGCTTCTTGGCCTCGGTCCGGGACATGATCCGGCCGGCGCCGTGGCTGCAGCTGTCGAACGAATCCGCATTGCCGAGGCCGCGCACGATGAACGACTTCGCGCCCATCGAGCCGGGGATGATGCCCATCACGCCCTTGGCTGCACGAACCGCTCCCTTGCGCGTGACGAGCACGTTCTCGCCGAAATGGTTCTCCCGCCGGACGTAATTGTGGTGGCAGTTCACTGCCTCCAGCTCAGCCTCGAACGGCTTGGCGATCTGCGTGCGCAGGGCGGCGATCACGTTGGCCATCATCATCCGCCGGTTCAGCGCCGCGAAATCCTGCGCCCAGCCGACCGCCTCGACATAATCGTCGAAATGGTCGGTCCCTTCCGGGAAATAGGCCAGATCCTCGTCGGGCAGGTTGATGTGCCATTTGCGCATGTCCTGCTTCGCCAGCGCGATGAAAAAGGTACCGATCGCATTGCCGACGCCGCGGCTCCCCGAATGCAGCATCACCCACACCCGCGCCTCCTCGTCGAGGCAGAGCTCGATGAAATGGTTGCCGGTGCCGAGCGTGCCGAGATGGACGAGGTTGTTGGTGCTCGCCAGCTTCGGATATTTGTCGGTGATCCGCTTGAAGCGCGCGGCGAGCGTCGCCCAGGCCTCGACGATGGCCGGGGGCGGCGAGCCCCACGAGCCCTTGTCGCGCTTGCCGCGGCCGACGTCGCGGCCGTGCGGCACCGCCGCCTCGATCGCCGAGCGGATCCCCTCGAGGTTGTCGGGAAGGTCGTGCGCCATCAGCGAGGTGCGCGCCGCCATCATGCCGCAGCCGATATCGACCCCGACCGCCGCCGGGATCACCGCGCCCTTGGTCGGGATCACCGAGCCGACGGTCGCGCCGATCCCGACATGGACGTCGGGCATGGCCGCGACATGCTTAAAGATGAACGGCATCTTCGCCGCGCGCGACAGCTGCGCCTTGGCCTTGTCGTCGACCGGGACGCCGCGGGTCCACATCTTGACCGGCACGCCGCCCTCGACGGGCAAATATTCGAAACTCTGCTCGGCCATTGGGGGCCTCCTTCTTCTCGGATGTTTACTGCCTGAAGGCGCGGCGACAAGCGGTGGCGAGACGTCTCCCGGACTTTCGCCCGGGGGGAGGGTTCGAACCTCCTTTCACACCAATGTAGTCCCGCCGGCATT
>Ga0070677_10000564_pt1 | contig 12618 bp, 15 predicted proteins | sample KBSM63metaG_FD_64674 | JGI IMG/M metagenome (GOLD analysis project Ga0070677, IMG submission 64674) | Miscanthus rhizosphere microbial communities from Kellogg Biological Station, Michigan, USA - KBS M6-3 metaG | ecosystem: Host-associated > Plants > Roots > Rhizosphere > Soil ... | reverse complement strand
AGTGCATGGACGGGATGATCGGCGGACAGCTCGATCTCGGCAGACACCGAGGCGGCGTCTTCGCCGCTTCGCACGAGCCCCGCATCCGACCGTGCTCCGAGAGCCAGGCCCAATGCGTCAAGCAGGATGGACTTGCCCGCACCGGTCTCGCCGGTGAGCACACCCAACCCCTTGTCGAACTCGAGCTCGAGCTGCTCGACGAGCACGACGTTGCGGATTGCGAGCTGCCTCAGCACGGCGCGCCCGCGGGCAAGTGCATCAGCTCTGCGGAGCGGTCTGCGGCGAGTGCCGCGAAATGAGTTTGTACGCGCGGTGGTACCACTCGCTGCCCGGGTAGTTCCGGCCGAGAACGGCAGCCGACTTCTGTGCCTCCTGCGGAATGCCGAGTGCAAGATAGCATTCGACCAGGCGCTCCAGGGCCTCGGGCGTATGGTTGGTCGTTTGGTACTGGTCGACCACCTTGCGGAACCGCAGGGTTGCGGCCAGCCACTTGCCCGACCTCTGGTAGAAGCGCCCGACTTCCATCTCCTTGCCGGCGAGATGGTCGTTGATAAGGTCGAGCTTCAGCCGCGCGTCGGAGGCATAGCGGCTGTCCGGATAGCGCCGCATCAGCTCGCCGAAGGCATTCGCCGCGTTGGCGGTGCTCGCCTGGTCGCGGGTCACGTCCTCGATCTGCTGATAATGGCTCATCGCGATCAGATAGTGGGCGTAGGGCGCGTCCTTGTTGCCCGGGTGGATCGTCAGGAAGCGCTGCGCCGATGCGACCGCCTCGGGATATTTCTGCCCCATATAATAGCTGAAGGCGCTCATCATCTGTGCCCGGCGGGCCCAGACCGAATAAGGGTGCTGGCGTTCGACCTCGTCGAACAGCTTGGCAGCCTCCTCATATTCCCCTCGGTCCAGGCGCTGCTTCGCGAGTGCGTACAGGCTGTTCACGTCACGGGCGATGTAGGCCGTGTCGGCGGTTTTGCTGTTGCGGGCGCATCCCGAGGCGGGAAGCACGATCGCGCAGGCAAGCAGCAGGAGGGCGGGGCGGGTCAGCTTCGGCGGCATGAAGACCTCATTAGCGTGGGGCCTCGGGCAGGCCAAGCGGGACATGGACGCTGTTTGATGGGCGCCAGATGAACGGTGTCAGACAGCGGCCGGACCGGCCGCCTTTTCCTCATCCTCCGTGCGCAGGAAGCTGTCGGGCTTTACGCCCAGCCAGACCAGCACCGGCGAGGAGATGTAGATCGAGGAATAGGTGCCGACGAAGATGCCGATGAAGATGGCGATCGTCAGGCCGAAGATGACCTCCGGGCCGAGCAGGAGGAGCATGCCCAGTGCGAGAAGGATCGACAGCGACGTGACCATCGTCCGCGATAGCGTTTCGTTGAGCGACAGGTTGAGCAGCGGAACGATCGACATCTTGCGGAACTTGCGAAGATTCTCGCGGATGCGGTCGTAGATCACGACCGTGTCGTTCAGGGAATAGCCGACGATCGTCAGGATCGCCGCGACCACGTTCAAGTCGACCTGCAGCTGCGTCAGCGAGAAGAAGCCCAGGGTCATCGCCACGTCGTGGAACAGGGTGATGAGCGCACCGACGCCGAACTGCCATTCGAACCGAAACCAGATGTAGATGGCGATGCCCAGCATCGCGAGGCCGATGGCCAGGCTTCCGTCCCAGGCCAACTCTTCGCTGACCTTCCCGGACACCGTCTCGACCGAATCGACACGGGCGCCCGGATAGCGCTGCTGCAGCATCGAGCGGACCTGCGAGGCCGCGCGGTTGGCGGCTGCCTCGCCGCCTTCGGGCTTGGGCAGGCGAATCTGGTAGCTCCGCGGGCCGCCGGTTTCCTGGATGCTGGCGTCGCCGACATTGATCGATCCGACGTCGTTGCGGAGCTTCTCCACGTCGACTTGCTTGGCGAAGGTCACGCGGATCATCTGGCCGCCGACGAAATCGACGCCGAGGTTCAGGCCGCGCACGGCAACCAGCGAGAGGCTGGCCACTGTGAGGATGATCGACAGCATGAGGCCGACATTCCGCCAGCGCATGAAGTCTAGGTTCGTATTGTCGGGAACTAGCTTGAGAAGCTTCATCGCTGCCTCAGATGTGTAGCACGCGGGGCCGCTGGCGACGCACCCACAGGGCGACGAGCATCCGCGTGAAATTGACGGCCGTGAAGACCGAGGTGACGATGCCGATCATCAGGACGACGGCGAAGCCGCGGATCGGCCCGGAACCGAAGTACCACATGAGCACCGCGGCGATGACGTTCGTGATGTTCGCGTCGAAGATCGCGGTCGAGGCTTCCTTGTAGCCCGTCTCGATCGAGTCGAGCGTCTTGCGGCCTCGCCTCTGCTCCTCGCGGATGCGCTCGTTGATGAGCACGTTCGCGTCGACGGCAGCACCGATCGTCAGCACGAATCCGGCGATTCCGGGCAAGGTCAGCGACGCGTTGAAGATCGCCATGATCCCCAGGATCAGCAGCGCGTTCACGACCAGGCCGATGGTCGTGTAAACGCCGAACCGCCCGTAGGTGACGAGCATGAAGAGGATGACCGCCAGCGTCGCGACGACGCTGGCGATGATGCCCTTCTGGATCGAATCCTTGCCGAGTTCCGGCCCGATCGTCCGCTCTTCGATGACGTTAAGCTTCACCGGCAGCTTGCCCGAGGCCAGGGACACGGCGAGCTGGTTCGCGGTCTCAACGGTGAAGTTGCCGCTGATCTGGGCCTGACCGCCGAGGATCGGCTCATTGATATTCGGAGCCGACAGCACCTTGTCGTCGAGGATGATCGCGAAGGGCTTGTTGACGTTCTCCTGCGTGACCCGGCCGAAACGGCGCGCGCCCGCGGTGTTGAAGCTGATCGAGACGACCGCGCGGCCGTCCTGATCGAAGCTTTGCTTGGCGTCGACGAGCTGATCGCCGGAAACCATCACCCGGCGCTTCACGGCGATGTTGCCGCCGCCCTCCGCCATCGGAAGAACCTGGCTTCCGGCCGGGGCCCGGCCCTGGGCGACCTGGTTCGGATCGGCCGTGAGATCGACCAGCTTGAACTCGAGGCGCGCGGTCTGACCGATCAGGCTCTTCAGCGCCTCGGGGTCCTCGACGCCCGGAACCTCGACGAGGATCCGGTCGGCGCCCTGATTGATGACGGTGATCTCCTTGGTGCCCTGCGGATCGATACGCCGGCGAACCACGTCGCGGGCAACGGTCATCGCGTCCCGCATTGCGCGCTGCGATCCGCTCTTGGTCGGCGTCATCACGACCCGGGTCGAATCCGTCACCTGGACGTCCCAGTCGCGCGAGCCGGTCAGCGCGACGGGCTGCGTGATCGCCCGAAGGCGCTCGACTGCGGTGTCGACTTGGGTCGGGTCGCGGACGAGGAAAGAGACTCGGCCTCCGGCAGTCGACACATCGCCGATCTCGACCCGCGGATCGCGGCGAAGCTCGGTCGCGACCTGATCTTCCATCGCCTGAAGCCGCTGCTTGGCGGCGTCGGCCTGGTCCGCCTCGAGCAGCAGCTGGCTGCCGCCGGCGAGGTCGAGGCCGAGGTTGATGGTCGCGCTCGGCAGCCACTTCGGATAGCGGGCCTTAAGGTCGGCCGGGAGCATGCTGGGAATCGCGAAAAGGATGCCGATCAGGATGACCAGCGTGATCGACCAGACCTTCCAGCGCGGGAAATCGAGCATCTAGCGCGGCCTAGTCGTTGGCCGGCTTGGCCGACTTGGTCAGCACCTGGCTAAGGGTGCCCTTGACCACCCGAACCCGGATGCCCTGCGCAATCTCGACCTCCGCTTCGTCGTCGGTGACCTTCGTCACCTTGCCGCGGATTCCGCCGCCGGTAATCACTTCGTCGCCCTTCTTGATCGCGGCGATCGAGGCCTGATGCTCCTTCACCCTCGTCTGCTGGGGGCGAATCATCAGGACATAGAAGATCACGAAGATCAGGAGCCACGGAGCGATGCCGAGAAGCATCGCAGCTCCGCTGTTGGAATTGGCAGCCGCGGCGAGGGTCTGCAGAGGAATGTCTGTCATGGGATTAGGGGTTTGTTCCTAGGCGGAAGTCGGCGGGCGACTATCACGGCAGTAAAGAATGGCGCAAGAAATGCTCCGCTTGATGGTCGGGGCGACTGGATTCGAACCAGCGACCTCCACACCCCCAGTGTGATGCGCTACCAGGCTGCGCTACGCCCCGACCGAGGGCTGGCATCTAGGCAGCAGTCGCCCATAACACAAGCGATGGCCAGACGACGGCGACGCAGAAAATCGACTTTGCTCCGCCGCTTGACGCTCGCGCTGGCAATCGTGCCCTTCGCCTATCTCATGGCGGCGCTCATCGGCTCCCTGGTCCCGGTCAACCGCGGCTGGTCGGAGCCGGATGACGGAGTGACCATCTATATCGCCAACAACGGCCTCCACTCGGACATCGTCATGCCCGTGGAGGCGCAGGGCCTCGACTGGACGCCCTTCCTGCCGAAAAGCGACTTTGCCGCGCCGGACGCGGGAGCGCGCTGGGTGGCGTTCGGCTCCGGCGAAGAGCGGGTCTATCTGGAAACGCCGCGCTGGCGGGACATCAAACCGGCGACCCTCTGGTCGGCAATGACCGGGGGCAGGCGGGTGATGCACGTCGAATGGGTGTCGAACCCAAACTACCTCGACCGCGCAGTCCGCCTGCGGCCTGAGGAGTACCGTCGACTCTGGACGGCGATACGCGCCGACTTCGAACTCGATGCGCAGAGCCGCCCTCGCCGGATCGGCCATCCGGGGTACGGCCGATCCGACGCTTTCTATTGGGCGACAGGCAAGTTCCACGCGCTCAAGACGTGCAACAGCTGGGCCTCAGACCGGATGCGGGTCGCAGGCGTGAAGGCGAGCATCTGGCCGCCGTTCGTGCAGGGCTTCGTCTGGCGCTACCGCAAGGTCAGCGCCGACTGACGGTTCATCCCTTCGGCTTGGTCTCCGTCTTCGTTTCCGTCTTCGTCTTCGTCTTGGTCTCGGTCTTGGTTTCCGTCTTCGCCTTGGCGTCGAGGTCGGCCTTGGTGATGCTTACGACCAGGCCCTTGTCGTTCTTGCCGAAGCTGGTGAGCGGGATCTCCGCCCGCGCCTTGCCGGTATTGATGATCGCCCCGTCCGAATCGACGGAATCGACCTTCCCGACCAGCGCGCCGCTCTGGTCGTAGACCGAGGCGTCCTTCTTGATGTCGTCGGCGGTCGCAGCGGTGACCTGCGTTTGCGTGGTCGTGGTTTGCGTGGTGGTGGCTGCCGGCTGCCCGTCAGGAGTCGTGGTCGGCTGGGTCTCGGTGGTCGTGGTCTGGGTTGTCGTCGCCGGCTGACCCTCCGGCGTAGCCGTCGGCTGGGTCGTCGTAGTTTGCGTCGTGCTCGGCGCGGTGGTGGTCGTCGGCTGGGTCTGCGTGGTCGTAGTCTGCGTAGTGGCCTGGTCTTGAGCCAGCGCCGGTGAGGCAGCCGCAATCGCAGCAGCAGCCGTCAGAAACATCCATTTCGAGGTCATAATCGGTCTCCCCAGATGTGAACTGGAAGGACAACGACCGGGCGGGGGTGCGGGTGCATGCCTGTCGGTGGGCCGTTCGCGGTTCCCGACAGGCGGCGCATCTCCCCGCGTTTAGAGCACGTAGCGGCTGAGATCGGCGTTCTTGGCGATGCCGGAAAGCTGCTGCTCGACGAAGGCGCGATCGACCGTCAGCGTCTGCCCTCGGCGCTCTTCCGCCTCGAAGCTCACGTCCTCCAGCAGCTTCTCCATCACGGTCTGGAGCCGCCGGGCGCCGATATTCTCGACCGCCTCGTTCACATCGGCCGCGATTCGCGCAAGTGCCTCGATACCGTCGTCTGAGAACTCGATCGTCACCCCCTCCGTTCCGAGCAGCGCCTGATACTGCTGAGTCAGGCTGGCGCGGGTCTGCGAGAGGATGCGGACGAAATCTTCCTGCGTCAGAGCAGTGAGCTCGACTCGGATCGGAAGCCGGCCCTGCAGCTCCGGCAGAAGGTCCGCGGGCTTGGCGATGTGGAACGCGCCGGAGGCAATGAAGAGGATGTGATCCGTCTTGAGCGGTCCGTACTTGGTCGCGACGGTCGTGCCCTCGATCAGCGGCAGCAGGTCGCGCTGGACGCCCTCCCGGCTGACCGATCCGCCGCGGACGTCGCTGACGGCGATCTTGTCGATCTCGTCGAGGAAGACGATCCCGTTGGACTCCGCATCCGCCAAGGCCACGCGGTTGATGTCGTCGGGGTCGACGCGCTTGTCGGCCTCTTCGTCGGTCAGGCGCTGGAATGCCTCGGGCACCTTGAGCTTGCGCTTCTTGCCGGGCTGCTGGCCGAACGCCTTGCCCATCATGTCGCTGAGATTGATCATGCCGACCTGGCCGCCCATCCCGGGAATGTCGAACGGCATCGACGGCGCTTCCTTCACCTCGATTTCGACCTCGGCGGAATTCAGGCTGCCGTCGGAAAAGCGCTGACGGAAGCTCTCGCGAGTGGCAGCGCTCGATCCCTTGCCGGTGAGGGCGTCGAGCAGGCGCTCCATCGCGGCTTCCTCAGCGCCGGTGCGAACCGCCTCGCGACGACGTTCGCGCTCCAGCCGGACCGCTTCCTCGACCAGGTCGCGGGCGATCTGCTCGACGTCGCGGCCGACGTAGCCGACCTCAGTGAACTTCGTCGCTTCGACTTTCACGAAGGGGGCGTCGGCCAACTTCGCCAGACGGCGGCTGATCTCGGTCTTTCCGCAGCCGGTCGGCCCGATCATCAGAATATTCTTTGGCGTGACCTCGTCGCGCAGCTCCGGAGAGAGCTGCTGGCGGCGCCAGCGGTTGCGCAACGCGACCGAAACGGCGCGCTTCGCGTCGTCCTGGCCGACGATATGGTCATTGAGGGCGGCGACGATCGCCTTCGGAGTAAGCTTGTCCTTCAGCACTTCAGGGGCCCCGCCGCTCTGGATGGATGTCTGATAGTTCATGTCGCGAGCTATGTCGGGAGCGGCAGAACGACCTTCAAGCGGTGCAGCGGACCTCATCGAAGAAGCGGCGATGGGATGAGACGATGTCCGCGATGGCAGCGGGGTCGGGCGTCGTGTCCCACACGTCCCGCTCGAACGTGCCGCCGAGCAGGATGCCGTCCGCTCTCGGGAACATGTACCCCCACCTTCCGGCCGCGGCATAAAGCACTTCAGGCTGCGGCTGCAGCACGGCAAGCTGGCCGCGAACCGGCCGAAGCTCGAGGTCGCCGAACAAGTCGCGCGCACCGATCCCAGTGCAGTTGAAGACCAAGGTCTCCGGCAAGGCCGCGAGCTCAGCCGGCGAGGCGAATTTCCGAAGCTTGATCTTGCCGCCGGCACTCAGGATGTCGGCCGTCAGCTGCCGCAGGAAGCGAGGCGTTTCGACGTACATCGTTCGGTAGCCGACCATCGACTCCACCGGGAACGGGTGATCGCCCGGCGAGAGAACCCGCCAGTCGGGCATGAAGCTCTCGCTCGGCATCGGCTCGGTGCGGCGGCTCTCTTCGTAGGTTGGAAGCCAGCGAATTCCGTAGCGGTCGCCGGCCATGATCTGGAACCGGCTCCAGCTGTAGGCCATCGCCGCCGCGAACTGGGCTCGCCATTCCGGCGTAACGGCGTCCTCGCTGAAATGACCGAACGGCGAAATCTGACCGCCCGCCACGTTGGACGTCGTCTCGGGAGACAGCGCCGCCGAGTAGATCGTGACCGGAAAGCCTGCCTCCTGGACCAGCCGCGCAGTCGTCAGTCCCATGACTCCCGCGCCCAGTACGGCAACGGGTCCGCTGTGTCCCTGCAGGCCGAGGTTTGTCGCGAGCCGTGAGCTGCCCCAGCTAAGTGTGATTCCCGCTCCGCCATGCCCGTAATTATGGATAAGCACCTTGCCGGCCAGCTGCTCGCGCCGGACGACGAAGCCCGAGGCGCGATAAGGACGAAGCCCCGCTACGGTCCGTATGATCCTCCCGGCATCGACCTTGACCGGCGGCAGGGCAGTGCAAGCAAGCTCGCGACGTGTGCCCGTCGTAACGCAGCCCGAAAGGAGTGCCGCCGAACCTGCTGCAATGAAACCGCGCCGGTCGAGAATCATGCCCCGACGCTAACGCCCATCCCCGGAATGGCCAGCCTGCGCTCCAGCCGTCGCGCGATGAGGACGACTACGGATACGAGCAGCAGATATACGAACGCCGTGAACAGATAGGTCTTGAAGAACAGGAAGGTGCGGGAAGCGACCTCCTGCATCTGCGCGAAGAACTCGATGTACTGGATGAGAAAGACGATCGAGCTGTCCTTCACGTTCTGGATCGCCTGGTTGGTCAAGGCCGGCACGGACATCCGAAGCGACTGCGGGGCGGTGATCAGCCAGAAGACCTGTAAGCGCGAAAAACCTTGCGCGCGGGCGGACTCCAGCTCGGCAGGATCGAGCTCCTTGTACGCAATCGTCAGGTAGCGCGCGTTGTACGCCGACACGTTGAACGTGAAGCCGAGCACCGCGATCACGAAGGGCGACAGCGTCACGCCCAAATTCGGAAGGCCGTAGTAGAGCAGGAAAAGGAAGACGATCAGCGGCGTCCCGATGAACAGGGAAATATAGCTTTGCGTCAGGCGGCGGACGACGGGTTTCGAGCTCAGCGTAAGGGCGAAAATCACAATCCCGCCGATCAGGCCAGTCGCGGTGATCGTGACGGACAGCAGGATCGTATCGCGCAAGCCCCGCACGATCTGCGGCCAATAGCTGACTACGTCCGCGACGAAGGGGAAGGCATCGAGCATCCTAACCCTCGCCGAAGAAATCTTCGATGACCGGGTCGTCCCGGCGAAGCAGGTTTTCGATCAGGTCCTCGGCATAGACTCTGCCCTGGTCGAGGAACACGACCCGGTCGGAAATATGCTTCGCAAGTCCGAGGTCGTGGGTGACGCAGAGGATCGTGACATTGTCGAGATAAAGGCCGTTGATCAGCGTCACGACCTCGCGGACCATGATCGGATCGAGCGCCGAGGTCGGCTCGTCGAAGAACAGGACCTTCGGGTCCATCGCCAGCGCGCGGGCGATCGCGACCCGCTGGCTCTGGCCGCCGGAAAGCGCCGCCGGATAGGCGTCGCGCTTGTCGGCCATCTCCATGCGATCGAGCTCGTGCAGCGCGCGCTCTTCAGCCTCGCGCCTAGGCACCTTCTTCAGCCGGCGCAGGGCGAGCGTCACATTGTCCAGCACGGACATGTGCCGGTAGAGCGCGAAATTCTGGAAGACGAAGCCGATCCGGCTGCGCAGCGCGCGGACGTCGGCGCCGGGGCGCGTGATGTCCTTTCCGTCGAGCAGGATCGATCCCGAAGTAGGTTCGATCAGCAGGTTGAGGCAGCGCAGCAAGGTCGACTTGCCGCAGCCGGATGGCCCCATGACCACCTTGGCTTCGCCTTCCTCGAGGTCGAAGCTCACGCCGTCGAGCACGTTCCTGCCGCCGTAGGACTTCACCAGCTCTTTGACTTCGAGGAGGGCCATTCTCACTCCTCCGCGAAGCCGGGAACGGCGTAACGTTTTTCGATCAGCCGGACGAAGCTCAGCAGCAGGCGGTAGATGGCGAAATAGATGAGCCCGATCGCGACATAAATTTCGATCCCGCGCATGGTCGTCGCCACGAGCGCCATCGCCTGCTTGGTGATCTCCGGCAGGCCCACCGTATAGGCGAAGGGCGAATATTTGAGCACGGTGGTCAGTTCGTTGATCATGCCGGGCACCGAGAAGCGCAGCATCTGCGGAAGCTTGATAAGCCGCAGCGTCTCGAACCGGGTGAAGCCCATCGCCTGGGCGGCGAGGACCTCATTCGGATTGATGGCCGCGAGCGCGCCGCGAAACACTTCCGACAAATAAGCGCCGGAGATGAAGCCGAGGCTCAGCATCATCGCGAGTAGAGGCGGCACGTCCAGCCCGACGCCCGGCAGTCCGAAGAAGACGACAAACAGCAGAACCAGCATCGGCACGCCGCGGAACACATAGACCCAGGCGGACAGCACCGCAGAGATCCAGGCGCCTCCGAGTTCCCGGGCCATTGCGATGGCAAGGCCGACGACGAGCGCAGTCGCCGCGCAGCTGAACGTGATCAGCAGCGTGTAGCCCGCACCCTGCAGCAGGATTTGCAGGATTTCGATAAAGCTCACTGGGAGCTTACTTCATCCACTTGTCGATGATCGCCTGGCGCTTCTCCGGCCCCAGCTCGTCGAGATATTTGTCGAAGTCGACGCGCAGCTGCGATCCCTTGGGGAAGGCGAAGCCGAGACGATCGATCCCTTCGAAGACATAGCTGTCCTGGATCGGCAGCTTTTTGCGGTAGACCGAGGCGACCGTGCCATCGAGGAAGACCAGGTCGACCTGGCCGTTCTGCAGATCGGTCAACGCCTCGCTGTTGGTCGGATAGAGTTTCAGCTGGTCGACCTTGTAGATTCCCTTGGGCTCGAGCTCGGTCTTTATGAAATCCGTGTAGGCCGTGCCGCGGGCAATGCCGATGCTGTAGTTCTTCAGCGTGTCGAGGTTGGCGAGCTTGATGTTGCGGCTCTTCATGCTCACCAGGTTCCAGCTGTTGTCCATGTAGGGCTTGGAAAAATCCATGACCTTCTTGCGCGGCTCGGTGATGGAAATGCCGGAGAAGGCCACGTCCGCCTTCTTGCTGACGACGGCGCCGAGCATGCCCTGCCAGTCGTAGGCGGTGATCGCCATCGTGCAGCCGCGTGCTTTGCAGTAACCGTCGAACAGATCGTAATCGAGGCCCTTGGTCTGCCCGTTTTCCTCGAACAGATTGGGCGGGGAAGCCGGGGTCACGGCGACATTGATGACCTTCGACGTCGCTCCTCCCTCCTGCTTCCCGCAACCGCCGACAGCGGCGAATGCCAGAGCGATAGCGAACGAGGCGATAAGGTCGCGGCGTCTCATGCTGGTGTCCCCCTGTGCGAATGATACGGCGGCGTGAACGGGAAGAAGTGGTTCATCCCGGCCTGATGCAAAGCTTCGCGCACTGCGTCGCCGCCATGCAGGAAATCGAGGTCGCGCCGGCCGTCCTTCAGAGACCGGGCGAGCCGAAGGACGGCGCGGATGGCGCCGAGGCTGATGAAGTCCAGCGCTTCGAGGTCCATCGTCACGGATTTGGTCTGGGGCTGAAGTCGCTGTTCGACAGCCGCGGCGAAATCGTCGCCGTCGGCTGCCTCCATCCGCGCCTCGGGCCGAGCAACCAGGCGCTCTCCCTCTTCCAGGAACCGGACCTGCATGCGTTAAATTGCAGGTAAACGGCAGTGGAGTCGAGGGTTGGCTATTCGACCGTTTCGAGAGTCAGCTGGTCGTTGGTGAAGACGCAGACTTCGGCCGCGATCTGCATCGCCCTGCGGGCCAGCTTCTCCGGATCCTGCTCATAGTCCGCCAACGCGCGGGCAGCGGCGAGCGCATAATTGCCGCCCGAGCCGATCGCCGCGATCCCGCCTTCAGGCTCCAGCACATCGCCGTTGCCCGTCAGGATCAGCAACGAATCCTTGTCGGCGACGATCATCATCGCTTCCAGATTGCGGAGATATTTGTCCGTACGCCAATCCTTCGCGAGTTCGACCGCCGAGCGCATCAGCTGGCCGTTGTATTGCTCGAGCTTCCGCTCCAGCCGCTCGAACAAGGTAAAGGCGTCGGCGGTGGCGCCGGCGAAGCCTCCGATCACCTTTCCGCCTTCGCCTATGCGGCGAACCTTCTTGGCATTGGGCTTGATGACGGTGTTGCCGAGACTGACCTGTCCGTCGCCGGCGATGACCGTCCGGCCGTCCTTCTTCACCCCGAGGATTGTCGTTCCGTGATACTTTTCCATGAGCGCGATGTGGGATGGCTCGCGAACGGCTGCAACTACGCCCGGACGAAGCGGCGGTCGGGAACGAGCCAGAGGAATGCGACGGCGACGTAAATTGCGACCGACAGGATCGGGGAAACGAAGGCAAGCGCCACGGCGATGGCATAGCCGGCAAAACTGACCCACTCTTTCGCTCCGCGTCCGACCGCCCGCTTCACGCCGGAGGTGTCGCCTTCCGCCGCGATCAGCGCACGTTCGAGCAGGAGGTACGAGATGGACGCGCCGACCAGCACCAGGCCGAACGCGGCAACCGGCCACGGCTGAATCCCGACTTCGTCGATCCAGCGGATCATGAGTGGGAAAAGGGTGAGCCAAAACAGCAAGGCGTGGTTCGACCACAGCACGCCGCCGGTCACCTTGTGCGCGGACTGCATCATGTGGTGGTGATTGTTCCAGTAGATCGCCACGTAGATGAAGGCGAGCAGGTAAGCGGCGAGCAGCGGAAGCACCGTCAGCACGGCGGCGAGCGTCGGTTCCTCGGGTAGCTTCAGCTCCAGCACCATGATCGTGAGCACGATGGCGACGACGCCATCGGTCAGCCCGTTGAGACGCGACGGTGTCATCGGCTCCCTCCCCCTAGCGCTCGGCGCCCTTGACCTTACCCCAGGTGCGCGCGGCCGTGTAGCCGAGATAGCCGGTGCCGAAGAGCGCGTAGAGCTCCTCCGGAATGCCGCGGAGATAGGCCGTCATCCCCTCGGCAATTCCTTTCGCCATCCCCGGGTCGGCGGCGGCGATCAGGCCCATCGGGACGGAC
>Ga0070677_10000563_pt1 | contig 12625 bp, 10 predicted proteins | sample KBSM63metaG_FD_64674 | JGI IMG/M metagenome (GOLD analysis project Ga0070677, IMG submission 64674) | Miscanthus rhizosphere microbial communities from Kellogg Biological Station, Michigan, USA - KBS M6-3 metaG | ecosystem: Host-associated > Plants > Roots > Rhizosphere > Soil ... | reverse complement strand
GATCGGCGGCGATGGTCTGCAGCACCTCGGCGGCCACATCGAACAGCAGCCCGTAGATGACGGCCTTGTTCGTGTACGCGATGTCGGCGATCGGCGCCGGCAGCGTGAAGGCAGGAGATCGGCCTGTCGTGCATCGAGCCAGCGCTGGGCTGCCGTACTCTGGCACTTCGGGCAATGTCGGTTGCGGCAGGAGTTGTAGGCGATCTGGTCGGTGCCGCAGCCCTCGCAGCGCAGGACATGGCCTCCCAGCGCCGTTGCAGCCCGGCGATGCGCGGCGCGATGGCGATCGCGCCGGGCGCCAAGGCGTTCGCGCCGGGGAAATCCCACGTGCTGAACATGTCAACCACGAGCAGCGCCGTGGGCCCGCTGCCCGGTCCTCCGCGAGCGGCGCTTTCGATGGATCAGAGGGCATGTGCTGATCGGGGCGGTAACGAGGAGACGATGATGGATCGAACGGCCTCGGCCTGGGGATCTGGGCCGGGGTCCTCATCCGGCTTCGCGCGCTGCCGACCTCACCACGCGCCCACCCGCCTGACCGGCGCCGGGTCCGATCTCGATCTCCCAATCGGAGGCGGCGACGACGCGCTCGTCGTGCTCGACGACGATCACCGTGTTGCCGGCGTCGACGAGACCTTGCAGCTGTGCCATCAGCTTGTCGACGTCGGCGGGATGGAGGCCCGTCGTCGGCTCGTCGAGAACGTAGAGCGAGCGGCCGCGCTGCTGCTTCTGCAGCTCGGTCGCGAGCTTGATCCGTTGCGCCTCGCCGCCCGAGAGCTCGGTCGCGGGTTGGCCGAGGCGGAGGTAGCCGAGCCCGATGTCGCGCAGCACGGCGAGCGGCTTCAGCACCGCCGGCTCTTCGGCAAAGAAATCGCACGCGGCCTCCACGGTGAGGCCGAGGACATCGGCGATGCTTCGACCGCGCCACGTCACCTCGAGCGTCTTCGCGTTGTAACGCGCGCCGTGGCAGGTCGGGCAAGGCGCGTAGACGCTCGGCATGAAGAGCAGTTCGACGCTGACGAAGCCTTCTCCCTCGCACGTGTCACAGCGGCCCTTGACGACGTTGAAGGAGAAGCGTCCGGCGTCATAGCGGCGCGAGCGCGCCATCGGCGTCGCAGCGAAGCGCTTGCGGACGCCGTCGAAGAGGCCGGTGTAGGTCGCGAGATTCGAGCGCGGCGTGCGACCGATCGGCTTCTGGTCGACGCGGACGAGCCGCTGGATTCGCTCCATGCCCGAAGCGATGCGGCCATGCGTCTCGGCGGCGACGGTCGGCTCGCCGTCCGTGGGCTCGTCGTCGTCGGTCGCTGGATCATGGCCGAGTTGGCGGCAGACGAGCTCGACGAGTGCCTCGCTGACCAGACTCGACTTGCCCGACCCGGAGACGCCGGTCACGGCGGTCAACACGCCGAGCGGGAAACGCGCGTCGAGCCCGACGAGGTTGTTGCGTGTGATTCCGGCAAGCACCAGCCAGCCCTGCGGCATGCGGCGGCGAGATCGCGGGGCCGCGGTCCGGTCGAACAGGAAGTGGCCCGTGTGCGACTCCGCGATGCGCGCGAGTCCCGCCGGGGGCCCGCTATAGAGGACGCGGCCGCCGCGCTCGCCGGCGTCCGGGCCGACGTCGACGATCCAGTCGGCGCGTCGCATCGTCGCCAGGTCGTGCTCGACCACGAAGATCGAGTTGCCAGATCGCTTCAGCGCGTCGAGTGCCTCGAGCAGCGCGGCGCCGTCCTTCGGATGCAGCCCGGCGGTCGGCTCGTCGAGGACGTAGACGACGCCGAACAGGTTGGAGCGGATCTGCGTCGCCAGCCGCAGCCGCTGCAGCTCGCCTGGCGAGAGGGTCGGCGTGCTGCGGTCGAGCGAGAGATAGCCGAGGCCGAGCGACTGCAGCGTCTCGATGCGCGCGATGACATCGGCCGCGATGCGTTGCGCCGCGATGCGCTTTTCTTCCGAGAGGTCAGGCGTGCGGCGGACGTCGAACGCGCCGGCGTGCGCCGAGCCGCCGGCGGCGACGCGGCGCGCGGTGTCGGCGCGCGCTGCGGCGCGGTCGTACGCCGGCGCTCGCCCTGCGCTGGCGCGCAACCCCGCGGCACCTTCGATCACATCGAAGCGCCCCGCTGCCGCCGGCGCAAGCACCGCCGCGACGCGATCGAGCTGCAGGCCGGCGAGCGCGCCGATGTCGAGCCCGGCGAAGGTGACAGAGAGCGCTTCCTTCTTCAGTCGCTTGCCGTCGCATGCCGGGCAGATCGCGCCGGTCATGAAGCGCGCCACGCGCCTCTTCATCAGCGGGCTCTGCGTCGTCGCGAACGTGTGCAGGACGTAGCGGCGCGCGCCTGTGAAGGTGCCCATGTACGCGGGCTCGGTCTTGCGGCGAAGCGCGGAGCGCGTCTCGGCCGGCGTGAACCCTGGGTAGACCGGCACCGTCGGCTGCTCTTCAGTGAAGAGGATCCAATTGCGTGTCTTCTTCGGCAGGGTACGCCACGGCACGTCGACGTCGACTCTCATCGAGACGAGGATGTCGCGCAAATTCTGACCATGCCACGCCGGCGGCCAAGCAGCGACGGCGCGCTCGCGGATCGTCAACGAGTCGTCGGGCACCATCAATCGCTCGGTGACCTCGTAGACGCGGCCGAGACCGTGGCAGTTCGGGCACGCTCCCTGCGCGGTGTTGGGCGAGAAGTCCTCGGCGAAGAGCATCGGCTGGCGCGGCGGGTACCGCCCAGCGCGCGAATAAAGCATGCGCAGGAGGCTCGAGATCGTCGTCACGCTGCCGACCGACGAGCGCGATCCAGGCGTGCCACGCTGCTGCTGCAGCGCGACTGCGGGCGGTAGCCCGGAGATGTCGTCGACATCCGGCACGCCGACCTGGTCGATCAGCCGCCGCGCGTACGGAGCGACCGACTCGAAGTAGCGCCGCTGGGCTTCTGCATAGAGGGTGCCGAACGCGAGTGAGGACTTGCCCGACCCGGAGACGCCGGAGAACACGACGAGCGCGTCGCGGGGGATGTCGACGTCGACGTCCTTCAGGTTGTGCTCGCGGGCGCCGCGTACGTGAACGAAGCCGGAGAAATCGTCGGTGGGCATGCGTTGGGACTAGGGTTGGTGCTCTCCGGTCTTCCCGAGCAATCGGCCGGCCGCATCGCCCCGTGCTGCCCGTTGCGCGGGCGCTTGGCGTCTTGATCCGCGGGGGCGACGCCACGCAAGGTGCGCAGAAGGGGAAGACGGCATAGCGTTGCCTCCCACCCATCAAGGCGCGGCATTCGTCGCGTTCGAGTGAGGATGACCATGATGCCCACTGCCAAGAAAGTTGCCAAACGACCTCTTGCCACGGCCACATCGGCCAAGACCGACGCGACCGCGCTTCGGGCCGCTGCTGATCCCGGATTCAACGCTGAGCGACGAGCAGGTGCTCTTCCTCTCGGACATCCTGTCCACCGGCTACCAAGCCACCGTCAACGCTGGCGTCGAGCGCAGTTCGACCATCGCAATCTTCGGCGCAGGCCCCGGTCGGGCTGATGACCGCGGCCGCTTGCTCTCGCAGCCGACGCGACTTAGTGATCGCTGCCGTCGTGGATTACATATTCCCTAGCGGCAATACCCGTGCCTGCCGATACCGGGTGGCGTAACTGCCGCGAGGACCGGGCGCCGGCGATGCTGCGTCGCTCATCGACCGGCATCGCCGACGGAGGGTTCAGTGAATCGCGACGCTCTCACCGAAGTGTGGCGTGCCGAGCTTCACGCTGCTCGACCAGGAGATCCGCGAGCAGCGAGCCGGACGGAATTCGTCCGCGAGAGGCTGCGATGCGACGACGTTCGAGAGACGATCGAAGCTTCTCCAGGTGACCCGCCAGCAATACGTCGTGGAGCTCAAGCAACTTCTCATTGATGGGATGCTCCCGACGCTGTGGAACGAGTCGGAACCGGACTAGACGTCGGGCCATTACGCGGCGTGCACCGCCGACTCACTGATGCTGCAGCCGCAGTCCTCTCGAGCTTCTCGAGCACGACCCAGACGCGCTTCCGCTTTGAGCCGCGCTCATGCCTGAGGCTTGGCCGAACGACAGCTCCTGCGCGTCATGACGAGCTCTCTCAACCTTGCGCTTTGGGTCCGACAGCCGACATCGAGACGCCGAGGCTAGGCGGCTGCTATCGCCGCTGCGCAGCAGACGTCGACGCTGACGAGACGAAAGGCAGCAACGGGTCGAACTTTGCCGGTCGAACGCCATCAAGGAACGACCGCTGTGAGTCAAAGCCGCTACCGGCGACGATCTGGGAGGGGAGGGAAAGCTGTTTTGAATGCGAGCATCTCGAGCGTCATTGCGATCAAGAATCGCCGCTGTCCAAACCTAGTGCGCAATCGTTGTGGGCGGAAGCGTGACGCTTTAAATATCGACGCATAGCCAGCGAGGCGCGGTCGGCATGGAATGAGATTTCAGGTTGACGATCAACGTAGCCACTTAATAGCGACTCGATCGCCTCCAGTCCGTCGATGTCTTCCTGGAATGCCTTATGCAATTGCTCATGCATGAACTGTGTGATGGCGTCATCTTCCAACCCGAAGTTGCGCGCGTGCTGGATGAAATAGTGAGTACTAGTGGCCGACTCGGGTGTAACGATGTGAGCCGTGCGGATCGCCCGAAACGGCTGCTCCGCCTCTGGCCTGTCACAGGCATGGAAACGCACAGCCACAACGTGCAGCGCTGGTGAGTGGAACGTCGATTCGACGATGCGTGCGGCATCAACGCCCTCCAATCCAGTGGGCTTTGCCCAGATCGGCGGCAGGCGCGTTGGCATCACAGTGCGTAGCAGCGTGAATCGGCCGGCGGCCTCGTCGAGTTGCGCCTCGAACGGCGCCGAGGCGTAGTCAGGCGTGCCAAAGCTGTTCGCGTGCAAGAAGCTGAGGTGTGTCAAGTCGAGCAGGTTCTCGTGCAGTCGCACGTAGCTCGCCTTCAAATGCATTCGTTCGATTGACGAGACCCAGGCGCCGTCGTCCATGAAGTCCTGGTGCGGAATGCGATCTGGATCCGCCAGCTCCGGGGGGCCCATCCAGATCCACACCATCTTGCCGCGCTCATGCAGGGGAAAGGCGCGGACGATCGCCCCCGGCGGGATGAGACCCTGCGACGGCACCTCAGTGCAACGACCCTCGCAGTCGTACCGGGCGCCGTGATAGCCGCAGATGACCGAGTCGCCGGCGATCGCCCCGCGTGACAGCGGAAACGAGCGATGGGCGCATCGGTCCTCAAGTGCAACCGGCGTGCCATCGAGCTTGCGGAACAGCATCACCGGTATGCCGAGCAAGCGACGTGCAAGCGGCTGGCGGCTCACCTCATCGGCCAATGCAGCGACGTACCAGGTGTTGCGTACGAAAGACGTGGTCTCGTCGGCCAGTCCTTGCTGGACACGTAGTGCTGCATCGCGGATGCGTTCGGGCATGGCAGGCATGCTTGTCTCCTGGTTAGATTTCGCTTTAGCCCCACCGCTTCTTCCGCCGCCGTTCGTCGTTCGACGTAGTCGGAAAGGCACGTCAGCTCGATGCGGAGTCAACGAGGCTTCTTAGCCGTCCGGGGTCGAGCAGTCGTGTGACGCCGTAGTCGATAGCTAGCACCTTCGCCTCGCATAGTTCCTTGAGTGCACTATTGCAGCTCTGCCGGGATACACCGGCGATGTTCGCCAGTTCCTCCTGCGAGATTCGCAACTCGGTCACCTTGGACACGCAGGCCGCCGGCTGAAAAAGGCCGACTACTGCGCGAGCGACACGGAGGCGGGAATCGTTCGCGCGGTTTGCATAGGAATGACCCATAAACCAGTGAAGCCGCTCGGCGAGCAGAGTCATGATAAAGCGGCTGAAAGCGAAGTCCGCCTGCAACAGCTGGAAGAACACATCGGCTGGCAGCATCACGATTCGGCTTGGTCTCAATGCGATCGCATCCACGGAGAACGGTGCATCACGCAACAACGTGGCCTCGCCAAACCAGCCGCCCGGCGCCAGACCGGTGAACGTCACTGCACGACCATCCGCATTCACCGACGACAACTTGATCAACCCATCGAGCACGCCGCACCACCCGTGCGGGACCTCGCCCTGATGTGAGGCGGCGTCGCCCGCGGCCACCGCGATCTCACGCAACGCGTCGCGAACCGCGCGCTGGTTATTGGTCGCGAGGAGTTGAAACCAGCCGGAGGCATCCAGCAATTCCTGGACAGTAAAGCTCGGATCCGGGCGTCCGCTGGCTCCCAGCGGGATGCTCGCCTTCAAGGGTTGAGGGCTAGGCAAGGTCGTTCCGTCGGGAAAACCAAGGGGCAGATTGTCCGAGCTTCGACAGTCTAGTTTGCCACCCCTGGCAAGAATTCATTGATGCAACAAAGGACCCGAAGATTTGAAGGCGAGGTAGCGGTCATCACCGGGGCTGCCAGCGGCATCGGGCAGGCAACAGCCGTCCAATTGGCCAGCGAAGGCGCAAGCGTCGTCCTGGTGGATCTAAGCGACACCGCGACGACCGCGGCCTTGGTGGCCGACGGTGGATCGCGTTCAGTCTCATGCCACGGCGATGTAGCTGATCCGCGGACAGCGTCCGAGGCCCGAGAGACGGCAGCCAGCCTCTTCGGGCCGGCGAACATCCTTGTGAATGTTGCTGGTCTGCCTGACGTTGCCCCGGAGGCCGGGATTGATTGCATTGATCTCGAACGATGGCAGCGGGTCCTGGCCGTCAATCTGACCGGCCCATTTCTCATGGCGAAGGCGCTGTTGCCGGGTATGCAGCGCGCAGGGCGCGGGACGATCGTCAATGTGTCTTCAATGGCCGGCCGGCTCTACAGCCTAAATGCAACGGCGGCCTACACCAGCAGCAAGGCGGGCCTGCTTGGCCTGACTCGCCATCTGGCCTCCGACTATGGAGTGCACGGAATCCGCGTGAACGCAATCTGCCCGGGCAGTGTCGACACGCCGATGCTACGCGGCAGCGTTGGCACGACAGGAAGCGATGTGCCAACGGATGCAGCGACGGCGCGCCGGCGCGAACGCGTGACGTCCGTGCGATCCATGACGGCCCTTGGGCGCATCTCGACTGCGCAAGAGCAGGCCCTTGCCGTCGCCTTCCTCGCCTCAACGGATGCCGCTTTCATCACCGGCGTGTCGCTCGACACGAACGGCGGCTTCTACATGGCCTGACGCATCGACGACCCCACGACCGCACCCGGAGCCCTTCCATGAGTCCCGTTCAACCTTCCGAATTCGCCGACTTTGCAGCCGCCACCGTCTATGAAGCCGCTGGCAAGTGCGGCGAGATGGCGCCCAACATCCGCCCGGTCGGCGATTCCTGCAGGCTGCTCGGCCGTGCGTTCACCGTGCGTTGCTGGCCCAGTGACGGGCTAGCGTTCATGCGTGCGGTCGAGCTCGCCGCGCCGGGTGACGTCCTGGTCATTGACGGCGGCGGTACCGACCGCAGCACCGTGTGGGGCGGCAGCGCCACGATACGCGCGGTCTATCGGGGCCTCGCCGGTGTCGTCACGAACGGTGCGGTGCGCGATGTCGCGACGATCCGAGAACTCGGCTTTCCGGTGTGGTCCGCAGGCGTTTGCGTACGCGGTGGCGTGGCGAACCACCCGGGATGGCACAACACGGTGATCTCTGTGGGTGACGTCCCCGTCGCACCGGGCGACATCCTCGTCGCCGATATTGACGGCGTCGTGGTGGTGCCGAGCGCACGTGCGGCGGAGGTGCTCGAGAAGACACGCGCGCAACACGCGAAGGAGCGGGGCGCCGATGAGCGCCTGCGCAACGGCGGCTCGTACGAGGACGTGCTGCGCTGGTACCAGTCGCTCTCGAAAACGGCCAGCTGAAGCGGCCGCCAAATTCAACCTAGGACTCCAGGAGACAAGATGAACCGCAGAGACTCTTTGGCCGCGATGCTAGGCACCGTCGTCATTCCGCCATGGGCGAGCAATGCGTGGGCACAAGCCGCGCCGGTGGACAAGACGCTGCGCATCGTCGTCGGCTTTCCGGCAGGCGGGGCGGGCGATGCGATTGCCAGAATGCTGGTTCCCCACTTGCGCACGACCTATGCGACGACCGTCATCGTCGACAACCGGGCCGGCGCCGGCGGTCGCATCGGGACTACGTTCGTAAAGAACGCGGATCCAGATGGCATGACGATGCTGCTGTCCGCCGCTCCCATCCTGACCATCTACCCGCACATCTACAAGAAGCTTCCGTATGACACGATGCGCGACTTCGTTCCAGTCACGTCGGTCAGCACGTTCAACTATGCCTTCACGGTCGGTCCAGCCGTCCCGGCGAGCGTCAAGACGCTTACGGATTTCGCGACCTGGGTCAAGGCCAACCCTGACAAGGCAGCGTTCGGCTCGCCGGCGGCCGGCGCATCGCCTCACTTCCTCGGCCTGCTGTACTCGCGGGCCATCAGCGTCGATTTGAACCACATCGCCTACAAGGGTGGTGCGCCGCTGACGCAGGACCTGCTGGGCGGCCAAATCCCGATCGCCGTCGACGTTGCGGCGAGTCACATTCCTTACCTTGCGGACGGCCGGTTGCGCGTTCTCGCGACTAGCGGCAAGCAGAAGACGGTGCCCAGTGTGCCGACTGTCGTGGAGGCCGGGTTCCCGATGCTCGAGCTCGACGAATACTTCGGTCTCTTCATGCCGAGAAAGACCCCGCCGGACATGGTGGCCAACATGGTTGCTGCGGTGCAGGCGGCGATCAAACAGCCGGATGTGATCGCCGGCCTGACCAAGCTCTCGCTGCCGCCCAGCGGTCCGCCGCAGCGTGACTTCGAGAAGCAAGTGGAAGCCGACCTCGTGCGCTGGGGTCCGATCGTCAAGGCGTCCGGTTTCGTCGCCGAGGACTGAGCTCGAACGAGGGGCTGTCATGTATGCGGATCTGAAAGGAAAGACGGCGGTCATCACAGGCGCTGCAGGTGGGATTGGCGCGGGAGTCGCCCGAGCCTTCGTCGCACAGGACATCGCGGTGGCGCTGTGGGACATTCAGCTGGAGCCGCTCACTGCGCTTGAGACGGAATTGCGCGCGGCCGGCGCCAGGGTGGTCTCTCAGAAGGTGGACGTCGCCGATGCGAGCGCGGTCGATGCAGCAGCAGCCGCGGCGGAGCGCGACCTCGGTGGTATCGACCTGCTCGTCAACGTTGCCGGCGGCAATGCCGGCACGCGGCCGTCACTGATTCAGGACATGCCAGCTGACGATTGGGACAAGGTGGTTGGTGCGAACCTTTCTTCGGCGTTCAATTGCATCCGCGCATGCAGCGACTCGATGCAGCGTCGCCACGGCGGTGCGGTCGTGAACGTGGCGTCACTCGCCTCGATCACGATGTCGTTGCACTTCGGCGCCAGCTACACAGCGTCCAAGGCGGGGCTGCTGGGGCTGACGCGCCACGCTGCAATGGATCTTTCGCGGCAGGGCATTCGAGTCAACGCGGTGCTACCAGGCCCGGTCATCACCGAGGTGATGCGCTTGCATGCTTCGATGTCCTCCCTGATCGATTCGATCCCTAAGCAGGTTCCGCTGGGTCGCTGGGTCGAAGTCGCCGATGTCGCAAACGCGATCCTGTTCCTCTGCTCAAGCGCGTCGTCGGCGTGCACCGGCACCCATCTGATCGTTGATTGTGGGCTGCACATCGGCAGCCCCACACCACCCGACATCTACTTTGCGCAACGCCAGCCGGGCGCCGCCTGATTCGATTACAAGGAAACCGGAATGCCCGTCCCACACATTGCCCGTGCCCCCGACCTTGGCGACTTCAAGGTCGAAGGTGCCCGGCCGTTCTTCGCCTACGCGGACACCGGCCTGGCGGCGAGTACCGGTGGCCGGTTCGGAGCGACTTTCGTGCGCACTGTGCGCGCGGTGAAGCCCGGCGATGGGACCGGCTGGCACTTCCACGAAGCGGACCTCCAACTGATCTTCGTGATTCACGGCCACGCCGTGCTCGACTACGAGGAAATGGGACGCCAGGTGCTGAAGGCGGGGGACATGGTCTTCCAGCCGCGAGGCGTTCGCCATGACGTGGTGGAGGTTTCGGAGGATTACCAGCATCTGGAGATAGACATGCCGGCGGTGTTCGAGACGACTCCGGCGACCAGTCCGCATCTAGCGGCCAACGGCAAACAAGCTGGCACCGAGTAGTGCGGGGGAAAGCAGCCAACTAGATCCGTGAGAGACCGCTTTCTGGCAACGAGTTCGATTCTTCCAAGGACAGCAGCGGGTCGATCTTCGCCACTCGCTTGGTCGAACCGAGGCAGCAAACGATCAAGGAGGCGGCGTCAATTCGCTGGGCTGGCGATAGCGCGGGTGACGGGTCATCAGTATTTTGGCCGGAGAAATCGGCTGTCAATCAGGCTGCTCATACCAGTTTTAACTGTCGACATGACTACGATCTGGACACTGCAGTAATCACCCGCCCGTCCCGTGAGCAGACTGATGAGTTCGTTATGTTCGCGCGCCAGCCAATTCAAGATGTCGCGGAGAAAGAAGTCTGCTCGGTTGCGCACTACGCTTTGCGGAACCCACTTTTTCTGAGTAGACGCCATCGCCATCATTTATCTAGATCGCACAGATGCGACTCTGTTGTTGGGGCCGAAAGGAAACTCCTAACGAGATTCAAGTGGAATAGCTGAACCAGGCTGTCGACTTGATCGTCGTTTGCTCCGTTGGGGAAGTTCATGAACTTGTTGAGATACGGCTCGACCCATGCGTTTCGCCCCGGGATGTTCGAAATCAAGATGCCTGCCTCGAACCAAGGCAGCACCCGAGCGGCGCGCGTCAGCTTGTCCTCGTTTGGTCTGCGACGAAAGCAGCGATATCGCTCATCGGCGCGTGCCTTTTCAAGAAATTGAGCTAGCGATATGCCACTGCCCGCACGCTCGACCATGATGTAGACCGGTTGGTCACGACGATAGAGTCGGTCGACCCATTCCAGAGTTTTGCTCTTGAGCGTTTCGTAGTCCCAACGTCCACGTTCAGCCGCCATCTGGGCAAGCGCACCCTGCATGACGCGCTCGTAGTCCTCCGGTTCGAGCGCGTTCCCACAAAGGATGAGGTGGTTGCCGAGCCGCCAGAGATCACCAGGCCGGCTGACGACCTTCGGCGTGATGTCTTCGGGCTGCAGGTCGTCGGGATCGGAGGTCACGGCCTGCGCTGGATCGTCCAACATGATGTCGATCTCGGCCGTGCTAAAGCCGGTCACCTCGACTGCGAAGTCCGCCTGGATGAGAAACTCCAGCTCGCCTTTAAGCAAATCGCCGTCCCACGCGGAGAGCTCAGCGAGCTTGTGGTCCGCGATCACGTAGGCCCGTTTCCTGGTGGCTGTCAAACCGGAGAGGACACGCGTGGGGACTGTCGGGAGGCCGATTCGGGCCGCCGCTTCGACCCGTCCATGACCGCTCAAGATGACGCCCGCTGCGTCGACCAGCACCGGAGCGGTGAAGCCGAATTCCTGCATGCTGGCGGACAGCTTGGTGAGCTGTTTCTCGGAATGCGTGCGAGGGTTGTTCGGCCAGGGTGTCAACTCACCCGGTGGTCGCTCCACTATGCCGCCCAACTGGGGCGCGGGGGGTTTCGGTCGCTTGATCAGCTTCGCTCTCATGGGTTCTCCAGTGCATCAGGGGCTGTGATGCGCCACGAGCAGACCGATCGCGGGACCAAAACAGAAGCGCCAACGAGTGGCGACCTCTGTCGGGGACCCCGACATCGATCTGCCACTCCATTGGCGCTATCTGCTGGACAGCTTATTGCCTGAGGACTCCACCGAGGATGGCTGCGCGCACTATTTCGTAAGCAGTTGCTCGCGCTGGCGACCGCAAACGTTCCTGTCGGCGCCAGGACTCAGGGCTTGACCCTTAGGCCGCCCGGGCGTCCTTGCTTCGAATCCTCTACTTGGTCCGTTCTCACCTGGCAAGCGGGCGAGGCGCTTCTGTTGTGATTCTTGGTGACACGACGGAAGAATTACTTGATGCCGTCGGACGTGAAGAACTTTCAACGTTCCTGGTCGGAACGGATCTCTGTGGCTTGCTCGGTGCGTGCGACTCATTCGCAAGTTGGCAACGCAAGATCGCGCCTGAACGGCGGCATCCGAACCCCGCGCACTCGAGTTCACGACCCCAAGCACAGGCCTGCCCGCCAAGGTTTGGCTGCCCGGAAGCCGACGGTCGCAATGACGCGACACATGAGCCGTGGCCACCGAAGTCGAACGCCGCATCCCAGTAGGCTGCCAGACGCGGCCCGACGCTTTGCGAATTTGATCTCGGCGTGCTCGACAGCGCTCCGAATGGCTCCTCCGCGTCGGCCCGGCCGCGTTCAAAGCGTGCCCGAAGGTGCAATAGACGTTGGTGTCGTCCGGCGCGATACTCGCGTGTCTTCGGCGAGCGAGACGAGCCATGACACAGCGACATATTTCTACCGAGCCTCCCCGACGCTCGACACCGCCCCGCGGGCCGCGCTACCCGCGAGCGCTTGCGAGCGCCTGCGTGGCTGCATTCGCGGCAATCCTCCTGCTCGTTCCGGCGCCCGGCACATCGCAATCCACAGCAACACATCCCGCCGGCGAGAGACAACTGGGCGGCCCGACCTTCAACGACAACATCGACGATCCGGCCGAATGGGGCAAGG
>Ga0070677_10000557_pt1 | contig 12709 bp, 8 predicted proteins | sample KBSM63metaG_FD_64674 | JGI IMG/M metagenome (GOLD analysis project Ga0070677, IMG submission 64674) | Miscanthus rhizosphere microbial communities from Kellogg Biological Station, Michigan, USA - KBS M6-3 metaG | ecosystem: Host-associated > Plants > Roots > Rhizosphere > Soil ... | reverse complement strand
ATCGTCTCGCCCAGGCCGCCCATGCCGCCCGTGACCAGAACCACGCGTGTTTGACTCATTGCTTGTCTCCTCGGGTTGATGAAAAAAGAAATCAGGCCAGCTCGACTGCGAGGGCCACGCCCATGCCGCCGCCGATGCACAGCGAAGCCAGGCCCTTGTTCGCGCGGCGGCGGCGCATCTCGTGCAAGAGCGTCACCAGGATGCGGCATCCGGAAGCGCCGATGGGGTGGCCGATCGCGATGGCGCCGCCGTTGACGTTGATCTTGCTGGTGTCCCAGCCCATCTCCTGGTTCACGGCGCAGGCCTGCGCCGCAAAGGCCTCGTTGATCTCCATCAGGTCGAGGTCCTGGGCACGCCAGCCCGCCTTCTGCAGGCACAGGCGCGACGCCGGCACGGGACCCATGCCCATGATGGTCGGGTCGAGCCCGACGCTGGCGTAGCTGCGAATCACGGCGATCGGCTGCAGGCCGAGGGCCGCGGCGCGCTGCGCCGACATCACCAGCACAGCGGCTGCGCCGTCGTTCAGGCCGGAGGCATTGCCCGCCGTGACCGAACCGGTCTTGTCGAACGCCGGCCGCAAGCCGGCAAGAGCGTCGGCACTGGTCTTTTTGTTGAGAAACTCGTCGGCAGCGAAGACGATCGGATCGCCCTTCTTCTGGGCGATGCTGAAGGGCAGGATTTCATCCTTGAAGCGCCCTGCTTCCTGGGCGGCTGCGGCCTTTTGCTGCGACGCAAGCGCGAGCGTGTCCTGCATCTCACGAGTGATCGCGTATTTCTTGGCCACGTTTTCGGCCGTGGTGCCCATGTGGTATTGGTTGTAGACGTCCCACAGGCCGTCGGTGATCATCGAATCGATCATCTTCCAGTCGCCCATGCGCTGGCCGTCGCGGCTGCCCAGCAGCACATGCGGCGCGGCGCTCATGTTCTCTTGCCCGCCGGCCACCACGATCTCGGCATCACCGCATTTCACCGCCTGCGCTGCCAGCATCACGGCCTTCAAGCCCGAGCCACAGACCACGTTGATCGTCATGCCGGGCACCGACTGCGGCAAGCCGGCCTTGACGACGGTCTGGCGCGCCGGGTTCTGCCCGGAGCCGGCGGCAAGCACCTGGCCCATGATGACTTCGGAGACCGCGTCACCCGGCACGCCGGCCTTCGAGAGCAGGCCTTTCACCACATGGGCCCCGAGATCCGGCGCGGCGGTCTTGGCCAACGTGCCGCCGAATTTGCCCACCGCCAAGCGCTGGGCGGCCACGATCACGATGTCGGTCATGCGATTCTCCTGAAGGGTTGGGAGCGGAAGGCGGCGTTCATGCCGCGGGTGTCTTGACGTAGCGCCCGGGGGCGGGCTCGATGACGGGGAAGTTCACGTTGCCGGCGTGTCGCGGCGCAGCCCCGAGCTCGCCGGCGTGCGCGCGCAGCCACTCGCTCCAGGCCGGCCACCAGCTGCCTTCGACCTGCTCGGCCGCGCCCAGCCAGGCCGATGCCTCGGGCTGCAGCGCACCGGTCCAGTGATGGCGCTTGCGCTTGGCGGGCGGGTTGATGACGCCGGCGATGTGGCCGCTCGCGCCGAGCACGAAGCGGGTCTCGCCGCTCAGCAGCCGGGTGCTTGCGAACGCGGTCTGCCACGGCACGATGTGGTCTTCACGCGAGGCATAGACGAACGCCGGCACGTCGATGCGCGCCAGATCTACCGGCACGCCGCACTGGACCGTGCCGCCGGGCTCGCGCAGGCGGTTCTCGAGGTACGTCTTGCGCAAATACCAGCAGTACATCGGGCCTGGCAGGTTGGTGTCGTCGCTGTTCCAGAACAGCAGGTCGAAGGCCGACGGCGCCTTGCCCTTCAGGTAGCCGTTCACGACATACGGCCAGATCAGGTCATTGGCACGCAGTGCCGCGAAGACCTGCGCCAGTTCTTTCCCGTGAAGCAATCCGCCCTTGCCGATGCTGGCCTCGCGTTTGGCGACAGAAGCCTCGTCGACCATCAAGCCCAGCTCGCCGGTATCGCTGAAGTCCAGCATCGTCGTCAGCAGCGTGACGCTGGCCGTGGGCGCTTCGCCGCGCGCCGCAGCCACGGCCAACGCGCTGGCCAGCAAGGTGCCGCCGACGCAGAAGCCGAGCGTGTTGACGTGTTCCGCGCGGCCGATCCTGCGGGCGACCCCCAGCGCCTTCAGCACACCCTGCTCTACATAGTCGTCCCACTCGAGCTGGCCTTGCGCCTCGTCGGCATTGCGCCACGAGACCAGGAACACCGTATGGCCCTGTGCGACGGCATAGGCCACGAGCGAGTTGTCGGGCTGCAGGTCGAGGATGTAGAACTTGTTGATGCACGGCGGCACGATGACCAGCGGGCGCTTGTGCACCTTGGCCGTGGTCGGCGAGTACTGGATCAGCTGCATCAGCTCGTTCTCGAACACCACGTCGCCGGGCGTGGTGGCGAGGTTGCGGCCGACCTCGAACGCCTGGGCATCGGACATCGTGATGCGGCCCTTGGCCAGGTCGGCCAGGAACAGCCGGGCGCCTTCGACCAGGCTGTTGCCGCCGCTGGCGAGTGCCGCCTGGAGCGCCTCGGGGTTGGTGGCCAGGCAATTGGCGGGGTTCATCGCATCCACCACCTGGCGCATGGCGAAGCCCCATTGCGCCTTGCTGCGCTCGTCGAGCGGCGCAGCTGCCAGCATGTGGTTCATCAGCTCGCTGAACTGCCGGTGGCTTTGGGCCAAGTACTCGGTCCACCACGCGACGCCGATGTTGGCGGGTGCGACTTTGCTCGAGTCAGTGCTCACGGTGGCCCCTTTCAATGCAGCTTGACGTGAGGCTCGGTGCGCCGCGTGATCGTTCGCGACAGCGTGTCGAGCGCCATCTTCGGGAAGCCGTGCAACGCCAGCTCGTGCATCTTGTAGAGCGACACGTACATCAGCCGCGCGAAGGCGCCTTCGATCATCAGGCTGCCGCCGATTAGCCCACCCATCATGTTGCCGACGGTGCTGTATTCACCGAGCGACACCAACGAGCCGAAGTCGCGGTAGCGGTAGGGCCGCAAAGGCTTGCCCGCCATGCGGCGCTTGATCTGGGCCGCGACGTGCGAGGCCTGCTGGTGGGCGGCCTGCGCCCGCGGTGGCACCCAGCCGCCTTGGCCATCGTTGGCTTCGGGCCAGGCGCAGGCGGCGCAGTCGCCGATGGCGAAGATGGCGTCGTCGCGCGTGGCTTGCAGCGTGGGCTTGACCACGACCTGGTTGATGCGGTTGCTTTCGAGACCGCCGATGTCCTTGAGGAAGTCCGCGGCCTTGACGCCGGCGGCCCACACCACCAGCTCAGCGGGCAACACACGCCCGTCCGACAGACGCACGCCGTCGGGCTGCACGGCGGCGACCTTGGACGAGGTGTGCACCACGACACCGAGCTTCTGCAGCAGTTCCACGGTCGCCTGGGAGAGACGCGGCGGCAGGGCCGGCAGGACGCGGTCGGCGGCTTCGATCAGGTTGAGCTGGATGTCCTTCTCTGCGTCGACGCGGTCGAGCCCGTAGGCCACCACCTCACGCGTCGTGCGGTGCAGCTCGGCCGCCAGCTCGACCCCGGTCGCGCCGGCACCGATGATCGCCACGTGCAACTGCTCGGGCCGAAGGGGTGTCGTCTGGGCGTGCGCGCGAATGCAGGCGTTGACCATGCGGGCGTGGAATCGCTGCGCGTCGGCCTTGGACTCGAGCTTGAGTGCGTGCTCGGCGACCCCGGGGGTGCCGAAGTCGTTGCTGAGGCTGCCGAGAGCAAGCACCAGCGTGTCGTAGCCGAAGACGCGATCGGGGGTGACCTCGCGGCCTTCGGCGTCGACGTGGGGCGCCACGCGCACCTCGCGCCTCTGCCGGTCCAGCTCCGTCATCTCGCCGATTCGGAAGCGGAAGTGGTGCCAGTGCGCCTGCGCCAGATAGTCCACCTCGTGTGCGCCCAGATCCATGCTGCCCGAGGCGATCTCGTGCAGCTTGGGCTTCCAGACGTGGGTGCGGTTCTTGTCGATCAGCGTGACGTCGGCCGTGCCCCGCTTGCCCAATGTGTTGCCCAGGCGCGTCGCCAGCTCGAGCCCACCGGCACCGCCGCCGACGATGACGATGCGGTGCTTGCTTGCAGGCGTTTCCATGGCATGGGGCGCGACGGCGGGCAGAGACCTGTCAGCGCGCCGCCGCCACGGGCATGTGGGTCTCGACCCTGTCGAGCACCGCCTCGGGCTCGTCGGCCTCGGCGTCCGTCTCGTTGTTGAGCTTGCGGTGCATGCGGTTCATGTCGAGGTCGCCAGTCCACTTGCCGACCACGACCGTCGCGACGCCATTGCCGATCAGGTTCGTCAGCGCGCGCGCCTCGCTCATGAAGCGGTCGATGCCCAGGATCAGCGCCAACCCGGCGACGGGAATCCCGCCCACCGCGCCGAGCGTGGCGGCGAGCACGATGAAGCCGCTACCCGTGACACCGGCCGCACCCTTGGAGGTGAGCAGGAGCACGGCCAGCAAGGTGAGCTCCTGCGTCAGCGTCAGCGGCGTATTGGTGGCCTGGGCGATGAAGACGGCGGCCATCGTCAGATAGATCGCGGTGCCGTCGAGGTTGAATGAATAGCCGGTGGGAATGACGAGGCCGACGGTGGACTTGCGCACGCCCAGGTTCTCGAGCTTGGCCATCATGCGCGGCAGCACGGATTCCGACGATGACGTGCCGAGCACGATCAGGAGCTCCTCCTTGATGTACTTGATGAACTTCCAGATCGAGAACCCGTGCGCCCTGGCGATCGAGCCGAGGACGAGAAAGATGAACACCAGGCAGGTGGCGTAGAAGGTACCCATCAGCTTGGCCAGCGGGATCAACGAGGCCAGCCCGTACTTGCCGATCGTGAACGCCATCGCGCCGAAGGCGCCGATCGGGGCGATCTTCATGATGAAGCCGACGATCGCGAACAGCACGTGCGAAGCCTTCTCGATGAAGTCGAACACCAGCGTGCCGCGGCCGCCGAACCGGTGCAGCGCGAAGCCGAACATCAACGAGAACAGCAGCACCTGCAGCATCTCCCCCTTGGCGAACGCGTCCACCACCGTGGTCGGAATGACCGCGAGCAGGAACTCCGTGGTCGTCTGCATCTTGCCGGGCCCGGTATAGGCAGCGATGGACTTGCTGTCGAGCGACGCCGCGTCGATGTTCATGCCGACGCCCGGCTGCAACACGTTGACGATCACCAGGCCGACGATGAGGGCGATCGTGCTGACGATCTCGAAATACAGCAGCGCGTAGCCGCCCGTCTTGCCGACGCTCTTCATGTCCTCCATGCCCGCGATGCCCACGACCACGGTGCAGAAAATGATCGGGGCGATGATCATCTTGATCAGCTTGATGAAACCGTCGCCGAGCGGCTTCATCGCGGCGCCGGTCTCCGGCCAGAAGTGGCCGAGCAAGACGCCGATGACGATCGCCGTGATGACCTGGAAGTAGAGCGACTTGTAGAAAGGCGCCGGGCGCGGGTCTTTATCCATGGCTGTCTCCGTCGATGAGTGGGGTCGATGTCTCTAGATGCCCGCGGCCCGGGCTTGCTGGTCTGCGTGATAGCTCGAGCGCACCAATGGCCCAGAGGCCGCGTGGGTGAATCCCATCTGCTGCGCCTGTCTCGCCAGCGCGGCGAACGCCTCGGGCGCGACGTAGCGGCGCACCGGCACGTTGCCGGGGCGCGGCTGCAGGTACTGGCCGATCGTCAGCATGTCGACGTCGTGGGTGCGCAGGTCGCGCATGACCTCGAGGACTTCATCGTGGGTTTCGCCCAGGCCCAGCATCAGGCCCGATTTGGTGGGCACGCGCGGGCAGCGCTGCTTGAAGGATCGCAGCAGCTGCAGAGAATGGACGTAGTCGGCGCCGGGCCGCGCCTCGCGGTACAGCCGCGGCACCGTTTCGAGGTTGTGGTTCATCACGTCCGGCGGGTCTGCCGACAGGATGTCGAGCGCGAGCTCGGAGCGGCCCCGGAAGTCCGGCGTCAGCACCTCGATCTGCGTCCGCGGCGAGCCTCGCCGAATGGCCCGAATGCAAGCGGCGAAGTGCGCGGCGCCGCCGTCGCGCAGATCGTCGCGGTCGACGCTGGTGACGACGACATAGCGCAGGGCGAGCCGCGCAACCGCGTCGGCGAGATGCTCGGCCTCGAGCGGGTCGGGCGGCAACGGCCGCCCGTGGGCGACGTCGCAGAACGGGCAGCGGCGGGTGCACAGATCGCCCAGCACCATGAAGGTCGCCGTCCCCTTGCCGAAGCACTCGCCGATGTTCGGACACGAGGCTTCCTCGCAGACCGTGTGCAGCTGCGCTTCCCGCAACAGGCGCTTGACCTTGCCGAAGCCCTCGCCGTGCGAGACGCGTACGCGAATCCACGGCGGCTTCGGCAACGCTTCGCGGACCTCCACCCGAATGGGGATCCGGGCTGTCTTGGCGATGCCGCGTTGAGCGGCGCCGGCGACGGGCTCGTTCATGGTGGCGCTCAGTCGATTGCGGGCGCGAAGGCGCGCTCGGAGCCCGCATCGACCACCGCGAGCGCCGTCATGTTGACGATCCGGCGCACGGTTGCCGAAGGCGCGAGGATGTGCACCGGCCGGGCCGCGCCGAGCAGGATGCCGCCGACCGCGATCCCGTTGCCGGCGGCGATGCGCAGCAGGTTGTACGAAATGTTGGCCGCATCGACGTTCGGCATCACGAGAACGTTGGCCTCGGTCGCAAGATTCGAGTCCGGGAATTCGCGGTCGAGAATGGGTTTCGACAGCGCCGCGTCGCCGCGCATCTCGCCTTCGACGGCGAGTTGGGGGTCGCGAGCCTTGATCAGTCCCAGCGCGGTGCGCATCTTCACCGCCGAAGCAGCGTCGGATCCGCCAAAGCTCGAGTGCGAGAGTAGCGCGACGCTCGGCGTCACGCCGAAGCGCCGGACCTCTTCGGCCGCGAGCAGCGCGATCTCGGCGACCTGCTCGGCCGTGGGGTCGCGGTTGACGTGCGTGTCGACGATGAACAGCTGGCGCCCGGGCAGCATCAGCATCTGCATCGCCGCGAACGTCTCGGTGCCCGGCCGCATGCCGATCACGTCGCGCACGTGGCGCAGGTGATCGGCGTAACTGCCGAACGTCCCGCACAACATGGCGTCCGCCTTGCCCTGGCGCACGAGCAGCGCCGCCAGCAGCGTCGCCCGGCTGCGCACCTCGACGCGCGCCGCCGCGGGCGACATGCCGTCGCGACGCCTGAGGCTGTAGTAAGCGTCGGCCGCATCGCCGTAGACCGCCGCATCGAGCGGGTCGATGGTGTCGAAGTCCTTGCCGACCGTGAGCCGCAAGCCGAACTCGGCCATGCACCTGACGATGACCTCCGGGCGGCCGAGCAGCAACGGTCGGCCGAGACCCTCGTCGACGACAACCTGGGCGGCACGCAGCACGCGCTCGTCTTCACCCTCGGCGTAGACGATTCGCTTCGGCGCATGCTTGGCGGCCGAGAAGATCGGCTGCATGCTGCTGCCCGACTGGTACACGAACTGCGAGAGGCGCTGCCGGTATTCCTGCATGTCGGCGATCGGCCGGGTCGCGACACCGCTCTCCATCGCCGCCTGCGCCACCGCCGGCGCGACGACCTCGATCAGGCGCGGATCGAATGGCTTCGGGATCAGGTAATCGCGGCCGAAGCGCAGCCCGACCGCGCCGTAGGCCTGGGCGACGATCTCGGGGATCTCCTGGTGCGTCAGCTCCGCGATGGCGCGGACGGCGGCGAGCTTCATCGCTTCGTTGATCGTCGTCGCGCCGGTGTCGAGCGCGCCGCGGAAGATGAACGGGAAGCAGAGGACGTTGTTGACCTGATTCGGATAGTCGGAGCGGCCGGTGCCGATGACTGCATCGGGCCGCACGGCGAGCGCATCCTCCGGCATGATCTCCGGCGTCGGGTTGGCCATCGCCAAGATGATCGGATCGCGCGCCATCGTCTTCACCATCGCCGGCGTCAGCACGTTGCCTGCCGAGAGGCCGAGGAACACGTCGGCTTTGGGGATAATGTCGGCCAGCGTACGCGCGCTCGTGTCGCGCGCGTAGCGGGCCTTGTTCGGGTCCATGCCTTCGGTGCGGCCCATGTACACCACGCCTTTGGCGTCGGTGACCATGATGTTCTCGCGCTTCAGGCCCAGGCTCACCGCCAGGTCGAGGCAGGCGAGCGCCGCAGCGCCGGCGCCGGAGGCCACCAGCTTGACCTCGGCGATGTTCTTGCCGACGTGCTTCAGGGCATTGAGGATGGCGGCGGCGGCGACGATTGCAGTGCCGTGCTGATCGTCATGGAAGACGGGGATCTTCATGCGCTCGCGCAGCTTGCTCTCGATGTAGAAGCACTCGGGCGCCTTGATGTCCTCAAGATTGATGCCGCCGAAGGTCGGCTCCATCCGGGCGATCGTCTCGATCAGGGCGTCGGGGTCGTTCTCGGCGAGCTCGATGTCGAAGACGTCGATGCCGGCGAACTTCTTGAAGAGGCACCCCTTGCCCTCCATCACCGGCTTCGCCGCGAGCGGCCCGATGTTGCCCAGGCCGAGGACCGCGGTGCCGTTGGTGATGACGGCGACCAGGTTGCTGCGCGCGGTCAGGTTGCCGGCCTCGAGCGGGTCTTCCGCGATCGCCATGCAGGCATCGGCGACCCCGGGCGAATAGGCGAGCGACAGGTCGCGCGCCGTGGCCATCGCCTTGGTCGGCGTGACCGAGATCTTTCCCGGCGTCGGATAGCGGTGGTATTCGAGGGCGGCTTCGCGAAGGGTGGTGTCGGTCATGTCTCTTCTCCGTTGTGCGAACGGTTTCAGTTCGGCTGCGCGACCGAGGGGTGGCGGTCCGGCAGCAGCGTCTGCCTAACGCTGGCCAGGAAGGCCCTGGGCTGGTCGGCATGCACCCAATGCCCGGCGTTTTCGATGACCTGGACCGCGACGCGGGTGAACATGGGCTCAAACGCGGCGCCGTCGTGGTCGACGACGTAGTCCGAGTCCCGGCCCGCGATGACCGTCACCGGTCCGTCGAAGCGCAAGCCGAGCAGCGCGCTCGGAAACGCGCTCAGCTGCGGCATCGCCAGGCCGATGCCGAGCAGGTTCAGCCGCCAGTCGAAGTGATCGTTGCGCGCGATGAGGTTCTGCATCAGGAAGGGCACGACCTCCGGATCGGGAGCCGTCGCCTCCAGGCGGCGCTGCACCTCGGCCCGGCTGGCCGCGGCCATCACGTCGGCGCTTCGCATCGCTTCCGCAAACGCCGTCAGCGTGTCGGCGTAGGAGATGGGGGCAATGTCGACGACGATCAGACGGCCGATGCGATCAGGGTGACGCAGCGCCAGCGCCATCGCGACCTTGCCGCCCATGCTGTGGCCCATCAGCGTCGGCCGATCGAGCTTCAGCCGGTCGATCAGCTGCAGGACGTCGTCCGCCATCTCGCCGTAGTCCATCAAATCGGCCCAGGGCGATGCGCCGTGGTTGCGCAAGTCGACGCTGGTGACCGAATGCGTGGCCGCGAGCTCGCGGGCGACACTGCGCCAGTTGCTGCCCGATCCGAACAGGCCGTGCAAGACCACCAGCGGCGGTCCGCTGCCGACGGTTTCGCACACCAGGTTCAGCGCCACGAACGGACCTACTTCTTCTTCTGTGGCGGCAGGTCGGTGCAGTGGCCTTCGAAGACCTCGGCCGCCATGCCGATCGATTCGCCGAGCGTGGGATGCGGGTGGATCGTCTTGCCGATGTCGGCCGGCTCGCAGCCCATCTCGATCGCCAGGCAGATCTCGCTGATCAGGTCGCCGGCGTGGGTGCCGACGATGCCACCGCCGACCACGCGGTGCGTCGACTCGTCGAAGAGCAGCTTGGTGAAGCCTTCGTCGCGGCCGTTGGCGATGGCGCGGCCCGATGCGGCCCACGGGAACACCGCCTTGCCGACCTTGAGGCCCTCGGCCTTGCACTGCTCCTCGGTCTTGCCGGCCCACGCCACTTCCGGGTCGGTGTAGGCCACCGACGGGATCTGGCGCGCGTCGAAGAACGCCGCCTCGCCGTGCGCCGCCTCGGCCGCGACGTGCGCTTCGTGGACGGCCTTGTGCGCAAGCATCGGCTGGCCGACGATGTCGCCGATCGCGAAGATGTGCGGCACGTTGGTGCGCATCTGCCGGTCGACGTCGATGAAGCCGCGATCCGTGACGGCGACGCCGGCCTTCTCGGCGCCGATCTTCTTGCCGTTGGCGCTGCGTCCCACCGCGACCAGCACTAGGTCGTAGACCTGCGGCGTGCCGGGCGCCTTCTCGCCCTCGAAGCTGACCTCGATGCCGGCCTTCGTCGCCTTGGCGCCGACGGTCTTCGTCTTCAGCATGACGTGGTCGAAGCGGGCGGCGTTGACCTTCTCCCAGACCTTGACGAGGTCGCGGTCTGCCCCCTGCATCAGCCCGTCGAGCATCTCGACCACGTCGATGCGCGTGCCGAGGGTTGAATAGACGGTCGCCATCTCCAGGCCGATGATGCCGCCGCCCACCACGAGCATGCGCTTGGGGACGCCCTTCAACAGCAGCGCGCCGGTCGAGTCGACGACGCGTTCGTCGTCGGGCATGAAGGGCAGCTTCACGGCCTGCGAGCCCGCCGCGATGATGGCCTTGGCGAACTTGACGACCTTCTTCGTGCCCCCGGCGCCGACGACCTCGAGATGGTGCGGATCCAGGAAGCTGCCGACGCCCGTCACCACTTCGACCTTGCGCGCCTTGGCCATGCCGGCCAGGCCGCCCGTGAGCTTCTTGACGACGCCGTCCTTGAACGCGCGCAGCGAATCAACTTCGACGTCCGGGGCGGCGTACTTGATCCCGTGACGGCCGAGCGACTTGACCTCGTCCATCACGCTGGCGGTATGCAGCAGTGCCTTCGACGGGATGCAGCCGACGTTCAGGCAGACGCCGCCCAGCGTGGCGTAGCGCTCGACGAGCACCGTCTTCATGCCGATGTCGGCGCTGCGGAAGGCGGCCGAATAGCCGCCGGGTCCGGCGCCGAGGACGAGCATCTCGCATTCGATGTCGGCCTTGCCGGTGAACGTGCCTGCGGGAGGCGCGTGTGAGCGTGAAGGCGGGGGCGGAGGGGCCGCCGCGGCAGCTCCCGAAGTCGCGCTCGCACCGGCCGGGGGCGCCAGGGCCTTCGCTGGCGCAGCCACGCCGGCGCCGGCCGCCTCGACGACCAGGATCACCGACCCTTCGCTGACCTTGTCGCCGAGCTTGACCTTGAGCTCCCTGACGGTGCCTGCATGGCTGGAAGGAATCTCCATCGAGGCCTTGTCGGACTCGACCACGATGAGCGCGGTGTCGACCGCGATCACCTCGCCCGTCTTGACCAGCAGCTCGATGATCGCGACATCCTTGAAGTCGCCGATGTCGGGCACTTTCACTTCGACCGGAGTGGCCATTGCGCGAGCTCCTCAGAACAGCACGCGCCGCAGGTCGGCGAGCACGTTGGCGAAATGCACGTTGAAGCGCGCCGCGGCGGCGCCGTCGATCACGCGGTGGTCCCAAGAGAGCGAGAGCGGCAGCGTCAGGCGCCAGGCGGAGGTCTTGCCGTCGGTCGAGTGCTGCTTCCAGTAGCTCTTGCACACCCCCATGATCGAGACTTCGGGCGCGTTGATGATCGGCGTGAAGTAGATGCCGCCGATGCCGCCGAGCGACGAGATCGTGAACGTGCCGCCCTGCATCTGATCCGGCTTGAGCTTGCCGTCGCGCGCGAGCTTGGCGAGCTCGCCCATTTCCTTGGCGATGTCGGGAACGGTCTTCTTGTCGACGTCGCGGATCACCGGCACCATGAGCCCGTTCGGGGTGTCCGCGGCGAAGCCGATGTGCCAGTAGTTCTTCAGCACGAGTGCGTCGCCCTCGAGGCTGGCGTTGAACTCGGGGAACTTCTTCAGCGCCGCCACCGCCGCCTTCATCATGAACGGCAGCATGCTGATCTTGACACCCGACTTCTCGAGCTCCTTGTTCATCTGCACGCGGAACTGCTCGAGGTCGGTGATGTCGGCCTCGTCGTGGGTCGTCACGTGCGGGATCACGACCCAGTTGCGATGCAGGTTGGCGGCCGAGATCTTCTTGATTCGGGACAGGTCCTTGCGCTCGATAGGGCCGAACTTGGCGAAGTCGACCTTCGGCCACGGCAGCAGGTCGAGACCACCGCTGGAAGACGGAGCGGCAGCGGACTTGGCGGCGGCCACAGAAGGCGACGGCGCGCCGCCCTTTGCGAAGGCTTCGACGTCGCCGCCCAAGATGCGGCCGTGCTCGCCGGTGCCCTTGACCTTGCCCAAGTCGACGCCTAGCTCGCGCGCCAGCTTGCGCACGGCGGGGCCGGCATAAGCGAGGGCGAAGGCCGCTTCGTCGACGCCTCCGGCGACGCTCATCGCCGCAGGCGATGCAGGCGCCGCCGGCGCCCCGGCAGCGCCCGGAGCGCCTGCGCCGGCGGTAGCCGCGACCGCCGCGGCCGCCGACGGTGCGGCGGTCGCATCGCCGGTGGCGAGCGTGAGGATCACCGAGCCTTCGCTCACCTTGTCACCGATCGCGACACCGATCGCCCTGACGACACCCGAGAGCGGCGCGGGCACGTCCATCGTCGCCTTGTCGGACTCGAGCGAGACGAGCGGGTCCTCCGCCTTCACCGTGTCGCCGACCTTGACGAAGATCTCGATCACCGGCACGTCCTTGAAGTCGCCGATGTCGG
>Ga0070677_10000549_pt1 | contig 12833 bp, 17 predicted proteins | sample KBSM63metaG_FD_64674 | JGI IMG/M metagenome (GOLD analysis project Ga0070677, IMG submission 64674) | Miscanthus rhizosphere microbial communities from Kellogg Biological Station, Michigan, USA - KBS M6-3 metaG | ecosystem: Host-associated > Plants > Roots > Rhizosphere > Soil ... | reverse complement strand
CGAGCATCCTCCAGGTGCTCGAAGCGCCGATGGGCGCCGAGCTCCCGGTCACCCTCACCCGCTGGGACCTAGGCTTCCTGCGCGGCCTCTACGCGAGCCGCGACAACCTCTACGCCACTGCGCAGAGAGGGGAGATCAGGGAGGGGGTGCGGGAGGCACTCGAGGAGGCGGAGAGACGGGGGAATTGAGGGAGGGCCAAGTCGAGCCCCTCGTCCCGGAAACTCCGCGAATCTGGCGACCTCTTCGTCGCGAGCCTCCTTGAAGCGCCGCCATCGCGCTAAAGCCGGTCCTCTTCCGAGGCGCCCATGCTGTCGCCTGGGCGCGGTGGCCAGCCGGACACTTCGCCGAGCCGACGAAAGCGCTGCTCCACGATCCGAGCCCGCAGATCGCCGATATAGGTGTCGAACACGCCTTCATAGTCGGAAGCATCGAACTGGTGATGAATCCTGTTCGACTCGATCTTTTCCCTGAAGTCCCGGTGGACGCCGCGATGGATACAAAGCCGAAATGGCAGATCATGGGCCATTGCCACGCCGAGCTCGAACGGAAGCCAGGCGCTCGGCACGCCTCCGGTCGTGCCATCGCGAGAGCTCGTCGCCTCATATTCTTCGGTCCATATGCCGAGAAAGGCATTGGCTGCGGCGATCGTCTTTCGGATGCTCAGGTGAAGCTGATTTTCCTCGTCCCGCACGAAGGGGCCGGTCACGACCTCGAACCCATATTTCGATTCTGCGATCCGCTTGGCGCAGGTGAAGAAAGCGTTGTCGCTCCCCGAATATGAGATGAAGAGACGATCCTTATCCCGCAGCACACTTTCCAAGTCACTCTCGATCTGATCGATCACCGCTCGCCGCTCGAGCACGAACGCGCGGAGACGGGGATTGCTTCGGTTGATCGCCTCTTCCCCAAGCCGAGCGATCCAGTTGCTTCGCTCCGCAAGAGCCCGCTTCACTCCTTCGGTGCTCGAAATCTCGATTGTGCGGTCGAGAGGCTTGGGTTCCCCGTCCATTCTCGCTCCTTCGGTTACAGAATCTGGATGTGGCTTTGATCCTCGCCGCCATTTTCACGAACAATTTTCGCGACATTGCCGATTTCTTTTTTCAGTCGCGCCTTGAGTTCCTCCAGTGTGCGCGCATCGCCATCGGTGGGTCGGGAAACGCTGACCACCAGCTCAGCAAGCTGGCCACCGTCGAAATTGGCCTCCTCATCGCCTTTGACGGGCAGAATTCTCACGCGATGGCGGATCACGTTGTATCCGGCGCGTTTGATCGCCGTGAACACCGTCAGCTGCTCCGCTGTGTGCGCGAAATTCAATCGGAATCTGATGTCGAAAAAAACGTGGCTATCCTCGCCCCTGACGAGAACGCGCGCCAGCCTGCTCTTTGTGTCCACCGCCGTCTGATAATGAATGTCGCCGGCCGGAAAAAGGCGCCTGAGATGGTTGAGGGCCTTGCGCGGCAGCTGCAGGTCGAGCGCCTCGTCGATTACAGCCCCTTCGAGTTCGATGAAGCGGGCGCGGGCGAGGATGCCTTTCTTGAGCAGGTTTCTGTAGACCTCGATTCGCCGCAAGTGAAACCGCGGAAGCCCCTCCTCGTCGAATCGCATTTGGTCGAGGACGGCCAGTTGCACGGCGGACTGAAGAAACACGAGGTGGCAATGGGCCTGCGACATCCGCACGTCCGCGCTTTTATCCACCTCGTTCGAATATCGGCGTCCGCTAATGATCAATGCGGTCGTGTTCCATTCACCGAACGCGTCGCTCGACGTCTCCTGAAAAAGCACGTCGATCTTATTGTCCCGAAGGACCTCCATGATTCGCTGAATGATACCGACACGATTGTTGGTATCTATTTCCAGCCGCCAGAGGTCATGCCAATATTGTTTCGGTATCGCCGAGACGACTATCTCGCACAGACCGCCCTCCTGGAGATCGGATTCGATCAGGGCGGAACAGGCAGTCGGCACCGAACTCGACAACACGCCCAATGAAATTGGCCCCAAGGTGATCGCGCCTTTTTCAAGCAGGCGCTCTCGCGATGCGATTATCAAACACGCCTCCCCCCAGCTTTTTCCTCGAATCTGCCGATCTTTCAGCATGTGTGTGCCGGGCACGCAATGCAAGACATTCGCCGAAGAAATGGGGTGTGGCGCCGGGACCTATAGGGCGCTCGCACACCGCGTGACGGCTGCGCTTCCTCACTCTTGTCCTGATTACGGTCGGATACGGTGACATGCACCCAATTCAATAAGGGTCGTGAGAGCGCCCACTCACCCCGCCCGCAAAATCTTTTCCATCGCCTTCCCCCGCGCCAGTTCGTCGATCAGCTTGTCGAGGTAGCGGATCTCCCGCATCACCGGCTCCTCGATATTCTCCACCCGGACGCCGCAGACCACGCCCGTGATCGCCTCCCGCGCCGGGTTCATCCTCGGCGCCTGCGCGAAGAAGCTCTCGAAGTCGGTGCCCGCTGCCAGCACGGCCGCCAGCGCCTCTGGGCCATAGCCGGTCAGCCACGCGAGGATCGCGTCGACCTCCGCCTTCGTCCGTCCCTTGCGTTCCGCCTTGGCGACATAATGGGGATACACGCTCGCGAAGCTCGTCTTGTAGATGCGGTGCGCCGCCATTAGCCCTCCGAAGCCCGCCCTGTCGCCGGCTCCCCTTCGCTAGCTCGGCTTGAACTCCGGCACCAGCCGCTCGACCAGCTTGCGCAGCTCGGCCGGCATCGTCGTCCCGGCGACGACCTCGTGATAGCCGATCCCCGCCTTGCGCAGCGCCTCTTTCTTGACCGCGTCGCGCGCGGCGGCGGCGTTGCCGGGCAGGTGGTGGCCGTTGCCCTGATATTCGATCGCGTGCCGCGCCTGGCAGTCGCCGTCCATCAGCACCAGGTCGACGCGCTTGGCGTTGATGCAGCCATAGGCGTCGGCGTCCCGCGAGCGCAGCATCTCGCCGACGCAGACCTGCGCCATCACCTGCCAGCCCGGATTGCGGGCGACGACCATCCGGTCGAGCTCCTTGAACAGCCGCGCCTCGGACCGGTTCAGCAGCGGCTGGGCGCTGAACTGGGCCGCCATCACGGTACGAAGCTGGTCCGCCGCGTCCGGCGCTTTCCCCGGCGGCCGTTCCGGGCGGGGCGTGCGGGCGCGCCACGGATTGCGTTGCCGCCAGGCCGCGCGCCGGCGCTTGCTGACGAGCTGCTCGACCGTCATGCCGGCGATCGCGCCCACGAACAGCACGGCGACGAGCGACAAGGGCTTATCGATCAGGGCCAGTATTTCGGGCGGCATGATGCTCCGGAGCATAGGCAAGAAGCCTGCCCAAAGCGTAAATGCGCCCTCGCCGTTTCCGGGCGCCGGCAGGACACTTCGCCGAAACGCCGCCCGCCGCCGCGAACGCGGAAGGTCACAGTGAAAATTTTCCCCGCTCTGCCTAAACTTCGTGACCTTTCGGACGGCGCGCCGCGGGCTGCGCCTCTTGTCCTGCTCGATCTTGGAGGCGTTCGGCGAGGCCTAACGCTCGAAGCAGGCCCGCACCTTCGGCCGAGTCAGCCACCACAGGATCGCCGCGGTGACCGCCACTCCGATCATACCCTCCAACACCGCGCCGGACGGGATCCGCGCCGCGTCTCCGGCCGCGTTGAGGGCGAAGATCGCCATCGCCAGCCACAGCCCCCAGCCCCGCCGCCGGAACGTCCCGAAGCTCGCCGCCGCCATCGCCAGGGCCAAGGCGAGAAAGCCCCAGCCTATCCGCGGCCCAAGCGCGAGCAGCAGCTCATGCTCTGCGGGCTTCCTGAGCCAAATCCAGTCCAGCGCGCCGCCAGGCGTCAGCAGCGAAGCGCCCGCCAGTCCGCACATCATCGTCGCGAAGGCGAAGAAGGCGCCGAGCAGAACCGGCGTCCAGGGCCGCGGTGTGCGCCTCAGGGCTTGGCGCCGCTGATCAGCCCCTTCTGCGACGGATTGGAGGCGTTCTTCTTCGGCTTCTCCGCCTTGGGCTTGCGGACTTCCTTGTTCGATTTCTTCTGTCCCTTGGCCATCCCGTCCGTCCTTCGTGCTGGTGAGGCGCGGAGCTTAGCCGCTTTCCGCGCCAAAGGCTCCCGCAATCGAAGCGGCGCGTCAGGCGTCCGTCACGGCATAGTCGTCGCCGTAGAATTTGGCGGTGCTGCCGGTGTGGAAGGCGATCGCCTTGATCGGCGCGTATTTGGGCGGGCCGAGGCCGGGCAGCACTTCGAGCATCTCGTTCTCCCACAGGTAGACCGCGATCGGGAACGACACCCGCGCCCGCGTCCGATGCGAGCCGTCGCGCGGCTTGCCGACCCGGTGGGTGGTGGAGGGGTAGAGGTCGTTGGAGATCCGCTGCATGTAATCGCCGGTGTTGATGACGATAGAGCCGGGCGGGGCGTTCAGCCGCACCCATTTGCCGCTGCGGTGGTTCCAGACCTGCAGCCCCTCCATTCGCGACGCCGGCAGGATGGTGAACAGGTCGACGTCCTCATGGCCGAGCAGCCGGCCGGCGCCGGAGCGGTCCTGCTCATCGCTGAGCGGCGGATAATAGTTGAAGCGCAGCCCGAAATTGGTCCCGGTCAGCTTGTCGTCAAGCAGATGCGGGTCGCAGCCCAGCCCTTGGAGCATCGCCTGCGCGATCGGCTTGAACAAGGCCTCATGGGCGAGCACCAGCGGCCGCAGCTGCCGCTCCTGGTCCGCCTGCGGCCAATAGTCGGCGGGCCGGAACGGCGCGTCCCGTTGCTGCGGGATGTCGAACGCGCGCCGGCACCAGACCCAGCCCTCGACCAGATCGGGATGGATCTCGCTGGTCTGCTCGAGCGGGAAATAGCCCTGGGCGACCGAGCCGTGGCGCTCGGCGCGGAAGCGCAGCTTCTCGTCGAGCGGAGTCGCGGTGAACAGCGCCACGACCCGCTCCTCCATCGCGTCGTAGAGCGCCCGATCGACGCCGTGGCCGGTCAGGACCGCGAAGCCGATCTCCTTGAGCGCCGCGCCGAACGCCTCGGCGAAGCGCGCTTTGTCCCCCGCATCCCCGTGCAGGAAGGCGCCGAGATCGAGCGTGGCGATCTCATAATCCTCGTCGAACACGTCGTCCTCGTGCTCGGCCAGGCGATAGCTGTGCGCCTTCGTCACCTGGTCGTATTTGGCGAAGTCGCGGTTGCGGGCGTGCGTCTTGGTCACGGCAAAGCGACCGCGGCGGTGGCGGCTTCCGCCTTATGATCGCGGCGTCCGATCCAGGCGGCGCGCAGCATGACCGTCGCCGCATAAAGCACGACGACGATGACCAGCCAGCGGAGCAGCTCGATCGGCATCGCCTTGACGATGAACGCCGCCACCAGCACCGCGGGGATGCCGCCGATCGCGAGCCCGGTCACGATGCGCAGGTCGATCTGCCCGATCTGGATGTGCTTGACGCTCGCGGTCGCGCCCATCAGCGACGCGCCGGTCGCCATGATCGGAAAGCACAGGCGCGGGTCCATTCCCAGCAGGCTCAGCATCACCAGCATCGGCGCGTAATTGCCGACGCCGAAGTTCATCAGCACGCCGAGCACGAAATTGACGGCGATGACGATGACGGTGAGCGTCGGCGGCAGGCCGCTCGCCGTGCCGCCGCCGGGGAAAAGGTGGAGGTTGGCCATCGCATAAGCGGCGGCGGCGAGCAGCAGGCCGACGGCGACGACCAACTGCACGATCCACACGCGCGCCCGCACCACCAGCGGCGCGCCGAGCAATCCGCCGAGCAGGTTCGCGATCGCGCAGCCGAACAGTAGCACCGGATCGACCCCCACGCCGAGCAGGATCAGGAAGATGATGCTTTGGGTGATCGCCGGCGGCGTCAGCCCGACCAGCAGGGTGGGCGGGATCAGCCGGTCGGGCACCAGCTTGCGCAGCCTCAGCCAAGCGGTGGTCGGCGCGAAGCAGCCGATGCCGAGCGTGTCGAAGAAGCTGACCACCGCGCCGAGGGCGAGCGTTTCGAGCTTGGGCACGGCGTGCTCGGCCACTGCCGCGCGCATGAGCGTCAGAAGATAGAGCAGGACCGCCAGGCCGAGCGGGACGAGAAGGGCGATCAGCACGGGCGTTGCGGCGGGTTCATGGCCGAAGCATCACCCATTCCCCCGCGGTTCGCAATGGCGTGTCGGCGGTCGCCGATGCGATCGGTGCACCGGTGCGTGCATTTCTCTCTTGGGAAACTTGGCTTTGACAAGCGCACCGGCGCCGTTCTAGGCATCGGCTCGGGGCAAAAGGGGGGAATTTACATGAGGTTACAGCTGTGCGCCGCGGGGCTGCTCGCGGCGGCCATTCCGTTTCAGCAGGTTGCGGCGCAGGCCGTGATGCAGGTGCCGACGGGCGGCAGCGCGCCCGCGCCGGTGGCGGTGCCGCCGCCGCCGAGCGACGACACGCCCGAGGAGATCGCGCAGGACGCGCAGCGCGACCTGCGCGACAGCCGTTTCTACAACCGGCCGGGCGCGACGCGGGCGCAATATGATGCGGACTGGCAGGAATGCCGGCTGATCGCGCGGGGCTCGCGCACCCCTTCCGGCAGCGTGCCGCTATATTACAACCCGGCACTGGTCTCGCCGGTCGCCGCCGGCGTCGGCGGCGCGCTCGGCGGGCTGATCGCGGGTGCGATCGCCGAAGGGCAGCAGCGCCGCGCCAACCGCCGCAACTGCCTGCTCATCCGCGGCTGGCGGCTGGTCGAGGTCCCTTCGGCCGAGGCGGCGCGGGTGCGGGCGATGACCGACGCGCAGCGCAGCGACTATTTGAACACCATCGTCGGCGCCGAGCGCGTCGAGGGCTCGATCACCGAGCGGACCAGCTTCGCGCTCGCGCCGGATCCGGCGCTGGACCTCGACGCGCCGGTCGCGGTGCCCGGCACCATCTTCCTCGGCCGGCGGGTCGATCCCGCCGTGCCGGTCGCTCTCGGTCCGGACGAGGGCGCCGTCGTGTTCGCTTTCCGCCGGCCGGCGTGGAGCGCGGGGCGAACCGGTGAAATCGCTCTCGCCCGCTATGATCTGGCGGCGCGCGATCTCGCCTACCGGCCGCGCGACTGGCGGCAGCGCGGAGACCGGACCACCTACCGCACGAACGTCATCAGCCGCGACCGCCGTGCGCCGCTGGAAGTCCATGTTCTGCGGGTCACGCCCGGCGATTATGTGATCGATGGGCACGTCCCCGGCCTGGTGCCGGTGACCAACAGCTTCTGCTTCGGTGCGCCCATCTTCCACGTGGCTCCGGGGCAGGTCGTCTACCTCGGCGATTTCATTCCCTTCATGAACGTCGAGCTTTCCACGGGTGAGAAATTGTCCACGATCGCTTATGCCTCGCACATCGAGGATGCGCGCCGGACGCTGGCGGTGCAGCAGCCCGCGCTCGCTCAGGCGCTGGTCCCCGCGACCCTTCGAAATGGGGCGACTTATGCCTGCTCGGCGATCACCATGGATCGGTGGGACCTGCCGGGCGTGGAAGCCTTTGCCGCGCCGGCGCCGAGCGAAGTAGCGGAACAGCCGGCCCCGGCCGCGGCGCCCGTGACCGGCACGGAGTGACGGACGCTAGCGCGCCTCGATCCGCCGCGCGCTGACGATCCGGATCGGGGCGGCCAGCATCTGGCCGCGCATGCTGCCGCTGCCGGCATTGGCGACCACCGGCGCGGCGAGGATGCGGCGGACCACGTCCATCCCCTCGACCACCCGGCCGAACACGGCGAAGCCGGGGTCGCGGCCGTGCGCGTCCATCGAGGGCATGGCGGCGGTGGTGATGAAGAAATCGCCCATCGCCGTGCCGGGATCGGTGCGCGCCATCGAGACCGCGCCTTCGCCGTGCCTCAGGCCGGTCTCGCTGGTCGGTTCGTGGGCGATCGGCGGCAGCGCCCGGCGGGCGCTGTGGCGGATGCCGCCCTGGACGAAGCCGCGCCCCGGTCGGCCGCGGGTCCGGGCGGCGCGATAGAAGCTGGCGCCGTCGAGCCGGTGCTGGTCGACATAAGCGAGGAAGTTGGTCGCGGTGACCGGCGCCCGCCGGCCGTCGACCTCGATCACGATCGCCCCCGCCGAAGTCTCCAGCCGCACCCGCGCCTTGTCGGGCGCTGGCGCCGGCCGCGCCGGGCCGGCGTAACGCGTCGGAGCGGCGACATTGGCCGCCGGCCGATCGCCCGGGGGCTCGGCGCCGCAGCCGGCGAGGGCGAGCGAGAGCAAGGCCGTCAGGGCGAGCGAGCGAATCATCGGCCTAGCCTAGCCGTAGATCGCGCGCGTGGCAGGTGGAGATTTTCCGTCTTATGGAAGCTGAACCGCATGAAACGTCCACGCTCCGCCCCGTCGCAATCGCTCGCCCATATCGCCCTCGTCGTTCGCGACTATGACGAGGCGATCGCCTGGTTCACGGACAAGCTCGGCTTCGTCCTGCTGGCCGACGAGCATCAGCCCGAGCAGGACAAGCGCTGGGTGCTCGTCGCGCCGCCCGGCTCCGCCGCCACCTCGCTGCTCCTCGCCCGCGCCTCGACGCCGGAGCAGGCGGCCTTCATCGGCAATCAGGCCGGCGGCCGCGTCTTCCTGTTTCTCAAGACCGACGATTTCGAGCGCGATCATGCCGCCATGCGCGCCAGGGGCGTCACCTTCGTCCGCGCGCCCAAGGCCGCGCCCTACGGCACGGTCGCGGTGTTCGAGGATCTCTACGGCAATCGCTGGGACTTGATGCAGTTCGCACGCGACTGAGCGCTCCGGCGGAAAAGCCGGAGCGCTCATGTTCGGCAAGGGTCTCAGCGCGGAATGCGGTGGACGTCGAGGACCGTGTTGGTGCGGGCGTCGATCTCGTAGATCGACCGGCCGTCCGACCGGTAATAGACGTTGCCGCCGTCGCGATAGCGGCTGCGATAGGCGTAAGGCACCGGATCGAGATCGAAGGTCACCCGCTGGCCGACGGTGAAGCAATCGCGGTTGCCGGTCACCTCGTCGAGGAAGCCGATCACGCCGCCGCGCCGCTCGCAGACGACCACGTCCTCATAAGGGCCGCCGCGGCCGGCATAGCTGCTCGGATAGCGGTTGTCCCGGCGGCCGTCGTCCCAGCTGTAACGGTCGTAGCGGTCGTACGAGCCGTTGTCCGCGACGCGCAGGTCCTGGCGCGCCGCGCGCAGCCGCTGTTGCAGGTCGTCGCGCTCGAAGCGGGTGAAGCCGTTCAGGCTGTAGCGGTCCTCGAGCCGCTGCAGCTCGCCGAGCTGGCGGCGAAGCGTCCACGCCTCGCGGCGGTCGATCGTGCCTTGCCTGAGGCCGGCGTCGAGGCGCGCCTGAAGCGCGTCGATGCGGGCCTCGAACGAGACGTCCTGGCCATATTGGTTCTGGCTATATTGGTTCGAATATCGGCCCTGATATTGAGCCGCCGCCGGCATCGCCGCGGCCAGCGCGGCCACCGCACTCATCGCAAGAAGCGTTATTTTCATGGCACCTACTCCTAAACAAAGGTGCCCCCGCGCTTCCGGGACGTACAACGCCCGAGGGGCGAAAGCGTTTCGCTCTCGGCTTCGCCACTCCGCCACCGCTTGACCGCTGCCGCTTTGTGGCCGAGCCTGCCGACCCGGGGAGGAACACGACATGAGGCCTCGCACCTTCATCCTCGCCGCGGTCCTGATCTCGTCCGCCTTGGCGGGCGCCGCGATGGTTTCGGCACAAAGCCCCGACGAACGGGTGGAGCGCCGCCGGACGGTCGGCGACTGGCTGGTCGAATATGTCGCCGAGAACGACGGCGGCCTTGTCGTCCGCATGAGCCGCGAGGGCGGCGGCTTCCGGCTCCGCTATCATGAGGCGTTCTGGCGCGGGAATTATGGTCCGGCGCGGAGCGTCACCACCGCCCTGGGCGATTGCGGCGGCGGCGGCGAGGAAAGCGGCGTGGACGCCTCTCCGACACTGGAGGCTGCGGAGCTCCGCCGCCGTTTCGCCGAACATCTCGCGACTTGCGGCGCAGAAGGTCGGGAGATCGCGGCGGCGCTGGCGTATCTGGAGCAGGCCTTCGCGATCGCCTCGATCTGGGTGGCCGAAGCGGAGGCGACGACCGACGCGGAAGCCACGGCGATCGCCGCTTACGGTGAGGATAACATGGCGATGGAGGTCAACGCCGCCGAAGAGCCCGGCTGGACGAACAGCTTCGAACCGGAGGAGGCGAAGCGCCGCTAGCCGAGCAGACGGAGCGTCGCCTGGTCCCGGCCGCCGCCGTAGAAGGCGTCGAGCACCGCGGCGAACGGCACCGGATCGTCGGCGACCGCTTCGAACAAGGTCATCGAGGAGCGCAGCTTGATCGCGTCGACCGGGCCGAGCATCGCCTCCGCGCCACGTCCGCGATGGCCGAGCAGGGCGCCGACACAGTCCCTCAGCCGAGGCCCGAGCATGGGATGGGCGAGATAGGCACGGGCCTCGGCCGGCGAGGCGATGGCGTAGAAGCGCGCGGTCGGGCTGGTGCCGAGCCCGGCGAGCTGCGGGAACACGAACCACATCCAGTGGCTCCGCTTGCGCCCGGCCCTAAGCTCGGCGAACGCCTGTTCGTAAACGCCGGCCTGGGCCTCGATGAACCGCTCGAGCCCGTCCATTGCTCAGCCGGCTTCGGGCAGGGCCCAGTCGATCGGCGCCAGCCCGCGCGAGACCAGGAATTCGTTCGCCTTGGAGAAATGGCGGCAGCCGAAGAAGCCGGCATGGGCGGAGAGCGGGGAAGGATGCGGCGCCTTCAGCACGAGATGATGCCCGCCCTCCTCGACGCTCTTCACGAACGCCGCTTTCTTCTGCGCGTAGCTGCCCCAGAGCATGAACACGACCGGATCGGGTCGGGCCGCGACCAGGCGGACGACGGCGTCGGTGAAGCGCTCCCAGCCGCGCTCGCGGTGCGCGGCGGCGCGAGCCATCTCGACGGTGAGCACGCTGTTCAGCAGTAGGACGCCCTGCCTCGCCCAATGCTCCAGGAAGCCGTGCCGCGCCGGCCGCACGCCGAGGTCGCTCGCCAGTTCCTTGTAGATGTTGATCAGGCTGGGCGGCGGCCGCACGCCCGGGCGCACCGAGAAGCACAGGCCATGCGCCTGGCCTGGGCCGTGATAGGGATCCTGGCCGAGGATGACGACGCGGACCTTGTCGAGCGGCGTCAGGTCCAGCGCGGCGAACCATTCGCCCCCTTTTGGAAAGACCTGCTTTCCCGCCTGCTTCTCCGCCATGAGGAAGGCGCGCAGCGCCTGCATATAGGGGCTGGCGAACTCCCCGCGGAGCGGCTCCAGCCAGCTCTCGTGCAGCCTGACTTCCCCCATGCGGCGCTAGCGGCGGCGCTGGCGTGCCCGCCATTGCCGGACGGCGGCGAGCGTGTTGGTCACATGCTCGCGCCAGTCGAGGTCGGAATGGGCGTAGATGATCCGCCCGTCCGGCGCGATCACGTAGGAGGTGCGGTTGCTGCGCGGGGTGTTGTCGCCCAGGGCCACGTCATAGGCGCGGATCGTCGCCTGGCTGGCGGTGGCGACCGGGAAGGCGCTTCGGCAGCCCTCCACCGAGAAGCGCCGCAGCGTCTCGTAATCGTCGGCGGACATGCCGACCACGGTTGCGCCGGCGCGGCGGAAGTCGGCCGCGGCCACGGAGAAAGCGTGCGCCTCCATCGTGCAGCCGCCGGTGAATGCCTGCGGATAGAAATAGAGGACCATCGGCCCGCGCCTGAGCTCGCGCCTCAGGTTGAGCCGGAACGGTCGGCCGGCGAGCGCGCCGCTGGTGGTGAAATCGGGCGCCCGTGCGCCGACCGGCAGCGCCGGGACGGCGGCGGTGGGGGCGAGGGCGAAAACGGCGGCGAAAACGGCGGCGAGGAGGCGCATAACGAAGGCTCCCATGCGGGTTGCGGCGGGAGGATAAGCGGAAACGCCCGGCCCCGCCAGCCGCCATTGGCGGTTCAGCAAGCCGCTGCTAATCTGCATCCGAACCTGTTCCGGGGAGGCCGTCCATGCGTATCCTGTTTGCCGCTTTGCTGTTCGTCGCCGGCTGGTCGGCGCTGCCCGAAGCGAGCGCGGCGCAGACCGGCGGCTGCGGCAGGGCGTTGGTGCCGCAGGCGGACGCGGAGAGCTTCTCCGCCGCGGGCCGCGATGCCGACGCCGCCCGGCTGGCCCAGGAGACGGGGGCGAACTTCGTCGCCGCGGCAACCCGCCTGTGCGGCGCGGGCACGCTTCGCGCCGCCGACCTCGCCGCCTTCACCCACCTCGTCGTCCGCAACGCCGAGGGCACGGCGGAGCCGGTCGTCTATGACGATGCCGAGCAGGGCGCGGAGAATCTGATCCTCGAATATGCCTTCGCCGGCGGCGCCCCGGGCGAGGCGGCGATCGGCACCGCGATCCGCTGCTGGCGCCAGCCGGAAACCGCCGGCTGCGATCAGGGCGGCGACTGACTCGACGCCGGCACGTCGCTGCGGCCTTCGATCTGGAGAGCGTCGCTCTCGGCCGCGGTGAGCAGGCCGCCCTCGCCGCGGAAGGCCGCACGAAGCTGCGTGGGATCGACCGTGGCTTCCCAGCGAGCGACGACGATGGTGGCGACCGCGTTGCCGACGAAGTTGGTGAGCGAGCGGCATTCGCTCATGAAGCGGTCGATGCCGAGGATCAACGCCATGCCCGCGACCGGGATCGTCGGCATCACCGACAGGGTCGCGGCGAGCACGATGAAGCCGGAGCCGGTCACTCCGGCGGCGCCCTTGGACGAGATGATCGCCGTGCCCATCAGCAGCAGCTGATCGGACCAGGAGAGCGGGATGTTGCAGGCCTGGGCGATAAACAAGGCCGCCAACGACATGTAGATGCAGGTGCCGTCGAGGTTGAACGAATAGCCGGTCGGCACGACCAGGCCGACGAT
>Ga0070677_10000547_pt1 | contig 12846 bp, 12 predicted proteins | sample KBSM63metaG_FD_64674 | JGI IMG/M metagenome (GOLD analysis project Ga0070677, IMG submission 64674) | Miscanthus rhizosphere microbial communities from Kellogg Biological Station, Michigan, USA - KBS M6-3 metaG | ecosystem: Host-associated > Plants > Roots > Rhizosphere > Soil ... | reverse complement strand
TGCGGCGATGATCGATCCGGCGGAAATGTAGCCGGCGATGGCGAGAAGAGCGCCTAGCCCGAGTGCGGCGGACTGCACGAACAGGCGAAGGAAGCGGCTGAGCGCGGCGAACCTGCCGCCGGTAAACTGCGCATCGGCGAGGCGGTTAAGGCCGTAGGCGCGATGGTCGAGCTGGCGGTTGACCATGGACCCCACCATGCCGAGCGCGCGAACGGTGTCGGTATTTAGCGCGACCGTCTGAGCGGCGGCCTGTGACGCCGCCATGGCTTGCGTCGCCGTTTGCATGGTTTCCGCCGTGGCGCGCTGGTTGCGCCAGGCAACCAGGAACAGAATGATCGACGCAATCACCGCCAGGACGCCGATCCAGAAGTGCAGGAGGAAAGAGACCAGCAGGAAAAGCGGGAACCAGGGCACGTCGAACAGCGCGCCTGCCACCGGGCTGCCGATGGCCTGGCGGATCGTCTCGAAATCGCGCATCGCCTGCACGGCGGCATTGGAATTGCGCGCCATCATCCGCTTTAGGATCTTCGGCGCGAGCAAAGCATCGATCCGCATGCTCGCCCGGACCAGCAGCCGGTTGCGGATGGCGTCGAGCGCCGAAAGGGCAAGAAGGCCGATGGCAAGCGCGATGGTGATGAACAGCAGGGTCGTCTTGCCGCCCGTCGCCACGACGCGGTCGTAGACCTGCAGCATGTAAATGGCCGGAGTCAGGAACAGCAGGTTGATGAAGAGGCTGAACACGGCGGCCGCGATGAAGTGCGGACGGCAGGCCTCGACGGCCTCCGCCATGTCCTTCGGCAACTCGATCCCCGCGATCTTCATCTCGCCGCTCTACCGCCTCACTCGAACAAGGATCATAACCGCCTTCCGTTAACGTGCGAAATGCACCGTAGCGGCTGAAGCGGCCAATAACAGCGCAGGAGGATAAGCCTAGCAGGAAATTTCGGGATTTCAGTTGCTTAGGCTGGTGGAGCTGAGGGGAATCGAACCCCTGACCTCTGCAGTGCGATTGCAGCGCTCTCCCATCTGAGCTACAGCCCCACGCCTTGAGCAGGCGCCCACATAGCGACGCCTATCCCCCCTTGCAATGACCCGCCTTACGGCAATTTCGGCTCGTCTTGAGCGGCCTCATCAAACCGGAACGACGGTGGCCGCCGGTTCGTTCTTCCCGCGATGATGGACCGGCATTCCGCCGGCGTTTTCGCTGGAGGTATTGATGGCATACGACCGCTACGATCGTGACACGCGCTGGCGAGAGGGACGCCGAGATTTCTCCTCAGAGCGCAGCCCGCGCGACTGGGACCGTGGTGACGACCGTGACCGCGACTACAGCCGCGGCGGAGAAGACCGCGGCTTCCTGGAGCGCATGGGCGACGAGGTTCGATCCTGGTTCGGTGACGAGGACGGCGATCGCGGCCGCGAGTTCGGCCGGGACCGCGGCCAGGATTGGGAAGACCAACGGCCGCGCTCCCGCTTCGAAGAACCTAGCCGTCCTCAGAACTGGAACCGGGGCGAGGAGCGAATGAGCCGCGGTGTCGGCAATGAGCGCGAACGCGACTATCGCCCGCTCGCGGGCGACTATGGACGCTCGGATGGCGGCGTTGAGGACCGTGAGACAGAATGGGGCCGCGATCCCTACCGCCGCACCAGCTTCGCGGGATCGCGCGCCCGGTCGAACCACGACGATCCCCACTATGAAGAATGGCGGCGCCGGCAGGTCGAGGGGCTCGACCGCGACTATGACGATTACCGCCGCGAGCGGCAGTCGCACTTTGAGGACGATTTCGGCAACTGGCGCCAGCGCCGCATGTCGAAGCGCGAGCTTCTGCGCGGCATTCGCGAGCATATGGAAGTCGTCGGAAGCGACGAAAAGCATGTCGGAAGCGTCGACCGCATCGCCGGCGACCGCATCATCCTGACGCGCAGCGACCCGCAGTCAGGGGGAGTGCATCATTCGCTGAGCTGCTCCGACGTCGACCGGATCGAGGGCGACCGAGTTATTCTCGACTGCACCGCAGAAAAGGCGCGCGAGCGCTGGCGCGACGAGGATAGGGAACGGGCGCTGTTCGAGCGCGAGGACCAGGGCCGCGCCGGTCCGGGGATTCTAGACCGAAGCTTCTCCGGCACGTACCGCTAACGATCCACACCTCTCCGGGGGCGTGGACTGGCCCGGTCGCCCAATGCGGCGGCCGGGCCTTTCTTGTGCGGGTGCGCACGCCTATGCGCGTCTCAAGCGGGAGAAGATGAATGGCGCGTGCCTGGCACCTTATGAGCCGCCCCCAGGGGCTTCCGACCGACGAGAATTTCGCACTGAAGGAGATAGAGCTGCCGCCGCTGGCGGACGGCATGGTCCGCGTGCGCAATAGCTGGCTATCGGTCGATCCATACATGCGCGGGCGCATGAACGACGTGAAGAGCTATGTGCCGCCCTTCCAGATCGACCAGCCGATGGAAGGCGGCGCGATCGGCGAGGTGGTGGAGTCGAAGGCGGAGGGCTTCGCGGCCGGTGATCGCGTTCTCCACATGGCCGGCTGGCGCGATGAAGCGGTGCTCGACGCGCGCGCTCTGAACAAGCTGCCGAACCTGGGCGCGGAGCCGCAGACGTTCCTAGGAAACCTCGGTGTCACGGGGGCGACGGCTTATTTCGGCCTGCTGGACGTCGCGAGCGCCAAGGAAGGCGATGTCGTATTCGTCTCCGCGGCAGCCGGCGCCGTCGGATCGGCCGTCGTGCAGATCGCCAAGGCCAAGGGCATGACCGTGATCGGCTCAGCCGGCGGCGCGGAGAAATGCGAGTTCGTCCGATCCCTCGGCGCGGACCAAGTCGTAGACTATAAAGCCCAGCCGGTCCTGAAGGGCCTCGCCGCTGCGGCGCCCGAAGGGATCGACGTCTATTTCGACAATGTCGGCGGCGACCATCTCGACGCGGCCTTCGCGCTCGCGAAGATGCGTGCGCGCTTTGCCATCTGCGGAATGATCGAGGGTTACAATAAGGCCGAGCCGGCGAGCTTCCGCTTCATCATGCGCGTCATCGCCATGCGCATCCGCATGCAGGGCTTCATCGTCTTCGACTTCCAGTCGCGGATGGACGAATTCTACCGCGAGACGGGCCAGCTAATCGCCGCCGGGAAGCTGAAGTCCAAGGAGACGGTCGTCGAGGGGCTCGAGAAAATGCCCGACGCTTTCCGCGGCCTGTTCAGCGGCCATAACGTAGGGAAGATGCTCGTCCGTCTCTAGCGGTTGAACTTGCAGGCGGCCGGATTGCCCGTTTTCAAGCCGGTCTGGAGCGCCTGCATCCGCTGCGCCGACGAGCCGTGGGTGAAGCTCTCCGGAACGACGACGCCCTGCGACTGCTTCTGGAGCATGTCGTCGCCGATCGCTTCCGCGGCCCGCATGCCTTCCTCCACGTCGCCCGGCTCAAGGATGTTACCCTTCGCGTCGCGGGCGTTGGCGGCCCAAACACCGGCATAGCAATCTGCCTGGAGCTCCACGCCGACCTGGATCTGGTTGCCCTCGGTCCGGCCGAGGCTCTGCTGCGCCTGCTGCGCCCGATCGAGCGTGCCTTCGAGGTTTTGCACGTGGTGCCCAACCTCATGCGCGATCACGTAGAGCGCGGCGAAATCGCCGGGCGCCTGGAAGCGTCTCGACAGCTCGTTGAAGAAATCGGGGTCGATGTAGATCGTATTGTCGTTCGGACAGTAGAAGGGCCCCATCGCCGCCTGGCCCATGCCGCAAGCCGTTTGCGTGCCGCCTGAGTAGGCAACCATCCGCGTTGGAGCGTAACGTGCGCCGCTCTTGGCGAAGATCTCCGTCCAGGTTTCCTCGGTCGAGCCGAGCCCTCGGGTCAGGAAGTCGCGCATGTTCGGATCGAGCTTCGATGCACCCCCGCCCGGTGCGCTGGTCGTCGGGCCGCCAGGAATGATTCCGCCGCCGCCGCCGAGCTGAGTAAGTGCGCAATAGCCGAGCAGCAGGATGAGGACGCCGACGATTCCGAAGCGGCTCATGACCATGGGAAGCAGGCAGCCCAACAGATTGCTTCCGCCGCCGCCGCCGAGACCGAAGCCTCCGCTTTGACCCGTGCGGTCTTCGAAATTTGAACTTGGATCTTCGCCGCCGAGCCGAACCATGCACATCTCCCCTGCAGTGACGCCGTAATGCGCGAGGGCCTTACCTAGTTGCAAAACCGGAACGAGATGGCGACTAGCGCCCCCAAAGGAGAGGTCATGATTCTCGAAGGCAAAGTCGCGCTCGTCACCGGTTCAACCTCGGGCATCGGCCTCGCAATCGCCCGCGCGCTCGCGGCAGAGGGCGCGAAGGTCATGCTGAACGGCTTCGGCGATCCGGCCGAGATCGAGAAGCTGAAGGACGAGCTGAACGCCCTCCACGACCGCGCCGACTTGTCCGATCCTGCCCAGATCGAAGCAATGGCCGACCGCTGCACCGCCGAGCTCGGCGCTCCCGACATCCTGGTCAACAATGCCGGTATCCAGCACGTCTCGCCGGTCGAGACTTTCCCGGTCGACAAGTGGAACGCGATCCTGGCGATCAACCTTTCCGCGGTCTTCCACACCACCCGCCTGACGGTCGGCTCGATGAAGCAGAAGCAATGGGGCCGGATCATCAACACGGCCTCGGCGCACAGCCTCGTCGCCTCCCCCAACAAGTCCGCCTATGTCGCTGCCAAGCATGGCGTCGCCGGCTTCACCAAGACGGTGGCGCTCGAGGCGGCGAAAGACGGCGTCACCATCAACTGCATTTCGCCTGGCTATGTCTGGACGCCTTTGGTCGAAAACCAGATTCCGGACACGATGAAGGCGCGCAACATGACCCGCGAGCAGGTGATGAACGACGTGCTGCTCGCCGCCCAGCCGACCAAGCGCTTCGTCACCCCGGAGGAGGTCGCCGCGCTGGCGCTCTTCCTCTGCCGCGAGGAGGGCCGGTCGATTACCGGAGCCAATCTCAGCATGGACGGCGGCTGGACCGCCGCTTAGGCTTCGGGGATGCGCGTCGCCTTCCTGGCAGTGGCCCTGCTCACCATCGCCGGATGCGCGGAGTTCCGGCAAGCCCCCGGCGTGATCGCTCAGCCCGCACGTGACTGGCGGGCGGTTGCGACCGAGTCCGATCGGCTGCGCCTGCGCGAATGGCGGTCCGCCTTCGTCGATGCCCTGCGGTCGGCTCGGACGGGCGGACATGCAGCCGACCTGGAGCGTGAGGGCGTGCTGCTGGATCCGGACGCGGCGCTCGGCGGGCCGATCCCGGACGGGACCTATCGCTGCAGGGTGATCAAGGTCGGCGCGAAGTCGGCCGGTCTGCTGAATTTCATCTCCTACCCCAATTTCAATTGCCGCATCGCGCAGCAAGGGGCGTTCCAGCACTTCGCCAAGCTGACGGGCTCCCAGCGACAGGTCGGCCTGATCTTTCCGGGCGATCCGCTGCGCCAGGTCTTTCTCGGAACCCTGGTTCTCGGGGACGAAGCCGGAGCCATTCAATACGGGCTGGACACGGAGCGCGACGTTGCCGGCTTCGTCGAGCGGATCGGCCCCGACCGCTGGCGCCTGATCATGCCGCGCCCGCACTTCGAATCCCAGATGGACGTGATGGAACTCGTGCCAGCCCAAGGAGCGCTCTGATGAAGTTTATTCTGGCGCTCGCGCTTGCGGGCACGGCGGTGCCGGCGACTGCAAATGCCGCCGCACTGTCGGATGCGATCCGCTCGGACATGCCGATGCTGATGGAGCTTTATCGCGACCTCCACGCGAACCCCGAACTGTCGATGCAGGAAATCCGGACGCCGAAAAAGCTCGCGCCGGAAATGCGCAAGCTCGGATTCAGCGTCACCGAGCATGTCGGCAAAACGGGGCTCATCGCTGTTCTGCGAAATGGGCCCGGGCCCGTTCTCATGCTCCGCGCCGACATGGACGCCTTGCCGGTCAAGGAACTGACCGGCCTTCCCTTCGCATCCAAAGCCGTCGGCAAGCTTCCCGACGGCACGGAAACCCCCGTGATGCACGCGTGCGGGCACGACACGCATATCGCAGCCTGGCTCGGGACGGCCCGCCGGCTCGCCGCACTGAAGGACCAGTGGTCCGGAACGCTGGTGATGAACCTGCAATCGGGCGAGGAAACCGGCGAAGGCGCCAGGGCAATGCTTGGTGACGGCCTCTACACCCGTTTCCCAAAGCCGAACTATGTCATGGCCTTTCATGATTCCGCGATTTTGCCGGCGGGAATGATTGGGCTCACGCCCGGCTATACGACCGCGAGCGTCGACAATGTCGATGTAACGGTCCGGGGTGTCGGCGGCCACGGCGCCAGTCCGCAGTCGACCAAGGATCCGATCGTCATCGCCTCGCGCATAGTCATGGCCCTGCAGACTCTGGTCAGCCGGGAGAAGAATCCGCTCGATCCTGCCGTCGTCACCGTCGGCAGCTTCCAGGCCGGCAACAAGCACAACGTCATTCCCGACGATGCAAAGCTCCAGCTCACCGTCCGCACCTACAAGCCCGAGGTGCGGAAGCTGTTGCTCGATGGGATTGCACGGATTGCCCGGGGCGAAGCGATCGCGGCCGGCGTGCCCGACGATCGCATGCCGGTCGTCACCATTCGCGAAGACCAGCACACGCCCGCGACGCTGAATACGGAGACATTCGCCAACCGGGCGCTTGCATTGTTCGGCCGTCATTTCGGCACGGATCGAACGACGGTCCTGGCGCCGTTCATGGTCGGCGAGGATGTGGGCCGGTATTGGCGCGACGATAAGTCTATCGAAGGGACGCTTTTCTGGGTCGGCGGCGTACCAAAGGCGAAATGGGACGCTGTGAACGGCGACACGACCAAGCTTCCCTCGCTTCACAGCCCGCTCTGGATGCCGGACGCCGAAGCCGTCATATCGACCGCGACCGAGGCGCTCACCGTCGCATCGCTGGACCTGCTCAAGAAAAGCTAACCGCTCGTCGCATCGAAACCGCCGTTGGTGGAAAGACATGACACGAGCTTGCCGGCACTTGCCATGGCCCGCCTATGGCCAAGTTGCATTTTGCTACTGAAACTGAACCCGAAGCGGAAGAGCTGGAAGCCGACGGGATCAACTGTTCCCGGAGCAGCGTGATCCACGGTATCGAACGCTACGCCGCCTATCAGCCTGCGGGTGCCGCACGGCAGTGGGCGGACATGCTCGAAGGCATCCGCCAGTTACGAGAGAAAAACTAGCGGCTCGCCTCGTCGAGGAGTGCCACCTGCTCCGGCGTCAGACGAAGGTGCATGGCTGCGGTAGACTGCTTCAGCTGATCGACGCTGGTCGCGCTGGCGAGAGTCGAGGTAATTCCGGGCTGAGCATTGGTCCAGGCCAATGCGATGGTTGCCGGCGCTGCGCCGGCCTCTGCCGCGACATGATCGAGCGCCTCGAGCACGCGCATTCCGCGTCCTTCCAGATATTCGACGTTGCGGAGGCCTCGCACGCTTTTCTCAAGGTCGTCCTTGCCCCGGTACTTGCCGGTCAGGAAACCGTTGGCGAGACCGTAGAAGGGGACAATCCCCATCCCATGCGCGAGCGAAGTGTCGCGAAGCTCGCCCTCCAGCTTCGGCCGCTCGACCATATTGTACCAGGTCTGTAGCGCGCAGGGCCGCGCCAGGCCGTTCGCGTCGGCTGTCCGCATCGCCTCGTCGAGCCGCTCCGCGGAATATTGGGAAAGGCCGATGGCGCGGATCTTCCCGGCCTTCACCAGCGCGTCCATCGCGCCGAGGCTTTCCGCCAGAGAGACGTTCGGATCATCCTTGTGATGATAGTAGAGATCGATGGTCTCGATCCCGAGCCTTCGCAGCGACGCGTCGCAGGCCGCGGCAATCTTCTCGGGCGCGAGGCCTTCGAAGAAGCCCACTTTCGTAGCAATCACGACCTGATCGCGTTTTGCCGGGTCGCGCCTCAGCCAATTGCCGATGACCGTCTCGCTTTCGCCGCCCTGATGGCCGGGCACCCAGGCGGAATAGACGTCGGCGCTGTCGACCATGTTGCCGCCTTCGGCGACGAATGCGTCAAGTATGCCGAAGCTGGTCGCTTCGTCCGCCGTCCAGCCGAACACATTCCCGCCGAGAGCCAGAGTTGCGACCTCGATCCCGCTCTGTCCGAGCGGCCTTCTTTCCACCGTCATGACCCGCCCTTAGCGCATCCGTTCACCACTTATTTGTAAAATTTAGCGACACCCCGCTCATGTCGGTGGAATTGACAGACCGGGTGCAATGCAGGCGCTGATCGCCTTCTGGAGCCATGCGCTTTGCGCGGCGGCGTTCCTCGGCCTTCTGATCTGGCGCCTGGCCGCCAGCCGCCACCAGGATCAGCGCCTGCTGCTCGCCGGGTTCGCGGTCACGTCCTGCTGGGCCTGGCTCAACGCCATCCTGCCCGGCGATCCTCTTACCGCTTATGCCGAAACGGCGCGCAATCTGGTCTGGATCGGGCTGATCTACAGCCTGTCCGCTACAAGCGGGGAACGTCAGCACGGCGTCCGGCTGGTCTATGGCGCGGTGGCTGCCGTGCTCGGCTTCCAGCTCGTCGTCACCTCCCTGCGCTATTTCATTCCGTTCGGCGCCGTCGAGGATACCGCGACGCTGCTCCGCATCACCGCAGCCGCAGGCCTGCTTGTGCTTGTGCACAACCTCTATGGGCAGGCGTCGCCGGGGAGCCGGTCGAGCATCCGGCTGGCGATGCTCGCGCTTTCGCTGACCTGGAGCTACGACCTCAACCTCTACACTGTCGCCTATCTCGATAGCCGGCTGGTCCCGGACCTTATCGACTGGCGCGGCGTCGTGATTGCGGCGACCGCGCCGATGTTCGCGCTCGCCGCCAATCGCGAGCAAGGATGGAAGATCCGGCTGTCGCGCGCGGCGACCTTCCAGTCGCTCTCGCTGCTCGCGATCTGTGCCTATTTCGCCGTGATGGCGATCCTTGCCACGGCGCTTCGCGGCACGAGCGTCGAATGGTCGCGCGGGCTGCTGGTCGGCCTGCTTGCGATCATGACCGTCACCGCAATGGTCCTGCTGCCGAGCTCGAAAGCGCGCAGCTGGGCCAAGGTGAAGATTTCCAAGCATCTGTTCGAGCACCGCTATGATTACCGCACCGAATGGCTTCGCTTCACGAGCACGGTCGGCATCACCGGAGCGGATGTGGCGCCGCTCGGCGAACGGGTCATCAAGGCTTTCGCCGACATACTGGAAGCGCCCGGAGGCTTGCTACTGTCACGTGATCCCTCGGGAGCCATCACGACGGCTTCGTCGTGGAACTGGCCAGGCAAGCATCCGCCCGCAGGCGAACTGGAGCGGGTCCGGGAGTTCTGGTCCGCGCTGGAATCGAGCGGCCGAATCGTCGAGCTCGACGGCTTGCGCAACGGCTGGGCGAGCCCGAAGGATTGCGTGTCCCTGCCGCCGCAATGGATGCTCGAGGAGCGCCGCGCCTGGATCGGCGTGCCGCTGATTCACGGCGATCGGCTGTTCGGCCTGATTCTCCTCGCGGCCCCCGATTACCGCCGAGTGCTCGACTGGGAAGACTTCGACCTGCTGCGTACCGCGGGCCGCCAGGCGGCGAGCTCGCTTGCCGAAGCGCATGGCCAGGAAGCCTTGTCCAACGCCCAAAGGTTCGAGGAATTCAATCGCCGCTTCGCCTTCATCCTCCATGACATCAAGAATCTGGTCAGCCAGCTTTCGCTGCTGTCCCGCAATGCCGAGCGACACGCGGACAATCCTGAGTTCCGCGCCGACATGGTCGCGACTTTGCGCAGCTCCGTCGGCAAGATGAACGAGCTTCTCGCCCGATTGTCGCCGCAGGCTCAGTCGCGGCCGCACCGCTGCGAGCCGCAGCCGCTGCGCACGATCCTGTCCGACGCGATCGCTTCGAAACGCCGCGACCATGAGGTGAAGCTTCTTGGCGACGCCAAATTGTGGGCCATGGTCGACGCCCTCGCTCTCGAGCAGGCGGTCGGTCATCTGATCCAGAACGCCGTCGAAGCAAGCTCGCCGGACGCGCCGATCACCGTGCGCGTGGCGCCTGCCGGCGACGAAGTCCGCATCAGCATTTCGGATCATGGAACCGGAATGGACGGCGACTTCATTCGCAACCGCCTTTTCCAGCCCTTCGCGTCGACCAAGCCCGGCGGCTTCGGAATCGGGTCCTTCGAAGCCCGCTCGCTGATCGCTGCGATGGGCGGCCGCCTCGTTGTCGACAGCACCCCCGGCGTGGGCAGCGAATTCTCCATCTTTCTTCCGGCGGCCCAGCAGGCCGCCCAACCGCAACGGAAAATCGCATGACCGACCATAAACTCCCCGTCCTCCTGATCGTCGAGGACGACGAAGGCCTGCAGCGCCAGCTCAAATGGGCCTACGAAGGCTATGAGGTCGTGCTCGCCGGTGACCGGTCGAGCGCGATCGAAGCGCTTCGCCTGCACGAGCCTGCCGTGGTCACCCTCGACCTCGGCCTGCCACCCGATCCGGACGGCACAACCGAGGGGTTCGAAACGCTGACGCAAATCCTTCGCCTGAAGCCGGACACGAAGGTCATCGTCGCTTCCGGCCACGGTGCTCGGGAGAGCATGCTGAAGGCAATCGGGCTCGGCGCCTATGATTTCTACCGCAAGCCGGTCGACATCGATGAGCTCGGGCTGATCGTCGCTCGTGCGTTCCACGTCGCCGATATCGAGGCGGAGAACCGCCGGCTCGAGCAGGCGGGCGGCGGTCAGATGCTCGGCTCCATCATCAGCTCGGCCCCCGAGATGCTGAAGGTTTCCAAGACCATTGAGCGGGTAGCCACGGCCGACGTTTCGGTAATGCTGCTCGGCGCGTCCGGCACCGGAAAGGAACTGCTCGCGCGGGCGGTTCACGAGAAGAGCGGCCGAAAGGGCGAGTTCATCGCCATCAACTGCGCCGCCATTCCCGAGACGCTGCTGGAGGCCGAGCTGTTCGGCTACGAGCGCGGCGCTTTCACCGGCGCAGTCAAGTCGAACGTCGGCAAGATCGAGATGGCCGAGGGCGGGACCCTGTTTCTCGACGAAGTCGGCGACATCCCCCTGCCGCTCCAGGTCAAGCTCCTGCGCTTCCTCCAGGAACGGGTGATCGAGCGCATCGGCGGACGCCAGCCGATCGCCGTCGACACGCGCATCGTTTGCGCGACGCACCAGGACCTCGATGCCATGACCAATGACGGACGTTTCCGCGAGGACCTCTATTACCGCCTCGCCGAGATCGTCGTGAAGATCCCCTCGCTGGCAGAGCGCCCGGGCGACGCGGCCCTGCTCGCGCGCCATTTCGTCAACCGGTTCGGCAGGGAGCTGAACACCAAGGTCCAGTCACTGTCCGCCGACGCCCTGGCGGCGATCGACGCCTACGGCTGGCCCGGCAACGTTCGCGAGCTCGAAAACCGCATCAAGCGAGCCGTGATCATGGCCGACGGCAAGATCGTGAGCGCGGACGATCTCGATTTGCCCGGCAGCGGCACCGGTGACGAGGAAGCCGAATTGGCAATCAACCTGCGTGCTGCCCGCGAAAGCGCCGACCGCAAGGCGATCCGCCTGGCACTCAGCCGCACGGACAACAATATCTCGGGCGCCGCAAAGCTGCTCGGGATCAGCCGCCCGACGCTCTACGACCTGATCAAGCAGTATCAGCTGGCGAGCTAAGGCGCCGGCAGACCTGAACTGCTATTGGGTGGGCACTTTGGAGCAGGCCACGTCGTACCGGGAAAAGGATGCGGTGTTGCGCGTGTTCTGCGGCTGCTCGCCCGCATAATGGGCGTGGCCCGTTCCCTCTTCGTTGAAGGCGGAGCCGGGGGCTTGGGACGCTTGGCCCGGACTGCCGAGCGCGTCTTCTTCTCCGCATTCGACTTCCGGGCCGGGGGCTTCGGCCGGGCCGTTGAAGTGCCAATAGCCCGTACCGTTATTCTGTCCCTGACCGGGCGCCGTTTGCGCAAATGCGGCCGGCGACAAGGCCATTGCCGCCGCGCCGACCAAAGTCACTATCCGTGTCATGGCGGAGCTCCTCGCGCGCACCGAGACCCGCGCGCATCCGTTGGAAAAACGCTCCGCCAGCCACAACGTTATACTGTATCATTGGTTCCGCAGAGCGCTTGCGGTCAGGGTTCGTGACCCACGAAGTTCGCTTGGCTTTCAGACCATTTGGGCCCGAAAATCCAATAATTGCCCATGGGCGTCCGCTTGAGCCTGAGGGTCGTGCCCGGCGTGGGGGCCTTGCGAGGGTTCTTCGTCGAGGTGGCCCAGCGGTCGCCGTTTTCGAACAGGATCCAGTACCGATTCTCACCGGAAATCCCTGATGCCTTGACCACGCCTTCACGCGCGACCGGTCCCTTCCTCTGCGTGAAGACCATTTCGCCGTCAGACACTGCCCGCTTCAAGGGCAGGATTGCCTGGTCGAAGCACTGCAGGCGAGCCTCGTTCGCGCTGATCGCCTCGCACGCCAGAACGGCCCGCATGCGCGGCTCCATATCGTCCTTCGCAGCCACGACCGACGGCAGCGAAAGCAGAACGATTCCCCCGACCAAAGCAACTCGCTTCGACATGTTCTTCCCCCACGAACGGACGATCAGCATTGCACCTGAACGGCACCGGCGGAAGGGCTATTTTGCCATCGCCTCAGCCATCTCCGCCACTTCGAGCCAGCGCTCCTCCGCCGCGTTCTTCTCGCCTCGGAGCTTCGCGGAACGGTCCGTCAATTGGGCGAAGCGAGCGGGATCGCGCGTGTACAGGTCAGGATCGTGCAGGACGTCCTCGACCACCGCGATTTCAGCCTCAAGCCGTTCGATTTCCGCCGGCAGGCGATCCAGGTCGCGCTGGTCCTTGTAGCTGAGCTTGGCGC
>Ga0070677_10000535_pt1 | contig 12968 bp, 9 predicted proteins | sample KBSM63metaG_FD_64674 | JGI IMG/M metagenome (GOLD analysis project Ga0070677, IMG submission 64674) | Miscanthus rhizosphere microbial communities from Kellogg Biological Station, Michigan, USA - KBS M6-3 metaG | ecosystem: Host-associated > Plants > Roots > Rhizosphere > Soil ... | reverse complement strand
CTCGCGCGCGACGCGGGTCACTTCCGAGGCGAAGGAGGCGAGCTGCTCCACCATCGTGTTGACGACCTTGCCGATGCGCAGGAATTCGCCGCGCAACGGCCGGCCGTCGATTTCCACGGTCATGGTCTGCGAAAGATCGCCCTTTGCGACCGCGCCGATAACCCGGCTGACCTCGGCGGTCGGCTGGACCATGTCCTCGATCAGCTCGTTCAGGGCGCGCAATTTGGCATCCCAGCCGCCGGTCGCCCCTCTGACTCGCCCGCGCTGGCCGATCTTGCCTTCCTTGCCGACGACGACCGAAAGCCGCTCGAACTCGGCCGTCATCTGTTCTTCAAGGCTGACGACCTCGTTGAACAATTGCGCGATCTCCCCGTCCTGCCCCGGCAGATCCTCGGGCAGGCGCACGGAAAAATCGCCGCGGCGCAGGCTGCGCAGCGCGCCGACCAGCTGCCGCCGGTCGAGAAAATCCCTCTGGGAAAGGTCGTTCAAAACATCGCTCCTTCGCGCGGCCCCCCGCTCGAATCCGGATGCAGATCCCTTTTCCCGCCCGCATGATAGCAAGAAGGAAGCGTGGGCGGGCAATAAAAAATGGTCAATGGGATTTAACCCTGATCGGGTTGCGCCTGCGCCTCACCCGGCTAGAAGCCGCGACGGGGCGGCGGATTGGAGTCACCCGGGGCTGCCCGGGAGAGGGATCGAGCGCCTTTCAATGCCTTCGCAGCAGGACGTTGACGCCTTCATCCGGTCGACCTTCCGCTCGGTCTGGGCCCTGGAATTGCTGTGCTTTCTCAGGCAGAACCGCGACCGGAGCCTGGCTCCGGCCGAAATGGTCGCCGGGTTGAGGGGGAGCGAGCTGGTGGTAGCCCAGAGCGTCGAATCGCTGGCGGCGGCGGGGCTCGTTCTGATCGAGGCGGACGGGGCCGCGCGCTACCGGCCGGCGAACGAGGCGCTGGACGCGCTGGCGACGGCCGCGGAGGCGCGCTACGCGAAAAGCCCCGACGCGGTCCGGCGGACGATCGTGGCGAGCGCCAATCCCGGCCTCACCGCCTTCGCCGATGCCTTTCGGCTGAGGAAGGACTGACGATGGGCGTCTCCTTTCCCGCCGCGGTCTATCTGCTCTGCTTCCTGACCAGCAGCGCCTGCGCCCTGCTGCTCGCCCGCACCTATTGGCGGACGGGGACAAGGCTGCTGCTGTGGAGCGCGCTCTGTTTCCTGTTCCTGGCGGCGAACAATCTGGCGGTGGTCCTCGATCTGCTCGTCTTCACCCATTGGGATTTCCGGCTGGCGCGCCTGCTGCTCGCGCTCGCGGCGGTGGCGGTGCTGCTGTTCGGCTTCATCTGGGACGAGGAGGATTGAAGCCGATGCTGCTCGACTTCCTCTCCGGTGCCGTCGCAATGGGCTTCGTCGTCGCGGGCCTGTTCTTCCTGCGCTTCTGGAAGCGGACCGGCGAGCGGCTGTTCATCGCCTTCGCGCTCGCCTTCTGGCTGCTCGGCCTCGGCCAGGCCCTGCTGACGCTCACCGACATTCCGGTCGAGGAGCGAAGCTGGCTCTATCTGCTTCGCCTCGCCGCCTTCTCGCTCATCCTGGTTTCGGTCTGGAGCAAGAACCGGCGGCGCTGAGCCCGCGCCTTGTGCGAAACGCCACAGACTTCGCTTAACCCGGCGCGCAGAAATGGGCATCGTGGGTGATAGAGCGGGGGAGTTGCGTGATGGAAAGGCTGGTCAGCAGCAAGCATCTGGAGGGCGTCAACGACCTCACGCTGACGGCGCCGATCAAGCAGGGCTTCGTGCCCGCGCTCGACAATGTCACCTACGAGTCCCGACTGCGCCTCACCATGAAGGCGCTGTTCAGGATGCGCTCGACCGCGCGCGAATATGCCAAGATCAAGCCGTTCGTCGAGACGGCCGAGCGGATCCAGGCCCTGCTCGACTTCCGCCTCGCCATCCTCGACGACACCGAGCCGCGCCGGCTCTTGCTCTCCGCCACCTTCGATCGTCCGTTCGAGCCCTATATCCGGCTGATCTGGGACCCGCTCGGCTCGCTGCTCGACGTCGTCTTCTGCAATTGCGAGGGCTATCCGGCCGCCGAGGACAATAGTTTCGAGACGTACCTGGCCTGGGTGCGCAAATCCCAGATCGACAGCGACTTCTTCTACGCGGCCTCGAACCACAGCGTCGTCGACGTCCAGTATCTCTCCCAGATCGAACGGCTGCACCGTGAAGGGCGCGAGCCCAATATCGAGATCGCCAACGCGGCGATGGTCGCTTCCCGCCCGCGCGACCTCTCGGCGGCGGTGCGCAAGGCTAATCCCGCCGACACGCTCGAGCTCGGCATCGAGGCTTTGGTCGCGCTCTACCGGCTCGCCGATTTCTACCCGCCCGACCGGCCCGACCAGGGCAAGTATCTGCAGCGCGCGGCGCGCGACCTGCTCGCCGACTGGGACACGAATATGCTGCCGCCGGCGGTGAAGAAGAAGTTCGAGGCGCAGCTCGCCTGGCTGAAGGGGGCGCAGAGCGGGCGGCCGCCGCAGGTGGAACGGCTGAGCTACCGGCCGGAGATCATCCAGGGTGGCATCCTCTCCAATTACGGCAGCGAGGCGCAGCCGATCAGCCACGGCGCGATGCTGCTCATGCGGGTCAAGGATGCCGAGGCCGCGCGCCGCTTCGTCGGCGGCCTGCGCGTGCACACCGAAGGGGCACCGGCGGCGGAGTGCGAGGTTTACGTCAACATCGCCTTCACCGCCGCCGGTCTCGCCAATCTCGGCGTCCCGGACGCGGCGCTGTGCGCCTTTCCGCAGGAGTTCCGCGAAGGCATGGAGGCGCGCGCGGGGCTGCTCGGCGACGTCGGCGACGCCCATCCGCGCCGCTGGAGCCTGCCGCCGCGCAACTGGCCGGCGCCCCCCGCCGGCGCGAAGCTGCCGCCGATCGAGCTGTGCGACGTCGACCTCGTCATCCAGCTTCGCGTCGCGAGTGACTATCGGGGTCACGAGCTCGTCGGCGACGACAACCACCCTCTTGCCGCCAAGGTGAAGGAGCTTGCTGCCCAGGCCGAGCCGGGGCTGGAGCTGCTCTCGGTCCAGTCGATGCGGCGCGCTTCAATGGACGTGATGCCGGGCGGCGTCGGCCGCGATCATTTCGGCTTCGTCGACGGGCTCAGCCAGCCCCACATCCGCCCCGGCGCCCCGGCCGAGGACAAGGACAATGTCGCGCGCGGCGAGCTGCTCCGCGGCTATTGCAACGACCGCAAGGACCCGCCGCAGCCGGCCTGCGGCTATCTCGACAACGGCACCTTCATGGTCGTTCGCAAGCTCAGGCAGAATGTGACTGGCATGCGCGCCATGCTCGACGAGCAGGTCGCGAAATTGCAGCCGAAATTTCCGAATATGGACCCGGAAACGCTTCGCGCCGAGCTGATGGGCAAGATGATGGGCCGGCGGCCGAACGGCGATCCGCTGCTTCCGGGGACCAGCGCCGCCTCCAACGCCTTCGATTACGCCTCGGACCCGCGCGGCGAGAAATGTCCCTACCAGTCGCACATCCGCCGGACCAACCCGCGCGAGCCCGCCCACGGCCGCCCCAACCCGCGCATCCTTCGCCGCGGCCTCTCCTACGGCCCCTCTTTCGCCGACGATCCCGACGCCGAGCGCGGCATCCTGTTTCTCGCCTACAATGCCAGCATCGCCGAGCAGTTCGAGGTGATCCAGAACTGGATCAGCGGCGGCAACAGCACCGGCATCGCCTCCTGCCAGAGCGATCCGCTGATGGGCGTGGCCCGCGACGGCGATCCGCGCACCTTCCGCTTCCGGATGGACGGGGAGATGATCCGGATCGACATTCCCGAGCCCCTGGTTCGGCTGCAATGGGGCCTCTATTTGTTCGTGCCGTCGCTCGAGGGGCTGAAGAAGATCGCCGAGGCGCCGTCCGAGCCCGGCGGGGGCGAGGCCGAGCGCGGCCGGAAGATCATCGAACGGCTGCAGGCGCTGCCCGACCGCGAGGCGGCCCTGGCCTGGAAGACCTGCATCGAGGATTTCAGCCAGCGCGATCCGGCCGAGCATGGCGACGGTCCGGCGGTCTGGGCGGCGATCCGCAAATATCATGCCGGCGCGCTGCGCGTGCCTTATGGCGACTTCACCGGGTCGGCGGCCGATGCCGGGGTGGAGGAGGTGGTGCTCGCGGCGAGCAAGGAGCTCGTCGACCGGGTCTATCGCGAGGACGAAATCTATTCGGCCTGCGGCTATCTGCCGCGCATGGCCGATTCAATCGGCGAGATCTATCTCGGTCTAGACGACGGGCCGGAATATCAGGACGTCGCCCCCGGCCCCAATGCGGTGCTGATGGCGGTCGACGAGCAGCAGGCCTTCGCCGTCGCCTACGGCGCCGGCCGCGCCCAGATCCGCGGCCACATCGCGACCTACAAGGCGGGATTCCAGCGCGATTACGCCAAGGTCGATTTGAGCGGCGACTATCTCACGCCGGTGCTCGCCCAGGTCTGTCGGCACTGGTTCGGAATCCCCGACGAGCCGCCGACGCCGTTCGGCCAGCCGCGCGCGCCGACCGCCGGCTTCCATGTGCTGGAGGGCGGCTGGAGCTGGCTGCCGATGCCGCGCCAGCCCCATTGCCCGGGCGATTTCATGTCGCCGTCGCGCTCGATCTTCTATCCCGATCCGGGCAGCGAGGTGCGCCGGCACGGCGCGGCGCACGGCCAGGCGCTCCGCGCCGCCGTCCGCGACCTGTTCGCCGAGATGAAGGCGAAGGACACGGAGCCGGCCGCGCCGCTGTCGCAGAAGATGTTCCGGCAGATCGACGATCCCGACGACCTCGCCCGTGTCGTGGTCGGCGCGATGATGGGCTTCCTGCCCCCGGCCGACGGCAATCTGCGCGGCACCTTGTACGACTGGCTCGAAGACAAGACGCTGTGGCGGGTGCAGCGCGCCCTGCCGCCGGCGCCCGCCCAGCCGAGCTACCAATGGGCGGCCGATGCCCTGCTCGATCCCTTCATCCGGGCGATGCAGAAGCGCCCGGCGCCGGACGCGGTCTGGCGGACGGCGAAGAAGATGGACGAGCTCGGGCCGCTGACCGTGCTCGCCGGCGAGAAAATCCATGTCGGCATCGTCTCGGCGACCGCCGAGCTCGCGGAAAAGGGCGAGCGCTGCGTCTATCCGGTGTTCGGCGGCGATCGGCGGGAGGAGAACCACCCCACCCACGCCTGTCCCGGCTACCGGTTCGCCATGGGCACGATGATCGGGATGCTCGCGGCCTTGCTGGAGGCGGGCCGGATCCAGGTGCTGCCGGCGCCGCTGATCGTCACGATCAGCTGAGCATTTCGGCGAGCCGCTCGGCCTCGCCGAGGTGCCAGCTCATGTCCATCGCCGCGAGCGAGGGCATGGCTTCGGCCAGCCGCAGTGCCGCTCGCTCCCGCTCACCCGCGGCGAGCGCCAGCTCGGCCTCGTACAAGCGGGTCACGGCGATCTCGTGCGGCGCCTCGCGCTTGGCGGCGGCGGCATAGGCTCGGCCGAGGCAATCCTCGACGGTTCGCCGATACGATCCCGCCGCGGCGAGGCGGGCGAGGGCACGCCAGGCCATCGCTTCGCCGAGCCGGTCGCCGCGCCGGGCGCGGCGCAGGGCGCGCGCGGCATGGATACGGGCGTCGCCGACCTCGCCGGCACGTGCCAGCAGATCGGCGAGCCAGCCATAGTTGAGCGAGATGAACTGGCCGCGGCCGCTTTCCTCGAGCCACTTGGTCGCCTGCCGGATGGTCGGCACGGCCTCCTCGTCCCGGTCGCGGCACCAGCGCGCGTAGGCGCCGAGGCTTCGGCCCATGGCGTGAAGGTAGCGGGTGCGGACCCGCTCCGCGACCCGCTCCCCTTCCTCGGCATAACGCAGGGCGTCGTCAATCTTGCCTTGCCAGAGACAGACCGCGCTCCACTGGCAGTGGACCGAGATCTCCACCTCATGCTGGGCGCCGCTCAGCGCCGCCATCGCTTCGGCGAAGCCGGCATGGGCCTCGGCGAACCGGCCCATGTCGCCCAGCGCGAAAGCCTTGCAGGCGAGCGAGTAGGCGAAGCCGACCGACGGATGGTCGCCGGTGCGGTGGCGGCGTTTCACCTCGATCGCCTCGTCGAGCAGCAGCAAGGCGCCGCGATAGTCGCAGGCCGCCGCCCGCGCCTGACCGAGCGTGGCGCGAATCTGAACGACTAGCCGGTCCTCGCTCAGCCCCGCCCCCGTCTCGAGCGCGCGAGTGCAATGGGCGATCGCCGCCGCCGCTTCGCCGAGTCCGTAATTGATATAGCCGAGCCAATATTCGGCCAGGGCCAGTGCGCTGCGGTCGCGGCTCGCCGTCGCCCGCTCGACCGCGCGTTCGAAGACGGCAAGCTGGTCGCGCGACGGATCGAATACCCCGGCCAGGCCGAAACGCTGTGCAATCCCATTCCAGCGGGCAGCGATCTCATCCGACGGGGGCAGCCGGTCTAGCGCCGTCAATGCCGCCCTGTATTGGGCCTGCGCCCGGTCGGGTGCCGAGACCGCCATCGCCCGGTCGCCGGCGAGCTCGGCATGATGCGCGGTGGCCGCCCAGTCCTCGCCGGCGCCGTAATGATAAGCCAGCGCCTCGTGCGGCTCCTCCTCGCCATATTCGCGGCCGCGAGCGCGCAACGCGGCGGCAATCTCCAGGTGAAGCGCCCGGCGCTCGTGCAGTCCAACCGCAGCGTAGATCGCGTCGCGGGCGAGGCCGTGCTTGAAGCGGAGCGTGCCTTCGCGCTCGCCGGGGAAGATGAAATCCTGCTCGGCGAGGCCGGCGACCAGCGGATCGCGCTCACCATGGCCGGTGAGCGTTTCGAGCAGCCAAGCGGGGATGATGGTGCCTATGACGGCCGCCTTGCGGACCAGCGCCTCCTGCGGCGCGGGAAGACGCGAAAGCCGCGATTCGATCAGGATATCGAGCCAGGGGTTGCCGCCATGCGCATCTTCGCCGCGGCGCCCGTCGGCGATGGAATGGCACAATTCCTCGATGAACAAGGCGTTCCCGCCGGAGGAAGCACCGATCTCGGCGATCAGGAACGGGTCGGGCGAGGGCAGCAGGCGGGCCACCGCCTCGGCGGTTTCGTCGGCGCTGAACGGCGCCAGCGGCAGCGTGTCGAAATCGATCATCCGGCCGCCGCCCTCCGGACGAGCGGTGAGAAGGGCGAAGATCGGCCCGTCGAGATCGCGAACCGCCGCCAGCATTTCCCGGCTCGCGTCGTCGGCGAGATGCCAATCGTCGATGAACAAGGCCAGGGGCCCCTGCGCCGCCAGAGCCTCCAGCGCCGCCGGCAACGCCGTGACGTTTTCCTCGGCCGGATATTCGGGTCCGGCGATCGACCGGGCGATCTGCAGAAAGGGCTGCAGCGGCTCGGCTGCGGCCTCGCATTCGCCGCGATAGACCCGGCAGCCCCGCACGGCCGCCGTCCGCAGCACCTCCTCGGCGAGCCGGGTCTTGCCCACGCCCGCCGGTCCCTCGATCTCGACGAAGCGAGGCTGGCCGGCCAAGGCTTCGGCGAGGACGCCCAGAAGTCGATCCCGCTCGGCCTCTCGCCCCACGAAAGGGGTGAGGCCGCCGCGGACGCTGGCCGCATAGCGCGACCGCGCCGCCGCGCGCCCCAGGATGGCGAGCGTCGCCACCGGGTCCTCCTTGCCCTTGAGGCTCAGATGGTTCCGTTCGGCGGTCTCGAACAGGTGCCGCTCGGGCCCCAAGGTCGCCTCGCTGACCAATATCTGTCCCGCCTGGGCAAGGCCGCAGAGCCGCGAGGCGATATTGGTGGCGCTGCCCAGCAGCTCGAAACGGCCGCGAACCTCGTCCCCCTCATGCAAAAGGACGAGGCCGGAATGGATGCCGCTGTGCAGCTGCAGCGATTCGCCGCAGTCGAGCGCGGCCACCGCCTCGTGCAGCGCCAGCGCCGCTTCGGTGGCGCGCCGGCCGTCGTCCTCGCCCGCTTCGGGATAGCCGAAGATCGCAAGCATGCCGTCGCCGCTGATCTGGGTGATGGTGCCGCCATGGTCCGCGACGATTCGGTGATAGACCCCGCGGAGCCGGGCGAGCAGGTCGGAATAATCCTCCGCCTCCAGCCGGCTTGCGATTCCCGTCGAATCGGACAGGTCCGAGAACAAAATCGTGAGGTATCGCCGGCGGGGCGCAGCTGAGGAGGCCGGGCGAAGGGGTTCGCTCATCGCAGATGCGGGCAATCGACCATTTGCAATGCCCCCCGGCCTAAATCGGTCGCCGCATATTTGCGCATCGGCGGCCATAAACAAGAGAAATATCCGGGCTTTGCGCGGGGACGGTTTGAATGTCGCGCGGCCGTGGATTAAGCTCGGCAGGAGGGAAGGGGCCAAGCCGCCGATGAAGAACCAGCCGATGCCGCCGGCGCTGAAAGGCCTGCCGAAGGCGCTCGCCGAGCGGCTCTGGGCCGAGGCGACCCTGATGAGCGCGACCGACGGCAGGACCGTCGTCGCGCTCGGCGCTCGCTCGACCAGCGTCTACGTCGTCCTCGAAGGGCGGGTTCAAGTGACCCTGTTCTCGCTCGGCGGCCGCGAGGTGATCCTGCGCGACCTCGGCGAGGGCGAGATGTTCGGCGAGCTCGCGGCGATCGACGGCCACCCCCGTTCCGCCTCGATCGTCGCTCTGTCCGACTGCCAGCTCGCCAGCATTCCCGCCGAAGCCTTCCGCGCTGCCGTGGCGGAAACGCCCGAAGGGGCGATGTGGCTCGCCAAACGGCTGACGGCCCAAGTCCGCGATCTCACCGAGCGGGTGTTCGAGCTGAACGCGCTGCGCGTGCGCAGCCGGCTGCATTGCGAGCTGCTGCGGCTGTGCGGCACCGCCGACCAGCGCGCCGACGGGGTCACCCTCGAACCGACCCCGACCCATGCCGAGCTGGCCTCGCGGGTCGGCACCCATCGCGAGGCGGTGACCCGGGAGATCGGCTATCTGGTCGACCAGGGGATCATCCGCCAGGAGCGCCGCCGGATGACGGTGCTCGACATGCAGGCACTGACCCAGCTCGTCCGGATGGCCACGGGCGAGCATCACGTCTAGCGCGCTCAAAGCTCCTTCAGAGGCACCGAAGCGTCGGCCAGGCGCGCTCTGCCGGGCGCGGCGCGCTCCAGGATCAGCTTGCGGCCCTGCACGTAATCCCTCACCGCGTTGACGCAGTCGAGCGCGACGACCCGGCCGCCGCGCAGATAGACGAGCGAGAAACTGCGCGTTGCCGGATCGCCGCGCGTGACGAGCTCGTCATGGCCGTGCAGCAGGCCGACGGTCTGCAGCTTGAGGTCGTACTGGTTCGACCAGAACCAGGGCATGGCATGGTAAGGCTCCGGGCGCCCGAGAATGGCTTTGGCGGCGGTGGTCGCCTGATCGTGCGCGTTCTGCACGGATTCCAATCGGATGCGGGCGCCGCCGGCGAAGCGGTTCTCGTGCGCCGCGCAGTCGCCTACCGCATAGACGTCGGCCAGGCTGGTCCGGCAATGCTCGTCCACGTCCACCCCGTTAATTCCCTCGGCACCGGCCGCGCGGAGCGGCTCGACGGCGGCGGCGATGCCGATGCCGGCGATGACCAGATCGGCCGGCACCAGCTCGCCCGAGGCGAGGCGGACGCCGTCCCCGGCGAGGGATGCCACGGTCGCTCCGGTCCTGAGGTCGACGCCCCGCGCCCGATGCTCCGCTTCGTAAAAGCGCGACAGCGGCTCCCCGGCGACCCGGGCGAGCACCCGGTCGAGCGCTTCCAATAAGGTTACCCGCTTGCCGAGCCTGGTGAGCACGGCTGCGGCCTCGAGGCCGATATAGCCGCCGCCGATCACCGCCACCCGCGCCGTGCCCGGCAGGGCGGCCAGGATGCGCTGCACGTCCGCATGGCTGCGGATGACGTGGGCATGCTCGCCGCCGGGGCAGGCGAGGGCGTGCGGCGTGCCGCCCGCCGCCCAGATCAGGCTACCGTAGGAAAGGTGGGCGCCGTTGGCGAGGACGATCTCGTGCGCGGCGGCGTCGACCGCGACCGCCTTGTGGCCGAGCAGCATCGCCACGTCCCGCTCGGCCCAGAAGGCCGGCGGGCGGATCAGCATCCGATCGAACTCCTTCTCCCCCCCCAGGAAATCCTTGGACAGCGGCGGCCGCTCGTACGGCAGCTCGGGCTCGCCGCCGACGATGGCGAGCGAGCCGGCGAAGCCGAGCTGGCGAAGCGCGATCGCCGCCTGGGCGCCGCCATGGCCGCCGCCGACGATCAGGATATCGAACCGGGTCATCGCGCCGGCGCGAGATCGCCGAGCAAGGTGGGGATCAGCTCGGAGACGGTCGGGTGGATGGGCACCGTCCGCTGCAGCACCGGATAGGGCTGACCGGCGTTCATCATGTCGACGATGCCGTGGATCGCCTCGTCGCCGCCCGTGCCGAGGATCGCGGCGCCGAGAATGCGTTTCGTCTCGGCATCGGCCACCACCTTCATCAGCCCTTGGGTTTCGCCCTTTTCGACGGCGCGTCCCACCTTGGTCATCGGCCGGCTGGAGACGAGGAGCGGGCGGCCGCTCCTGCGCGCCTCGGCCTCGGTCAGGCCGACCCGGCCGAGCGGCGGATCGGTGAAGAGCGCGTAGGCGAGGATGCGGTCGCTGAGCTTGCGGCTCTCGCCGTCGAGCAGGTTGGCGGCGAGAATCTCGAAATCGTTATACGCCGTGTGGGTGAAGGCGCCGCGGCCGTTGCATTCGCCCAGCGCCCAGATGCCCGGCACGTTGGTGGCGAGGCCGTCGTCGACCTGGATGTAGCCGTGCGGATCGGTGACGACGCCGGCCGACTCGAGGCCCAGATCGTCGGTGTTGGGGCGGCGGCCGACGGCGAGCAGCAGATGACTGCCGCTCACTTCCGGCGGCCCGTCCTCGCAATCGAGGCCGATCGCGGCGCCGTCCGCGTGGTTCATCAGCCGGATGCATTCGGCATGGGTGCGGACCGCGATCCCCTCGGCCTCGAGGATCGCCCGAATTGCCTCGGAAATCTCCTCGTCTTCGCGGCCGATCAGCCTGGCGGCGCGCTCGACGACGGTCACTCGCGCGCCGAGCCGGCGGTAGATCTGCGCGAATTCGAGCCCGACATAAGAGCCGCCGACGATCAGCAGATGTTCCGGCAGTTCGTCGAGCGCCAGCATCGTCGAATTGTTCAGCGACGGCACCTCGCGGACGCCCGGCAGGTCGGGCAGGCGCGCCCGCCCGCCGACGTTGAGGAAGATGCGCGGCGCGGTCAGCAAATCCTCGCCGACTCGGACCCGGTCGGGCCCCTCCAGCGTCGCGTGGCCGTGCAGCAAAGTGAGGTTCGCCATCCCCGCCAGCCAGGCGGCGAGGCCGTCGCGCGCCTCCGCGGAGACGGCGTCGGCACGCGCCTTCACCCTGGCGAAATCGACCCGGATCTCGCCCGTCGAGAAGCCGAAATCCGCGCCGCGCCGGGCAAGGTGCACGGCATAAGCGCTGGCGACCAAAGTCTTGGTCGGCCGGCAGCCGGTGTTGACGCAGGTGCCGCCGAGCAGGTGGCGCTCGACCAAAGCGACCTTCATGCCCGCGCCGGTCAGCCGCCCGGCGAGCGAGGGCCCGGCCTGGCCGCCGCCGATCACGATCGCATCGAAGCTGCGCGCGCTCACAGATTGCTGACGATCAGGAAGGCGCCGGCGATCGCCACGAAATCCTCGACCAAAGCGGCCGGCAGGTCCCGGCCGAGGCTCCGGGCGAGCGAGGCGCGGGCGGCGGCGCCGACATAGGTGCCGATCACCGCGCCGATGATCCCCGAGAGGGCGCCGCCGGCCAGCATGTTGTAGGGCGCGCCGATCGCTGCGCCGCTGAGCGCGCCGGTCACGATCCGGGCGCCGAACTGGATCGGCACCTTGCGGCTCGGAGTCGAGGGCAATTGGTCGGCGAACAGCTCGCCGAGCGCGAGCAGGCTCAGGAGGCCGACCGCCCAGACCGAGCCGAGAAAGGCGAGGGAGGTTTCCTGGAGCTCCAGCCAGCCGAGCCAGGCGGCCCAGCTCACCGCCGCCGGCGCGGTCATCGTCCTGAGGCCCGCAATCACCCCGATCGCCACCGCCATCACGTAGATCATACCGCGTCCTCTCCCGTGCGAGTCGCATAGTGCGAGCTTTGCCCCTGGGAAGGAAGGGCGCTCCGCGAACTATCGGGCGGGACAGGAGCTTTCCGGTCCCGGCACCAGATCGAGGCAGCGGCCGTCGACGCTGCCCGGCGCCAGCGGCAGGCCGATCAGCGCCGCCAGAGTAGGCATGATATCGACCGTTTCGACCGCGAGCGGCTGCTCGAAGCCGGTCATGCCGCGCCGCCAGAACAGGATCGGCACCCGCCGGTCGTAATCCCAGACGCTGCCATGGGTGGCGACGCTGCCGCGCACCGGCGCCGGGATCGGCGTGATCCTGGGCTTCAGCATCACGTAGAAATCGCCCGAACGCTGCGCGTCCCAGGAGGCACGGGCGCGCTGGAGCAGCGACCAGGTGTCGGGTGGGCCGGAGGAGATTGGGGTCGCCGCGATCTGGGCGCGGGTGAACACCGCCTCCACCTGCGGATGGGTGCGATAGGTGGCGACGGCCTCATTGAGGACTCGGGCGCGGGTGCGAACGGGGAGGGCGCGGTCGACATAGACGTCGCCGAAGGATCCGTCGCCGAACAGCACCGGTCCGCTAAGCCGCAAGCGCCGGCCGAGCGCTTCGCCCATCGTCCGTGCGTTGAGCGCCGGATCGACCCGGGCGGCATTGCCGCCGGCCTGCTCGACGATTCGCTCGGGCAGGTCCTGGCCGCCATGATCGGCGGTCAGCGTCACGACATAGTCGATCCGGTCGCGGTCGAGCGCCGAGAAGAAATCGCCGAGCGCCCGATCGAGCGCGAGCAGCTGGATGCACATCTCGCTGCCGTTGGTGCCGAAGGTGTGGCCGACATAATCGGTAGCGGACAGGCCGATGG